>JACCDR010478203.1_pt1 | contig 17112 bp, 13 predicted proteins | sample 7446431 | NCBI WGS metagenome assembly JACCDR01 (sample SAMN15323443, study PRJNA562643) | freshwater metagenome | isolation source: river surface water | place: USA:Blue River Watershed | collected 2017-08-17
ATAGTAGTTGAGATACGAAAGCACTTTAAATCAATAGTTTACACTCTCTGCTCAAGTGTAACTTCGGACGCGGGATGGAGCAGCCTGGTAGCTCGTCGGGCTCATAACCCGAAGGTCGTCGGTTCAAATCCGGCTCCCGCAACCAACTACTACCTCATGGTAGTTGAGATACGAAAGCACTTTAAATCAATACTTTACACTCTCTGCTCAAGTGTAATTTCGGACGCGGGATGGAGCAGCCTGGTAGCTCGTCGGGCTCATAACCCGAAGGTCGTCGGTTCAAATCCGGCTCCCGCAACCAATTATTAGTTCTCCAATTTTACTTCAAATGACCTCACCCTGTGGCAAATCACCATTCAACCTATAATCAATCGCCGTAAACGGCCAGCTTGCTGCCATCCATTGTGTTAAATCATTGCGTATAGCCGGATGAATACTGCTTTCGAACACCTCAGGGACCAACCAATAATAAACAACCGCTTGATAGCGTGGATCGCCACTCTTACTAATGTACAGACAGCCAATCAAACGCCTACGTTGAGGCTCGAATACATGGTAAGTGAAATTCGTTTTTTGGTTAAACGCATGAAGATCATTGATTAAACTGGCTTTGTTTTCCGCAACTGTTAGGTTATCTGCAGGCCACTCAGTGCCTAACTGTTGTCTGATTTGCTGCCTAGCCGCCATCAGTGCCTGATAATCCTGTTCGGCATAGGCTGGGTCTACTTTTTCAAGATGTATAGTTGGCAATTTAGCCTGTTTAGGGACTTTGAAATGGTCAGGAACTTTGAAATGGTCAGGAACCAGCACATCTACTGCGGCCAAATTCTCGTGGCTGACAGGCGTGGACGTTTGTGTGGCTGTCGTCGGAACAGACGTGCATAGAAAAAATACACTGATGAATTTAAGAAATGAAATATTCAATGTGTCATCCAAATCGTGCTTACAGATAAAATTAAGCGCTTACTAAAGTTAGCGCTATCACAGCGCTATCACATAGTGCGGCAAACAAATGCGGCAAACAGCAGCGTCGTTGTTTATCAGTGAGTCTAGGCTTTGTATAAAAGAAATTCGATATTGGATGAGTGTTTAAGACTGAAATTTAGTTTACCAGGCGCTGCACAGCCCAGTTCCAGTACGTCAAAAGTCCCTGTACGTCGCAAGTTTCTGGGCCTAATTGGTGGTAAAAATAGTGGTAAAAATGTGGCGAGCATAAATCATGAATGCTCGCGCTCACCATGCCTGAAAATGACAACTTCACAGTGACTTGTCTAATGTCACCACTGAATTTATGTCGAAATAAAAACAGCGCTTAGTTGCAACTAATCAATCAAACGCGCCCGAAAACTGCGGCCTTTGATGCCTTGTGACAATTTTTGCAAGGCGCTCTTACCTTGCGCACGCACAATAGCGACATACGCAACATCATCCAACAGATTGATTTTTCCAATATGTTCGCGGGTAAGCTGCTGATCAGCCGTTAATGCGCCCAAAATATCACCGGCGCGAAGTTTTTGCCGCTTACCGCCGTCGATTTGCAATGTGATCATCCGCGCCTGTTGCCGCTGAAGACGCGCCTCTGCCTGCGGTGCTGCCGTTAACGGCAACAAGGCCTCGGGGTAAAGATCCGCCAGCATCGCCAATTTATAATCATCCGTCGGTCCCACTAAGCTGTATGCGAGGCCTTGAGAACCCGCGCGACCAGTACGACCAATCCGATGCACATGGGTATCGGTATCATGCGCCAATTGATAATTGATCACGACATCGAGCGCGTCAATATCAAGTCCACGCGCGGCGACGTCGGTTGCCACTAACACGGTCACGCTTTTGTTGGCAAAACGAATTAAAATTTGCTCACGCTCGCGCTGTTCGTAATCGCCATGTAGCGCTAAGACGCTAAAGCCTGCTTCATACAGCGCATCGGCCAATTCTTGCGTTTCTTTGCGCGTGTTACAAAACACCACACAGCTGGTGACGCCCGAAGGATCGCCATTGGCGGGTAAAAATTCGGCTTTTGATAGCAAGGCTATGGTGGCTTGCACGCGCGATTGCGTGTTTTCCACACTAAAAAAACGCTGGCTGATCAAATTTTGCTGAATTGGGTTTGCCACTTCCACCACCGCTGGATCTTGCATAATTCGCTTGGCAATATCGGCAATTGCATTGGGATAGGTCGCGCTAAACAGCAGCGTCATGCGTTTTGCAGGAGCCAAGGCAAGAATACTATCAAGCGCAGGCGCAAACCCCATGTCCAGCATGCGATCAGCTTCATCCAGCACCAGTGTATTTAGCTCATCAAGCCGCAATGAGCCCTTTTCAAGATGCTCTAACACACGACCAGGTGTCCCAACAATTATGTGAGCGCCGTGTTCAAGGCTGCCCAGTTGCGGGCCAAAAGGCACACCACCACACAATGTCAGTACTTTTATGTTGTGGATCCCGCGGCCTAGCTTTCGGATCTCAACAGCCACCTGATCGGCGAGCTCACGCGTTGGACAAAGTACAAGGCTTTGCACCCGAAAACGTTTTACGTTTAAACGTGCCAAGACCCCCAGCCCAAACGCTGCCGTTTTACCAGAACCGGTTTTTGCTTTGGCGATCACATCCCGCCCGGCCAAAATAAGGGGAAGGCTGGCCGCTTGAACCGGCGTCATGGTTTGATAACCGAGGCCTGCCAGGTTATCTGTAAGAGCCGCGGGTAACGCTAAGGTGCTAAATGAGGTGTTGGCTGTGTCTGTCACAATAAACTCGATGATTAAATTTGTTCCAATAAAAAAGGCAACTCATGGAGTTGCCCTTCGATAACGCATGCTTGGATATTGTAAATCGACCTCGAGGTCGCAACAAGCGACACCAACAAACGTTATAGGTTGTTTATAATTTTATTCGTTATTTCAACGAATTATAAAACAACGATATTTTCAGCTTGTGGGCCTTTTTGACCTTGAGTCACAGTAAACTGTACACGTTGGCCTTCTTGTAAGGTTTTGAAACCTGAACTAGAGATAGCGCTGAAGTGAGCAAAAACGTCAGGGCCTGACGCTTGTTCAATAAAGCCAAAACCTTTAGTTTCGTTGAACCATTTTACGGTACCGGTTGTTGTATTAGACATGGAATAATCCTGTAATAAATGAATGTATGAACCTGAAACAGGCAGTGATGCTGAAAGTGATGTTTTACTTATGTATACAGGACGTACTAAACAACAGTAGCGGTTCGGTGTGCATAAATTGGAACTGACTTACAAACGAGTTCCAGTCTATAGTGTTTTGCTGGAGAGTCAACGCTTATTTCAGAAATCTAAATGTCTCGCAACATCCCGTCAGATCCGCGAGACAGCACGTCACCCAGATGTTTTGAATAGGTCACACGGCTGCATCTAGGCTGTCGTCGCGCTGTGCCGGCCAAATGTACGGTGCGCGCTTTCAGCCTAGCCCTTAATGGCCGCCATCAGTTTGGCTAAATCACTCAAAGATTCCGTTTGCTGCACCGCACCAAGTTTTATCGCCTCTTTTGGCATGCCAAACACCACACAGCTGGCTTCATCTTGTGCGTATGTCCGAGCGCCGGCGTTTCGCATCTCCAGCAACCCCCGCGCACCATCATCCCCCATGCCGGTCAGAATAAAACCAAATGCATTTTTACCGGCATGGGTGGCGACGGAGGAAAACAGTACATTGACCGAGGGTTTGTGCCGAGAAACGGGCGCACCATCTTTGACCACGGTATAGTAGTAGGCGCCTTGCCGACGGATTTCCAAATGTCGGCCACCGCGTGCAATATAGACATGGCCCGGTAAAATCCGCTCGTTATCCTCAGCCTCTTTAACTTTCACCACCGAGCACTTATCCAAACGTTCGGCAAATGCTTTGGTGAAGGCTTCAGGCATATGCTGAACCACCACAATACCGGGGACGGTAATTGGCAATTGCTGCACCAAATAGTCCAACGCTTGAGTGCCACCTGTTGAAGTGCCAATCGCAATAATACGATCGGTGGTTTCGCTCATCGCCTTGCCGGCAACGGCCTGTAGTTGTTGCTGTGCGTTTTTAAGCAGTCCTTCCTTGACGGCACCATCGATCACACCCGACGAAATCCGCTGTGAACCACGTACATTGGCGCGTGCGGCCGATTTTACCGCCCGCACCATCTCATGTGCCATACTGGCAAAATGCGCTTTTAGGCCGCCGAGCGGCTTGGCTATGATTTCTATCGCACCGGCTTGCAGGGCTTCTAAGGTGGTGGCGGCACCGTCGACGGTAAGCGAAGAACAAATAATGACGGGCAGAGGATTTGTTTTCATTAAGGTTTTTAAGAAGGTAATACCGTCCATCCCTGGCATTTCAACATCAAGCACTATGACATCAGGCCAAAGCTGTTGCATGGCATTCATCGCAAATATCGGATTGCTGTGCGCGCCAATGACTTCAAGCTCTGCGTCACTGGCAAATATTTGACTTAACGTTTGCCGCATCACGGCCGAGTCGTCGACAATCATGACTTTGATACGTTGTGCTGCCATGGATACCTCATTTGATGAAACTCTTGAATGCAACCCGACGTTTTTTCTTTTTCGCTTCTTTTTATCGCGCGTTGATTCACGAACGTTTACCAGCTCGATTAGCGGGTGAAAACGCTATTCAATGCCTATATGCTGGCTGCGTTATGCGAATAACCCTAGTTGTTATCAAAACAATTCACCATGGCTTTTTCGACATGGAAACGCCCTGTATGACAATTCACCTTTAAACGGCGATAAAAGGTACCGCCGATATCTTCCGAGAGAATAGGCACACCGGCGTGCTCTAATAACTGCTTTGTCATCTGAATGTTTTGCAGTCCAATTTGGTTTTTCAAGCCAATATCAGGAAACATATCACCGCCGCCAAAAATGTGGGCATGATAGCTGGGTAATGGCACTGCGAATTTGCGTGTTTTTTGCAAAAAAAGCTGGGTGATCTCTTCGACAAATCGCCCTGCTGTCTCGGCTTCATGGTCACTGTGTCGGCTACGTTTGGGCAATAACGCGTGCGATAGCGCAATCACCTTAATTTGCGGTTGCCACAACAATAACGACACACAGGAGCCTAAAATGGTGTGCAATTCGCCATGGCCTTGGCCAAAAAACCATTCGCCGGGTTTTAAAAACAGTGTTGTTGGGCTCATCGATGCGCTCATGCTTTGCTCCGCTGATAGATCGCCGGCTGGATCGCGATCAAGTCATCGCACACACCATTGAGTGATTCGGAATGACCAACAAATAAATACCCCTCAGGTTTTAAGGCCGCTACTAGCTGGTTCACAATGAGTTTTTTTACCGCGGGTTCAAAATAAATCAGAACGTTACGAAGAAAAATTAAATCAAAAGGCCCCATGCTTGGTAGCGGCTCGGTCAGATTTAGTTGGCGAAACTGCACATGCTGACGGATCGACTCATCCACCATTAACCAACCATCATATTCACCTTGTCCTTTTAAACAGTATGCTTTTAAAAATTCAGTGGGCATTTCACGAGCCCGCGCCATCGGGTATAAGCCTTCTTTGGCGGTCTCCAGCATTCGTGTGGATAAATCAGACGCTTGAATTTTCCAGATCCGCTTGGGGTAATGATGCTGCAATAACATCGCAATCGAATATGGCTCTTCTCCCGACGAACAAGCCGCGCTCCAAATTTCTGGCGTTTTTTCTTGGCCAGGCCAGCCTTTTTCCAATAACTTATCTAAAAATGCGAAGTGCTTGGGCTCTCGGAAAAAATACGTTTCATTGGTGGTTAGTAAATCAATCGCTTGTTGGCGCTCAGTATGATTGCCAGGCTGTGCTATAAAATGCATATAACTGGCATAATCAGGAAGATTCAATTTACGCAGCCGGGCGCCAAGCCGGCCACAGACCAGACTGCGTTTGGTATCGTTTAAACGAATACCTGAGGCCTCAAAAAAGAAACGGCGTACCAGTTCAAATTCTTTGATCGAAATCTCATCACCGATCATGTCTTAGCTCCTGCTACGTCGCATGTTGTGAATACACCTTTCCAGATCATTTATCTACTTTCTACCTACAGCGTGATGTTACTCGATGGCTATTTTTGCCGACTCCCGCCTCCACAGTTTATGTTGTGTTTGTGCGCGCAGACGAGATAACGCAATGTCTGTCGTCTGCGCAGGTGGTCTTAGCTAAAATCGGGTAAAGCTTCCCTGCGGGTTTGGTCGATTGTTCACACTTTTCGTAACGGCAAAACGACTCGCGCCATTTTGGCTCGCACTCGCACGTTTTGTACTAGATGCGCTTGCGCTGAATGTGGAATGCCCATCGTCTAACTGGAAGAAACTCACCAGCTGCATCAACGTTTCGGCCTGACCAGACATCTCTTCCGCTGTAGCGGCTAACTCTTCCGATGCCGAGGCGTTTTGCTGAGTTGCTGTCGTCACTTGTGTCATCGATTCATTAATTTGCCCAACGCCGGACGACTGCTCTTCAGATGCGGCAGATATTTCTTGCACTAAGTCTGAGGTTTTGGCGATCGCGGGCACAATTTCTTTCAATAAACTCCCAGCACGCTCCGCTGTCTGTACCGAGCCTGACGCTAATTGGGAGATTTCTTGTGCCGCCACCTGCGAACGTTCGGCTAATTTGCGCACTTCTGCCGCGACCACCGCAAAACCTTTGCCATGTTCACCGGCGCGCGCCGCCTCGATGGCCGCATTCAGAGCTAACAGATTCGTTTGATAGGCAATATCATCAACAATGCCAATTTTTGACGCGATCTGCTTCATGGCATGCACGGTATCTTCCACCGCTTTACCGCCTTCTCGGGCCTCTCCGGCGGCCTTGGATGCCATACCATCGGTGATTTTGGAGTTTTCCGCATTTTGCGCAATGGAAGCTGTCATTTCTTCGACCGCCGCTGATGTTTCTTCCACCGACGCTGCTTGCTCACTGGCACCTTGGGCTAGCGATTGCGCTGTGGCAGATACCTCGGTGGCCGCTTGCGCTAAGGATTCCGAATTCGAACGCACATCGCTGATGATCCGACGTAAACTCTCGACAGTACTATTCACCGATTCTTTTAATTCGTGATAAACCCCTTGGTATTCGCCATCGACGGTCACCGTTAAACGCCCTTCCGACAAGCCTTGCATGACGGCCGCGGTCTCTTTGATCGGCCGTTCTGTGGCTTCTAGCACTTGATTGATGCCTTCGACCATTTGTTGGAAAACATCAACAAAACCACTGGCATCGGCACGATTTTGCAGATCACCGCGCACGGCGCCAGCCACGACATTGATAATTTGCTCACTAAGCGCTAACAAATTATTTTTTAACGCATCTGAAGTTTGTTTAAACACAGCTTGTTCATTTGGTAAATCGGACATTGTGCGTTTAAAATCACCTTTGCCATAGGCGAGAGCTATCTCCTGAAACTCCTCCATGACACTCAAATGGCTTTTCACCAAATTATTTACATCATCAGAAACTTGCTTAAACACGCCCGGCAGGCCATCGGTTGGAATTTGATAGCTGATATACCCGAGTTTATGTTGACGGGCTTTTTCAATCATGGCTCTGGCAAAGACATTCAGTCGCTCTGTCATTACCGCGGTACTTTTTGATAGGTCGGCCAATAAACCAACACCGGTATGTTCTGGTTTTAAGTCAAGTTGACCTTGCGCCACTGCAGATAGAACCCGCTGTTGGTCTTTAAGGACTAATTCGAGGTCTTGCAGCGCGCGATTATAATGCTGCGAAATTTGCCCCATGGTACCGTCGAGTTTGCTACTGTCGATACGTTTACTAAAGTCGCCCACCGCGATTCCTTCAAAAGCGTCACCAAATTCTTTCTCCAATAAAATATCTTTGAGCACCAGCTGGCTTACGTCCAACCATTCGACCATGGTGGAGATCCGTTTTCCGTGGGCATCAAATACCGGTGAAATGGTCAAATCATAATACTGTTGGCCAAATTGCAGCCGCGTTTTGCTGCTATTGTGCTGATCGGCCAGCACACGGCGCTGCAACGCGGTATTTTGGTTAAAGGTTTCAAGGCTAGTACCTAGTACGCGATCCGCGCGAAAGTTTGGCATGGTCAATTGCATCGACGTTTCGGCACGTTGCAATAACTGCTGCATGGAGCGATTCATATAAATAATGGTAAACCCATCATCCGCCAGCATTAAATTGGCTGAGATCGCATCTAAGGCACGCTCTTGCATTTGATTATGTCGGATGGTATCCAGCAAGGTGTTGATGGAACCCACTAAACTGGCATGATCGCCACTAAATGCCTGCGCCGATAACGCCGTATAATCATCATGCTCACATTGTTTGGTCAGTAAGGCTGCGAGTTGGGCAGTTTGTGGATTATTAAATAAGTCACGAATACTCATAAACACCTCGGTTCAGGCTTTCAACGCATTAATTTGCTGGGATTTTTTTGCAATATGGGCATTGATAAGCTTCGGAATATCGAGGATCAAGGCAATTTCACCTGAACCTAAAATGCTGGAGCCACTAATGCCGTGGATGTACTGAAAAAGTTTGCCAAGTGGTTTAATCACCGTTTGGAATTCGCCGATTAATTGGTCAACGACCAACCCGGCTTTTTGATTACCGTAGCGAACCACCACAATACTGCGCCGATCGCTTGGGGTATGTTCAATAGCAAATACTTGATCTAAGTGTAAAAAGGGTAAAACATCACCGCGTAAATTCAGACAATCCGCTTCTAACTCGGTATGGGACACAATGTGCGGTAACTCAATACATTCGGTGACTAAATCGAGCGGTATCACAAATTTTGCTTGGCCAATACTAACCATAAAGCCATCGATAATGGCCAAGGTCAGTGGCAGGCGCAGCGAAAAACTCGTGCCAAGCCCTGGTGTGGACTCAATATCCACAGTGCCACGTAACGCCTCAATATTCTTACGTACCACATCCATCCCCACACCTCGGCCCGATAAATTGCTAATGGCCTCTGCGGTGGAAAAGCCAGGTTCGAAGATGAGCGCATCAATTTCGTGATCCGATAAAATGGCATTGCTGCTGATCAACCCTTTCTCGATAGCTTTGGCCTTGACACGTTCTCGATTAATTCCACGGCCGTCATCCCGGATTTCAATGACAATAGAGCCAGAATCGTGAAATGCAGATAACTGCAATACACCTTGCGGTATTTTGCCACTCGCAATGCGCTCGTCAGGAGATTCCAAGCCATGATCCATGGCGTTTCGCACTAAATGCATCAAGGGATCGCTAATGCGCTCAACCATGGATTTATCAAGCTCGGTCTCTGCCCCTTTAATCTCTAGGCGGATGTCTTTACCAAGTTCAGTGGCAATATCGCGGACCACACGGTTAAATCGATTAAAGGTATCACCAATTTGGACCATACGTAGCTGTAACGCGCTGCCTTGGATATCATCCACCAAACTTTGTACATGGGCGATGGATTCCATCAATGCCTGATTACCACTTAATTTTGCTTGCTCATGCATGGTGGCGGTGGCAATGACTAACTCGCCGAGTTGATTGACCAACTGATCAAGCTTAGCTGCTGGCACTCGCATCACTCGCTGATCGACCACTTTGCCATTCTGACTATTGCTGGCTCGAGGTGTGGAACCGTCGGCCGATGATGTCGCATTTGACGTCACAGCTAGCGAAGTGTGTTCCTCCAATTGCAGCTCTGGGCTCACGGTCTGCACAGGTTCGGCCGGAAACCAGTCCAATTGCCGCCAACGCAGCTCCAAGTTATTTGCCGTGTCATGGTCAAACGTGCGTAATTTTTGTTGATATTGTTCAACCGTTCGCGTCGGAGAGAAAAGTAAAAAACGACAATCACTCCGAATATATTCAAATGCATCAAGTAATTGCGATTCCTCACAATTGGTTATTAATAACTCTACTTCCAAGTAGCAACTTTCAAGATCTTCTGCCGTTGCCTGCGACAGCGGCGGAATTCGTTCGAAAAACCACTGTTCAGCTAAAATCGTCACTTGACTTGATAAAAACCGAACCATGGCCATAGGTTCAAAACCATCGCGAAACGTATCAGCGGCAAATCCTATCGATAAGTGCCATAAGCCATTTTGTGTATCGGTATCAAAGCTGTTCGTGAATGGGGATTCTGCTGAGGAAGTGGCCACGAAGGATACTTGGTCGCTAGCCACACAGGGATCAATTCCCCCATCCGATGATGGATGTCGCATCGCATCATGTACCGCAATGTTGTCACCTGAGCCATGAGAGACCTTAGGGTCGGCCATGATTTGCCGAAGCTTCGTCAAATACGCCTCGCCCCGCTGCATCGCTGCTTCATCAGGAAGTTGCTGCGATTGGGCAAAGTCAAATAATTGATTGATATGATCGGTACAGCGTAATAACAGTCCAGTGAGGTCATGGGTAATGGATAAGCGGCCGCTTCTAATTTTTTCAAACGCCGTTTCCACTAAATGTGTAAAACTTACCACCGCATCCAAACCAACCACACCCGCAGAGCCTTTGATGGTGTGCGCAGCGCGAAACAATGCATTCACGGCTTCTGCGTCAATGTGCTCATTGTGCTGTTCCAGTTGTAAAAGACCTTGCTCTAACACGTCGGTAAGTTCGCGGCCTTCGGTTAGAAACACCTCGAGTAATTCATTGGAATCAAACATCATCAGCTCCATAGGTGGTGATCAGGTCAACATGCTGTGGGTGCTGTGCTAGGAAATTGACAAACCAAGCAAACGCATCAGGGATGTTTGGCCAATAAAGTTTTAGTTTGTTGGGAGATAACGTCGTTGCCAGACTCAAAAAAAACTGCACACCGGCTGCGTCCAGTTCTTGCAAATTTGTACAATCGAGTCGAATGTTGGTTTGTGCTGGCTGCTCTGCTAGACGGTGTAGCCTTTTTTGCAGCTCAGGAACCAGTACCGCCATGTCATAAATGGTACAGCTTTGACCTAGTCGCCATAGGGTCCCATGGGTGCTATCCGTATCGTGGGTCTCCTGCTCATCAGGCGGTTGCATCATGAACGGTTCTTGAAAGTCTGATGTTTGCGAAGAAAAGTTGCGATGATCTTGCTCGTGATGGCAAGAAGACGCGTGAGCAAAATCCTCACCGGTGGCTTGAAGCAGAATATCTGTAGAATGTTCTGACATGTTGTGTTCCATGTCAGACACAGATACATGTCCATCGCCAGTCGTTTCATGAATTTGCATAACGGCTCCTTAGGTACCATCACCTTCGCACTTGCCCGTTCGAGCAACAATAAGCACATCTACACATTGGATATTTCGTTGACCATCAAAGATGCTTGGGCTGATGTCATCATCTGCGCGATGACTTCACTCGATCAACCAGTGGTTAATTTTTGCACAGCCATTAACAAGTTCTCGGCCTTAAAAGGTTTGGTGAGCCACGCCTTTGCACCTGCCGCTTTGCCTTTTTCCATAAACTCTTGGCTAGACTCTGTAGTCAACATGATAAATGGGGTGAATTTATAGGTATTATGATTTTTCACTTCTTTTAGCAGCGTTAAACCATCCATATTTGGCATATTTAAATCACTAATAATGAGATGAATTTTTTTTCCATCCAGTTTTTTTAGCGCATCGACACCGTCACACGCGTCGATGACTTCGTAACCTTGCGGTGCTAATGTCATTTTGGTGACTTGGCGGATAGACGCTGAATCATCGACGATCAGAATAGTTTTTTGCATAATTCGTTCCTCAACGACCAGGGTTAAAAGAAAGTCATTTCAGCATCTTGGGTGGAATCATTGGTCTGATCTCCTTGGTGGGATCGCCGCTCTTCTTGCATGGTGAACGAGGCATAAAGCTGTCGATTGACGGCCGCGATTTGTTCGGCATTTGGTAATTGTGGCTGCTGAAAGATCTGATCCAGTTGCTCTAGTGCGCTGATATTATGCGCAAGTTTTTGGCTGACGCGGTCTTGGAATTGAAAATCCGTGATGGCAGCTGCAACTTGGTGTTGTACTTGGCTGGACGACTGATCCAAGGCGGCCACGGTTTGATTCAGCTCGCGTGTTACCGTTTCTATACCTGAGACCACATGATTGATTTTATCCTCAACATGATGTAACAGTCCGAGATCTTTACTTTGAGAATCTGCTAACTTTTGGCCACTGGCTGACACAGCTTTTTGCAGATTATCCATTCGCGTTACAATAAGTGCAGCCGCTTCCGAGGTAATATCAGAAAGTTCCCGCACCCGCTCGGCGACAACGGCAAATCCGCGCCCGGCTTCACCGGCTCGTGCAGCTTCAATTGATGCATTGAGTGATAACAGCGTTATTTCTTTTGATATTTTTTGGATGGATACGGTTTGCTGCTTAAGCTCCGACGCCGCCTGACTGACATCATCAATCGAATGCACAAGTTCATCTTTAAGCGCGGTGCTGTCTGCAAGCGCTTGTAATACTGTGGCTAAATCGGCACGGCTTTCGGTGGCAAAACTATGATCGTCTGTATGACTGAATTGCTTGCTAGTGGCCTTCGCAATCTGCAATACCTGCTCCATTTGGGCATGTAAGGCAGCAAAATCCTCCGATAAGGCGTTCATGGTGGTATCACCAAGCGTTTGGCTTTGTTGTAAGCTACGGTACAAACTTTGTGTAAGTTGGCTTAATTCAAGCAGTAGTTGCTTGTTATCAGCCATCAAGGTGCTTGGCGCTGTGACTGCCATTACATTGCTTTGTTGTGTCATTTGATTTAGCGATGCGGAGTGTTCAGCTGGAGTATGCGGCAATATATCGTTATTTAATTGATGCTCGGTACCATGTGTTGACGGCTGACGTAGACCGACAAGAGATAAAAATGTCAAAACCACAGTGCATAGGCTACCAAGTACAACCCACATGTGGCTGGAGTGCGTTATCAGTAACACTATATTCGTTAGCATGCTCAACAAGATCATCAGCTGCAACGTCGAGGATTGCGACAGCCAACCTAAAGCAGATTTGATGGACAGATCACGAACAACATGCTGAGTCATCAGTTAAACCTCTAACGCTAAGGATCAAAACTCACTGCTCAAAACACGACCAAATAAAAAAAGCTATAAAATAGCAATCTGAACATTAAAGCTCGGCCGTTGACTGTTCGCGCAGCGCAACCAAGGTCGACATTTCTTCGATGGATAGCACTTTATCCAGAGCTAACACCATCACCAATTTGTCATTGATCCTCGCCATGGCTTCAATAAAGTCAGTACGGATCCGGCTACCAAAATTAGGGGCTTGTGATAAATCATGGTTGCTCAATTCAAGAACTTCATTCACCGCATCAACCACAATACCCAATTCCATCAGCCCATCTGGGGTGTTAATCTCCACGATCACCACGCAAGTTCGTTTGCCTTCCGTTATACAATGACCATATAAGCGCGCAGAGAGGTCGATCACCGGGACTACGGCACCGCGCAGGTTAATAACGCCACGGACGAAAATCGGCACCAATGGCACTTTGGTGATATTGCCAAACTCGATGATTTCTTTGATCGATAAAATACCAAGGGCATAACACTCGCCTGAGGTGTTAAAGGTTAAGTACTGTCGATTAATAGGTTCTTGGGAATTGACAGACTTTGACCAGGTATTTTGCTTCGCACTCACAGCCGACATGCTGGTGGCACCTTGTGTCGATTGAGTATTACTTGGGGTGGGTTGATTCATGGCAACGAACTCAGGCAAACAGACTTTTTTAACCTTAGAACAGCCATGATTGAAGTCAAATACACTGCTAACGCAACACTGCAACTTTTTAGCGGGATGGCGTTGTTCCGTTTATTGCCTCATAGAATGAATGCGTCTGTCAATGTGCGGTGATGGATTGGCAAAATTTCACAGTCCGCCATATAAGGCATTGTTAATATTCTCGTTTTTTCAGATTTAACTAGGATGGCAATTACAAGCCTTGGTAGAATCCTAGGGGTGTTCTGTACACACAGCGACACGCGAACCCAGCTGTAGGCCTTAATTTTTAGCGGACAACGGTTGCAAGATTAATTTTAGATACTCGTAACATGAGAGAGTTGCATAATGCCAATCCAAGCTTTCGTATTAAATCCAGATTTTAGCATTGACGCTGTTGGCGACAGCGCCATCATCACCGTCGACAAAGGCGATGCCGTAGAATTCGAACTGACCAATAATAGTGGTGTGCCGCTACTGGATTGGGGGTTATATTTTAATAATCCTTTTGATGTGACCAATTCCTGTCGTTACTCCTTTGGTCAACAAGCCGCGGATACCAATGTTTACCGCACCAGCAAAACCGTCAGTAACGATGAAAACGTTCCTATGTACAATGCTTATGCGATCTATTGTGTGGTAGGCGAACCCGGCCAGACGCAACATATCTACCAAAAAGACCCTGAAATCATCGTCCGTAATGGTGATGTAACAAACTAATGGTCAGTGGCCTATAACATTCTGCACTATTTACCGATGAGTTCAGGATGTGCCTGCAAGAGTTTGGAAAATTCAGGCTCTTGCGTCAAACTATCAAGCGCAACCCCGAGTTTTAATGCTTGCTGAATATACTGCAATGCGCGCTGACGATGACCTGCGATTTCTGCAATTTGGGCGGCCATCAAGATAAATCGACTTTCGCTAAAAGCAGGCAGCTGCTCGACCAATGCCCATGCTGCTTGTGTATCCCCTGCTTTCGCCTGATACAAGGCTTTTCGAAGTAATAACCGCGGATTATGCCCTTGTTGCAATCGCGGCTCGAGCAGCGAAATTGCTTTACGATAACTTTGTTGTGCTGCATCGGTTTGTGCCGCCCAGCGATAAGCATCACCAAGATTTGCCCATACTACGAATGATGCATCAGCAAAACTAACGGCTTGCAAATAGGCATCAATCGCCGCCTGATAGTTACGTTGATAAAAATAAATGCTACCGATATTGGAAAAATTATCGGCACTTGGTTCGAGACGAGCGGCTTTCTCAAACGCCGAAAGTGCGGCATCGAGTTTGAGTTGACTAAATTGAATGGCTCCCAATGTTTGTAATACGGTGCTGTTGTTGGGTGACATTTGTGACAACTGCTCATACGTACGCATCGCTTTTTCGAGTTGATTGGTTTGCATATAAAATGTGGCCAAATAATTGCGGACAATCCAACTGTCTTGTTCCGCCAAGGATGCGATGTAGGTCTGCTCGGCTGCGGTTAAATTGCCCAGCGCTTGGTAACTTTCCGCTTGCACAAAATATGCACGCGCATAACGCGGATCACGCTGCAGAATTTGTTTGGCCAATTGAATGGCTTCACTATATTGCCCTTTAAAATGATATAGCTGTGCACGAACAAACATGACGGCAATCGACGTTTGATCCGCAAGCTGTAACAGCTGAGCTTCGACCTTCGCCAACCACGGGGCCGGATCAACCGAGCGGCTTTGCATCAAGTACGCATGAATAAGTTCAATACGTGCAGCATCAAAACGAGGTGACATCAACAGCGCTTGCTCGAACATCTTCATCGCCTCTGTTAAATTACGTTTCGAATCGTAACGGTATAAATAACTAAGACCGGTGAGATATAGGCTATATGCCTGATCAGTGCTGCGAGGACCTTGCGACAGTTGCGGCTCTAAACCCGCAGGCAGGTCCCAATCTAATAGCACTAAAAGCTGCTGACGAATTTGCTGATGAAGATCATCCCATGCCATCAGCGATACATCAAATTCCAACGATTTGATTTGCTTAGCGTGCACCGCATCGAGCAACGACAACTGTACCCGTCTGGTCTGGCCCAAATGAATGATATGTCCTTTGATCACAAGATCTGCATCGTATTGTAAGTGCAGTTGCCGTACGTTTTGTTCGGCGACGTTGGCTAATTCTGACGCAGATACAACCCAAGGCGAATTGTTATAAGGACCCAATACCGTCAAATCATGGCTCAGACTAAAACCTATCCCCTGCACCATAAGCGCAACGCTGGGATCGGCAGCACTATTTTCAAATGGCAAAATAGCGATAGTTCGTCCTTTGGCGAGTAAATCGTCTCTGGAAACCAATTGTTGTCCTAAGAATATGCTGGCAAACACCAGCATCAATACCAACGAAAACCACACTTTTGTCTGACGAATGGGATAGTAAATTCCCCAACGTGTTTTTACATCCAACTCATTGATTTCAGACTGGAATGTATCCAAGATGACCAATATTGAAGGGGCACGCTGCTGGGGTTGTTTTTCTAATAATTGCAGCAAAATATCATGGACGGCCGTTGGAACTTTATGGCGTGGCGTCGTCGGTGGCTGCGGGGAATGTTCTAATACAGCTTGTAGAGTGGCTTTGGTGTCCGCTTGTAAAAACGGGTGACACTCATAAAACAGTTGCCATAACACCACGCCGACACTAAACCAATCCGCCTTGAACGCATCATAAGTCATCCCTCTTAAGCATTCGGGCGCCATATAGGCCAAGGTTCCCGCAGGGCGATGACTTGAAACAGTTTCGTAAGTGTTTTTTGATGCCCGTTCGGTGCTCGCCAAATGAGCTACAGGGAGCATCATCGGTAAATCAGCCGGCGTTACTGCCGTCTGCGTCGTTGAGGTATTAACTTTAGGGCTCCGCCGTGCCAAGCCGAAATCTAGCATTTTTACCGTGCAGTCCTGCTCCGTTAACATGATGTTAGACGGCTTTATATCGCCATGACTGATCCCTTGACTATGCGCATACAAAAGCGCCGATACGATGTCGTTCGCGATGGTAAGTTTTTGCTTGAGGGATAAATCATGACACTGCAAACGCTTTTCCAGCGTTTCCCCATCAACCCACTCGGTGACTATACAAGGCACATGCTGATCACAATGAACATTAAATACGGTCACAATGTTACGGTGTTGAAGCGCTGAGGCCATGCGTGCTTCAGCCAGCACAGCCTCAAACAGATGGGTACCATGGGCAAAGGTGGTGATGGTTTTTAGCGCGACCGGCCGTTGCAACACGGGATCAAAGGCTTTAAACACAATCCCCATGGATCCTTGTGCTATTTTAATGCGCTGTTGATACGGCAGATCAGATGCCAAATAATCGTGTCGAACGTCAGAAACTGATGACAACGTTTGGCTTGCCATAGCTACGTTTG
>JACCDR010009621.1_pt1 | contig 17107 bp, 26 predicted proteins | sample 7446431 | NCBI WGS metagenome assembly JACCDR01 (sample SAMN15323443, study PRJNA562643) | freshwater metagenome | isolation source: river surface water | place: USA:Blue River Watershed | collected 2017-08-17
CGCTTCATCGACTGCACGAAGCCATCCTTCCGGTATCGCGGGTGCGGCGGCGAGCATGGCCTTCCTACCGGCAGCAGCGAGTGCTTCAAATACCGTAGCCCCCTCGGCAGACATATGTAGCGGAGGGCAATCATCGTTTTCTTTAATGTCGTCGGGTTGTTTGTGCCACGCGGCTCTGCCGGCGGTGTCCCGTATGAGCGTCACCGTTCCGGTCTTTGATTTGCCTGCCGCTTGCAGGCTGAAGTCTGCTGATTGGAAAGCCCATCCTTCCGGTATCGCGGGTGCGGGGTGGAGATATAGCTCTAACACCTTATCCTTTTCACGCAAGCCGTCTTCGCAAAGATCAAGCATCCGATGTTCACTAGTAGAAACTTCGCGGATGTAGCCACCATTACCCAGCCTGCGCTCAAACATCCACGCTACCGGCTCTGCACTCCCCCGCTCCGCATCGACAGCGGCGATCAGAATTTCAACGCACCGGTTTTGCATGGCTTGAAACAACTGCTCGTTTATCGGATCGCCGCAACGCTGGACGAATTCCAACAGAGTCTTGATGTCTTGCGGTTTCATTCCTTCACCTCCACCATCACGGTCTTGTCGTCGCCTAGGACGCGACGCCACTTGGGATACGGTATTTCTTTGTCACGGACATGTACTAAACAGCCAGCTTCTGTAAGCCAAGCAAACAGCTTCACTTCTTGCATTCGCGGGTCGGGCTTGACGATGCGGAATTGCCATATTTCGGACCAAGCCATACCGCTCCACGGCTCCCATGTACCGCCGTTTGATGTATGTTCAATCTTCTCCCCGCGCTTATTTGCTGCGAATAACTCTTGCTGGTCGGCTATGTAGATGTACTTACTCATTTCACTCTCTCCAATACGGTGCAAGCGGGGAGGGCCGTTTATCCTCCTGACTGTCAGCGCGCCTCTCACAACACGCCTTGGTCGTGCTTCCGCTTGCGTTGATCAAAGTAGCCGCGTAATGCGCTCGGCTTGCAGCTTCTCGGCACCCTCGATAGCGGCGAGGAATTCTTCTCGATGGCGACCGATGGCCATGTAGTCCCACTCAAAGACTTCGGCGGATTGGAGGTCGTCGGTCCAGATGAAACGGACGGCAGCCCCTGTATGGGCGAAGACACCACGTACATTGAGATACTTGCCGTCCTTGCGGTAGACGTAGCTCATTTGCTTCTCCTTCGGCAGAGGTGCTCCCACCGGCACTCAATCGCCTTGCTGCCAAGGCACTGCCGGATCGGTACGTCTGGCAGTGCGATGACTGCGCTGGCGAGGAAGCCTGCGAGGAAGGAGGTCATATCCCACTCTCCGCGAGCATGGCGTCTGCTATTACATACGCCGCCATAGCAAGCATGGCGTCTGTCTCCTTGTTGGCAGGAGGCCCTACCACCGCTTCAGCCAAGAAAGATTGCATCGCCTTAGCCGCCAGATCGTTGCGCAGACCGCGCAGGATCATCTTGTCAAGTTCCGGGTCGCCGCTGTCTGGCACCTTCAAGTGGATGGCCGCGTACTCGCGGAGTGTCATACCTTGATGGCTGTACCCCTCTATTGGCTCTCCAAGCGGAAATGCTGGTTTGTTGTTCATGCTTGTTCTCCTTTTACTTTGGCGATTGCTTCGTCAGCGTGGTTTGCCGAATACCCTAGCCGGTTAAGCTGGGATGAACACTTTTCTAGTGCCGCCAGCAGTTCGTCGCGTTGCTGCTCGGCCTGCAGGAGCATCGCCGTTGGGTCTTCTGTTATCCCTCCACAAGCGGCTGCGGCTTCCAGCAATCCGGTGCTGAACCGCTTACAAGCATTTACACAGGCGACGATGCGTCGTGCATTGACCTCAGTGTAAGCGTCGCCTGCCCGTCGTGTGGCACTAGGCCCAACTGCCCACTTATCTTGTCCTGATATCTTGGCAACTTGCCACGGTTCTTCCGTATGCGCGCTCATATCCCCTCCATGCGCTGAAGCGCGTGTTCATTCTCCCGAATCCGGCCCCTGAGTTGCGACAGGGCGCGGCAGTTCATGCCGGTGTGGATGCCGATCCTGTAGCTCATCCGGTCGATGGTGATGAGGAAGCGCGTGAAACAGGAGGCGAGGTAGCGGTCGAAGCGGGTCATACGCACCTCCGCTTCAGCATCTCCGCACGGCGGAATTCGATCTCGGTAGTCAGGCGGACGGTCTCGCTCATTGCATCTTGCAGCGCAACGTCAGCCTCGTTCGCACGGCGCGCACAACGGCGCTCATACAACTCAGCATTCTGCAACTGCTGCTCAAGGATCAGCAGGTAGAGCTGATCGGTGGTGAGATTCAGTTCAGTGACTTCCATAGTAGTTCTCCCAAGCTGCGTCGATGGCCTCCTGCTCGACACCGTCGCGTTCAAACTGCGTCAGCGGCACCTCGCACTCGATGGACTCGATCTCAACACCCCCTTCAGCCGGCTCTTCCAACGTAGCGGGCCGGGGGCGGATAAAGTTGTATTCGACCGTCACCGGCAATTCAACGCCGTCGCGTTCGATGAAGGTGATATGTGAAGTCATGCCAACTTCTCCAGCAGTGCGGCACGTTCCTGGGCAGTCTCCAGCTTGCTGACCCGCTGGTGCAGCCGCTCGACAAACGACTTGCGCTTGCGCCCTTCGATCTCCATGTCGATGAGCTTCCACAACTGCTCAATGGTCAGTTCCGACAACTTGCTGTTGAGCAGGTTGTAGTCATCGAGCAGTGCCATCATCAGAATCTGTTCCACCTTTGTACTCCTGTTGTTGATCATATGTCGAATCATAGACACAGAATCTCTAACAGTCAAACTTTTTCTTTCATCAACCTATAAGACTTGATCGCGTTTTTCAGTGACGCTTGTGTGTTCGCCTTATCGTTCAGCGCCAGTGCTTGTGCTTGGTCCAAGGTGTCCTTGGTCAGTATCCGATGGCAGATGACCGGCGCACCCTGCCCCTGGCGACGGATACGTGCGTTTGCTTGGTCGTAGCCATCCAGGCTCCAGTTGAGACCGAACCAGACAATCGTATGACCCGCATCCTGTAGGCCATCGACCCCATGCCCCATAGAGAAACAGTGGCCGATCATCAGTTGGCAGTCACCACTCTTCCATCGGGTCATCGCGTTCTGGAGTGCCGATTCGCTTTTACACTCCGTAAGATTGATGGGGCGCAGATCATGGAACCGCTTCATGATGCGTTCAGCGTCTGATCGGTACTGGTACATGCAGAGGATCGGATGACCATTGGACTCCTCAATGATGTCCTCCAGTGCCTCCAGCTTCAGATCGTGGATCTCCTCCCAATGAGGCAATCCCGCAATGGGGTACATTGCACCATTGCTGAATTGGAGGCACTTGTTGGTGAGACTTGCCTGATTGAACATCTCAACCTCGGCACCACTGTCTAGCTGGAGGAAAAAGTCCCTCTCCATCTGGTCGTACTTGGCCCGTAGATCATCGGGTAACTCGACCTCGATGTCATTGACGATCAGATCGGGTAGCGGGTTATAGTCCTCCGCAGACATCTCCAAGGTGATGTCGCCTATGAGGTTCTTGATCCCTTCCAGTGTGTCTTTGTATGGAATGTCTTTTCGGGACTCTCCTTTTTTATACCACTGGGTCATAAACTTAGTCTTAGAGGTCCCCAGACGCTCACCACCATCAACCATCAGGTACTGCCCGTGCAGGTCTTTATAGCCATTACTGGCCGGTGTTCCGGTCAGTCCGGTACGCCAATGGAAGTAGTCCAACACGTTTATTTTGCGTTGTGCGGTGAATAATGCATGAACTCTTCGTGTAGTGCTGTTTTTAAGTTTTGTCACCTCATCGAACACGATCCCATCGAACGGGAGCGGCTTGTCCTTGCTGATGAAGTAGGTGCTGAGAGTTTCCGCGAGCCAGCCAAGGTTGTCGTAGTTACACAAATAGACATCAGCAGGTTTCATCAGCGCACGGGTACGCTGGTCCTTCGTACCCATGACCAGACTGAACCGTAAATGAGTGGTGTGGCTCCACTTCGCCGCCTCCTGCCGCCATACGAGCCTACAGACCCGTATGGGAGCCAGGATCAGCACTCCTCGCAGGAAGCCACACTGGACAAGTGATGCGATACTGGTCAGCGTGATCGCGGTCTTGCCGAGTCCAGGTTCAAGCCACAACATTGAATGAGGGTGACTTGACTGGAAATTGACGGCTTTTACTTGATATGCATGAAGATTATCAACGGATCTCATTTAGACACGCAAACTCACCAAAATATTTCTCAGCCGCTACGTTGTAAGCAAATGCCGCTTCCTCGATAGTCTTATAACGTCCTAAACATATATGTCGATAGTCCTTGGTAATTTGTGCGCGCCATTTGTTTGTTTCTTTACAGAAAGTAACACCTTTATATTTATTCTTTTTAACCTTTGAATTACCTAAATTTTGAGAATGGTTACATGGTCTTAGGTTCTCAATTCTATTGTCCGATCTATCTCTGTTGATATGATCAAGTTCATTAACAAACTCCCCATTATGATAAAACCATATTAAATGATGGACACGATATGGTTTCCCATCTACCACTCCAACCATGTATCCCTTTTCTCTTTTTGTTCCGAGTATCGTACCCACCTTTCTACCTTTAATTGAAACCTTACGGATCAAATCCCCGTCACTATAGGTAAAAAGTTCATGTAATCTAGATTGATTTAACATAATGATCCACCATCGCCTTTCCCGCCTCTACACTGTCAATCACATAGACAAGACACCCGTGATCCCTGAGCTTCTGATGCTCCCGTAGTTGCCCCGGTGTAGGCTTCTTTCCTGCTGCCTTGAACTCGATGAAGATCACCAGACCATCGGGTCTGATGAATATCTGGTCGGGTACGAAGGAATGTCCCGGTGACGTCCACTTCCTCGTGAGCCATCCCTTCGACTCAGCGTAGTCCTTTACTTTCCGCTCGATGTCGCGCTCAAGCATAACTTCCTCACTTCCTCGATGTACCACCTGTAGTCAATCGGCAGCGTGGCGTCCTTGATGTCGTTGCACAGACACACGCGCCAATTCTTCTGAACGTCGAACCAGCGGTTGTCTGTCTTCCCCTTGAGTGGCGGCATCACCTTGAGCAACGTGCCACCCTCGGGGCTGATGTAGTACCGCTGGATGTTGCCTACGTTCGACTGCTCACCTTCCTCATTGATGTAGATCAGCCTGCTGCTGCGGGGCACCTTGACGCGGATCATGAAGTCCATCCGATCCGACCACTCGCGCACCGTCTGCTCCAGCGGTTTCCCGTAGATCAGCACCTGCTCGGCCACTCGGGGAACGACAGAGGCGGAACTGTCCTGGTGCCACTCCTTGTCCCATTCGTATGCACCCTTGCGCTTCACATCCCCGTTGAGCTTCTGTGCGATGTAATTATTGACATCCCGGATCACCATCTTTTGATACTCGACATACTCCAGTTGCAGCCGGGTTCCGGCCTCCCATGCCTTGCACAACTGCATCACGCGGTCCTTGGCACTACGGGGCAGGTACAGCGTGACCCCGTCCGTGTTGACCTGGATGATCTGTAACCGATCAACCGTCAGCAACCACTCGGCCAGCAGGCTGATGACCATCTGGCCCGTGAGCGTGATGGTCATGGTGAATTTGGGATCGTAGAAGATGCTGTACTTGTCGTTGGACTTTCCGTAGGTGCCGTTAAGCGCCAACTTCAACATTGCATTCTCAGCAGTGTTCTTCGCGTATCCTAGGCGCTGCGTACGCAGTTCCCGATAGACCTCTACGAAGCGAGGCCCAAGATGCTCAGGGTAGTGACTGTATTCGATGGCGATGGATGGGTAGAGACTTGTGACATCCACGTCCAAGATCATCATCTCCTCGTCGGCAACAAACATCCGGTTCTTGACGGATGCGTGGAGTCCTCCGGTTCCATAGACGAAATCGAGACCACCGACCTTGGCGATAACCTTCTTGAATACCCCCTTGGTTTCAGTGACGATCTGCTCATTGAACCAGGACTTGATCCGCTGAAACTCAGGATGACGAAATTCGACCCACTGGGGTACGCAGTCCTTGAGAGCGATGTGGTCCCGTTTCGTTTGTCGTGGCGACCGGCCTTCCTTGCCGTAGACGTAGCATACAACCCCCGCCTTTTCGAGTTCGATCTGGAAAATCTCGGCACCGATTTTGGTGTCGTTGTGATTCAGAAAATCTCTGCCGTACTTGGTTGTAAGCTCCTCCCTGAACCGGATCTGGTTCAATGACTCGTGATAGAACTCCTTGGTAGCGCGGACATCGTGAAGGTTGTAGTCCAGTAGTACCTTGATCTGCTCAGGGTTCAGCGTACTCCCAACAGGAAACGGCAGATCGCTGATGTTGTCCATCCGCATCTGGTACTCCAAAGCCTTCAGCGAGGTCGCCTTGGCCTTATTGTCGAAGTGCCATATGCGGTACAGGTCAATCTGGGGAATGACCCGATCAGAAGGGAACACCATCCCCTCGAACTTGTTCTCTGACTGGATCAGCGACTGAGCCTTCTGATACAACTCAGCCGCACTCACATTGGAGTTACGCAGGAACAGGTGCAGGATTGGGTAGTCCCATGCGAGGTTATTAAAACCGATTAGTCGTGCATTACACGAGACAAGGTATTTAAGGAATTCCAGTAAGTCTTTCGACTGATCACGATATTCACTGATCTCAAACGCTAAGGTAAATGGGGCTTCAGCGTGTTCAAAGGTGATCGTAAATACGTTTGGATATTCCTCGGTGTCGTATACCCAATCGTTACTCATGTTGCATTACCTAACATTAGTCTAAATTCATCAGGGTGTTTTGCCCCTTTCTTACGATTACATCTAGGGCATAACAGTTGGACATTACTATCGTCATTCAACCCACCCAATGCCAACGGTAAAATATGATCTACGTGAAATTCATGTAATTCAACACCACAATAAACACACTTGTTATTTTGTATGATGATTAAGTCTTGAACTCTCTGTGTACTAACCCTACCAGACGATCTTTCTCTCATTCGGCGTACGTATTTTGCTATACGTAATCGTAGTGGATTTTTATTCTGTGATTTTCTGACAGCATCTCGTACTTTATCAGGGTTATTTTTACGATAGTTAGCGTGATAAATAAGTAATTTTTCTCTATTATGTAGATAATATTCTTTTGAATAATTATCGCCTTTTCTGCGTCGATTCTTTGCTGATTTCCTAGCACTCGCTAGAGATTTTTCCTTATTGTTTTCAGCCCATTTCTTTGCAGCATCAATTACTTTTTGTTTGTTTTTCTCGTAGTATTTTCGTTTATTCTTTTTTACTTTATCTTCGTTCTTAGAACACCACTCCTTAATGTAGGTCAACTTTTTAGCTTTCCATTCAGAAAACTCTTCGGGGGTTAGGTTTTTAGGGGCAGTCACTTACCCCTCCAATCGACGCACCTTACCATCCCGAACTTCTTGTACAGGCGGCAGTAGTCCCTGAAGCCGAGAAAGGTAAGCCTCGGCACGCAGTAGCGGCAGTTATCACAAGTCATGGGAATAGGGAGCCGAAGCTCCCCCTCCTCGTCACTGGGGCATCAGGAACGCGGGGAATGCCGGGGCAGCGGGAGCCGCACCAGCAACGGCGCCGAAGAGACCGGAGGCATCAGCGGCAGCATCGCCGAACGCTTCACCATCCTGGAAGAACTGGACGGCAACGAGTTCGCAGCGGATACCACGACCGAAACTGTTCTCCTGCAGCCACGGTTTGATCGCGGCATTGACGTAACAGCCACCGTACAGCTTGCGCGCCAACTGCTGATAGGCCATCGTGTTACCGATGTCGGTCGGCTTACCGTCTGCCTGGATCATCTGAGGAGCCTGATCGTTGTTGGCAGCGATGAACACGTTGTTGGCGTAACCAGAGTACGGTTGGAAGGTTTTCTTATCCACCTTCTCCGCACCACTGCCGTAGCAACGCAACTTGCGATCCGACTGGATCAACTGCATGACCGCTTGAGCGTTGGCACCCCACTTCTCCTGCGCCATCGCAGCATAACGCTGCATGAACTGGGTGAAGCCAGCATGGTCCTGCGGCATGATGAAATCCGCCGAATACTTCTTGACCGCGTTGGGGTTGAGCGGCGAGGCATGAGCCTCGACCAGATGGGGAAACGACAGGCGAACATTGGACAACAGAATGACATCAGACATGGTATTACTCCTTTGAGGGATTAGAGGACTCGACCACACCAAACAACGACGCGGCGGAGATTAATTCTACAGCAGGACGCTTATCTGAAACGGGTACTACAACGAGCGCACCATCAGACTTCTTGATGAACTCGGTCTGCATCTGAGCAAGGTGTTTATCGCTCAGTTTATGCTCGGTGCCGTCACGCTTCGACCACTTGAGCTTTTCAACCTTGGCCGGCGATAACAGCTTCTTCTCATAACAGGAGTCGGTAGGGACGCCACACTTCTTGAAGAACTCAAGAACCTTCTCTTCCTCGACTGCCCAGTCACGCGACCCGCGACCCCTGACCGTTTTGAGTCCCTCAATGGGGCTGCCCATTTGAGCGCGGCGTAGTGCCTCCTTCTCGGCACCCTCGATCATCTCCAGAATCACCGCTTTGGATTCGATCAGCTTGCGGATCTGGTCGTCCAGGTTGGTCTGCACTGTGAGGTCAGCGAACCCGAGAGCCTGGATCGCTCCACCAGTCCGCACCTTGCATGCCATCTTGTGCTTGCAGTAGGTACAGTGATCCCCCGGCACCAGCGGTGCATTGGGGTCTTCCGTAGCCTTGGCGTCGTCGATCAGCTTCTGAGCGCCGGCCATGAACTCATCCATCGTCTTCGTGATCGACGCGAACCCGTTCATACCCTTCTCGCGCAACTTGGGCTGGATGATTCCCAGAGTGATCGTCTTGTACTTGGCACGATCTGCCGTGGGGATGTCAGCAATCACCCCGAACCCATACTGCTCGGTCTGCGGGGTATTCGGATCAACATCCGTCATGCCGTCCTTGTAGTCCCATATCTCGATGGACTCATCCAGCATGATCGTGATGTCTGCTGTGCCAGCGAGACCAGGGATGCCCAGCAGCGTCACCGGATCAACCTTGCGCTCACTGATCACCTTGCCACCACGGGATGCGATGATGTCGAGTGCGAACTGCACCCGCTCGGCACGGGCAGCATCGACAACGAATGACCCCTCATGGTCGGTGATCTCCTGACCAATCCACGCAGACGGCGGCAGGAAGGGCGTGTCGATGCACTTGGACAGCAGTGTATGCGTATTCGTCCCATCGACTGCTGCCGGCCCGCTCGGCTCGTCAGGGTACGCCTTCTCCTCCCGTACTGAGCCGGGGCAAGTGCGCCAGCGAGGAGACTTCGACGGGGAGAGCAGTTCATGCGTCATTTTTCAACGCCTCGACGCCCTCGTACAACGGCTGATAGAACTCAGGCTTGGTCTCGTTGATGTTCTTGATCCCCAGCGAGTCCAGCACACCCTGGATGCGCGACCCCTTCTGCTGGCCCATCTGCTTGTAGGCGTCCATGACGTAGGTGATCAGCCCCTTCTGATCCACAAAGGGACACTTAGAAGGAGCAGGCGCGGCGGGAGCAGGAGCCGGCGGGGTCGGTGTAGCCGTCACGGGCGCAGCAGGGATAGGAGCAGCGGGAGCAGTCACCACCGGAGCAGGTGCAGGGGCAGGGGCAGTCACCACCGGGGCAGCAGGGGCTTGAACGGGAGCAGGGGCCGGCGTAGTATTGACCACTGCAGCCACTTCAGCCTGGGCCGCAGCGGGTAGCTTTTCGACCAGCATCTTGAGAACCTGGGTATTGGCGAGGATGGCTTCGGCGATGATGTGGATTTCAGATTTCATGACGTATTAGTCCTTTGTAAAGAGAGGGTTTTTCGGTGCTGCGATCTCGACGCGGTTCTCGCAAAACGCTTCGATCAGTTCGCGCAAGACGTACGACGTACCACCGTATCGCGCTGACAAGTTGATGAACTGCCGCCGAACATCCGGCGACACCCGTACCGCAAGTGAATGATCCTTGGTCTTCTTGGTTGCCACCATGATCTCCTGAGTGAGTGAGTGTTGCAAATGCTAAAGACCTGTTTTACACTTGTCAAGACCAACTAACAATAATTCGGAGTCCTTATGAGTGCTGTCCCGCAAGTCGCAACGATCCCAGTCAGCTTCGACCCTTATGTGCGCCAGGGCTGGCATCTCGTACCCATCCCACCGAATACGAAGGGACCGAAAGGACTGGCCTGGAACCGTAAGGAAAACACTATCACCGATCCGAATCAGATACCTGCAGGCTATGGGGTCGGGTTGTGTCATTCATACTCGGGAACAATGGCGCTAGACATTGACCAGTGGGACCGGGCAGCGTTTGAACTAGCCAAGTACGACATTGACCTGCAAGCCCTATACGATGCCCCTGACGCGGTGATCATCGACTCAGGTAGGGCAGGCCACGGGAAACTGCTCTATGCCATGCCATTCGGCTCCTCGCTCACCAGCAAGAAACTGATCGACATCGACGCCAACGGCGACAAGTACAACTATCTCGACTTCCGCTGCGCCACTGCTGGCGGTCTCACGGTCCAGGATGTCTTGCCCCCGACCCTGCATCCGGAGACCTGCAAGCCCTATCAGTGGGCAGGGCGTGGTAACTGGCAGCATCTCCCCGTTATCCCCCAGCCCCTGCTTGACGTGTGGCAGTCGCTCCTCGCCAAGGACGTAGAGCGGACCATCACCGTCCAGGGTACTGTCGATGCCTCATGGGACGAGATCAAGCAAGCCCTTGACTATATCAACCCGGACATCAACCGGGACGAGTGGATCCACGTTGGCATGGCCCTACACTATGCCGGTGCCGCGACCAACCAGCTTGATCAAGCCTTGTCCGTTTGGAACGACTGGTCAGCCAACGGGACCAAGTACAAGGGAGAGCGGGACATTCTCGCCTGCTGGCGCTCGTTCAAACCCGATCCTTCTGGTGTCAAACTCGGCACCCTGTTCCACTACGCCAAGGACGCCGGCTGGGTGCGCCCGACCCCGGATGTATCGTCTATGTTCAAGGAGGTCGTCGCCACCGGCCCAAAGTCGATTATTGACGGGCTAGTGATCCATCCCCCCGTCTGCCCTATAGACCTGTTCCCTGATGTCCTGCTCAACCGCGCCACGGTGATCGCCAAGGCGTTCGCCGCCGACCCCATCGTGCCTCTCTTCGCCGGTCTAGGAGCCATCCAAGCCGCAGTCGATCAGCGCACCCGGCTGGAACTCATGCCCGGCTGGCAAGTGCCGCCCATACTCTGGACCATGACGGTCGGCTCACCCTCGGCCAAAAAGACCCCGGCTGCAGAGCCTATGCTGCGCATCCTTACCACCCTGGAGCATGAGGACGTACCGCGTTATAAGGCGGAGGTGGCCGTCTATGAGGCGCTCGATGCCGCCTATGCCGCGTCCAAGAAAGCCTATCTGCAGGCCGCTGCCGACCCGGCTCATCTGCTCGGAGGGCAACTCGACGTGGCCGCCCTGCCTGCCGTGACCAGCCAGCCTATAGCCCCCGTCGCCCTGCGGCTTACTGTTGGTAACGTGACATCCCAGAAACTCGCCCGCATGGCTATCGAGCGCCCTCGTGGTCTGCTCTGTCACCTTGACGAGATGCGCTCCTGGGCCGATAAGCTGACGGACAAGACATCCGGAGAGGATCGCTCCACCTGGGTTCAGTCCTACGAGGGCAAGCCCTATAAGATGGATCGGGTAGGTGATGGCAGCCTGTCATCAGACCACTTCGCAGTCGGTATATTCGGCAACATGCAGCCGGGTGTTCTGCAAGAGAAACTACCCCTGCTGGTCAGCGACGGTCTTATTCAACGGTTTATTTTCGGAGTAGTCGCGGACCACCATAGCTATGTGCTGAACGATCCGACCGCTATAGACCCCATAGGGCAGCTTCAGTACGAAGAGGCGATTCGTACCATCCACAACCTGCCGATCACCGAATACAAGCTCTCTGAACCCGCCTATACGCTGTTCCGTGACTTCCAAACCTGGTTCCTGCGACTCAAGCAAGATGAGCGGATTACACAGGCCAGCAACGTCTATATGGAAGCCATAGGTAAGGTCGAGGGGACCACGGGTCGGCTAATCCTGCTGTTCCACCTTGCCACCGATCCCCACTCCCCTGAAGTCTCCGCCCAAGTCTGCACCAACGCGATTACCCTAGTAAAGAACTACATTATTCCATCAATGCGCTATATCTACGGAGGGATCGAGGGTATCGATGCTGCCTCGCTCGATAAGTGGGTGCTGGATCAGATCCTGTATGTAGCATCCTCCTCTAGCACGATCACGCTATCGGAGCTTAAACGCTCCGCCAAGCATCAGATTCGCTCCATGACAACTCAGCGTGCTGACGCACTGCTCACTGATGCCATGTCGATCCTGGAACAGAATGGATGGGTGAGCATAATCGAACAAAACAATAAAACTACAAAATGGGCGATTAATCCAGCCGTGAAGGAAATAGACAAGGACTACAGGCGCTCAGTAGTTGATGCCAAACAACGTATTTTTGATCATATCCATGAGACGTCAGGCGGGCGCGCACCCCGTAGGATAGCCAAGCAGTAGAAAACCGCTCAAAAGCCGTTTAAACGCGTTTTGAGGGTAAAAAGAAGCCGGCTCATGGGCCGGCTTTTAAACGCGCTATTGTAGCGCGAGGGGAGGAATGGGTGGATTCTAACCTAATAGTTCAGCCGGTATATCAACATCGTCGCCTAGTTTGCTGACAACGTATGCTCTCATCGCGGCGACAAGCGGGGTAGGGCCATAGGCGAAGACCTTTCCGTTTCCAGACATCCACTTTTGTTCGCCGCTCCGACTTAAGCGGATGTCAAGCGTTTCGCGCTCAATGATCGGACCACCTTGCGCCCAGTCACGGCGGGGTGTGTAGATAACACCATCAGCCAACACCACACTAACCCCTTCTTTTCGTAAAGGCATATAGACACTATCCGCAAACCCTTCACACTTCGCCACCACCCAATCAAGAGCAGGGCCAATCAATTCGCTTGTTTTCATTTCAGTTTCTCCAGAGTATGCCGGCGAGTGCCAGGGCGATAGCAATCAGGGCGTGCATGACTCAATACCCCGAATGTAAGCGTGAATCAACTCGTAACACTGACGCTTAGGGACATGCCCAATAGACAGCGGAGTGCTAACCCCACCGCCGTCGTTATACATACGGACCAGTTGAGCGCCACCATAGGCATAGTCGATGTGATAGTTGCCGATCTGCGCAACATAGCGCCCATCGGGTTGCTTCAGGTACGGCACCATCGGCGAGTTAGTTAGCCGGTTCAGGCGGTCGCAAAGGGCTTGCAAGTTCTTTTCAGTGATGCGTTCCATGTTATTTCCTTTTCAGTAGTTCGATACAAGCCGGGCAAGTAACGCGGGCCTTATCTCGTGTGGTAAGTGCATGGAAATTACCATTACCACATGCAGCCGCGAGGCCGGACTTGCCGGTAGCAAAAACGGCGTGGCTTTGGTGTTTCCGTTGCAGGTCAGATTGGTTCAGTCCGTAGTGAGTCATGTTCTTATCCCTTCAAGTGGTTTAGCGCGCAAAACTCGCGGACATAGGTATCAATTTGTTCCTTGCTGGCAATTGGATCGCCCTGGTAGATCGTAGTAGGCGTTCCCTCATCGTCAATGGTCGTAACCATAGGCCAGTCTGCACCACTGCAACCAAAGCCCGCAGGGAACGTGTAACCGCCATCCCACGGGGTTTTGCGTGGCTTGTGGCAGGCGTCAATGGTCGCCTGAGTGATTTTGAACGGGCCGGGCTTCTTCGGTTTGAGTCTGCGGATTGCAATAGCTTGTTCCAGTGTGAGCATGGTCTTTACTCCGGGCAGTGAAAGCGTTGATTGTGGATGCGCTCCATAGCTTGCGCGAAGAGCGGATGAGATTCGGAAAACTCGCACACGTCGAGTCGAAACGTGTCGTCGTCGGGCAGACCATAGCGCACCACATCGACGATCAACGGACGTTCCGAGTATTCGCGGCAGACGATGTGCATCGCCATCGTGCCGACGTAGTGGCAATCGAAACCTGTCCTACGGATGATTCGTGCTGCCTGTTTCGTTGCGGGATGGATTCGCATAGTTCAGTCTCCCATGTTGATGATAGTAACGGCCAGCGCGATCGCGCAGCCGATGATAACGACAGCAACCTCTGACGCGCTCATGATCCCGTGCCAGTACGCCACCGAGGACAACACCACAGCAGCCAGGAAGCTCCCGGCCATGACAGTGAGACAGGTTTGCTTCATGCTGCTTGATCCAGCGGTTTGATGAGCTTGCGAAGCGCTGTATCGATATGATCGTCGTTCGCGTATTGGTAAAGCGTATCGATAACGAACCTCGCCGGAAGCAGTCCGCGTTGCTGCGCAGCGTGCAGACAATCCCAAGCGAAGCGACGAGTGGTCAATCCCGCAGCAACATAACGCGACCGATAGAAGTCAGTATCGAGCGTGGCGAAAGCAGCACGCATCAGTGCCAAGTGTTCCGGTTTGATCTTCATGTTTCTCTCCCATTTTTGATCGGCGCGAATCAGCGCCATGTCCAAACTTTAGCCCATCCATTGCACAAAGTGTAATGATTTATTGTTATCGATGATTACAGTTTTCATAGTGTTAGGCTATCTATAAGTGTGCCGGATGTGCTAGTCCTAGGAGGGTAGGTTTTTGGGAATATCGCAACAAAGTGTACTACATCAAGGATTTCTCACCTGGATAGGGAGATGGAACACTTATAGACAATGGAATGATACAATGTATCAATGTTGCAAATACGATACCTATTCCGCTTTCCCGAATATTCGAGATTCTAAAAGCTATCTGTGCCAACTGTGCCGGTGTTCCAAGTTTCAGAATTACTAATTCCAGTATCCTGAATATACGTTGAGCATATATCCATGTGTCATTGTTCCCATGCTCCAATGAATGCTGGTGATCCAATGATTCAGGATTCAAGGGATCGTGGATCGATGGCTCCCTGGCGTCGTCGGTCCAGCGATTCATCGGTGATCGAGGGGAGGGGGAGGGGTCTCGTCGGCTGCGTAAGTTTTAGCTAGACACCCACACTCGCCGAATACCAAAAATCGACTATTACAGTATCCTTAACACCACCCCTTTGCCCTCACACTACAACTGTGATACGATCACCTTATGGATACCCTACCCGACTGGTTGCGCCCTACGGACGAGCAACTGCTGATTCAGGACCAGAAGTTCCCGATGACCAAAGATCACAAGGAACTCAGACGGATCCTGTATGAATCGGTATTTGAACGTGTGGTCGAGTGTTTGGAAGCGGGTAATCCGGTTTCCCGTACGCTCAGGGAAGACCCCCGCGAGATTGACGTAGGTCAATTCATGGCATGGGTTCGTAGGGACGCAGAGCGATTCAAGCGATTTGAAGAGGCGAAACGGAATGGGATGCTCATTCTGGAGGACAAGCTCTTGGAGATTGCTGATGGTGAGGAATCGACTGAAGACGTTCAGCGTTCCAAACTGAGGGCGGACACCATCAAGTTCATCATGCAATCCTGGGACAAGCGGTACAAGACCGACAATAAGGAAACTGGTAATCAGTTCGCGGGTGGGGTAACGATTGTGATTGGCGAGGTTGAAAGTCCCTACAAGAGAGAGTCACTGGTAATCGAGAATGGCTCAACTTAAGTTCGACATGCTGAAATGGCAGCGAGAGGTATTCGCTGACCCGACGCGGTTCAAGGTGGTGGTAGCTGGGCGACGGTGCGGTAAGACCCGTAAGAGCGCTATTACGCTGATAACGAAGGCGATGGAGTGTCAGCATACCGACGCGACTGTCCTGTACGTCGCGCCGACGTTCCAGATGGCGAAGGTGCTGATGTGGGACTTGTTATTGAATTTGGTGCAACCGTTGATCGCCAGATCGAATGCGAACGATGGTGAGATTGCGCTGATCAATGGAATGAAGATTCGGATACGGGGTGCGGACAACCCCGACTCGCTGCGGGGGATGAAGCTCTACTATGTGGTCTGCGATGAGTTCAAGGACGTCAAGGCAACGACATGGGAGTTGATCCTGCGACCGGCACTATCGGATACGAAAGGTGGTGCGCTGATTATCGGGACTCCGGAGCCGGGTGAGAGTCTGTTCAGGGAGTATTTCGATCTGGGGATGAGTGGTACTGACCCGGAATGGAAGTCGTGGCATTTGACCACGCTGGACAACGAGTTGATCGACCCGAAGGAGATCGAGGCTGCGAAGCGCAGTATGAGTACTTTTGCGTTTCGGCAGGAGTTCATGGCGAGTTTCGACACGATGGGGAGTGACATCTTCAAGGAGGAGTGGTTCAAGTACGGACCGGAGCCGAAGGACGGCAGCTACTACATCGCCGTGGATCTGGCAGGGTTTGAGGATGTCAGTGACCCGAACAAGAAGAAGCACCTGGACGAGACAGCGATAGCAGTGGTCAAGATCACTGACGACGGGCGATGGTGGGTGAAGAAGGTGGATGGGTTCCGTAAGGACGTGCGAGAGACTGCGGTGCGCATACTGATGGCAATACGGACGTACAAGCCGATCTGCGTGGGCATTGAGAAGGGCGCGCTGATGCGTGCGGTGATGCCGTACCTGTCCGACCTGATGGGCAAGAACAACCTCTACGTCCATATCGAGGCGATATCGACATCTGGCAGCAGCAAGAAGGGCAGCGATGCGATTGCCAACCGGGTGATCTACAACCTGCAGGGTTTGTTTGAGCATGGGCGGATCATCTTCAGCGACGACCAGGACCATAGCGAGCTTAAACATCAACTACTTATGTTCCCTTCCCCGAAAGTACACGATGATCGTGCCGATTCACTTTCTTTAATCGCCTACCTGCACCAGACGATCTACGGTGAGGTTGATGTACCGGAGGAGTATGAAGTTCTAGATGAAATCGTCGGCTTCTAGATTTCTTGACCTACCAATCAAGAGGTGATATAAAGGGCGCACTTTTCATAGTTGGAGGCTATCATGGGCTGCGGAAAAAAGCACAAGGGCAAGA
>JACCDR011418428.1_pt1 | contig 17107 bp, 25 predicted proteins | sample 7446431 | NCBI WGS metagenome assembly JACCDR01 (sample SAMN15323443, study PRJNA562643) | freshwater metagenome | isolation source: river surface water | place: USA:Blue River Watershed | collected 2017-08-17
GGCCCAGAGGCCCGCGGAGTCGATGGTCAGGCGGTCGACGCTGGCCACCTCGTCGCGCAGCTTGAAGCCGGCGGTCGTGCCGTCGTAGGAGATCTGGGCCGCGAAGCCGGTGAACGGCGTCAGGCGGAACAGGGCGGCCCCGTTCGTGTCGGTCACGCGCAGCACGCCATCGGTGACGGTGACGTCGTTGGAGAAGGCGTGGTTGCCCGCCTGGCTGATGGAGTAGCGCTCGATGCCGGCGGTGTTGTCGTAGATGCGGAAGCCGCTGGCCTGCGGGGTGTAGGCGATCGTGGCGAAGCTGGTGCCGCCCGGGCGGAGGTCGACGTAGGCCTGGGCGGCGGCGCTGGTGACGAGGACCTGACCACCGCTGGTGCTGATTGTGCCGGTGGAGCTCACCGGGACGGTGAAGGCGGCGGCGGCGTTGTTCAGGGTGAGGCGGGTCGTGCCGTCGGTCTGGGCCAGGATCGGGCCGTTGACCGAGTTGATGAGGGCGTTGGTGCCGTCGTGGGTCAGGGTCAGGCTGTCGACGCCGGTCGAGTCGACCATGCGGATGCTGCTGCCGTCGCGGACCTCGACGGTGCCTGCGGCGCCGCCACCGGCCGGGAAGAGCTGCAGGGCCATGCCGGCGGAGCCGATGATCTGCAGGTTGGAGCCGGTGTTGAGGATGCTCGCAGCGCGACGGACGCCTGCGGTCTCGCCGTTCAGGATGATGCGGCTGTCGGCGTTGTCGCCGAGGGACGGGCCGCCTGCTGCCGCGCCGAGGGTCAGGATGGAGTTCTGGTTGCCCCCGGTGCCCGCGTTGACGATGGACTGGTCCGCGGTGAAGACGTTGGCGGCATTCTTCAGGGGGACGTTCGAGCTCAGGCTGCCATCGAGGATGGTGCCGGAGAGCTGGGTGGCGGGGTTGATGGAGATGGAGACGTTGGCCGCGCCGGTGAGGCGGCCCTGCGCGTCCACGGTGAAGCTGGCCACGGTGCCGGCCGCGCCGTAGGTGTTGGGCGTGACGGCCGTGTTGGCCAGGCTGATCGTGCTGCCGACCTTGGAGAGGCCTGTGCCGGCGGAGATGGTGCCCGCGCCGGTGAACTGGGCCCAGTTGAGGGCGGTCGTGCCGAGGGTGACGGGGCTGTCGGTGGTCAGGACCCAGCCGGTGTCGGCGTTGACGGTGCCCTGCTCCACGAAGACGAAGGTGCCAGGCTTGAGCTCGGTGGCGGTATCGGCGTCGGTGGCGCGGGTCCAAGCCCCAGCGTTTACCTGGTAGATGCCGTTGAGGGCCGGGGCGCCCTGGTCCTTGAGGAGGACGCGGTCGCCGGCGATGAGGGCGATGCCGTCGACGGTCTGCGGGCCAGTGGTCGTCACGGCGGCGGTGCTGGCCGCCTTCACGCTGGACTTGATGGTGAGGCCGGAGAGCAGGTTGTCGACGTAGTTCTTGGTGGCCGCGTCCTGCGCGCCAGTGGGGTCGGTGAGGCCCGTGATGCGACCGGCCACATTGGCGTTGCCCACGACGTCGAGCTTGCTGCCGGGGGTCGCGGTGCCGATGCCGACGTTGCCGCCGGAGATGACGAGCTGGTTGGTGCCGGCGATGAGGCCGTTGCTGGGCAGGGCCAGTGTGCCGGTCATCGTGTCGCCGGCGCGGCTGACGAAGGTCGTGCCGCCCACGGTGGCGGTGACGAAGCGCATGAAGTTGACGCCGTCGGGGGCAGCGGTCGAGCTCAGGTGGCGGTTGACGCAGATGTAGCCGTCGCCGTTGTAGAAGACGACGTCGGTGCGCTCGTACTGGATGCCGGTGGCGTAGTTGCCGCGCGCGCGGAAGAAGTAGGTGTCGGTGAAGTTGATCCAGCCGGCTTCGGGGTCGACGAAGGTGCCATAGCGGATCTGGTAGGCGCCGGTCGTCTGGTTGATGCGGAACTGGAAGAGGTCCTCGTTGAAGGAGCCGTCGGTGCCGAACAGGTCGGCCATGAGGTCGCCCAGGCTGCGGCCACCGCGTTCGGCTGCTTCGAGGTAGGCGTCGAGCACCTGCTCGCCAGTGTTGGCGGACAGGAAGCGGATCTGGTCGCCAGTCGGGCGGGTCTCAGGCATTGTCGTTGCTCCGGCGCTTGCCCTCTACCTGCTCGCGCAGGAGGCGGTTCTCTTCGTTGGTGGCGGAGCGCTTGCGTTCTTCCTTGGCGCGCTCGTCGTCGAAGACCTTGGCGATCGTGGCGCGCGTGAGCGCCAGCTTGTCGGTGGTCATGTAGCGGTTGAGGCGCGCGCTCTGGTCGGTGAGCTGCTGGCGCAGGTCAGCGATGTTGGCCTCGATCAGGGCCAGGCGGCTGTTGATGTCGATGAGCGCCTGCGTGTGGTCGGGCTGCTGCAGGTTGCGCAGGGCCACGGCGATGTGGGCGTCGATGATGGCGGTGAGGTCGGTCACTGGACGCTCCGCTGCATGGGGATGAGGTTGCCCTTCTGGATCTCGTTGTGGAGCTGGTCCTCGGGCATCACGGACGCGCCGCGCATCTTCTCCATGAGGGCGAGCTGCTGGCTCGGGCTCGGGCCGTTGGCGCGCTCTTCGTCGCCGATGCGGAAGCGGTCGAGGTCGGTGACGCCCATGGCGCGGATCGCTTCTTCGGCGATCTTGCCGGCCTTGTATTCCATGATGAGGCCGGTCTGGTTCAGGACCTGGAGCATGTTGATCCAGGTCTCGGCGTTGCGCGTGGGTTCGAGCGGAAGGGTGCCGTCGATGATGAGGTAGTCGATGTCGCCCTGGAGGTCCTTCTTCACGTCGAAGTCGATGTAGCCGTCCTGCACCATGCCGGCCAGGTGGGAGGGCATCTCGTCTGGGTTGACGCGGATGGAGCCTTCGTAGGCCAGCGCGTCCTGGATGTTGCGCACCATCATGTTGACCATCGGGCGGATGGTGGTCGCGGAGGTGATGCGGCTGAGGACGCCGAGGCGCTGGCTGCCCAACTGGGTGAGGCGCTGGATCTCGGTGGCGGTGCGCACGTCGCCGGTGGGCATGCCCTGCTGCGCGTCGCTGGCGGCGGAGACGCGCTGCTTGAGGTCGGACATCGCGGCGATGTCGTTCCAGTGGCCACGGGTCACGTCGGGGACCTGCGCGATGAAGAGGCCGTCGCCGGCCTTCGCGCCGGGCAGCATGCGGACTACGCCCCACGGGTTGCGGTTGATGAGGTCCGGGATGCTGACCATCGTGGGGTCGGCGAAGATCAGGTTGTTGAGGGCGGCCTGCACGTTGTCGATGCGGCTGCGCAGCATCCAGGTGGCCACGTCGTGGAGCGGGAGCAGCAGGTCGTAGAGGGACTGGCTGTAGGTCTTGTGCGAGTCGAAGAACAGGCCGCCGATGACCGCGGGGAACTGGCGGCCATAGGGGTTGAGCTGGAGGCGGATCACGACGTTTTCGTCGAGGATCGTGATGACGAACCAGACCTGGTCGATGGACGGGATGCCGATTTCGTGGCCTGACATCGTGACCCAGGCCTCGTCGATGACGCGGGAGTCGCCCAGGGTGAAGTGGGCGTGCTCGGCGTTGGCGCGGTCGTGCGGCTGGGCCGGGTCGATCGAGAGGCCGCGGCCATTCTCGCGGTGGAAGCGGTGGGCCTCCCAGCCAGCGGTGGGCGGGCTGATGCGGTGGCGCAGGCTCGGGAAGCGCTTGAGCTTGGGGTAGAGGCCGGTCTGGCTGAGGGCCGAGTAGGAGGTGAAGTCGGAGAAGACGATGTACTGCATCGCCTCCCAGTCGCCCCAGTTGACGCGGGGATCGGGGAAGCAGCGGCGCGGGTCGAAGTTGACGATGCGGTTCTGGTTGCCCTTGGCGTCCCAGACGACCTTGGTGGGGGCGAAGCCGTAGCGGATGCTGTCCAGGAGGTTCTGGGCCAGGCGTGCCTCGGCGCCGGTGCGGCGCATCTGCTGGTGCAGGACGCGCTCCAGGATGGAGGCGACCTTGCGCGACTTCCGGTTCTGGCCTTCGAGCTGGAACATCGGATTGCGGCCACCCAGGGCGGCCATCATGTAGGTCAGGACGGTGTCGGCGATCGCGCGGGTGTCGGCGATGACGGCCTTCTCGCGGAAGGCGGTCGCGTCGGGCGGGACCCAGACGTCGTGCGCGCGGTCAGCCAGGAGCCAGTGGTCATAGCGCTGGCTGATGCGGCTGTAGGACATCTGGACCATCGACTTGACGTAGTCGACGATCTTGCGTTCCTCGTCGTCGGTGAGGTCGCTGGAGATGTCCTCGTAGGCGGCCAAGCGGTCAGCGAAGCGGGAGAGGTCGACGATCCGACCGTCTTCAGGACGCTGGGGGTAATCGGCGGACTGGTAGGCGGCTGGCATGCCCGAGATTCTCGGGGCCAGGGGGTGCGGGGTCGTCCCCTACCCTACTCGCCCCATCCCTTCCAGGACAGGCCGCTGGCGGCCTTCCTGACGGCGTCCATCAGGCTGCCCTTCTGGCTGAGGGCCAGGGGTGCGCCGAAGGCCAGGTCGAAGTCGTCGGTGGGCATCACGCGCATGCGGCTGAGGGCGTCCAGCAGGATGGCTAGGGCGTCGACCTGGTCGTCGTGGGTGGAGCTGGGGAAGCTGGTGCACTCGGTGACGAAGTCGTCCAGCCAGGGGGCGCTGGCGGGGAGGAAGACCCGGCCGCCCTCGATGAGGGGCGTGACGGCGCTGATGCGGGCCACCTTGTCGAAGAGGGCCTTCACGGGGATGACGGCGATGCCGCCCTCGCGGCGCAGGTCCTGGATGAGGGACTGGCCGGAGGCCTTGTCTTCGAGGTAGGTGCCGCGCAGGCCACGGCCACGCCAGAGGGCGTTCACGGAGACGAGGGTGCGGCGGAGGTCCGGGTATTCGAGCTTCTTGCGGATGACGTCGAGGAGGTAGATGTCGCCGGAGGGGGTCAGCGCACCGGTGATGATGACGGAGTAGTCGTTGGTCTCCTTGGTCTTGAAGGCGGTGTCCGCGGCGATGACGACGGCGGCCCATTCCTTGGGGAGGTCCTCGGGGTCGTAGTAGCGCCACCACTCGGACTTCACGATGTTGCCGCCCTTGATGAAGGGCTGCTGCTGGTAGAGGGAGGCGAAGTCGCGGGGCGACATCTTCTCGCGGCGGCTGAGGAACTCGAGGTCGAAGCGCTCGGGCCAGAGCGCGGCCAGGGTGCCGTCGGGGAGCTCGCGGCGCGCCGGCATGTTGAGGTGGCCCCACAGGCCGTCCTTCCAGTCGTCGCTGGCCATGATGCGGCCGGCCGGATCGTCCGGGTGCCAGCGGGTGAGGATCATCAACTGCAGGGGCTTGGTGCCGTCCTCCTCGGGCTGCAGGCGGATGGCCAGGCTGGAGACGTAGTAGGACCAGGCCTTGTTGCGCTGGGTCAGGGAGTCGGCCTCCTCGCGGGCCTTGATGGGGTCGTCGACCACGAGGATGTTGGCGGGGCGGCCAGCGGTCGTGCCGCCCATGCCCTGGCCGAAGTAGGCGCCGCCGGCGTCGGTGCGCCAGACATCGGCGGCTTGGGAGTCCTTGGCGAGCTTGAGGGAGGGGAAGGCCTGCTGGATGGGACCGGAGGAGACGGTGTCGCGGACCTCGCGGCCGAAGTCGGCGGCCAGGGGTGCGTTGTAGGAGCAGGACATGACGTAGCGCTGCGGGTTGCGGGCCACGCAGTAGGCGGGGAACAGGACGGTGCAGTAGGTGGACTTGGAGTGACGTGGGGGCATCGTCACCAGGAGGCAGTAGATGACGGGGCCGGAGGTGTCGAGCTCCGCGTCGGGCATGTAGGGGTTATCGAACAACTGGTCGATGTTGGCGTTGCGGAGCTCGCGGCGCTCAAAGAGGTCGAGGATGCGCTGCAGGGCGACGTGGAACGGGGGGAAGACCCAGTTGGGGTGGGCCAGGCGCACGAAGCCCATGAAGGAGGACTGGGCCTGCTTGATGGCCAGGAGGCGGCGCGCGGCGTCTAGGCGCAGCCGCTGGGCGTCGGAGAGCGTTGCGGCCATCAGTGGATGTGCGGGGCGTTCGCCAGGCGAGCGGAGGCGATCTCGTTGGCCGCCTTGCGGTCTTCGAGGGTGGCGATCATCACGCGCTGGAGCAGGTCGTTGATGGCGGCCTTGCGGTGCTCGGGCGGGATGGCGGGCAGGTTGAGTTCGGCGAAGAGGCGGCCGAGTTCTTCAGGGTGGATCGTTGCCTTGAGGCGTGACATCGATGAGGTCCTGCGTGGGAGTGAGGGGGATGCCGGGCGGAGGCTGGAGGACGAGTGCCTCGAGCTCGGCGATGGAGAGGGTCTCGGTGTTGAAGTTGTGGACCTCCTTCTGGACGTAGGAGGCCGAGAGGTCTGGCACGACCTTGTTGAGGAGGGCGCGGAAGACGCCGACCTGGGCGGGCGTCCAGACGCGCGTGCCAGCCAAGACCTCGTGGGCCATCTGGATGTGCGAGTCCATGGAGGAGACGATCGTGCCGCGGAGGGCGTTGAGCTCCTCGGGGGTCAGGAGTTTCTTGTAGGCCTGGATCTTTGCCATGGCGGCGATTGCCTTGTCGTAGTCGCGGTTCATGCGGGCGGCCTTCCGGCAGCGCATCCCGCAGTAGGTGTAGCGGTCGAAGTGCACCGGCTTGAGGCGGATGACACGCCCGCAGTGCATGCAGTTCTTTTCGAGCACGGGGCGATGGTGGCGTCGCGGGTACGAGACGTCGTCCCGGACGTTTTGGAAAATGCTCGCCGGTGGAGAGGGGCAGGGGAGGTGACACGAAACGCGGGACTCCAAGCGGCGGGCATGCCACCCGCCCCCGGGGGTCGCACGGGAAACCCCCTAGGGGCGGTTCGTGGTTGCCGATTGCATCGAAGTCGTTGTGACAACGAGCAATCGGTCCCCCTCGCAAGGGGGTCCACACGGAGATACGCACATGACGCAGTTCGCTGGCCGCACCCTCAAGGACATCAACACCCTTGTTGCCGCTGACCCGACCATCATCCCGCTCGCGCTCGCACACATGGACGCGCGCATCGCGGTGCTCACCACGCAGGCCAAGGCCTCTGGCCACGACGGCAAGCTCACGCGCTGGACCAAGGCGCGAGCGATGCTCGCCGCGCAGCAGAGCATCGACGTGAAGGCCGCCTTCACGAGCGACATCCCGCGCACGAAGCCCAAGGCCAAGCCGAAGGCGCAGCCCGTCGCGCAGGTGAAGCCCGCCGACATCGACGCGCTCGGCGCGCTGATGATGGCCTTCGTGGGCTCGATGCCCGCCGCGCAGCGCAAGCGTTTCGACGCCATCGTCGCCGCCAAGTAACACGCACCGCGTGTTCACCACGCCCTCACGCCTCACGGCGTGAGGGTTTTTTTTCGCCTCAAGGAGACCACTCGCATGTACGCCTTTGCTCTGGTGTTCCTCATCACGCTCGGCATCACGCTCGACGACAAGCGGCCCGGCAACTGGTGCGCTGCCATCGCGTGGACGACCAGCATCGTGCCGTTCTTCTGGCTCGTGTTCACCGGACCCACGCTCGTGTGGCCGATGCTCGCTGGCTGGGGCATCGCGCTCGCCTACGCGCCTGCGGCTCGCCGCATCCAGAAGCGCCAGCTCGACGCGCAGCAGTGGCTCAACGCCGCTCACCGCTGCGCTCCCATCACGCGCCGGTTCGTGTGATGCGCAACTCCGACTGCTTCCTCCCTTCCTGGGCCTTCGTGCCCGACCCACAGGAGACCACGACGATGGGCAAGACCACCCGCAAGGCACTCGACTCCACCGGCACCAAGCAGCAGCAGGTGCGCGATGGCTGGCACGACGAGTCCAAGTACAAGGACCCGTACCACCGCCGCGTGCTGTGGGCGCGTGACCGCCAGGCGCGCAATGCCCTCAACGAGGTGCGCTTCGTCAACACGCATGACGAGGATTGACTGGGCCGTGGCGGCTGCGCGTTACCGCGCTGCTGCCTCACAGCACACGCTGCTGGCCACCATCGATGAGATGGCTGGCCAACAGCGCGCTGCCACCACCAACCGCAGCCGTGCTGCCCTGCTCAACCGCTTGGCCGACGGCCTCACCTACCTACACGAGGAGCACCAACGTGCACGTCAAGTTCAAGGCAGCCGCTCAAGCCCGCGCCATCCTGGCGCTGCGCATTCTGGAGGCCACGCGCGAGCACGCCCTGCGCGCCAAGGCTGAGGCCTCCGACACCATCGACGCCATCGACGCCAGCATCCTCGCTGACGCCACGCTGGTCGTCATCAACGCGCTCAAGGTCAACGAGACCAGCGCCACCCTCACCCACTGACAGGAGACCAACATGGGCATCGTGCTCATCGTCACGCCTCGTGACCCCACGCACGACAGCACCGTGCAGCAGGGCACGGTCGAATACGAGGTGCTCTCGGGCTTCAACCACGGCATCGAATACGAGCAGTGGCGCTACGAGCTGAAGGCCATCGTCTGGCGTGCGACCCACGACCTCGGCATGGCACTGGTCCAGGACTGCCACGCCTACGAGCTGCACGACAGCGATTGGGGCGACATCCCCGACATCCTCGTGCTCGCCAGCAACTGGACTTTCCTGTGCTCATACGATGCAGACACGGCGACGTTCAAGGTGAACGCATGAGCCCCTTCACCAAGGACATCGTCGGTGGCACGGCTGCGCTGTGCACCTACCTGCTCATCGTCGTCGCAGTGCTCATCTTGCGCGACTACCTCAACGACAAGGAGTAACCCATGCCCCACTACCACTTCACCCCCGACGAGCACACCACTGCACGTCGTGCCCTCTACCTGCTGCTGGCCAAGCTGGATGTGTTCCTCGAAGTGGACAACGGCATCGTTGACGAGTTCGTCGAGGACTCGCGCGACGCCCTCTCCCGGTTCATCGACCACTTCTGCCTGCCGAAGGTCAACCCTGGCGGGACGCACGCCATCGAGCTGTCGCCCTACGACCTGAAGAACCTGCGTCGTGCGCTCGACGTCTACATCGAAACGCTCGAAGCGCAGGAGCTGAGCGGCCTGCCGCAGGAGGATGCCGAGTGCGTCGGCACCATCCTCACCGACGAGCGCATGGACGCCGTCACCCTGCGCAAGCGCGTCATCTCGGAGCTCGCCGAGCTGGACGACATCACCGACCTCATCCGTTCCACCACCACCGACAAGGAGCAGTAGCACATGGCAACCCTCATCGAACACCATGACACATACATCATCGAGGTCACGCCGCGCGAGCGAGTGCTCCTCGTGCGTGCCCTCGCCTACTACAAGGACGAGGTCGGCGACTCCGACGCCAACAACGCCCTGCTCCCCTTCCAGGGTGACGCGCAGGGTGAGCTGGACCAACTCCTTGCCGACGTCGAGGGCAAGGACGAGGTCTACATCGCAGCCGACGGGGCGCAGTCGTGAGCCGCTGGGCCGAGGCCATGCGCGGCCTGTCCCTGCGCAACAACCAGCCGACCATCGCCATCAACGGGCAGTGGTGCGAGCAGGGCTGGGTCAACCGCTCCCGCTGGGTGGAGTGGCGTGGCCGCACCATCCAGGAGGTGTGGTCTGCCAAGGGCTGGCGCCCGCTGCGCCAGTACCGGGTGCAGGCATGACTGCCCTGTTCGTGCGCGAGGCCACGCCCTCTGGCCGTCACCGCTACCACCCTGCCACGCCGCAACTCATCGCACTGACGGCAGCCAAGGCCATCGAGCCACGCACGGGGCAGACCCTCTCCTCGCCGCGTGTCACCCGTGACTGGCTCAAGCTGCGCTACTCCGCAGCCGAGGCCGAGGTGTTCGGCATGCTCATGCTCGACAACAGGCACCGCCTCATCGAGTCGGCCGAGCTGTTCTACGGCACCATCGATGGCGCCAACGTGCACCCCCGTGAGGTGGTGAAGAAGGTGCTGGCCTGCAACGCAGCCGCGGTCATCCTCTTCCACAACCACCCCTCTGGCGTGGTCGAGCCGAGCCGTGCCGACGAGGCCATCACGCTGCGCTTGCGTGATGCGCTCGCCCTCATCGACGTGCGTGTGCTCGACCACCTCATCGTGGGTGGCAACGAGTGCTGCTCGCTCGCCGAGCGGGGGGTGCTGCCGTGACCACCTTCACCAGGTACGGCTGGGCCATCGTGACCGACACGCTGTGCGGTCCCTACGTCAGCCTCGAAGAAGCCGAGGACCGCAACCCCGACGGCACCATCGCCATGCAGGTCACGCTCCACGACACCGAGGCCGAGGCCATCGCTGACGTGGACGACTGCTATGCCATGGAGCGTGAGTCGTGGGAGGACGACGACGAGCGTGACCCCGACGAGGAGTTCGAGCCCAGCGGTGAGGTGCGCCACGCCTACGTCGGCATCGACACCAACGGCGACGCGCACGAGCTCGACCCCGAGACACGGGAAGAGCTGGGCTTCGTCTTCAACAGGGGAGACCGCTGATGCCAACCACTGTCACCGCAGACTGGCAAGAGGTGGCCTGGTCGTGGACCGAGGCCTTCAGCAAGCACGGCTTCGGCGATGGCGACGGACTCGTGATGACGGACAAGGTGGCGCGGGCCATCCGTGAGCTGGGCTACACGGTGGAGCACTCAGTCTGGGGCAGCCACAACGACACCATCGACACCATCACCAAGGCCGATGGCACCCAGGTCTATCCGCCGCCACGCCACCCCAAGTACCAGCCTGGCTACGACAACCCGCGCTATGTGCTGCCACGCCGGATCGTCACCCACCTCGACACCACGTTCCCCGACCCGCCGTGCTGGCCTTGACTGGACACCCTTCGGTGTCACATATTTGCGACTAACGCGCACACAGATGCGCAGGAGGTAGAGATGTCCCGCTTGCTTGTTTTCCTCAGGCCACCCGGCGAGACGCCGGATTGGCCAATGCTGCTGGCCGCAGTAAGCGACCCCCAACTGCACATCGCTGGCACATGCCACGCCCACTTCAACCAGGCCCTCGTTGACCTGCAGGCCACGACGTTCTCGACCCTGCTCGATCAGGTAGCGGGCGCCTTCAACCGGGCAGGCCACGTCATGGCACCCAACCCGCAGGCGGTCAGTGCGCAGTTGCTCTACGGAGTCTGCGCATTCGGCGCCCTCTACCCCATCACCACGCTGGAGGCGATGGCGATGGACGGCCCCCTCTACACCGACGTCGAGATCGAAGGCGGCTGGCTTGGCGCTGGCCACATCTTCGACATCCGCAAGCTCAACACCATCATCCGCGACACCCTCAACCAGGAGAACACCCGCATGGGCATCACCGAAATCATCAACACCTTCGACCGCGTCCGCCTCGAACTCGGCATCGACGTGGCCACCCTCCTCCCCGTGTTCAAGCAGCACCTGCCGGCCGACGCCTACACCGTGCTCGAGACGGGCATGAACCTGCGTGCCAACCACCCCACCGTGGCTGGCGCACCGACGAGCACGCCTCTCTACGAGGCGGTCATCGACACCCTCAAGCCGACCGTGACGAACGCTCAGCCGCAGCCGGCACCGGCCTACAACCACATGCTCGCCGGCATCGTGGACCCTGCCCTCAAGCAGATGGGCCTGCCCGACTCGGCGACCATCGCCAACACCATCACCGCCCTCTCCTCGATGAACGGCACCACCCTCGACCAGGTGCCCTCCCTCTTGAGCGCCGCCAGCCACGTCGCCATCCGGGTCAAGGAGCTGGAGCGCAAGCTGGCCACGGCCCCATCCGCTGCGCCCGCTGCGGTGCAGGCCAGCGGTGCGCTGCCGGCGGGTCGCGTCGTCATGCAGAAGGGCAGCGACCTGTTCCCCAAGATGAAGAGCCTCGGCTTCGAGGTCCCCACCTGGGAGTGGGACACGCCGCACCCGTGGGTGCCCGCCATCAACCCCAGCTACCAGTTCCGCGAGGACCTGCTGCGCACCGTGCTCTACGCCATCAGCCAGGACAAGCGCCTCTGGCTGCACGGCCACACCGGCACGGGCAAGACCACCCTCGTCGAGCAGGTCGCTGCCCGCCTGGGCTACCCGGTGCGTCGCGTCAACTTCACGGGTGACACCGAAGCCTACAGCCTCATCGGCCAGAAGATCCTGACGCCGGACCCCACCACCGGCCAGACCATCACGACCTGGCAGGATGGCGTGCTGCCGCAGGCCATGCAGACCCCGTGCATCCTGCTGCTGGACGAGGTCAGCTTCGCCAAGCCGGGCACCATCGGTGCGCTGCAGGCCGTGACCGAACCCCGCGGCGTGCTCTTCCTGCAGGAGGACGGCAACCGTGCGGTGCACCCCGACCCCATGCTGCGCATCTTCGCCACCGACAACACGGCTGGCCAGGGTGACGAGTCCGGTCTCTACGCTGGCACCCGCCCCACCAATGCGGCTGCCTTCTCGCGCTTCACGCTGCGCCTCAAGGTCCCGTACATCGAGCGCGCCGACGAGGCCAAGCTGCTGATGGACCTCGTGCCCTCGCTGCAGGCAACCGACGCCGACCGCATCGCACACTTCGCCTTCGAGGCGCGTGAGTCGCTGGCCAAGGGCGAGATCTACCTGCCGGTCAGCCCCCGCTGCACCATCGAGATGGCCGAGATGTTCGCCTTCCTCACTGCGTCGGGCCTCGACCCGAAGCGTGCCATGAAGGAGTGCCTCAACCGCACCGTGCTGGACGACGTCGCCTCGGCGACCGACGCCAGCGTGCTGCGTGGCCTGGCCCAGCGTGCCAACTGCAACTAAGGGGTGAGCATGCGTACCGAACTCTTCCAAGCCGAGACCATCGGCGTGGCCAACACCCTTGGCCGTGCCACCCACAAGCTGTCCGTCGTGTTTGCTGGTGATGAGGCAGCGACCGACGGCAACCGTGTCTTCCTCCCTGCCCTGCCCACCGGGGAGATGTCGAAGCAGCAGGCTGACGTGATGCGTGGCTTCGTCGACCACGAGGGATTGCACGTCAGGTACACCGAGTTCAAGGCGTACCGTGAGATGGGCGAGCAGCCCAGCAAGATGCTGCACGCACTGGCCAACGCCATCGAGGACATGCGCATCGAGGCCCTCGGCATCGCCGAGTACCCCGGTATGCGCCACAACATCAGCGCCACCGCTGAGCAGGTGAACCTCGAGCTGCGGCCCAAGCTGGAGGCGCACGTTGCCGCAGGCACCGTGACCACCCGCATCTGGGGCAGCGTTGCCATCACCTGGGCTGGCCGCTTGCGGGCCAACATGGCAGTGGCCAGCAACGAGGGCATGCTCGCCATGCTGCCACCCGAGGTGCGCACCTGGGCCGAGCGCGTGGTCGATGCGGTGCCCGGCCTCAAGTCCACGCGCGACGCCATCGCACTGGCCCGCACCCTCGTCGAGGAGATGCGTGCCGAGAACGAGCGCATCGCACGGGAGAAGCTGGCCAACGGCGAGAAGCTGCGTGCCGCCAAGCCGGGCGAGGAGGACGGCACCGAGGCCGAGATCCAGGCGACGCCCGACCAGATCGAGCAGGACGAGCAGCCCCAGCCCAAGCGCAAGCCGGGCAAGGGCAAGGCTGAGCAGGGCGACGACGAGGACGAGGACGAGCCGAAGCCGCACCGCCGCAAGGACGAGGCCAAGGACGAGGACGGCGGCGACGAGGACGCCCCCATCAACGACGGCCTCCCGCCCGGCGGCAAGGAGGACGACGATGACGATGACGATGCTGGCCAGGGGGAGGATGACGAGGACGACGAGGATGCGGACGACGACGAGGACAGCGCCGACGCTGGCGATGACGAGGACGATGACGACGACGAGGATGACGAGGACGATGACGCCGACGCCGAGCCCGAGGACGAGCGCAGCGAGGACGAGGGCGAGGGCGAGGATGGCGGTGGCCCGGGTGGCAACGGCGCCGGCGAGGGTGGCCCGCCGCCCCTCGATGAGGAGTCCATGCTCTCGGCTGACCTCAACGATGCGGTCACGCAGGTGGCGCAGGAGTTGCGCAACAAGCAGGGCAAGGACGGCACGCCCTACTCCATGCCGCTGACCACGGCGGACGACGGCTTCAACAGGCTGACCGACCGCACGGCGAGGAACTACACGCAGCGCTACAAGAAGTTCCTGCATGCCATGGGACCGGAGCTCAGCGTGATGCGCCGCAAGCTGGAGCGCATGGTCATCGCCCGCCAGTTGGACGAGTGGCAGGGTGGCCAGCGGTATGGTCGCCTCGACCAGCGCCGGCTCACGGCTGCGGTGCTGGGCCAGGATGAGGTGTACCGCCAGCGGTTCGAGGCCCCGGCCTTGGACACGGCGGTGCTCCTGCTGTGCGACGTGAGCGGCAGCATGGAGGGCGCGTCCATCAACCTGGTCGAGCAGTTGCTGGTGGGGCTGAGCGACAGCCTCGACCGGCTGGGTGTGCCCTTCGCTGCCTACGGGTACGACAGCGAGGACCTGAGCTACGAGACCAAGGTGGAGGTCAGCAAGCGCACGCAGATGAGCTCGCGCATCGAGCTGCAGAGGATGGGTTACACCCGGCAGCACGCCATCAAGCTGGAGGTGGCCAAGTCCTTCGGCGACAACCTCCGGCTCGACACCACGCAGGGTCGCATCGCGCACCTGCACATGGTGACGGACGGCGGCACGCCGACGGGCGACTGCATGATGATGGCTGCCCCCATCCTGCTGGCCAGGCGGGAGAGCCGGAAGATCATGCTCGTCCTGACCGACGGCGCCTCCGACAACCAGGCCTACTGCAAGCACGTCGCCAAGCTGCTGTCGCAGCGGATGGAGGTGGTGGGCATCGGCATCCTCTCGACCAGCGTGAAGCACGCCTTCCCCCACCACATCGTGGTCACGTCGCTCGACGAGTTCGTGCGGCAGGGCATGGACGTGGTAGCCCGGCTGCTGCTGGGCGAGCGGGCCAGGCTGTCGGCGGCATGAGGCGGGGCAAGCCCACCATCTGGGTCCACTGGCGCACCAACTGGCACGGACGTGCACGCTGGGAGTTCTGGCTGGAGGTAGCTTCACGGGCCAAGGCCAAGGGCGTGAAGCGCAAGGACATGAAGGCCATCACCAACATCAGCCACGACGTGGCACGGAGGGAACAATGAGCGCAGTGATGAACCAGACCACGAGCGGTCTCGAGCTGGGTGAGAACATCGTCAAGCTGCTGGATGCGAAGGAGCGGATGATGATGCTGAGCTACCTCTTCGCAGCCAGCGGTGCGACCGCCTCGCTGGACGTGGACCCGAGTGGCAAGGTCGACCGCGTCTGCTTCGACAACGGCAGCACCGTGCCCTTCTACATCCCGGTGCCGGCGGTCCACCTGGCCAACGCCCTGCCCACCCTGTCGGCGGTGCCGGCCAGCACGCAGAAGAAGGGCGGTCGCCCGCCCCGCTTCTGGGTCCGCCTGGTGACGGGCCTCGTGCCCGGCAAGACCGGCATGGCCGAGCTGGACGGGAGCTGGCTCGACTACAAGTGGGGCGTGCCCACCCAGTTCCCGGTGCGTGGCATCGGGCTGGCCAACTGGCAGGACGCCAACGGCAACTGGGTGAGCAGCGTGCTGCGGGGCAGCCAGGGTGACGAGTGGCTGCCCGGCATGACGCATGGCCCCGACCGGGTCATCGATGCGGAGGTGGTGCTGAGCGGCGTGACCCGGGACGTGGCCATCGCCGAGGTCAAGCGCCTGCTGGCCAGCCCCTGACGAGGGGTGTATCCTGTCACAAATAAGTGACACCCTAGGAGAGCACCATGAAGATTCCAGACGGGGACATCCGTGACCTCCTCCTGCGCATCGACGCCAAGCTGGACAGCCTGCTCATGCAGAGGACCAGCGGTGGTGGTGACTTGCCCCGCATGACGATAAAGCAGCACGCCTGTTTGCAGATGCTGCTGGGTGGGGCGAGCAACGCAGAGATCGCCGAGCGATTTGGTGTGACCGAGAACACGGCGAAGGTGCACGTCCGCACCTTGGCCGCGAAGTTCGGGGTGCACACCCGCTCGCAGATCATCCTGAAGGCGAAGCCAGCGTTCGATGCGCTGCCCGCCGACGAGTATCGGCTGATGGCTGGCGGCTTGCCGAAGGATTGGCACGCCCGCTATCGCAAGGCCGACCCGCACAAGCATCTCTACTTTGGAGGGTGACATGACCGACGCAGTATCGACACCGAAGAAGGCACTGCTCCTGCTGGAAGACATGCAGGACGCCGTTGCCATGGGCAACCTGGAGCTGGGTGACAAGTGGCTGAAGCGCATCAACGCTGTGCTGGCTGAGTACCACGAGAACATCCAGCGCAGCGAGCGACTGAAGCAGCGCAGCGCCACGCCGTATCGGCGAGGTGAGAGCGACTTGCTTGGCGACATCGAGACACCTAACGGTGGCGGTCGTCGCACCAAGAAGCGTGACGATGATGATGGCTGGCACAGCAGCGTCTACGGCGGGCACCGCCGACACGACAGCCTCATCGACCGCTACTTCCCCGACCTGCCGGGTCGCAAGCAGAAGGAGGCCGACCCCGACGACGACATCATCGACCCGAGCGCTGCCATGCGTGGCGCCATCAACTCCGCGGCCAAGAAGGAGGACAACGAATGAGCAAGATCAATGCGCTGACCGTGTGGCTCAGCCCCGGCCCGACGCCCCTGTACGACGACCACCAGGTCTACTACTTCGACACGCCCGAGCAGGCGCGGCAGGCACAGGAGATAGCCCAGACGATGGGGCACAAGTCCGTGCTCAAGCGCTGCACCATCACCCCCATCGACGAGTTCAAGGAACTGCTCGCCGATGACATCGAGGAGTGCGGCGCATGAGGTACGAAGTGCTGATGGGCTTGGTGTTCGACACCGACACACCGGAGCAGGCGCTGGAGCAGGCCCGCTCCTCCATGGAGTACGTCCTCGAAGTGGACGAAGTCATCGTCGCCATCTCCCTGCCGACCAATACGTCGGGCGTCATCGAGGTGACGGAATGAGCGGCAACGAGCGGGCGACCAAGAGCAAGCTGCGCCGAGGCCAGCTCATCGACGTGGCCATGGAGTTGCACGAGGACTACTCGGTTCAGGTCGACCAGGACGTGGACGACGACGCGGCCTTCTCGCCCGCCGAAGAGGGCACCTGGGTCAAGGCGTGGGTGTGGGTTCCACTGGAGGAGCTCCACCGCAGGACACGGGGCCGGGAGACCTGGGACTTCGATGACATCACCGATCGCATCGAGGAGATCGCGGAGATACGCAAGCAACGGAAGGGGGTGA
>JACCDR010158148.1_pt1 | contig 17104 bp, 17 predicted proteins | sample 7446431 | NCBI WGS metagenome assembly JACCDR01 (sample SAMN15323443, study PRJNA562643) | freshwater metagenome | isolation source: river surface water | place: USA:Blue River Watershed | collected 2017-08-17
CTTAGAAGCCAAGTTCGATGACTTCACGGTCGTAGCCGATCAGCCCATCCGCTACAAAGGCGATGGTTCGGCCCCCGGCCCCTTTGATTACTTTTTAGCCTCTTCGGCTCTGTGCGCAGCCTACTTCGTCAAGCTGTACTGCAACAAGCGCAACATCCCCACCGAGAACATTCGTCTCTCGCAAAACAACATCGTTGACCCCGAGAACCGTTATCAGCCAATTTTCAAAATTCAAGTTGAGTTACCAGCTGATATCCAAGAGGTTGACCGCCGAGGTATTTTGAGTTCCATCGAGCGATGCACCGTTAAAAAAGTGGTGCAAGCTGGACCCGAGTTTGTGATTGAAGAAGTGGAAAACCTGGATGCAGACGCACAGTCCTTGCTCACCCTCCAACCATCCACAGACAGCAGCACATTCATCCTCGGCAAAGACCTACCGCTAGAGCAGACGATTGCCAATATGTCTGGCGTTCTAGCGAACTTGGGCATCAAGATTGAAATCGCCTCTTGGCGCAACATCATTCCCAATGTGTGGTCACTGCACATCCGCGATGCGCATTCGCCCATGTGCTTTACCAACGGCAAAGGCGCCACCAAAGAAAGCGCTCTAGCCTCTGCCTTGGGCGAATACATCGAGCGCCTGAGCAACAACCATTTTTATGCGGGCGCTTTTTGGGGCGAAGACATTGCTAACGCTGAGTTTGTGCACTACCCCAACGAGCGCTGGTTCAAACCTGGCAAAAAAGATGCGCTACCCAAAGAAATTTTGGATTCCTATTGCCTGAGCATCTACAACTCAGACGGCGAGCTGCGTGGCTCACACCTGATCGACACCAACTCGGGCAATGTCGAACGTGGCATTTGCGCGCTGCCCTACGTGCGCCAATCGGATGGTGAAGTGGTTTATTTCCCATCCAATCTGATTGAAAACCTATTCGTCAGCAACGGCATGAGCGCTGGTAATACCTTGGCAGAGGCACACGTGCAATGCCTGTCTGAAATTTTCGAGCGTGCTGTCAAGCGTGAAATCTTGGAGGGTGAAATCTGTTTGCCTGATGTACCTCAAGAGGTACTGAATAAATACCCAAGCATCTTGGCTGGCATCCAAGGCTTAGAAGAGCAAGGTTTTCCTGTGCTGGTGAAAGACGCGTCATTGGGTGGCACCTACCCTGTGATGTGCGTCACCTTGATGAACCCGCGCACAGGCGGTGTATTTGCCTCATTTGGCGCACACCCTAGCTTTGAAGTAGCGCTAGAACGCAGCCTGACCGAGCTGTTGCAAGGACGCAGCTTTGAAGGCCTCAACGATTTGCCACGCCCAACATTCGAGAGCAACGCTGTCACCGAACCCAATAACTTTGTGGAGCATTTCATCGACTCCAGCGGCATCGTGTCTTGGCGATTCTTCGGTGCACAACCTGATTTCGAATTTGTGGAATGGGACTTTTCTGGCCAAGGTGAGAACGCCAACGCAGATGAAGCAGCCACCTTGTTCGGGATTCTCAAAGACATGGGCAAAGAGGCCTACACCGCGGTGTACGACCAACTGGGCGCTGTTGCCTGTCGCATCTTGGTACCTGGCTATTCAGAGGTCTACCCTGTTGAAGACCTGATTTGGGACAACACCAACAAAGCCTTGTTGTTCCGCGAAGACATCCTCAACTTGCATCGCTTAGACGACCCCGGCTTATCGGCACTGCTAGATCGCCTAGAAAACAACGAGCTGGATGAGTACTCAGACATTGCCACCCTGATTGGCATCGAGTTTGACGACAACACCGACTGGGGCCAGCTCACCGTGCTGGAATTAAAACTCTTGATTCATCTCGCGCTGAAGCAATTTGAACAAGCCCACGAACTCGTAGGCGCCTTCTTGCAATACAACGACAACACCGTTGAGCGCGGCTTGTTTTACCAAGCCTTGAATGTGGTGCTAGAAGTCCTACTTGACCCAGAGATGGAACTCAGCAACTATGAAGCCAACTTCCGCCGAATGTTTGGCAACGAACGCATGGACGCTGCCATCGGCTCTGTTGAAGGCAGTGTGCGTTTCTTCGGCTTGACACCGACCAGCATGAAGCTAGAGGGCCTAGAGAGGCACCACCGCTTGATGGATAGCTATAAAAAGCTGCACAGAGCAAGAGGCAATGTCGCCGCATTGACGCGTTGACACGAAAGGAAACAAGATGCCAGCTTCATACAAAAATTTATTGGCACAGCTTTCCCCCTCTCACACAGGCTATCAACTAAATCGCCCTGCGGCTAATCGACAAAAATTTGAAGAGCTTGTTGAATGGATCGATGCCCATTTAGATCAACCCATCACACTCAACGACCTATTGCAGCAATCAGGCCTATCGATGTACGAACTGACCACCCAGTTCATGCTCAACACCAAGCTGCTGCCCCTACAGTTCATCAAAACACTTCGCAAGTACAAAGCTGACCTAGAGCAAGTCAACCAACCCACTATTGACAACACTTACGCCTTGTTTGACCCAAGAGACACGTCACTTTGACGTAGCAGACCGGCAAACAAAAAAGGCCCTCCGATTGGAGGGCCTTGAAATTTTGGGGTGGCTGATGGGGCTCGCAAATCACGCCCCTAACCTATTGTTTTTAAACACTTTCCACCCTACACAGGTCTAAAAAGTATGACCCCAAGGTATGACCCTTGAGACTGTGTAAATATTCTAGTCCATTACAAAACCCCTGCGTTCACCGTATAAATCGAGTTAGCAAACTCAAACTCTGTGAGTTCGCCGCCTTGCTCCAAGTCTCGGGCGTATTTCTCATAGTCGATGTAGCAGCGCACCCCCTCTGGGATGCTCTCCAAATGGCATTCGTCAAAAATCTCTTCGGCAGCATCACGCAAACGGCATTCATACAGAATCACATCTTCAATTTTTTCTTGGGCTTGCTCCAAGTCATAACCTGCGCATCCAACAAGATAGAACAAGGCGACTTTTTCGCGTGGGTCAAGTGCTTCAACCTCATCAAACCACACATCAAGATTTGCCTGATTGATACCGCAAGCCTCAAACAATTGTGCGTCGTCTGTGGCGCCATCAATGAACTGGATTTCAAACTCTTCAACGGGTAAACCATGGCAGTCAGTCAGGCCCTTAGCCTTGGTTGTGAATTCCTCGACGCTTTCAAAATAAAAGCCCACTGCGTCCAAGTTGTAGGGCTGTGCGTGAAGTGTTGCCATGGTGTTTCTCCTTTGGTAGCAGTTGATAAAAATCGCTTGCTTTTGGAGAACCCTCGCCTCCCCTTGGGGGGACGGGTGGGGGGATGGATGTTTGAACGCACAAAAGCCGCCCCTGTCGTTGCGGCTTCGCTGTATTTGCTCTCGGTTTCACCCCCTCACCCATTGACGGGGGTATACCGAAGAGCGAGCGAAGACGAGACAGGGGCGGCAGCGTTTGCCGTGGGATGGCGATGCTAGACACATGACACAAAGCGTTTAGCGACTGGCGTGGGGCTTGCTGTCCAGCACAAGGATGACCTCGACACACGCAATCAGCAAACCTAATCTACATAGTTGTCTAAAGCGTGTAGCTAAGCATTCCGCCAGAGAATGGGAACTAACTACTGATATTGGCCATCTATCGCTATTAGAAATCGTATTTCATGAAATACGATTTCACATTAAACAGCCAACAATTATGAAGTCATATAAATTATTGATTCTTTTCACAGCTATTCCTATGCTTTCATTTGGTCAGTCAATGGAATTAATTGAAAAAGAAATTCAAATCAAGGACTACGCTCAAGCGCATAAAAATCTCTACGAATTGGCAATCCGAGGCAACTCATTAGCCCAATCAAAATTGGGAGATTTTTATGCAAAGGGGCTAGGCGTAAGTATTAATTATCAAGAAGCCTTTAATTGGCATTACAAAGCAGCACAGCAAGGAGTGTCACATAGTCAATATGTTGTTAGCGACTTCTACTCCAATGGAATTGGGGTCTTTCGCAACGATTTTGAAGCATTCAATTGGGCTTTAAAGGCCGCAGAGCTTGAAAATTGCAGCGCTATGTCAAATGTTTCACTAATGTACGCCAATGCTATTGGTGTAACCATCGACTATGAGAAATCTTATTACTGGAGGTCACAAGTCAAAAATAAATGTCCTAATCTTGACCATTTAAACTAGCCAAATAAATTACAAAAATGAAAATTTTATCTGTCTGTATCTTAATAATTTCTATCTTTCTTCTAAATGGCTGCGGCGGTGGAGGAAGTGAAACTAGCAGCAGTAGCTCTACAACTTGTGAATGTAAAGACGGCTGGATTAGTCACTCATGTGGAACGCAAGGGGCATGCTCTAGCCATGGTGGAATAAAATGATACTTCCCTCCTTTAAGGGAAATTAAAAACCTACAACTGCTTTTTTCATAGTAAGTATTATTTCTGAAGTACAGCATTGAACAAGGTGAACGCAACTTTGCTTGGACAACATCCTCAAATTCATTGAAGTTTTCCACATTCAGCCATTAGAACTCTTCAAATCTTTGAATAAGCCTACCTAAGCAAAACGAGCCAATTAAGGCCCGTTTGCTTGATGTTCAGTTGATTTATGCTGCTTGCTTAATTTGTTGCGAATTTACCGCTGGTGACACTAGAGGTTTAATTTCCTCACAAAGACTTAATAGCCCCCTCGCCTCCGCAGCGGTTTTGACACCATGACAGTTTTGCGCCACATCTCGCGCAGTCAATGTCTTGCCTTTAGCCATAAATTTCTCGCGCAACGCAATAACTTTATCCACCATTTGCGCCAATTTTGAGTAGTTGTATTTACTCAAAATTTCGGCCAAATCTATCAGGTGTTGTCGTGTCATGCGCATTGCCCACGCCACATCTTCTTGGTCTAACTCTGAGCTGCTCTTACCCAAAACGATGTGATACATCAACGCATATTTCCATGACTTAAAAGTGAGGCGTCGATAAAACGATGGGGCAATGCCATACTGCCCAAACATCGTGACATAAGCAATTTCATAAGCCCTGAATGCTTGCTCGCTCACGGTGTAGGTAGGATGAATTTGTACATTGCCAACCTCTTGCCATGCCTGCTCTAAAACAGGCTTCATTTTTCCCATGTCATACCAAGCAAAATCTTTTGCGCTTCGGCTCGCGTCAGGCTTGGCCATGAAATATGAAAACCGCTGACTAAAACCGTCCGTGAAACTCTCCTCCGACACCTTGTTCAAAAAACTCTCCACAGTGTTCAATCCAAGAATGGAGAGGCAAGGTCTTTCAATACGGATTTCGTTGGCCTTTGTAATGCGCTCAATCAATTTACCGTCATAGGTCTTGAGCAAATATTCTTTACATTGCCCCATGGGTGAGTTGATATTTTCAATTTGCGCAAGCACTTGCGCAAACTCATCACAGAACCACAATGTATTGTTGTTATCTGCGAGTTGCTGCGCATACGCTGCGGCACTGGCTACCTCCGAGAAATTTGGCTCAATGCCAAGTGCTTTTTTGGCAGCATCTGCCATCATGTTGTAAGCAAAGGTTTTGCCTGCGCCACTGTCTGCCAATACCACCGTCCAAATGTCCATGGGCAATGAAGCACCACGAACTTCAAGTTTTACCCCCAGATTCATGAGGTGTGTTGATAGCAAACTGAAATAAGCGGCCAGTGGGATTTGAAGCGGCACATCGGTATGCTCCTTGAACGCTTCAAGCATAGTGTCCAAGGAACTCGCAGGCGGGGCTAATTGAAGGGCAACCGCATGCGGGTTTTGATTGTTATATGCCAAAAACACGCGAAGATTGTCCGCTAATGATGCGTTGGGCGCTTGACCAACTAAATAAGGTCTGACTGGTTTTGTTTTACTCATATTTGCTCCTATTAATATTTATATGAGTAGATAGTATTTCACATTCATCTACATTTGTCAAGTTTAATATAATTACTTGATTATTAACGGTAGCGTTAATTATTCAAAATACACCCCCCTATCTCTACTTTGAAGAAATACCCTTCAAACCCAATAGGGATGTGCGTTTGAAGGGTATTTTGGGGCATCTACAAACTCTCTACAAATTACAATAATCATCGAGTTATTAACGGATAAGTTCAGAAATATATTTCTCTTATCGTGGTGAAATTGACTTGCGGGTTATGTTTTTATCGTCAGATTTCCCAAATTTCATGCTTGGTATCCAGTTGTCATTCAATTCCAGCCGAGTTGCCAACATCCATTCTTGGGTTAATCCAAAAAATTCGATTAGCCATGGTTCAGGCGGCAGCGTCTTAAATAAGCCCATGGGCGTACTGATATGAACCATAAGGGTTTGACCAATTCGGATGAGTTTGGCGGTGACTTGAACAGTTGTCATTTAAATACTCCTTAATGAAACTTTGGGCGGGGGCGTTGGGGCTGCTTGCTTGTATTTGTTTGCGTCTGGACTTGGGCCACGCTTGAAGATGGCTGAAAACCTTGGATATTCAGCAGCATCAATGGCTTGGGCTGCTCCTGAACCTTTTTAATCGCATCAAACAGAGGGCTAGTTCTTGTGATGGTTGTGGCCTCTGTTGCTCGCGTCAAAGTGGCAATATCCATCATCACAGCTTGAAGTTCTGCGCTGTCTTGTCGAAGTTGTGCCACCTCTTGCTCACGCGCTTGGCGTTGTACTTCATAGGTGGGTTTAGCGTTCATGAGTTTGGGGCCGATTTTTTGCTCACCGCTTCTGGCTGGTGTGTAGTTGGGGCAGATGGTGCGAATCAGGGCCAAGTAATGCTGCTTGGCAGTCTCTAGCCATTGCTTGCTTTTGCGTCCGCTGTAAGTGGGGTCTTTCGCGTTGCCACGGCCAAAGAACTTTTCGGCTTCTAGGTCTTTTAATCCACGCTCACTGAACATCAGGTGCGCATGTGGGTTGTGTCCATTGGAGGGGATGTGAACGGCCAAGCGATAGGCATGTCGTTCGCCGACCAATTGTTGAACCAGTTGTTGTGCCCATTGGTTTTTATCTGGTGCTTCATGAGGGATAGCAAAAACGATACTGCGATATGAACGCCCATTGGCGCGTTCGTTATCGTCTGCGGCGACGAAAAACTCATCAGCATTTTTAGCCCACGCAGGCAAGTTTTTATCAATGACAAACTTCACTTCGGTCTTATCGCAATACTGCTGCTTGCCAGCAATGTAGGCAGCGTGTCGCCTACCTGCTTTTCTACAAGCAAGGCCTGTGCGGGTGCGCAAATAAAAAGTAGCCATGAATTCAAACTACGAAATTATTTTGAAAAACGCAAGGGCCAAGGCCAAAGATTTTGAAAATAATTTTGATGTGGGGTTTGGGGGCATCGCCACCAACGCAATGAGTTTCGTTTTGAGCAAAGCCAAAACAAACTCGTATTGCGCATGATTGAATAATCATGTTGTGTGTTTACACACACTGCCCCATGAGGGGCATAAAACCAGATGGCAAGGAAAGCCGTTTGGCATTCGCCAAATATGCGGGCCATTGACAGAAGGCGAGCGATTGCTTACGTTGAAAACTACACACATGGAATGGAGTTTCAACGCATGGCAACACTCGAACAACTCGAAGCAAAAAAAGCAGCGCTAATAAAGCGCATCGCGCAAACCAAGGCGCGACAGTCAGGGCTTGAACGCAGAGCAGACACGCACCTCAAAGCAGCCCTAGGCGTTGCGGTACTGATTGCGCTCAACAACCCTCAAATCAGCCATACGCTTAAAGCGTATTTGCTCAATGCGGCAGAGGGTGGGATTCAAAAACAGGGGGTTGCTCGTGCTCGTTTTGAAGAATTAAAGGCTAGACATACACCTAGCCACTCACAAAATATAATTTTTATCTGAAGTAAATATTACGGAACATGTTTTCTGATATAGCTCTAAAAACCTATCTTGTCGAATTTTTATTTTTATTTTTGACGTTTCCGTAAAACACATTTCCATCTTAAATTCAATCAACTCAATACGCAACTTTTTAATATTAATTTGAACTTGAGATGAATTTCCTTCTTTCAGCTTAGCATCAATTGAACCAATCAACCAATTAATACAAGATTTAATTTCCCGCTCAAAACTGAGGCCGTAGTCATCTTTGATATCACATGAGGAATCTAAATTCAATAGTGCATCAATAGCAGCATCCACTCCAAACTTAGCTTTATTAGTTTGAGCTTTTACACTATCCCAATTTAATTTCTTTCCCAATTTCACTCCCTACAGACTCTTAATGTTAATGCACTACCCGAAGGCCTAGCAACCTCCAAGCTTCGCCATCTCGATTCTAGAGACAGCTTCTCTCCCCTTTTTGTCTGAAACCTGTTCTATAGTGGTCGCACCAAATGAGGGGTATGGAAAAGCCTCCTGAACATGCTGCTCAAAAAAGTAAGTCTTACCCTTTTCAAGCATAAGAACGACTCTGTTCGGAGTGAATAAAGATTCAGTGGCAATCTCGTAGCTTTTATCACCTTCAACTTGAATATAGAAAAATACATTTGCGCTACTTGTACCAATACATTGAGAATCAATCCAAATTCTTTTTCGAAAATGCCACTTATCTATTGCAATCGGACCATCTTCTCGAAAGATAAAAATGCCAGCTTTTCCGTCATCGGGCGCATTTATTTTTTTGATTTGTGCAGATTCTGCCTTGGTTGCCATCGGTACGACAGATGTTGCACAGCCTGTCATGAGCTGCGAGCCAATCAAAACAATGACTAGTAATACTTTATTCATGATAAATTAGAGAAGTTTTTTGAATGAATTTATTCTATCTAATTAGTTTTCCTTATAAAAATTAGGTTAATTTTTGTGAAAAGTCGAAGCCAGAACTCTCCACCCTTGTGCTGTGCGTATCAACTGATAAGACTGGTGCCAACAACGAATTAATGAGCCATTCTCACGCAACATGAGCCAAAGAAAAGATACCAAACGGCTATCACCCCCCATTCGAAACACCTGAAAATCTTGAATATCAAACCTCGCATAGCCCTCAGCTTGCCAAGATTCAGATACCCCTGCGTATAAACGCACTCCCTCAGAATGCGTCGGAATATTCATCACGCAACCATCTGCGCGAACGCTAATGGCAGGCTCATAAAACAAAGAGGCAAACGCAGGCCAATTTTTTTGCTCAAATGCAGATTGATATTGTTCAAAGAACATTCGTTCTTCATGTGGGTCTTGTAAGACTTCAAATTTTGACATCTCATTGCCCCTCATTACATTCTGTGATTTGCTCTTTTAGGTCGATTACGCTCCTCACGCGCTACTTTAGCTGCTTCGTGCCGTGCTAATCGTTCAGCACGTTCAATGGCTTGAGGAGATTTTTTCTTTACCTCTTCATTTGCAAAAAACACCGCAAAAGTCGAGTCTTGTAATTTAAGAGCATCGAAATTAACTTGTGGATGCTTGAGCAATTCGATTGTCTCTTTGATATTTTGCAGCTCAATGCCTCGCACATAGCCCGCGTGTGCGCCCGTCATGCCTGCGCCTGTGTGCCCCACGCTGCGCTTAATTGAGGCGTGACCTGCGTTGGCGTTGTGTAAGTCCGTGATTGCCGTGGAGCGAAAAGAGTGAAAAACTTTTCGGGTGTTTGTGATGCCACACGCATCAACCCACTTACCCCAAACATCACCCGCTCTTTGTGCGGGGTCTTTTGTCCTGTTGTTTGGGTGTGTGCCTGCTGGGTCTTGAGGGCGGTGAGGAATTAAAAAAATCTCCCCCTTACTTCGTAAGGCTTGCGCGTAATCCCAAAGCCCGAGGCTTAAAAGTTGCGAGTGAATTGGGACAATGCGCCGCCCGTCAGTGGTTTTGGTGTCCATGATTCGGTAGCACTTCACACCGTCCACCTCCTCAAAAGTGGAGAGTTCGAGACGGGCCAACTCGCCAATTCTTGCTCCACTAAACAATGCCAGAAGAGGCAACCAATAGAAATCTGGTTTGTCCATTTTTTGCGCATAGGCAGGCGCAAACAAGGCGGCAATATCCTCGCGGCTAAACTCTTCCCATGGCTTGCTTTGCGCGCGAATTTCAGCCTTGGTTGCCATTTTTTGAGACATTGGGTTATCGCGGTGGAACTTACCAGCATCACTCGCCCAATCAAAAAATTTAGCCAAGTAGCCACGGCGTTTTTCTAACGTCACGCCAGAACGTTTTTTGGTTTTGTCTTTTCCATTGGGAGCGCTGTATTCGGCATCTCTCCAACCGTCTTTCATCCCGATACGTTCGCGTGTGATGTCGTTGAGCGGGATGTCGCCAAAGAAGCCCAAGAAATCGCAGAAGACCGATTTTTTTTCTAGCCTTGTTTTTTCGACTTGACCGCGCCGCTGTTCTTCAAGGGCGTGTTGTTCGAGTGCTTCTTTGAGCGTTACCCCAGCAGTGGGAATGATGGTGTGGCCCGTGTAGCGATAAGGGTCTTGCTGGGCTTCAACCTGCCTGAATGCGACCTCGCTGTCGCGCATTTTTTCCAACTCTTTGCCTTGCCACTCGTTGCGCTGTGCTTGAGTGATATCGGCGTGTTCGCGTGCTTGTTGAACTAACTTGTCGGCATAGGCGACTTCTGCGGGAATGGTTGGGTCAAAGTCCACCACTTCGCCTGTGGCGGTGGTGACTTTAAGGGGGGTTAGTCCTAGCAGGTCTTGAGTTTTTACCGTGCCCATGTGGTGCGCGAATGTTTCAATATAAAAATTGAACTTTAACGCCAAAACACGGGCAAAGGACGAATCTTTAGTTTTAAGGCTGTATTGTTTGATGTGTCGCTTGCCTGTGGCATCGTGCCACAGGACTCGGACAAAGAAGACGCCGTTACGACTTTTGGAAAGTCTGGGAATTTTTAGTGCCATGTATGACCCCAAGGTATGACCCCGAGGGCAAAATGTTCTAAAAACTTCCTTTTAAATCAACGACTTAAATGGATGGGGTGGCTGATGGGGCTCGAACCCACGACAACAGGAATCACAATCCTGGACTCTACCAACTGAGCTACAGCCACCGTAGAGGCAAAATTATAACCTAGCTATTTTGATTTCTGCCTTGAATTTTTCTTTTAATAGCTTGTAGTAAGCCAAGCCCTCCGCAGAGGCCCACCATTGCGCGTACTGGTCACGTTCACGGGCCAAGTTAGCAGCATTAGCGGCGTCGCGTGGCAATACTTTTTCAACCTTCACCACAGCGTACCCGCTGGCGCCCAAATCCACACCTACCCAAGCTGGCAAAGTCTGTGTGCCGGCTCGCAAGGCTGCCTCCACCAAGGTTGAGGGTTGAGCTTGTTTGGCTTCACGCGACACCACGATAGCAGCGGGCAACTTGGCGGCATCAGGGCTGGCTTTCCACTCTGCGAGTTTGGCTACACCTTCAGAGCGGGCACGCTCAGCGGCTTGCTGAGTCACCACTTGCTCACGCACTCGGGCTTTGACTTCTTCCAAAGGCAACGTACGTGCAGGGCTATAGCTGGTGATGCGCGCAGCGGCCAACACATTGGGCGCCAATTCCAAGGCTTCGGTGTTGCGTTTTTTCTCAATTGAATCTTGCGAGAAGACAGCTGCCAAAAGTTTGGGATTGTTAGCAGCCGTGTTGCCAGCCACAGGCTCACGAGCCAAGTTGCTTGCTGTTTGCACCTCCAACTTCAAACGCTCAGCCACGGGCTTTAAGCTGTCTGATTGCTCGTAGACCATATTGGTGAACTGCTCTGCCACTTCGGCAAATTTGCGCTGCGCCAGTTGGGCACGCACTTCTTGTTCGAGCTTGGCACGTTGAGACTCAAAGCTTTTTTGCTCGGGTTGTTTGATGTCTGTCAGCCGAATGATGTGAAAGCCAAATTCAGTCTCCACCACGCCACTGGTCTCATCCTTTTTCAAGGCGAAAACAGCATCTTCAAAGGCTTTGACCATAGCGCCACGGCCAAAAAAATCAAGATCACCACCTTTGGAGGCCGAGCCTGTGTCTTGAGAGTTTTTACGCGCCAACTCAGCAAACTGCTTGGGCGACTTTTGCACCTCAGCCAACAAGGCCTGAGCCTTGGCCTTGGCGGCCTCGCGCTCTGCGGCTGGTGCACCCTTGTCGGCGTTGATCAAAATATGACTGGCACGACGCTCTTCTAAACCAGCCAAACGGGCTGAGTTTTGTTCGTAGTAAGTCTTGAGTTCAGCCTCTGGGACCACGATGTCTTTTTGCACCGCAGCCAAGTTCAACACCACGTATTCAATGTCTGCACGTTCGGCAGACTGAAACTTATCAGGGTTGGCTTTGTAAAAAGCCTCAAGGTCTGCGTCGCTTGGGTTGATCTGACCCACGTAGTCTGCAGGCGTAAAACGTGCCACTTGCACTTGGCGCTGCTCATAAAACGCATTCAGTGTCACATCGGCCAAAGCAGCAGAGCTGAAACTTGTCACCCCAACACCTGACATGACTTGGCGTGAAGCCAAATCACCACGCACCTGTGCTTCAAACGACTCTGGTGACATGCCTTGAGTGCCCAGCAACTGGCGATAGCGCTCCATATCCAAAGTGCCATCCGCACGACGCAACGCAGCAATGGTTGGGTTTTGTTGTAACTCGGCAGCCAAGCGCGCATCACTGGCGCCTAAACGCAATTTCGTCGCAGCCACTTGCAGCAAACGATCGCGCACCAAGCGCTCCAGCGTGCTGTACTTGGCCTCAGGTGTGTCAAACAACTTCACATCCACATTGGGCATGCTGCTACGCATACGCTCAACTTGACTGCGGTGCGCAGCATCCCACTCGGCTTGCGTGATGGCTTGCCCATCCACTGTAGCCACAGTTGCCCCACCTTCGCGGAAACTGTTGTAACCCTCAAGGCCAAACAAAACAAAAGATGGAAAGATCAACAGGAACAGCAAAAACTGCATGACCCGTGTGTGCTTGCGAACAAAATCAAACATGTGGTGGACTCATCGTGACGTGTGAGAAACCAAGAAAAAAGGCGAACCTTTGAGTTCGCCTTTTCAATGGGTGGTGGGTGCTGACGGGGTCGAACCGCCGACCTACTGCGTGTAAGGCAGCCGCTCTGCCAACTGAGCTAAGCACCCAACCGAAACCGAAAATTAGTTCAAGGCGTCTTTCAAACCCTTGCCTGGACGGAACTTTGGCACCTTCGCGGCTTTGATCTTGATCGCTGCGCCTGTGCGTGGGTTACGGCCAGTGCGAGCAGCACGCTTACCAACTGCGAATGTACCGAAACCAACCAAAGAAACTGTGCCGCCTTTTTTCAAGGTGGTCTTCACTGCACCGATGGTGGACTCGAGTGCGCGAGTGGCAGCAGCTTTAGAAATGTCAGCGTGCTTGGCGATGTACTCAATCAGTTCTGTCTTATTCACAAAAATCCCCTCTCAATGAGATGTGATGTTAGTCAATGGGTAGTGCTGGTCGTTGATCAACACGAAGGTGAGATTCTAGTCGTTTTTGAAGCTAAAAATTACAAAGCTTCGGCAATCGCACGGCCAAGATCTTGCGTCTTGGCGTTTCCACCAATGTCAGGCGTCTTGGGCGCACCACTCTTGGGATCGAGCACTTTTTCAATCGCGGTCATCACCGCATCGTGTGCATTTTTGTAACCCAAAAATTCCAACATCATCGCGCCACACCAAATCTGACCAATCGGATTGGCAATGCCTTTGCCTGCAATGTCTGGCGCAGAGCCGTGCACAGGCTCAAACAACGAAGGGAACTTGCGATCGGGGTTCAAGTTGGCGCTGGGCGCAATGCCAATCGTGCCTGTGCATGCAGGGCCTAGGTCACTCAAAATGTCGCCAAATAAATTGCTGGCCACCACCACATCAAAGAAGTCGGGGCGCTGCACAAAGTGGGCCGTCAAGATGTCGATGTGAAATTTGTCCACATGGATGTCGGGATAGTTCTTGGCCATCTCAACCACGCGCTCATCCCAATAAGGCATGGTGATGGCAATGCCATTGGATTTGGTCGCGCTCGTCAAATGCTTTTTAGGGCGGGTCTGCGCCAACTCAAAGGCAAACTTCAACACGCGGTCCACGCCAATGCGCGACATCACGGTTTCTTGCATCACGATCTCGCGCTCAGTACCTGGGTACATGCGCCCACCAATGCTGGAATACTCGCCCTCGGTGTTTTCACGCACGATGTACATGTCAATCTCACCGGGCTGTCGTGGCGAGCCATCACGGCGCACCACGGGCGCGATGATGCCAGGCATCAAACGGGCTGGGCGCAGATTGATGTACTGGTCAAACTCACGGCGAAACATGAGCAACGAGCCCCACAACGAAATATGGTCTGGAATTTTGTCGGGCCAACCCACCGCACCAAAGTAAATGGCATCGTGGCCACCGATTTGGTTTTTCCAATCGTCGGGCAGCATTTGGCCGTGCTTCTCGTAATAGTCCCAGCTTGAAAAATCGAAGTGATCAAACTTCAAGTCAATGCCAAATTTGCGAGCCGCAGCATCCATGACACGGATGCCTTCTGGCATGACTTCTTTGCCAATGCCGTCACCGGCGATCACTGCAATGCGTTTTTGACTCATCTTCAACCTTCAGCAAAACATTCAGAAACTAAGCAGCAATTTTAGGAGGCCGCACCACCAAATTCACCCCTGCAGCGGTCACCACAATGCCTGCCAGTGTCACCAAGGTGATGGGTTCATCAAACAAGAACCAAGCCATCACAGCCGTGGTCGGTGGCACCAAATACAACAAGCTGGTCACAGATGCTGCAGCACCACGCTGGATCAAGATGTAAAACAAAGAGCTGCCGCCCAGCGTCAACACCAACACCGCCCATGCCATGGCCCAGCTCATTTCGGCGTTCCACAAAGCAGGTTCGGTTTCTAGCAAGGCCAATGGCAAAGTCACCACATAAGCCGCCATCAGCTGCACCGCATTGGCGCTGCGCACATCGCAAGGTTGCACAAAACGTTTTTGATACAACGTGCCCGTGGTGATAGAAATCAAGGCCATGGTGATCATGGTCAAGCTCCACGGTGTGACTTCAATGCCGCCTTCGAGCTTGCGCGACACCACCATTGCCAAGCCGACAAAACCCAAGGCCAAGCCTTGCCATTGACGACGCGTCACTTGCCCACCTCTGGCCGACAACCAAATGGCGGTGATGACCGGCTGCAAACCCACGATCAAAGCGGTGAGACCTGCGCCCATGCCCACCTTCACAGCAGCCCACACGCCGCCCAAGTAGCCAGCATGCATCAACACACCCGTGACCGCCAAATGCCACCACTGCCCCCTGCCCTGCGGCCAAGGCACACGCGCCCATTTGACCCACAGCACAAAACACAAAATGGAAAAAACGTAGCGCCACAACAAGAAGGTGAAGGGCGGCGAGTTGGGCATGCCGTAGCGCGCCACGATGAAGCCAGTGCTCCAGATCAAAACAAAGAGCCAAGGCATGGCGGCCAGCCATGCAAGCCTGCGTTGCTCAGGCATTACTTAGCGTGATCCAAAATATCAGGCCACGCTTTTTGCAGGTAGTACACCATCGACCAAACGGTCAACACACCAGCAATCCAAATCAACACCGTGCCCCACAAGGCGGTGTCAATCACACCAAAAAGTTTCCCGTCGTAGAGCAAGAAAGGAATGGCCACCATTTGCATGGTCGTCTTGAGCTTGCCCAACACATGCACGGCCACACTGCGCGATGCGCCAATTTGCGCCATCCATTCACGCAAAGCCGAAATGGCAATTTCTCGACCAATGATGATGAGGGCCACCAACACATCGGCACGCTGCAAATGCACCAAGACCAAGAGGCAGGCACATACCAAAAACTTGTCAGCCACAGGGTCTAAAAAAGCGCCAAAAGCAGATGACTGGTTGAGTTTGCGTGCCAGGTAGCCGTCCAGCCAGTCCGTCAATGCAAACACCACAAACATCACCGTGGCCCACAGGTTGCGCTCGGCCACATCTATGGGCAAATAGAACAAACCCACAATCAGTGGAATGGCTGCAATGCGAGCCAGCGTCATGAGCGTAGGAATGGTCCACATAAAGGCTTACTCGTAAATGATGTGTGCTTGTCCGTCGTGCGCCTGAGCCATCCAACTGGCCAAGGCCGCATCGCTGGGGAAGAATTTGGCGTTATCGCCCAACTGTACGTCAGCCGTAGCACCGTCGCGCAAGAGCTTCAATCGAACCCCCATGCCACGCACCAGTTCTCCCTGCTCCGACAGCTCCACTTTGGCGGGGTGCTCACGCAAGATGCGGGCGATGTCCGGCGATGTGCCATTGACGGTGACGCTGAGATATTTGCCAAAGCGGCAACGCGCTTGCTCCAAGCTCCACACCTGTTGAATCGACAAACGCAAGCCGCCCGAAAAACGGTCGGGCTGCGCCTTGCCCATGATGATGACCATCTCGTCATCTTTCAGGGTGTTGCGGTAAGTGTTGATGGTGGCTTCGTCGGCCGTGGCTTCGATCACCGCAGATTTATCGTCGAGCTTGAAAATCGCCAACTTGCCGCGCTGGCCGTTGATCACGCGCATGTCGCTCACGATGCCGGCCAGCAACTGCGGTTCACGTGAATCCATCAGGTCTTCAATGCGCGTGCGCGCAAAGCGGCGCACTTCGCGCTCAACCTCGTCAAACAAATGACCCGACAAGTAAAAGCCCAGCGCCACCTTCTCGTGCGTGAGGCGCTCTTTCACACCCCAAGGCAGCATCTCCACATACTCAGGCTCTTGCGTGCTGGAGCCGTGGGCGTCTTCGCCCATCATGTCAAACAGGCCGCCTTGGTTGGCGTTGGCTTCGCTGGCAGCCGCAAAGTCAAATGCGCGCTCCACGCTGGCCAACAGCTCAGCGCGGTTGAGGTGCAAGTTATCAAAGGCGCCGGCTTTGATGAGCGCTTCCACCGTGCGCTTGTTCATGCGCGTGCGGTCCACGCGGCGGCAGAAATCAAACAGACTGGTGAACGGACCGCCCTCTTCACGTGCAGCCACGATGGCTTCAATCGCTTGTTGGCCCGAGCCTTTGATGGCACCCAAACCGTAGCGAATCACTTTGTCGGAGATAGGCTCAAAACGGTAGCGGCCACGGTTGACGTCGGGCGACTCAAAGGTGAGCCCCATTTTTTGCGCGTCTTCAAACAACACCTTGAGCTTGTC
>JACCDR012337621.1_pt1 | contig 17097 bp, 15 predicted proteins | sample 7446431 | NCBI WGS metagenome assembly JACCDR01 (sample SAMN15323443, study PRJNA562643) | freshwater metagenome | isolation source: river surface water | place: USA:Blue River Watershed | collected 2017-08-17
CCGCAGGCGCCGCTTTCGCGCGGCCGCTGCGTGCGGCCGCCAGCGCGGCCATCGCCGGACTCATCGGCCTGGCTGCGGGCGTGGCCGGCGCTTCGACGGCCGGCGCAGCCGCCGCGAACGCTGTCGGGACAGGAGCCGCTGCCGGTGATGCCACAGGTAACGCTGTTGCGACTTGCGCTGCTGCGTGAGCAGACGGCCGCGCGGGCTGCGCCGCGCGCGGCGCCGGCGTTGCAGGTGCGGCCGACCCCGCAATGTCCAGCGGCGCGAAGGCCAGCATGCGCAGCAGCGTCATCGTGAAGCCCGCATATTCGTCGGGCGCGAGGCCGAGCTCGTTGCGGCCGTGCACGACGATCTGGTAATACAGCTGCACGTCTTCCGGCGCGAAGGACTGCGCCAGACGCAGGATGTCGGCGTGTCCGGGCAGGTCGTCAGGAATGGCGTCCGGCACCGACTGCGCGATCGCAATCCGGTTCAGCAGCGTCGCCAGGTCTTGCAAGGCCGTGCTCCACGACAGGCTGCGCGCGGCCATGTCATCGGCAATCGCCAGCAGCGCGGCGCCGTCCTGCGCGGCCAGCGCGTCGAGCACGCGCACCAGATAGGTCTGGTCGAGCGCGCCGAGCATGCCCTGCACAGCGTCCAGCGTGACCTTGCCGGCCGCATACGCGATCGCCTGGTCCGTCAGCGACAGCGCGTCGCGCATCGAACCCTGCGCACCTTGCGCCAGCAGGCGCAGTGCGGGCGCTTCGAAGTCGATCTGCTCCTGCGCAAGGATGTTCTCCAGATGCCCGACGATATGGCCGGGCGGCATCTGCTTCAGGTTGAATTGCAGGCAACGTGACAGCACCGTGACCGGGATCTTCTGCGGATCGGTGGTTGCAAGAATGAACTTGACGTGCGCCGGCGGCTCTTCCAGCGTCTTCAGCATCGCGTTGAATGCGTGGCTGGTCAGCATGTGTACTTCGTCGATCATGTAGACCTTGAAGCGCGCATTCGACGGCGCATACACCGCCTGCTCGAGCAGCTGCGCCATTTCGTCGACACCGCGGTTGGACGCGGCATCCATTTCGATGTAGTCGACGAAACGTCCGGCATCGATCGCGACGCAGGCTTCGCAGGTTCCGCACGGCTGCGCGGTAATGTCGCCCTGCCCGTCGGCACCCTGGCAGTTCAGTGATTTCGCGAGGATGCGCGACAGCGTGGTCTTGCCGACGCCGCGGGTGCCGGTGAACAGGTAGGCGTGGTGCAGCCGCTTTTGTTCCAGCGCATGCGTGAGCGCGCGCACCACGTGTTCCTGACCGACCAGGCTGTCGAAACTTTTCGGGCGGTATTTGCGGGCGAGGACCTGGTAGGACATGTCCGGGGGCGCTGTGATTGTCGAAGCGTGAATTTTACCCGAGCGCGCAGCCGTCCCGCGGCTGGCGTAATCTTGCAGGACCACCACTGATCCGGCACGGGCCGGAAGCCGGAGGACACGATGCGCTGGCCTACCCACGAAGTGAGCAACCAGGCGCCGCCGCTCGCGCACGTCAACCTGTTCGATGCTGACCTGGCGCTGCAGTCCGCCGCATTGCGCGACCTCGAGCCTGCCACGGTCGCAGCCCTGCAGTCGCTCGGCCGCTGGGCCGGCAGCGCGGACGCGCAGGCGCTCGCGCAGCGCGCCAACCGCTTCCTTCCGGAATTGCGCACGCATGACAGGCAGGGACAGCGCACCGACCAGGTGGAGTTCGATCCGGCATGGCATGCGCTGCTCGGCAAACTGCGCGCCAGCGGACTGCACGGACGCGCATGGCGGTCGGCGTCGCGCACTGCGCACCTGGCCCGAGCCGCCGCCTTCTACCTGCACGCGCAGGTCGAGGCCGGCAGCCTGTGTCCGATCACGATGACCTCCGCTGCCATTCCCGTGCTCGGCCATGAGCCGATGTTCGGGGGGCTGGCAGACAAGCTGTTCTGCGAGACGCATGATGCCCGCGACCTGCCGATCGGCGGCAAGTCGGCGATCCTGATCGGCATGGGACTGACCGAAAAACAGGGCGGCTCCGACCTGCGCGGCACGCAGACCGAGGCCATCCCCGCGGGCGAAGGCGGACGCGGCGCCCTTTACCTGCTGACCGGTCATAAATGGTTCTTCTCTGCGCCGATGTGCGACGCTCACCTGGTGCTGGCGCGCGCGCCGGAAGGCCTGTCGGCATTTTTCGTGCCGCGCTGGCGCGCCGATGGCAGCCGCAACCCGGTGCTGCTGCAGCGGCTGAAGGCCAAGGTTGGCAATCGTTCGAATGCGAGCGCCGAAGCCGAGTTCATCGACGCGCACGGCACGCTGGTCGGACAGCCGGGACGCGGCATCGCCACGCTGGCCGAGATGGCCAGCCTGACGCGGCTCGATTGCGCAATCGCCAGCGCCGCGCTGATGCGGCAGGCGCTGTCACAGGCGCTGCATCATGCGCGGCACCGGTCCGCGTTCGGCCGCGCGCTGTCGGAACAGCCGCTGATGATGAACGTGCTGGCCGACCTGGCGCTCGAGAGCGAAGCGGCGCTGCTGCTGGTGCTGCGACTGGCGCAGGCGCTCGACCATGGCGAGACGACACTGATGCGCGTACTGACGCCGGCCGCAAAATTCTGGATCTGCAAGCGCGCGCCGGAGTTCACCGCCGAGTGCATGGAAGTCCTCGGCGGGAACGGCTATGTGGAGGACGGACCGCTGGCGGGCCTGTATCGCGAAGCGCCGGTGAATTCGATCTGGGAAGGCTCAGGCAACGTCATGTGCCTGGACGTGCTGCGCGCTGCGCAGCAGGCGAGCGACGAAATGCAGCCGCTGCTCGACTGGCTGCAGGCTGGCGTCAGCGCGGATACGCGCCTGCAGCCGCTGTTCGACGTGCTGCAGTCCGGGCTGCGGCTGCCCGCCGAAGAGCAACAGCGACAGGCGCGACGCATTACACAGGCACTGGCGTTGCTCGCACAGGCGGCGCTGCTGCTTGAACAGGCACCGGCCGCAATTGCCGAAGCTTTCATCGGCACCCGCTGCGATCCGCAGCACGGTCGGGTGCACGGCACACTGTCAGGCGTCGATGAATCGCGGATCATTCACCGCGCGTGGTCGGATTGAACTGGGGCTTGGAGGGTTCGCGCAGGGATGCCGTCAGGCAGTCGCGGCAAAACCGGGAAGAAGGAATACGAGGAGGCGAGCCTTGTCTGCGGCACTTGCGGGGAATGGCTGTGGCTGCTTCGTTCCCGACCTGACCAGATTGACCATGCCACAATGCGCAGGGGCCCGCCAGCCGGCATTCTACCAGCATTCCCCCCTGCGCTTCGAGGCATTTGTCATCGCAATGCGTTACGACGCCGACATCAGAAGCCGAGCTGCTCCCAGATCTTGTCCACCCGCGCCTTGACGTCCGCATCCATGGTGATCGTGCGCCCCCATTCGCGCGAGGTTTCGCCCGGCCATTTGTTGGTCGCATCGATGCCCATCTTGCTGCCCAGCCCGCTGACTGGCGAGGCGAAATCGAGGTAATCGATCGGCGTGCTGTCGACCATCGTCGTATCGCGCACCGGGTCGACCCGTGTCGTGATCGCCCAGATCACTTCCTTCCAGTCGCGAATGTCGACATCGTCATCGACGACGACGATGAACTTCGTGTACATGAATTGCCGCAGGAAGCTCCAGACGCCGAACATCACGCGCTTCGCATGCCCCGGATATGCCTTCTTCATCTGCACCACCGCCATCCGGTAGCTGCAGCCTTCGGGCGGCAGGTAGAAGTCGGTGATTTCGGAAAATTGCTTTTGCAACAGCGGGACGAACACTTCATTCAGTGCCACGCCCAGCACCGCAGGCTCGTCCGGCGGCTTGCCCGTATAGGTCGAGTGATAGATCGGGTCGCGCCGCATCGTGATGCGATCGACCGTGAACACCGGGAACCAGTCCTGCTCATTGTAATAACCGGTGTGGTCGCCGAATGGTCCCTCGAGCGCATGTTCATAGCCGCTCGGGTGCGCGGCATCGGGATAGATATGCCCTTCCAGCACGATCTCGGCCGACGCCGGCACGCGCAGCTCGCTGCCGATGGCCTTCACCAGTTCGGTCCGGCTGCCGCGCAACAGACCGGCGAACTGGTATTCCGACAGGCTGTCCGGCACCGGCGTGACCGCACCCAATATAGTGGCCGGGTCGGCGCCGAGCGCGACGGCGACCGGATACGGCTGCCCCGGATTCGCCAGGCAGTGCTCGCGAAAATCCAGCGCGCCGCCGCGATGCGCGAGCCAGCGCATGATCAGTTTGTTACGGCCGATCACCTGCTGCCGATAGATGCCGAGGTTCTGCCGCTTCTTGTGCGGCCCCTTCGTGATCACCAGCCCCCAGGTAATCAGCGGCGCGGCGTCGCCCGGCCAGCAATGCTGAATCGGCAACTGCGACAGGTCGACGTCACTGGCCTCCCACACAATGTCCTGACAAGGCGCCGAGCGCAGCTCGCGCGGCGCCATGTCCCACACGGCCTTCACCAGCGAACCGAGGCCAAGCACATCCTTGAGCCCCTTTGGCGGCTCGGGCTCCTTCAGTACCGACAACAACTGGCCGATGCGGCGCAACTCGCTCACGTCGGAAGCGCCCATGCCGAGCGCCACGCGCTTCGGCGTGCCGAACAGGTTGCCAAGCACCGGCATCCAATGGCCGGCCGGCTGCGTGAACAACAGCGCCGGTCCACCCGCGCGCAGGGTCCGGTCGCACAGCTCCGTCATCTCCAGATGGGGCGAAACGGGCACGCCCACCTCCGCCAACTCGCCAATTTGTTTCAACTTGGCAATAAAATCCCGCAAATCGGAATATTTCATGGGTTGTTGATGTGTTTCAAAGTGAAAGCAGCAGCTTGAGATTTCTTTCCAAGCGACTGATTTTACTAGGAATTAATAAAATGCAACCATAAAATGATAATTTATAGTTATAGCTTCTGATTTTTCCAGTATTGACTGGATATAAACCGCCACCTACAATCCGCTCAAATTTTTCGGGCAGCCTCTCCGGACACTCCGGATCCATGAAAGGCGACACATCGGCTGCCCTGTCACATCGGGGGCAGTCCCGGCAGCAATTGTAGAGACAGTTGCGCGACCGGGGCAGACATTCGCCCCCGAAAGAAGATTGTCGACGTCCCCTGAGCATACGGGGACGATCAAGGCAACACCGGCGTTTGCGGGGGAACCAGCGCAGTGCAGCACGAGCGTATGGTCGCAAACGAAAATTGTTATCTCGCGGTGAATTGAAGCACGAAGCACGCTTGCAATTGGCCTCAGTTCAGAGCGCCCGGCAGAACGTGAACGCAGACTTGTCATGCTAGCAACGAAGAGTGCGCATGACCGGGTTGAAGCGCTCGTGTTTTTCCAGGCGCTTTGAGGGCCGCGACGATTCAGGAGGTTTTATGAATAATCGACGCAAACTGACAGCGTTGGCCGGTGCGGGACACGCCTCCCCGCGCTTCCAGCTGTTCGGCGAGGATTTCCTCGCCCGCGCCGGCGGTATCCTCACCACCGCCCGTCGCACACTGATCGCCATTGAGGTGGTCGTCATTGCCGCCATCGCGCTGGCATTTTTCCGGCCTGAGCTGCTGGACAACCTGAAGGCCCTGTCACCGTTCGCAGACAACGCTGCCGAACAAGCCGTGACCGACGAAGAGGCGCTGGTGCAGGCACTGGCCCTGCCCGAGCGCAGCACGCCGGCCGCGGACCGCGCAGCACAGTCGCAGCAACGCGTGACGGACTGGCTGGCCAAGCGCTATCGCATCGCCGGCACCGCCAGCAGCATGCTCGTTGACGCAGCCTACGAATCGGCCGGCGAAGTCAAGATCGATCCGCTGCTGATCCTTGCGGTGATGGCGATCGAATCGCGCTTCAATCCGTATGCGGAAAGCTCGGTCGGCGCCCAGGGCCTGATGCAGGTGATGGCGAAAGTACATCACGACAAATTCAACGACGTCGGCGGCCTGAGCGCCGCGCTGAACCCGGTGGCCAACATCCAGGTCGGCGCGAAGATCCTGAAAGACCTGATCCGCCGCGCCGGCTCGACCGAGGCCGGCCTGAAGCTTTACGTCGGCGCCGGCAACATGGCAAGCGACGGCGGTTACGCCGACAAGGTGATGGCCGAGCATGCGCGGTTGCGCGCAGTGGCCGCCGGCAAGCGCGTGCCGACCTTCACCCCGCCGCAGCCGTCCGAACGGGTGCGCGAAGCGATGGCCCCGGAGTTGCAAAACCACGCACCGACGCAGACCGAACCGGCCTGAACAATGCAGCAAACATAAAAAAAGGAGCGCAAGCTCCTTTTTTTATTTTCCGGTGATCTGCCTGGTCAGCGCGCCGCGAAATACTCACGCAGGCGCCGCACCGCCTCCTGCAGGTTCTCCATCGACGTCGCATACGACACGCGAATGAAGCGCTTCGCACCGTCGACGCCGAAATCCAAGCCGGGCGTGAGCACCACGCCGGTCTGGTCGAGGATGTCGCGCGTCAGCCGGTCGGCGTCGTCGGACAGCCGGCTGCAGTCGGCATACACATAGAACGCGCCGTCCGGCAGCACCGGAATCTCGAAACCCAGCTTCAGCAGTTCGGGCACGATGTAGTCGCGCCGGCGGCGGAATTCCTGCCGCCGCTCTTCGGCGACCGCCAGTGCCTGCGGCGTGAAGCAGGCCAGCGCCGCATGCTGCGCAAGGCTGGACGCGCAGATGAAGAAATTCTGCGCGAGCTTTTCGATCGCCGGCAGCATCGCCGGCGGCACCACCAGCCAGCCGAGGCGCCAGCCGGTCATGTTGAAGTATTTGGAAAAGCTGTTGATCACGATCAGGTCGTCGCCGAACTCCAGCGCGGTGTACGGCGGCGCGTCATACGACAGCCCCTGATAGATCTCGTCAACCAGTGCAAAACCCTGATGCCGGCGCACCACGTCCAGCGTGCGCGCGAGTTCGTCGCGCGCAATCGACGTGCCGGTCGGGTTGGACGGCGACGCCAGCAGCACGCCGCGCGTGTTCTCGCCCCAGTGCGCTTCAACGGTCGCGGCCGACAGCTGGAAGCGCTCGGCCGGCGTGCTGGTGATCAGCTTTGCATGCCCGTTGAACGCGGCAATGAAATGACGGTTGCATGGATAGCTGGGATCGGGCATCAGCACTTCGGCATCGCGCTCGACCAGCGCCGCGCAGGCCAGCAGCAAGGCGGCCGATGCGCCGGCCGTGACGACGATGCGCTCGGCCGGCACATCGACGCCAAACGCCGATTTGTAATGCGCGGAAATTGCCGCACGCAGCTCGGTCAAACCGAGCGCCGCGGTGTAGCGCATGGCCGCACCGCTGGACAACGCCTGGCTGGCGGCGTCCAGCACCGGCTGCGCCGGCGGGAAATCCGGCTCGCCGATGCACATGTAGATGGTCGAACGACCTGCCTTCTCGAGTTCGGCCGCCCGCTTGATCACCTCCATCACATGGAAGGGGGCGATCTCCTGCAGCCGCTGCGCCAGCGTGAAATCCATCGTCCGTGCCTCGTGGTCAGCGGCCTGCCGAAACCTCGGTCGCGCGCAGCTGCGCGGCGAGCTTGTCGAGCACGCCGTTGACGTACTTGTGCCCGTCGATGCCGCCGAACGACTTGGTCAGCTCGACTGCCTCGTTGATGACGACGCGGTAAGGGATTTCGATATGGTGCTTCAGCTCGTACGCGCCGATCAGCATCGCCGCATGCTCGATCGGCGACAGCTGTTCGATGGCACGGTCGATGAAGGGAACGATGTCCGCGCGCAGGCTGGCGGCATCGCGAATCGTGCCGTGCAGCAGCGCGTCGAAATGCTCGCGGTCAGCCTTGTCGAAGCCATGCGCATTGCGGATGTGCGCGTCGATCACGCCCGCATCCTCATTGCTCATCAGCCACTGATAAAGGCCTTGCAGCGCGAATTCGCGCGCGCGGTGACGCGGCGTGCGGCTCTTGTTGGGGTTGGCGTGCTGGGATTTGCTGCTCATGGGGCTGCCTTATTCTTCGTCGGCCTCGTCGGCCAGTTCGTCCATCGCGGCCACGAGGTTGGCCATTTCGACTGCCACGCGCGCCGCATCGGCGCCCTTGGCGGCCATGCGCACCTCGGCCTGTTCGTCATTCTCGGTGGTCAGCACCGCATTCGCGATCGGGATCCCGAAATCGAGGCCGATGCGGGTGATGCCGGCGCCGGACTCGTTCGACACCAGCTCGAAGTGATAAGTCTCGCCGCGGATCACCGCGCCGAGCGCGATCAGCGCGTCGAACTGGCCGGACTCGGCCATCTTCTGCAGCGCCAGCGGAATCTCGAGCGCGCCCGGCACGGTCACCAGCAGCACGTCCTGGTCGTCCACGCCCATGTGCTTGAGCTCGGCCAGGCAGGCCGCGGCCAGTCCGTGGCAGACGTCTTCATTGAATCGTGCCTGCACGATGCCGATACGCAGTCCGCTCCCGTCGAAATCGGGTTCGTAAGTTCCTACGGTCATAACGCCTCCTGCGTCAGTTGTCGGGGCTGGCCTGATGGCCAACCACTTCGAGATTGAATCCGGTCATCGAGGGCATCTTCCTCGGGTTGGCCAGCAATTTCATCTTGCCCACGCCCAGCTCGCGCAGGATCTGCGCGCCGATGCCGTAGGTGCGCAGGTCCATCCGTGCCGCGCGCGGCGGCGTCGACGGCTGTGCCGCGCCCAGCGCGCTGAACTGCGCGAACATCTGCTCGGACGACTCCTCGCAATTGAGCAGCACGATCACGCCGCGCTCGCTGTTCTTGATGGCCGTCATCGCTGCGGCCATGTTCCACGAATGCGTGGTGGTGCGCGTCTCGAGCAGGTCGAGCAGGGACTCCGGCTGGTGCACGCGCACCAGCGTCTCGGCGTCGGCCGTGATGTCGCCATGCACCAGCGCGAGATGGGCGCCGCTGCTCGGCGTGTCGCGGAAAGCGATCGCGCGGAAACTGCCGTAAGGCGTCTGCATCTCGCGCTCGCCGACGCGTTCGACGATGCTCTCGGTCTGGCTGCGGTAATGGATCAGGTCGGCGATGGTGCCGATCTTCATGTCGTGTTCGCGCGCAAACTCGAGCAGGTCGGGCAGGCGCGCCATCGTGCCGTCTTCCTTCAGGATCTCGCAGATCACGGCCGCCGGCGTCAGCCCGGCCAGCTCGGCGAGGTCGCAGCCGGCTTCGGTATGGCCGGCGCGCATCAGCACGCCGCCCTTCTGCGCACGCAGCGGGAAGATATGGCCCGGCTGCACCAGGTCCGACGGACGGGCATTGCGGGCCACCGCCGCCTGAACGGTGCGTGCGCGGTCGGCCGCCGAAATGCCGGTGGTCACGCCTTCGGCCGCCTCGATCGACACGGTGAAATTGGTGCCGAACGAGGTGCCGTTGCGGCCCGTCATCAGCGGCAGGTTCAGCTGGTCGCAACGCTCTTCGGTGAGCGTCAGGCAAATCAGGCCGCGACCGAAGCGCGCCATGAAATTGATCGCCTCGGGAGTCACGAATTCGGCCGCCAGCACAAGGTCACCCTCGTTCTCGCGGTCTTCCTCGTCGACCAGGATGACCATGCGGCCGGCGCGCAGCTCGGCGATGATCTCGTTTGTGCTTGAAAGTGACATGGGGGAGATTCCGGAAAGGCCGCACATTTTATAGGATTTCGGCCGCGCGCCGGCCGGTGCGCGGCCATCCGGCCCGCCTGCAGCGGCCGGGTTCAGCCAGCCAGCGTGGTCGCGGACAGCATGCGCTCCACATAGCGCGCAATCAGGTCGACCTCGAGATTCACCCGGGCGCCCGTCTTCAGGTGCTTCAGCGTGGTCGCCGCGATGGTGTGCGGGATCAGGTTGATCGAGATCGTGCAGCCGTCGGCCGCGTCAGCGACGCTGTTGACCGTCAGCGAAACGCCGTTGACCACCACCGAGCCCTTGTAGGCGAAATACTTCGCCAGGCCGGGCGGTGTCAGGATATCAAGCTTCCACGATTCGCCGACCGGCGCGAACTGCGCGACCGTGCCGAGCCCGTCCACATGGCCGGACACCAGATGACCGCCGAGGCGCTCGGCCAGCGTCAGTGCCTTCTCGAGGTTCACCTCGCCTTCGGCATCCAGGCCGACCGTACGGTTCAGGCTTTCACGCGACACATCGACGGTAAAGCCATCCGCGGTCTTTTGCGTGACCGTCATGCAGGCGCCGTTGATCGCGATCGAGTCGCCTAGCGCAACGTCCGCCATCGGCAGCGCGCCGGCATGGATTTGCAGACGCACGCCGGCGTCGGCGCCGCTGCCCAGCGGAGTGATCGAGGTGATGCGGCCGACGGCCGCGACGATGCCAGTGAACATGGGACTCCGGAAAAAATCAGATTAAAAATCGTTCAGCAATGCGCGCACGCGCAGGTCGGGTCCGACCTGGCGCACGTCGTGGAAGCGCAGCGCGAGCCGCTCCGACAGGTTTTCCAGCACCGGCAACCGCGCGATGCCCTGCGCCGGCCCGAGCAGGCAGGGCGCGAAATACATCAGCAATTCATCGACGACGCCTGCGCGCAGCAGCGAGCCGTTCAGCTTGAAACCCGCTTCGACATGCAATTCATTGATCTGCCGCCGGCCGAGCTCCTGCATCAGCGCGCCGAGGTCGACCTTGCCGCTGTCGTTCGGCAGCACGATCACGTCATGCCCGGCGTCGCGCAGCGGCTGAGCGCGGCGCTCGTCAGCCCGCGCCGCCACGATCCAGCTGCCGCCGCCCTGCAGGACCTTCGCCTGCGGCGAGATGTCGAGCCGGCTGTCGACAATAATGCGGCGCGGCTGCCGCGGCGTGTCGACCGCGCGCACGTTCAGCTGCGGATCGTCCTGCTGCACGGTGCCGATGCCGGTCAATATCGCGCAAGCCTGCGCGCGCCACGCATGGCCGTCGTCGCGCGCGGCGGACGACGTGATCCACTGGCTTTGCCCGTTCTCCAGCGCGGTGCCGCCGTCGATGCTGGCGGCCACTTTCATCCGCACCCACGGGCGGCCGCGACGCATCCGGCTGAAAAAGCCGGCATTCATCTCGGCGGCTTCCCGTGCGAGTACGCCGGTCTCGACGGCAATGCCGGCCGCACGCAGGCGCGCCAGCCCCTGCCCCGCGACCAGCGGATTCGGGTCACCGATCGCCACCACCACACGCGCCACGCCCGCGGCGACCAGCGCATCGGCACACGGCGGCGTGCGGCCATGGTGGCTGCAGGGTTCGAGCGTGACGTAGACGGTGGCGCCGCGCACGTCGACGCCATTGGCGGCCGCATGCTGCAGCGCATGCGCCTCCGCATGCGCAAAGCCGGCCGGCTGCGTATGGCCCTCGGCGATGACTTCGCCGTCGCGCACGATCACGCAACCCACACGCGGGTTCGGCGTCGTGGTGTACAGGGCCCGGGAGGCCTGGGCAAGCGCGGCGCGCATGCCGTCGGTGTCGTTGGTGATCTTCACGAGAATGGGGATGAGCGCGGGACCTCCATTCTAACAAGCCGCCCGCTCGCGGTCAGGGTCGCACACCCTTGCGCGACCGAGGAAGCCGATCGTCAGCTTGCGACGCTCCGCACCGGCACGAAACACCAGCGATCCGAACTGCGGCAGCGATGCGCTGTTCGCGCTGCGCGGCCGTCCGCTCGAATCAAACGCGAGGTAATTGCGCACACCGTCGCGCAGGCTGGCATCGACAGCCACGCCGGGCGGCAGCGGCGGCGCGGCGCGCAGCACCGGCTCGCCGGGATCGGCCTGCTGGTTGTTGTTCAGGTCAACCACCACCTGCCAGCCAGTCTGCCAGCCGGCCGGCGTTGCAGGCAGCAGGTCGACCCGCTGCCCGCGCCGGATGGCGGCACAGCGCGCAAACGCCAGCGCGCCACGAAAGTCCGCAGCGGCCGTCATCACCCTCACGCGGTCGAGCAGGCTGCGACAGGCGGGCAGCGACAATCCGGCCAGCATCGCGACGATCGCGACAGCCACCAGCGTTTCGATCAGGCCGATGCCGCGTCTCGCGGCAGGTAGTCGCATCAGTCCGGCAGCAGCTGTCGCCACGCGAGCCGCCGAATCCGCGGCCTGCAGGCTTCGTCATGCGCATCCTCGCAACCATCGATGGCATAGTCCGCCTGCACGCGCACCTGCGCCGTACCGGCCTCGCCAGCCGCCGTGACGCGCTGGAGGTTCAGCGGCAGCTCACCCAGTTCCGAGTCTGCCGCGCTGGGCAATGTTTCGATCCGCGGCGCTGCACGGTCACCATCATCGCCGCCATCATCCGGCGCATTGGCAACATCGGCCACCAGCGATGCTGACGAGCGGGCCAGTGCCGTCTCGGCCCGCCGCCAGGCCAGTTCACGATCAGCCTGTTGCGACGCCAGCAGGCCGGCATCCCGCGACTGCTGTCCGGACGCGGCCGCGAACAACAGCACCGCGAAAAACACGACCAGTGACGGCAGCAGGCTCATGCGGCAGGACGCAGGCTGTTGCGAAGGAAAATCACCGCATCGAACTGCCGGTACAGCCTGCCTGACCGCAGCTGGCTGGCCGCCAGCCGCGTCCCTGGATCGTCGGCCGCATGAAGATCGCTGTAGGCGCTGCCGAACAGGTCAACCGCGGCCGGCCGCGCCAGTCCCGGCACCGGCTGCGCCGAGCGCAGCAGCAGCGCGACATGGACAGCCACCACGCGGGTCCACGGTGACGCCTCCGCCCCTGCGGCAAGCGCCTGCATGCGCGAAGCGCTGACGAAGTCGTTCGGCAAGCCGTCGCCGTCGGTATCGATCCCGTACAGCAGCTGGAAAGACGCAATGCCGGACGCAACGGCCTGAGACGTCCAGCCCGACGCGCCCCGGTACTTGCAGCGCAGTTCCGGCTCGCCTCCCGGACCGTCGGCCACATGAAAAACGCTCGCCCCGCGCTCGTCCGACGCATCAGCAGCCTCGGGCACCGGCAAGCCCGCGCAGTTGCGCGTGCGTCCCTTCGCATCGCCGACCAGTCGGATGGACAGCGCATCGCTGCCGCCGCTGTTGCCTCCCCGGGCCGCACTCAGCCACGGCGAACCCGCAGGCACGATCGCGTCATCGATTCCGCGCAACGCGCCCTCCGGCGGGCGCGCGGCCAGCGCCGGCATCGCCTGCGTCGGATCCAGATGGCCGGCCTGCCGCAGGCTCGCCGCGACCAGTTCGAGCACATGCGCCGCCTGTTCCTGCAGCAGCGCATGCTGCTCGGTGCGCACGTAGTCGGCGCCCGACCATGCCGCCACGCGCAGCGCCACCAGGATGATGAAGAGCGACAGTCCCAGCGAGATCACCAGCCCGACCAGGCTGGCGCCGCGATGGCGCGGCTTCACCCCGCCGGCCCGAGTTCGACCGCCAGCACAGGCGGGAAGTCGGTCACCCCATGTGCGAGCGACCAGCCCAGCTTCAGTACTGACGCCCGACCGGCCGGATCGCAGGCCCAGCCAGGCGGGCCACCGGCAGGCGGCTGGTCGGCACAGAGCTCGGCGCGCGCGCCGGGAATGGCCCGCAGCAGGCGCATTCGCCAGGTGGACAGGTAGTGCCGCGCCCCCTGCGCGGCATCGCAGTCGCCTTCATGGCAGGGAAGCGCCGGCCCGGCGGTACCCGCAATCCACGGCGCCAGTGCTTGCGCGAGCGACTCCTCGCCGCGCCGCTGCGTCCATTCGGCCAACTCGGCTGCCAGCCGCGCCGCACTGCTGCGCGCCAGCGCTTGCGCGCGTACGACCGCGCTTGCACCACTGGTCCGCATCACCAGCATCGCCGCGAGGACAACGATCAGCAGTGCGGCCGCCGTTTCGGGCAGCGCAAATCCGGATTTCTTCAAGCGCATCGTTGCCTCCGACTGAACCACGTTCATGATCGCGAAGGACCGTCGGCTTTCTGAGAAAAATTAAAGGCAACGCTAACAATTGATGCGCCAAGGCAGCACACCGGCCATTTCATCCGGATGCGATTGGAGGCGAGAAGCCCGTCGAAGAACTGAAAAATCCGGGCGCTTGCGGTTAATGCCGGTCAGTGACGCTCGTCAGGCGAAAAGACGCTGGGTCCCGGCCTGCGCCGGGACGGCGTTTCAGAGACCGTCAGATTTCAATGCGTCATTCCGGCGCAGGCCGGCGATCCGGCGTCGCAATCGAACCTTTGCCCGACTGAGGCTCAATTGCCTGACAATGTGCACGCGCAGCGAACTGCCCTCGCGTGCCCGGGCGACGCGCGCCGGCCGCCGGCCTCAGCCGCGCTGCGTCTTGCGCGCTGCGGCGGCTTTGGCTTCGACGTCGATCTCGTCGATCGCGTCGCGGAATTCGGAGACGTCCTCGAAGCTGCGGTAGACCGAGGCAAAGCGGATGTAGGCGATCTTGTCGAGGCGGCGCAGCTCGCGCATCACCAGCTCGCCGATCTGGCCCGACATGATCTCGCGCTCGCCGGACGAGCGCAGCTTTTCCTCGATCCGCTGGATCGCGGCATCGACCGCATCGGCCGACACCGGCCGCTTGCGCAGCGCGAGCATCAGGCTCGCGCGCAGCTTCGCCGGCTCGAACTCGGTACGGCTGCCGTTCTTCTTGACGATGACCGGCATCGCGAGCTCGACCCGCTCGTAGGTGGTAAATCGCTTGTCGCAGGCATTGCAGCGGCGCCGGCGGCGGATGCTGTCACCCTCCTCCGACGCGCGCGTATCGAGCACCTGCGTGTCTTCGCTATGGCAAAACGGGCAGCGCATCGTCAGCGTTCTCCTGCGGGGATCATGATGCGCCGCCCCTGCATCAGCGCTGGTAGACCGGGAAAGCGTCGGTCAGCTTGCGGACTTCGGCTTTCACGCGCTCGATGGTGGCCGCGTCATGCGGGTTGTCGAGCACGTCGGCGATCAGGTGGCCGACCTTGATCGCCTCGGCTTCCTTGAAGCCGCGCGTCGTCATCGCCGGCGAACCGAGGCGGATGCCGGAAGTGACCATTGGCTTTTCCGGATCGTTCGGAATGCCGTTCTTGTTGCAGGTGATGTGCGCCGAGCCGAGGATCGCTTCGGCTTCCTTGCCGGTCAGCTTCTTCGGACGCAGGTCCACCAGCATCACGTGCGACTCGGTGCGGCCGGACACGATGCGCAGGCCGCGCTCGGCCAGCGTCCTGGCCAGCGCATCGGCGTTCTTCACCACCTGCTGCTGATACACCTTGAATTCCGGCGACAGCGCTTCCTTGAACGCGACGGCCTTGCCGGCAATCACGTGCATCAGCGGGCCGCCCTGCAGGCCCGGGAAGATCGCGCTGTTGATCTTCTTCGCGATCTCTTCATCGTTCATCAGGATGATGCCGCCACGCGGGCCGCGCAGGCTCTTGTGCGTGGTCGAGGTGACCACGTCGGCGAACGGCATCGGGTTCGGATAGACGCCGCCGGCAATCAGGCCCGAGTAGTGCGCCATGTCGACCATGAAGATCGCGCCGACGGCCTTCGCCACCTTCGCGAAGCGCTCCCAGTCGATGCGCAGCGAGTACGCGGACGCGCCGGCGATGATCAGCTTCGGCTTTTTCTCTTGCGCCAGCCGCTCCATCTGGTCATAGTCGATCTCTTCCTTGTCGTTCAGGCCGTACGAGACCACGTTGAACCACTTGCCCGACATGTTCAGCGCCATGCCATGGGTCAGGTGGCCGCCTTCGGCCAGCGACATGCCCATGATGGTGTCGCCCGGCTTCAGGAAAGCCAGCAGCACGGCCTGGTTCGCCTGCGAGCCCGAGTTGGCCTGCACGTTGGCAAAGCTGGCGCCGTACAATTCCTTCAGGCGGTCAATCGCCAGCTGCTCGGCCATGTCGACGAATTCGCAGCCGCCGTAGTAACGCTTGCCCGGATAACCTTCCGCGTACTTGTTCGTCAGCTGCGAGCCCTGCGCCTCCATCACCGCGGGCGAAGCGTAGTTCTCGGAAGCGATCAGCTCGATGTGATCCTGCTGGCGCTGGTTCTCTTTCTGGATGGCCGCCCACAGGTCCGGGTCGACGTTGGCAATCGTGTGTTGGCTGGAAAACATCAGGTAGCTCCAATCGGTGCAAAAGCGTTGGTTCAAGCAGGTGGCTGCCGACGGTGCGGTGCAGGCGAGCGGCAGCCTCTTCTTACGATCCGGAGGTTCACGGAGAACCCCCTTGTCGGCTGCCCAGGCGTACGGCGGAATGCTAAGGTCCCGCGCTCCCCGGTGGAACCCCACCTTGCCGGCCGAAGGCCGGTTTGCGCCAGTCACGCGAGACGAAATGACGCGAAATTCTATTAGACAGCCCGGTTTTCAGCAAGGTTGGCGGTCGGATTTCAGTACGGTATCGGCTAAAATGCGCAAGCCTTTTCACGCTGTTTCCATCCCGTTTCCAATCTGTTCCAGCTCTCAAGGGGTCTCGCATGATCGTACTCGTCACCGGCGCCAGCTCCGGCTTCGGCGCAGGCATTGCCCGCCGGTTCGTCCGCGAAGGTCACCGCGTCATCGCCGCCGCCCGGCGTACCGACCGCCTGGCCGCACTGGCCGCCGAACTCGGGCCGGCGCTGCTGCCCGTCGAACTGGACGTGACCCATAAGGAATCGATCGACCGCATGCTCGACGGCCTGCCGGCCGACTGGCAGGCGATCGACGTGCTGGTCAACAACGCCGGACTGGCGCTCGGCCTCGAGCTGGCGCACCAGGCGCACCTGTCCGACTGGGACACCATGATCGCGACCAACTGCCAGGGACTGGTCTGGATGACCCGCGCGGTGCTGCCGCGCATGGTCGAACGGGGCAGCGGGCATGTGATCAACATCGGCTCGGTCGCCGGCTCCTACCCCTATCCGGGCGGCAACGTGTATGGCGCGACCAAGGCCTTCGTCGACCATTTCACGCTGAACCTGCGCGCCGACCTGGTCGGCACCGGCGTCCGGGCGACCAACATTGCGCCCGGCATGGCCGGCGACACCGAGTTCTCCAACGTGCGCTTCAAGGGCGACGATGCGGCCGCCGGGAAGGTCTACCAGGGCATCAAGTCGCTCGGCTCCGACGACATCGCCGAAGCCGCTTACTGGGTCGCCACGCTGCCGGCGCACGTCAACATCAACCATATCGAGATGATGCCGGTCTGCCAGGGCTTCTCGCCGTTCAACGTCAAGCGCAGCG
>JACCDR011568984.1_pt1 | contig 17096 bp, 19 predicted proteins | sample 7446431 | NCBI WGS metagenome assembly JACCDR01 (sample SAMN15323443, study PRJNA562643) | freshwater metagenome | isolation source: river surface water | place: USA:Blue River Watershed | collected 2017-08-17
TCTTCAAGTTCTGGCTCTAGTTCATCTTCGGGTAGCAGTGGTTCGTCGTCTGGTTATTTAGTCAGCATCGACCTTACCTCTAGTACTTATGCGGCACTCAAAACGAGTGGTGGCTACGTGATTGTCAATAGTATCGTGATTGCTTGCGTAAGTGCAGGGAACTACGTAGCAGCAACGCAAACGTGTTCGCATGAGCCAAAGAAAAAAGTCATTTTTAGCAGTGGCGAATTTTTCTGTCCAGAACATGGTGCAAGATATAGCACCGCAGGCAAAGGGCTTAACAGCTTTGGGAGCAATGGCCTAACCGTTTATACCGTAACTATAGATGGCAATACATTGAACGTAAAATAAACCTGCCTTCGCTAGTTTATTCGTATATTTAAACAATTCTTGCCAATACAATCATTTTTTCATAACTACTTTAATTGCTAAATTTTAAACTTAAACTATTTTTATGACTCGTTACGAATTTCTCAAATCAATGGGCTTTACAGGAGCGGCTTTGATGACATTATTGACTGCTTGTAGCAAAGACGAATCGGGGGTTACACCTAGCACTTCGGTTGACTTCACACTTGACCTTACTGCTTCGAGCAATGCCAGTTTGCTTACTTCTAACGGATATGTCATTAGCAACAATGTGGTGGTAGCACGCACATCGGCTGGAACTTATGTAGCTGCTACTCGTGTTTGTTCACATGAAGCCAAAGCAAAAGTGATATTCCAATCAGGCGAATTTTACTGTCCAGAACACGGTGGAAGATTCAGTACCACAGGAACAGGACTCAACAGCTACGGCTCGGCAGGATTATTGACCTACAAAACAGCACTTTCGGGCAATTCTCTTCGTATATATTCTTAGTTGTATTCATAAACTTTCTTGCCATGAATTTTGTCACCTCTTTTGTTATCAGCCTTTTATTGTTTGTTTCGGGCGACTGGCAAACAGATTTTGCTACGGCACAAAAAACGGCTGCCGCCAATCAAAAATACATTTTACTCAACTTTTCAGGTTCTGACTGGTGTGTTCCATGTATCAGAATGAAAAAAGATGTGTTTGAATCGACAGCTTTTCAGCAATTTGCAACCGAACATTTGGTATTGGTACGAGCAGATTTTCCTCGTTTGGCCAAAAATAAATTGAGTGCCGAACAAGAAAAGAAAAACGAAACCTTGGCCGACAAATACAATCCAGAAGGTAAATTTCCGCTTACCTTATTGCTAGATGCCAACGGCAAAGTGGTTAAAACTTGGGACGGTTATACCAACACCACGCCCGAAGATTTTATTGCACAACTCAACAAAGGTATTCATGCTCGATAATTCATCGCCGAACCTTCCTCTTTTGCACAAGCAGGAGCATCGTCTTATGGGTAATCATTTTGAAATTAGCGTAGTGAGCCACGATGCTCATTACGCTAATACCTGTATGGATGCTGCTGTGGCAGAAATACGGCGTATTGAAAAATTGCTTACGACCTTCGACGATAATAGCCAAACCAACCGCATCAATCAAGCGGCAGGAATTGCTCCTGTGCAGGTGGACCAAGAAGTCTTCGACCTGATTGCAAGGGCTCAACGGATTTCGACACTTACCCAAGGAGCTTTTGATATTACGTATGGTTCGATAGACAAAAGTTTATGGAATTTCGATACCAACATGACCGCCCTGCCGAGTCCGGCACTGGCACGCCAAAGTGTTCGATTAATTAATTATCAAAACTTGGTGCTAGATGCCAAGCAATGCACGGTGTTTTTGAAAGAAAAAGGAATGCGTATTGGCTTCGGAGGCATCGGCAAAGGCTATGCCGCCCAACGAGCCAAAGATTTGCTCATCAGTTTGGGCGTAAATAGTGGCATCGTCAATGCTGCTGGCGACCTTACTACTTGGGGCAATCAGCCAGACGGCTCGCCTTGGACAATCGGCATTGCCAACCCAGACGCTGCACATTTGCCTTTTTCTTACTTGTCTATCAGCGATGTAGCGGTGGCAACCTCTGGTAATTATGAGAAATATGCCCTAATTAATGGTAAAAAATATTCGCATACCATCGACCCCAAAACAGGAATGCCTGTGTCGGGAATTAAAAGTGTTACGGTGATTTGTCCCAATGCAGAACTTGCCGATGCGATGGCTACGCCTATCACCGTCATGGGGGTAAATGTAGGCTTAAATCTCGTCAATCAACTGAGGCAAATCGCCTGCATTATTATTGATGATTCCAACAGAATTTATACGTCAAAAAACATCAAAATTTCATAGCTTATGCGTACTGCAAAACTGTATAGTCCGATCATTTTATCTTGTATAATTTTAGGTTTAGCGTCTTCATGCACGACTGTCAAGCTTTACCAAAAATCACGTTTGAACGACTCAGAGATGGAACTTACTTCTCGCAAATCGGAAAAGTTTGAACAAAACTTTCAGCTTTACCGAGAAGGGGCATCAGGAGCAAACGGAGGTAAAACAGGTGGCGGCTGTGGCTGTAATTAATTACAAATTGTAAATTATGAATTATGTTTTTCATTTTCAGTAATTTATATTTACAACTCAGCATTCACACTTACTGTTGCTACCGTAGCCATGCTTAAAACTATTCACTTGTCGATTTTCTTGCTCTTTTGTTTGATTCAAAACCAAAGTTTAGCCCAAGAAAAATACATCAAAAGAGTAGCACTTGCTTATACCGTTGACAAACATCGCCCTCGTGTAGGCGATACGCTTGAGGTGGTATTAGAAGCATATATTTACCCCAAGTGGCAATTGTACGCAAGTGAAAATAGGCTTTCGCCCGGGCCACAATCGGCTCGTGTTCAGCTCAATGCCCATGCCAGTATTGTTGCCGTCGGAGATTTGAAGTCTATTCAACCCAAAGTCGAATACGACGTTTTTTGGAAAGGATATGTTCGTTATTTTTTGAACAAAGCAAGATTTAAACAAAAAGTAAAAATCCTTCAAAAACAAGCAGTTATCGAAGGCAAAATCACTTACCAGCTTTGTTCAATTGTTGATAAAACGTGTATTGTTGAATCTGATTCCTTTCGTATTGCATTGCCCTAACGCAAGGAATGCTTAAACCAACCATTTTTTAGATGAAAAAATTAACCCTAGCCATTGGGCTATATATAGGTATCTTGGGTGCAACGGCCAAAGCCCAAACAACCGATACCAGTAACTACCAAAGTAGAAAATTAAAAGTAGAAGAAATTGAGTTTGTGTCGAGTTATTACCACCAAGATGGCAATAACTCTGCCGTAACGGGTGGGATTGGTACAGAAAAACTCACCGACTACGGCAATACTATCGACCTTCGTTTGTCGAAATGGGATAAAAAATCACGCCAACATTTTTTCAATTTTCAACTTGGCGTAGATGCCTACACTTCGGCTTCATCCGACAAAATAGACCCTCGCACGGTGTCGTCGGCTTCGATGTCTGACAAACGCATTTACCCGTCTTTATCGTGGAGTGTAAACAATGCCAAAAAAGGCACAAGCTTTGGGCTTGTGGGTTCGTACTCGACCGAATACGATTATCAATCGTATGGCACAGGTATCAACTTCACGAAAACATCTAAAGACGGCAACCGAGAATTTGGGGTAAAAGTCAATGCTTTTTTCGATACGTGGAAAGTCATCAAACCTCCAGAATTACGTACCAATCCCGACGGCACATTTTATGGTTCTGGCAGTGAAAGCGACCGAACGCCCGTCGATTATTCTCCTCGTAATTCCTACAACGCTTCTTTTTCTTTGGCACAGGTTATCAATAAGCGTTCGCAAATCATGCTGACCATCGACCCTGCTTACCAAAGTGGTTTGTTGGCAACCAAATACCAACGGGTGTATTTTACAGATGGTTCTGTGGCATCAGAAACCCTGCCAGACACGAGGTTTAAATTACCCGTAGGTTTGCGATACAACTATTTTGCTGGCGACAAAGTAATTATTCGCTCGTTTTATCGCTATTATCAAGACAATTGGGGCGTAAAAGCACATACCTTTAGCTTAGAAGCACCGATTAAACTTACGCCATTTTTGTCGGTAAGTCCTTCGTATCGTTTTTATACACAAACACAAGCCGACTATTTTGCTCCTTATATGCAGCATAGCAAAACCGATACCTACTATACAAGTGATTACGATTTAGCCAAATTTACGAGCCACATGGTAGGGGCGGGCATCAGAATAGTGCCTCCACACGGCGTATTGGGCATTGAGCATTGGAACTCCCTAGAGTTACGCTACGGGCATTACAACCGCTCGAATGGCTTGGCTTCGGATGTCATTACGCTTTATGCCAAGTTTAAATAAAAAGCAAGAGGATAAAGTTTTGTAGGCTTTCTCCTCTTGATACGCTCGCTAGTACATGATTTTTCTCACTTTCTTTTGTAGAAATGCCAAGAATCTATCAGAAGTTTAGCAGTAACTTTCTAATAAACTTTTTTAATTAAAATTATGCCACTATTTTTGTGTTGTAGTTTTTGATACAGAGAAACAAACATATATAGCAAATGAATCGCAAAAGTATCGTAGCCATCGCAGCCGTAGCCGTATTAGCTGTAGCTTGTGATTATCAAAGAAACAATACCATCAAGCAAAAAGATGTTCGTTTAGACGATGAGTATGTATATGGTGTACATCCAGACAGCGCTGCTGCTCAAACGAAAAACACCTACACTGCGAAGCCTGAAAACGAAGCGAGAGCTGCTAAAATTCGTGAAAAACTTTACGGTGCAGCAGGTGCTATCGCACAAGGAAACTAAGCTTAGAAAAGCATATAAAAAAGCGTTGTTGAGCCTCAACAACGCTTTTTGTATTTTTACCAGCCTATCAAGGCTTTGAGTTGTACCAACTGATACACGCCCAAGGTAAGCACAATGCCCCAAAATACGGCAAACAAAAGCATCGTTAGAAGTATCCTCATTAACGAAACCCTAAACGACAACGCCAACAAAGTACCTCCAATAGGCGTAAAAAACAAAGGCGTAAGGCACGCAATCCCCCAAATACCTACTTTTTGCCACACTTTTACGGCTATCCTCGAACGGCGATTGAAACGTTTGGGTGTAGCTTTTCTATAACGCTGTATAATGCTGCTGATATTTGTTCCTAAAAAAGCAATGATGGTTACGGTCAGCATCATGCCAATAATGGTACAAATGGCTGTTTCCCACCATGTTAGTCCTAATAATAATCCTGCGATGGGGCCATTCAAAAATTTGATGGCTGTAGCCAACATCACAGCAAGGTACTTTTCAAAAGGCATATAAGTATGAGTGTTGAATTATGTTTTTCATTTTCAGTAACTTATAATTTTATTTAATCTTACGCCCTTGATTTCTATGACAAAAACAAGGAAAAGTTATCGGAATTTTCATGTTTTTCTCTAATAAAGGCAGAAATATCAAATTTAGGTCAAACGCCGACATCACGTGGCAATCAGCATCTTTTAAATTTTCTTCCAAATTTACGAGGCTTTTACATTCTTTCTGCGTCTAAGTATAAATATCATGTTCACCTTTTTTCATAATTCTATGCGAAACCGTTTTCTCCTATGCTTTTGGGCTTACTTCTTTGTAGTCCCTAGCAACGCCCAGAGTGTATATGCCCCGCTCGACCCCGATTATTACTATGGCCTACAACGCCTTGAAATACAACAAGGGCGTTTTTCTTCTTTGATACACAGCCATGCCCTTCCTTGGGAACGCAAGAAAATTGTATCATTCCTAGAAAGCCTTCCTGCTCCTCACGATAGCATCGAAGCTTTTATAAGAAAAATGTACCTACTTGATAGCCGAGAATGGCTTTCACAACCTCTTTCACCGAGCCTTAAACCTTGGAAAAAACATTTTTATTTATACCCCAACGACGCTTATGCCGTACAAAACGACGCTGTTGATTTGCACATCAATCCAGTTATCAATTGGCAAATAGGCAGTATTACGGGCGGTGCTCAACGCTACGTATCGCTCAATGGCAGAGGCATAGAAATACGAGGAACACTCTACCCTTCGATTGGATTTTACAGTTATATGACCGAAAACATCGCACGCATCCCCGACTATGTGAAAGACTACGCCGATGCCTTCAATCGGAATGCCTTACGCAAACAAGCCATGCCCGGAATGCCCAGCGAAGGGCATAGCAAATGGTTTAAGAAAGACCCACTTAGTCTTGATTTTATGTCGGCACGAGCTTATCTTACGCTCAATGCCTCAAAATACTTGAGTTTACAATTTGGACATGACAAAAACTTTATTGGACAAGGTTTTCGGTCGATGATTTTATCTGATAATGCCGCACCTTATCTTTTTCTAAAAATCAATACGCATATCAATAAAGTACAATATCAGCAAATTTTTGCCCAGCTTGTCAATCCTGATACCCTCGCCATCGACCAAGTTTTTCCCAAAAAATATCTTGCTTTGCATCATTTGAGCCTTCATCTTACGCCAAGATGGCAATTAGGTTTTACCGAAAGTATTGTTTTTAAGAGAGATAGCCTCGAAAAAGGCTTCGATTTCAACTACCTCAACCCTGTGATTTTGTATCGTTTTGTCGAAAGTTTTCAAGGAAGTGGCGACAACGCCTTGCTTGCTTTAGATTTTGCCCATCTTATCAACAAACGAGCTATGTTGTACGGACAATTGATTTTAGATGAATTTATTATCAAAGAACTCCTCAGCAACAGCACCTTTTGGGCGAATAAATACGGTTTACAGCTAGGCTTTAAATACCTCAACCTAGCCAATGTGGCTCATCTCGATTGGCAAACCGAAGGCAATTTGGCACGTCCTTATTTATACAGCCATCAAGCAAGTGGGCAGCATTACAGCCATTACAACCAAGCCTTGGCCCATCCGTTGGGTGCAAATTTTGTAGAATGGGTTCATATTTTACGTTATCAACCCAGCCCACGCCTACAACTAGCGACCCACTACATCACGGCATTGTATGGCACCGACAAACAAACTAGCGACAATTGGGGGCAAAATATTTTACTCGATTACACCACACGTACACGCCTCAAACGCTTCCAAGACAACTACGGAAACACCCTTTTGCAGGGCTTATTGACGCATTTGCATTTGATAAACTTTCGGGCTTCGTATCAGGTAAAACATAAAACATTTTTGGATTTTACCTTTTTATATAGAATCAATAAAAACGCCATGGCAACCCAACAAAATACCATTTTTATGCTCGGTTTTCGTTGGAATGCAGCTTTTGCCAAAATGTATTTTTGAGGCTATTTTGAGGCATTTTTTTTCATAGAAATCATCAAAACACCCGCCAATACCACCAGTGTACCAGCTATTTGCCAAATAGAAATCGCTTCATTTAGAAAGAAATACGCCATTAGAATAGTTGCGACAGGGCCGATGCTGCCAATAATAGAAGCATTGCTCGAACCAATGCGTTTGATGCCATCTGAAATCATAAAAGAAGGTATCACCGTCGTAAACAACGCCATAACCACCGACAGCACATACACCTGCCATTGGTACGACCCCAAAGAAGGCAGCTTACTCAACAAAAAATGAATCATTACCATAACCGTCGAAATAAGCATGGCATAACAAGTAAAGCGAAGCGAGCCAATTTTCGGAATCATCTCGCCACTACCAATCAGGTACAAGGCATACGTCAAAGCACTCAAAAACACCAAGAACGAGCCAATCAATAAATCTTTTTGCATACCCAATTGCAAATCAGGCACAAAAGAACCCAGTACGCCCACGTAGGTAATCACCAATGCCCAATATTGAATATTGGTGATTACTTTTTTGAAAAAAATAGCCGACAAAATCACAACTAAGGTTGGATAAATAAACAAAATCAGCCGTTCTACACTGGCCGTCACGTAGTTGAGTCCCCAAAAATCAAAAAAAGCAGCCAAATAATAGCCCACCAGTCCGATGGCAGCCATTGCCACCCATTGTTTAAAGCTCAGTTGCGGATTATTCGTAGGGTTTTGTCTTTGTTTATACCATAAAATGACGGCATAAAAAGGTGCTGAAAAGAGCATACGCAAAGCCAATAACGATACCGTATCGACGTGGTAATGGATGTAATTGTAGCGTACCAAAACGGCTTTGCCAGCAAAAGCCACAGAGCCAATAAATACCAGTATTACGCCTTTGATATAGGATGACATACGTATGAATGCTGATTTTTAAAATGTTGTTTTTATGTAAAAAATTGATTTTCAGTAGATAACAAACTTTCAATCAGTATGAGCGATGGCATCAATTTTTTATCAACTCCTCGACAAACAAGGCAAGGAATTTCAAATTTACAGAACCTTTTTCAATCCTTCGCTATGGGTAAGGGATTCTTCTGGTTGTGGCTTTTGTGTATTTGTTGGCAAATTTGAACACCTACTTATAGCATAAGGTCATTTTACCCAACAATCAAGCACGCATCTTGTACTTTGCAGACAACTTCGTAATCTTGGAATAAGTCAAAAAAGGTCAAAGCTACGATTCGGCCTATTTTTATATTGTTTTACAAGAAACATTTTGCTAAATAATTTATAGATAGGACAATTATTCGATATGCTTCTTGTAACTTTGCAGGGCTTATAACAAAACAAAAAATTTAACTAAAACAATAACGGCAAAACCAATGTTAAATCTCGTCTTGTTTGGACCTCCAGGTGCAGGTAAAGGAACTCAGTCTGCCAAATTGATTGACAAATATAATTTAGTACACATCTCTACAGGAGATTTATTCCGTGGGCATATCGCCAACGATACCGAATTGGGCAAACGTGTAAAGCAAATTTTAGCTGACGGCTTGCTTGTGCCAGACTCTATCACCATTGAAATGTTGGAAGAAGAAGTACAAAAAAATCCCCAAGCAGAAGGCTTTATTTTTGATGGGTTTCCACGTACCGTTCCACAAGCAGAGGCATTAGATGCTTTTTTGGCAGGCAAAGGAGAACAAATTTCGGGCGTTGTGCAACTAGACGTAAACGAAGAAGAAATCAAAAATCGCATTGCCGAACGCCAAAAAATCAGTGGTCGTGCCGACGACGATGCCGAGAAATTATTGAAACGTATTGACGAATATTTCTCCAAAACGATTCATGTATTGCCTTACTACGAAGCCCAAGGCAAAGTAGCGAAAGTAAACGGCATTGGTGTAATCGAAGAAATTTTCGATAATATTTGTACAGCGATTGATGCAGTAAAATAAATCATTACCTGATTGTTGCGATTGCGTGAAGAAGATAAAATATATCCAATCACTTATTAATCAAACAATTACCCACACAGGAGGATTTTGCCAGATTGCTGGAAAAATCCTCCTGTTTTTTTAAGAAAATCTAATTTATTCATAAGCCGTATGACATCAAACTTCATAGACTACGTAAAAATCAACATTCGCTCGGGACATGGAGGAGCGGGTTCGACACATTTTCGTCGTGAAAAACACGTCCCTAAAGGAGGACCCGACGGTGGAGATGGTGGTCGTGGAGGACATATTATCCTCAGAGCCAATGCCCAACATTGGACTTTACTTCACTTGAAATACCAAAAACATATTTTTGCCAAAAACGGCAACGGAGGCGAAGGAGGCCGCCGAACGGGTGCACAAGGCCAAGATATGATTATTGAAGTACCGCTTGGCACAATTGCCAAACACGCCGAAACAGGCGAAATACTAGCCGAAGTAACCAAAGATGGCGAAGAGGTGATTTTGTTGCAAGGCGGTCGTGGAGGTTTAGGAAACGTGCATTTCAAAACTTCTACCAACCAAGCTCCACACCATTCGCAACCAGGCGAGCCAGGCGAAGATGTATGGGTGATTTTAGAACTCAAAGTATTGGCAGACGTAGGTTTGGTGGGCTTCCCGAACGCAGGTAAATCAACCTTGCTATCGGTTTTGTCAGCAGCCAAGCCCGAAATCGCCGACTATCCTTTTACCACGCTTGTACCAAATTTGGGTGTAGTATCGTACCGTGATTTCAAATCATTTATCATGGCCGATATTCCGGGTATTATCGAAGGAGCAGCCGAAGGTAAAGGCTTGGGGACTCGCTTTTTACGCCATATCGAACGCAATTCTATTTTGCTGTTTTTGATTCCATCGACGGCCGAAAATATCAACGACGAATACCAAATTTTACTCAACGAATTAAAGACCTACAACCCTGCTTTGCTCGACAAAGAACGCATCATTGCGATTTCTAAAACCGATTTGATTGAGTCGGAAGAAGACCGTACACGTATCATCAGCGAAATTCCTGCCGATTTACCTTACGTGATGATTTCGTCGGTGATGCAGCAAGGTTTAACCGAACTAAAAGACCTCATTTGGCAATCGCTTCAAGCGGCTCAAACGCCAGAAGAAGAAACAGCCGAAGAGGACGATACGCAGGAAGAAGCGTAAGAAAAAACACCATGAAAAATAGTATTATTGGTTTACTCTTTGCGATGCTATGGGCTTCGGCTTCGGCAGCTACCAAAATTGGCTTGAAAGTAGTCGAACCCTTGGTTATTGGCAACTGCCGCTTTTTTATTGCTGGAATATTGATGCTCACCTTTAGCTATGGCATACAAAAGAGCCGTTTGCCACAGGGCAAAGAATGGCTACAATTGGGCATCTATGGCTTGCTCAATGTAACCATTTATTTGGGTTGCTTTGTCTTGGCTATGCAAAAAGTTTCGGCAGGCATAGGCTCTTTATCAACGGCTACCAATCCGTTGATAATTAGTATCCTATCTGCTATTTGGCTCAAAAGACCTATCCAAAAAGAAGAAATCATTGGCTTGCTATTGGGTATCATCGGCGTAGGAATTGCCACCTATCCTTTGCTTTTGTCGAGTTATGCGAGTGTAGAAGGACTCTTAATTTTGGCAACCAGTATGCTTTCGTATTCGATTGGTACGATTTATTATGCCAATCAAAAATGGGATTTACCCTTATTGAGCATCAATGGTTGGCAGGTGATGCTGGGAGGAATGTTGTTGCTTCCGCTCACGTTTATTTTTACAGATTGGACACACAACCGCTATACTTTCGATTTTTGGGCTTCGGTGCTGTGGCTGGTTGTACCCGTATCTATTGGAGCGGTGCAATTATGGCTTTATTTGCTCAAAACCGATGCGGTAAAAGCCTCTTTGTGGTTGTTTTTGTGTCCGATATTTGGGTTTATCTATGCCGCATTTCTTTTGCACGAACCCATCACTCTTTATACTTATATCGGTACTGCGAGTGTCATTGCTGGGCTATCTATTGCCCAAGCCAAGAAATTTCGTAAAGCATAATTTTGTAATAGCAGGTTTATGGTGTATTTTAGAAATCATTTTTGTTTGACCACTAAAAGATCACCCAATACCCAAGCCCTATTATATGCAAAATATTCCTCGATATTATCTTATCTCAGCCTTTAGTCTGTTTTTAATTGCTTGTAGCTTTGTACAATCTGCTGTAGAAGAACCAGTTAGTTGGAAAAACTTAGGTTGTGATTCTACGCAAAAAGTCAATAGCCTGAGCATTTACGACTTAGTACAACCTTTTTACGAATCTGATACCTTAGCACAAATTGCTCGAAGTACTAAAATATATGCGGTTGTCGTTGAATCGTCTGGAAATATGCTCGGAACAGGCATTGCCCAGCTCGATAGCAATATTCTCTCTACAGCAGCACCTGTTAGCCCTTGGAAAATTGCGTGGCACGAGCAGCAATACCTTCGTGCTTTGGTAGAATCGCCACGCTATTTGTATCAGCGTTGGGAAAAATTACTGGCTTCGGACCGAGCAATTTTTTTAGCAAAAAGAGACTCTATCAAAGCCATTATGAGCGAAAAATACCGAATTCAAGTGATTTCGGATTTGCGTTCCATTGAAAATCAACAGAAATACCTACAACGCAAACGGAGTGCTGCACCCGTATCTATGCACAATTTTGGACTAGCCGCCGATTTTGGTATTATCCAGAAAAGAAAAATATCCAATAATTTGAATAGCTATCGCTCACTAAACGAGCTAACAGCTCAATTTGGACTGACGTGGGGAGGTAATTTTATTGGCTTTATAGACCCTGGCCATATACAATACTTTAAAAATGCCGCCGCTTTAGTCAAGAAATACCCAGCCTTACGATTCGAGTTTGAACCTTACCGCTCGTACTATACAAAAGCAATGGAGCAGGCCGAAAAATCAGGCAAACAAGCCAAATACCTCGATACCGCCGAACTGCTCATTACACTCAACCAATTGCGTAAAGACCAAGCTTGTACCTGCCAAAATACGGCCGTGACGATACCCTTAACGACCATCAAGACGATTCAGCAACAGCTAAAAACAACGGGCTATACCAATAGCACCGATATGCTATTGGTGGGCGATTTGAATACCCAAACGATTTCGTTGATAACGCCCAACCAAACCATCAGTTATGCTTTGGGGACATGGCGATAATACTTTTGTTCCATGCGTTGTTGGATGTCATCGGCTATCCGCTTGTCTTGTCCTGAAATAATGCTCCCGAGTCTCATTTTAATACTCCCCTTGTTGTTTTAAGTTTAATAACTTAAAATAACAAGGGGAAATTAAAGTACATAGCTTTCGTAAAATGGCAGTTCATGTATTGCTACAATTTCCATAGGAACTAATGGACTATGAACTTCGACTTTTATGCCACGTAGCCATGCCAACTTGGCGAAGGTCGCTGTTTCAAATGAAAAATAGCTTTTTGCTATACCAAATTCTCCTCTTCTCCCGTGGGTTTTTATGAGTTCTTTTAACCCTATTTCTACTTGTTCTTTGTTCTCGTCTCTTATTCCTTCAAAGACATTTATCATACCAGCAAATCCTTTTGCTCCTTTTTTTGTAGTAGCTATTTTCAATTTATCTATCTGTGTAGTTAACTCATCATCATCATTCATTATCACAGCTTTTATGATAGTATTGAAAATATATCCTATAAAATTTTTGTTAACTACTTTATTGCTTAGAGTGCCATACCTTTTCATAATTTCTGTATTATCACTCAATACCGCAGAGCATATTTTATAGATAGTAGTATCCATCAGTTCGTCGTAGTTTCTGACCATGTATTCTCCACATAAAGCAGATTTATAAAAATAATTCCGAGCAGCTAAAAAATCTTTGGATACATACATTGAAATGATAGCCAAATCTTTAGTTGTTATATTCAAGAAGCCTATCGCATTTTGATGTTCGTGGGTATTTATTTTTTTTGATAAATTCTTCTCATCTTCAATGTAATTTTCAAAAAGCTCTTCTAATGGACGATGGTTCATTTTAGAATGGGTTTAATTTTAGTAAAATAATTTCTTTAGTACTTTTATCAACTGACATTATATATCGTTCTATTTTTGCAAAAATATGAATTATGTTTTTCATTTTTAGTAACGTGTAAATTTATATTAGATTGAGTCAGAAATGAATCTAAGTTATTGGAAAACAATATTTTAGATTCAATACTCAGCGTTTACAATTCAGTATTCATACTTGTAGTGGCTGGCAGACCTATGGAGAACCTCACAATTATGACAATCTTTCGTATAACATTAGATTTAGGTCTAAAATTTGCGGACAAATACACAGCACTGTTGTGCAAAAGTGCCAATCTACTTCTTTCGTTTTATGAACAAATATTTTACGCTCTTACTTTGGTTATATGCAATGACGGCCCTTGCTCAAAGCAAATCGGGAGGTCTGTTTCGCAAACAAGAATTTCGGGCGGTGTGGATTGCCACCGTCGATAATATTGATTGGCCTCAAAAAGGTCAGTTTAATTCGGAAGAACAACAAAAAGACTTTATCCGAATTTTAGACGAACATAAGCGTTCAAACATGAACGCCGTGATGGTGCAAGTCAGAACTGCCTGTGATGCCTACTATGCCAAAGGTGCTGAACCTTGGTCGGAATTTTTGACGGGCTTGCAAGGAAAATTTCCTAGTCCTTACTACGACCCCATGCCTTTTATGATTAAAGAAGCCCATGACCGCAACATGGAGTTTCATGCCTGGCTCAACCTCAATAGGGTTACTTTTAAAGGCAATCGTCGGATTATGTCGGAGCACATCAGTGTGTTGCATCCTGAGTGGCTACTGACTTACGATGGACAAAAAATTATGAATTTTGGGATTCCAGCAGTAAGAGATTATTTGGTACAAATTGTAGAAGATATTATTACGCATTACGACATAGATGGCATCCATTTCGATGATTACTTTTACCCTTACCCCGTCAACGGACAAACCATCCCAGACGAAGCAACTTTTGAACAATATAACCGAGGATTTAACAATATTGAAGACTGGCGACGAGATAACACAGATTTGCTCATTGAGGCAATTAGCCAAAAAATCATGGGACTCAAACCTCGTATCAAATTTGGCATAAGTCCGTTTGGTGTATGGCAAAATTATAGCAACAAGGACAAAGTGGGCTCGAAAACACAGGCAGGTATCACATCGTATTACTCGCTGTATGCCGATGTACGGAAGTGGCTAGAAAATGGCTGGATTGACTACGTTGCTCCGCAAATTTATTTTGAACGTTCACATACCAAAGCTCCTTATAAAATATTGGTTGATTGGTGGGCGAAAAATACCTTTGGAAAACACCTCTATATTGGGCATGGCCTATATAAACTTAAAAACTGGCCCGCCGACGAACTGCCCCACCAATTGCGTATCGACCGTGCCAATGGGCGTGTGCAAGGAGGTATGTTTTTTAGTTCTAAATGGCTCACCGAAAATCAAAATGGGGTACAAGACAGCCTTCGTAACCATTATTACAAATATCCTGCCTTAGTGCCACCGATGCCTTGGAAAGACCAAGTACCGCCCATGCCACCACAAAATGGTACTTTTACAAGAGATGCCGAGAAAACTTCTCTCGAATGGATAGCGGGCGTTCCTGCCGAAGATGGCGACGAAAACTATTATTTTGTGGTGTATCGCTTCGATGCCAAAGAAGAAATAGACCTCCGTAAAGCCGAGAAAATTTTATACATTGGTAAAGAAAAAACTTTTATTGATACAAGCCCCAAGCAAGGATACAGCTATGTATATGTAGTAACGGCTTTTGATAGGCAACACAACGAATCGCATCCGTTGGTGTTTGAAATGCAGGAATAAGAAAGGCTTATGAGCTAAAGCGTCGTTTGCAAGAAATCATTATTTTTTGCAAACGACGCTTGTATAAATTGTTAATTACCAAACATTTCGTCGTTTTTTACCATAAACTTCAATTGCTTCTCTCCGCCGCCTGTCAGCCGTAGTTTTACTACATAATTTCCTCCGTTGAGGTTGTATGAAGGGCTTACTACAATACTATTACCAGACCCCAACTCAAAGTCGCAAGGAATACCCAAGCCTGTATCTGTGCCGAGCAATGGCACAACTTTGGTATTGTCGTCAACAAGTACATTGATAACCATTTTGTCGTTGACCTTCGTTACCGTAATCGGATTGGTCGGTTTGGCGGCCATGTAGTCATATACATGGTATTTGCCATCTTCTTCGTACTCCACAATGCGGTAAAATTCTATACTTCGCAAAACTTTCGAATCGGTAAAGGTAAATTGTAGCCGCTGGTCTTCAGCTTGGTTCGCTTTTACAGGAATTTCTCTGATGTCGAAGAAAGTGTCATTGTCTTTGCTGCGTTGTACAATGAAACGAGTGGGCTTATGTCCTTCGCCCGTGACCCACGTAATGACGGCACGATTCATGTCATTTACTTGCACGGCAAAAAGAATATCCCGATTCGAGCGTGTTTTGATTTGTGAAAAGGATGTAAAGATACTGCAAAGCACCAAGGTGCTTGCTAAGAAGAATTTAACAAGTTGCTTCATAGAGGTTGGAAAATTGTTTTTATGGGTTCTAGTTTTATAAAAAAAGGGTTCGTTGTTACTGTCTTACGATTCGGTATATTTTCTTGATACTTGTCAGGTTTATGAAAAATGTTCTCAAATATAGCATTATTCCTACATAAAATTTAATATTTATAGGTAAATATTTTCATTTTATCTAAAACTATAGGTTTTAGCAAAAAATATAGTCTTACATTGCTTTATTCAACCCAACAGCGTATTTGCATAGCGGGCTTCTGTTTCTTTAACGACGAAGGCTGTCAAGTGTTCTAAACTGTTTTTAGTAGAAAGAATAGTTTAAATATGATTATTATAATATAATGAATAATTAATTAATTGTAAATTAGTATTTTATAGAATTTTTTTTTGAATATTTGCAGTAAGTTATTAAATTAGAAAAAAGGATATAGGTATAAAATATATAGCGTAATCCTCCATATATTAAAGGTAAAGCTAAAGATGTTGACCGTGTAATTCCAGCGTTTAATAACTTGTTGTGTTCGACCTACTTTTTAGTGTGCTTATAGTTACTTATACATAAATCTTAAAAACTTTAATTTACAATCATGGCAATTACCAAACAGTATTTGAAATCGAAACCCGTTTGCAAAGTTACATTCGTTGTTCCTGCCGAAACCGTTGGAGGTGCTAAAGCCGTTAATGTAGTAGGAGAGTTCAACAATTGGGATGCTGCTGCTACCGCTTTGAAAAAACAAAAAGATGGTACATTCAAAGGTACAGTAGAGTTGACAGCCGGTAAAGAGTTTCAGTTTCGTTATTTGATTGACAGCCTTATCTGGGCAAACGACGTTGAAGCCGACAAGTTTGTTTTCAATGGCATGGCAGACGAAAACTCTGTGTTAGTTTTGTAATTACTGCCCGCCGGGCGGTTGTATTTGGTCAGAAGGTTCAGGGCTTTTCGATTTCATCAGAAAAGCATTTTAATAGGATAGCATGGCTACGCCAAAAGCGTAGAAGAAAGTAGAAAACCTGTTGGTCGCCCCTCATTCTAGCAGCTTCGTACAACAATCGGCTTGTGCGTGCGTGTTAGCAACAGGATTTTTTCCCGTGCTGCGTTATTATCCCCACCCCTTTTATTCTTCTTGTGCAAACGAAGCCTCACCGATGGGGCTTCGTTTTTTGTGTAATATGGTTTTTAGATATTTCCAAAATCGCTTTAACTTTTCGTGCATTACTACCTATTCCCTTTTACAAGCTCCAAGCCTGCATCAA
>JACCDR010919553.1_pt1 | contig 17092 bp, 41 predicted proteins | sample 7446431 | NCBI WGS metagenome assembly JACCDR01 (sample SAMN15323443, study PRJNA562643) | freshwater metagenome | isolation source: river surface water | place: USA:Blue River Watershed | collected 2017-08-17
GGCGGCGGCGTCTGATCGACTCGCGACTCGAATCCTCGATCTCTTCGAGGAGGACCTCCATGCATGACGCGCTCCATGCGCTCAAGAAACTGATCGAAAGCGATGATCGGCTGAGCAACCATCCAGCCCTGGCCGCGATCGTGGAAGTGTTGGATGAACAGAGCGAGGATCGCAGAGAGCAAGACAAGGCGAAGGTCAAGGAGCTCGTGCATTTCCTCCACAACCACCCCGACAAGGAAAGCGGCATCTCTTCGGTCGAGGTGTGTGATCGCCTCAGTGCCGATCACGTAGTCTTGGCTCAGCGAGAGGGCGTGGTGTACTGGAAGTACCGCAAAGGAGTCTCTGGGGGCTTTCTCTACCTGAGCGGTCGCGGGACGTTGTGGCTTGACATCGATCAGGCTTCGAGCTAACATTGCTCATGTGATCTGCGTTCGGACCGAAAGAAAAGGAGAATTCATTGGACAAGGACGCGTTCTGGGAGCTCGGCAAGAAAGTGGCGGTTCGGCTTGCCGCAAGCAAAGAGGCCAAGAAGACGGTCGAGTACGAAGGAGGGAGAGTGAACGGACTGCGGGCTCAGCTTGCCGCTGCGGAATACGAAGAAGCGGTAGATGAGCTTCTGCGAGCTGCCGAGAAGATCCGGTGAACGACAAGAACTCGCTCCAGGACCACGCCAAGGCGGTCGAGGTCGCGCGTGAGCGCATCCGGGACGCGCAGGCGCGGATGAATCGCGCGCATCGAGACCTGAACAGCGCGGAGATGGATCTCTTACGCGCACGAGAGGAGCACAAAGCGGCCGTCGCGGCGGTGCACAAGGCGTTGGTGGTCGAAGCCGGTGAGAAGGAGGAAAGCGCATGACCGAGTTGCAGAAGCTGGCCGAGAACGTGGAGATGGCCAAGCGAGCGTTCGACCTCGCCAAGAGCACGATGGAAAAACTGAAGACCGATTACGAAGAGGCTCGGGACCTCGTCGACGAAACGTCAGAGATGCTTCTTGAGGCCAAGGCGGCTCTGACTCAGGCGGCCGAGGCGGGCACGCTGTGACCTACAAATTCAAAGGCAAGCTCTGGGACACCGTCCCCATCGTCTTCTCCAAGCTGCCGCAGGAGGGCAAGGAGTTCGTCTACACCGGCGTGCGCAACGGGCATGCGCGCATTACCGACCCGATCCTGAAGTGTAAGCCCGTGGGCCATTTCGGAAGCGGTCGATACGCGTTCGAGACGCTGGACGTGAGCTACGTGCTGCAGGTCGATCAGGAGGACAGTGCATGCCCAAGCTGATCACCCGCACGAATTCGAGCGGCGAGACGCTCCAGTTCCTCCAGTACACCCTCATCGAGCTCGAGGCGATCCTCGATGCTACCGAGCGCGCGCCGGGCTCGGAACTCGCCCGCTCGAAGACGACCCACGTCTTGCAGGGCATTTCGTCCAAGGCCGTCTTCGAGCTCGCGGCGATCTGGCTCCGGGAGTTCAACGCCGATCCCACGACGATCGGCTACTGGCCCGACACGCAGGAGCTCTGGACGAAGCACGCTTCGCGCGACGCGCAGGAGCCTTGGAAGCGCCGCATTCAGGCCTACAACCTCTCCGGCGCCGACGAGTTCGGGCCGCTCTTCGCAGACCCCGGCTCAAGAGAGATCGATCCGCTGCCGCTGCTCAAGATGCTCCAGAGCATCATGATCGATTACCCGGCGCTCCGGGCCAATGTCCGCGATGCGCTGCAGGAGGCCGGCTACCGATGATCGACCCGTGTGCATTGAGTTGGGACGCTGTCCGCGCGATTTGTGCGATTTGTGCGATAGTAACAATCACCTTCGGACTAGGCACCATTGCGGTGGTCATCTGGGCGGCGATTCGGCGATGATCCACGTCCACCGACCGCCGACCGGCTACGCGTCGGATGCAGAAATCATCAAGCAGGCCGTCTCCGAGCGGGCGAGAATGTCCGGCAGCGCGCTCGGAGTGATGTCCGGCCCTGCCGGCTCTGTGTGGGCGAGCCTCAAACTCCCTCCCGAGGATTGGGGAGGTGCGATCCAGGCCTTCCACGAGCTGCTCGTCGAAGAAGGCTTCTTCGATCCGGCCGAAGACCGCGTCATCCACTATTGGCTCACCGCCCTCGAATCCGGCGGGCGCATCGGGCAGCACGACCACGCAGATGCGAAACGGACAGGGGTCTACTACCCCCACCACGATACGAGCCACGCGTTCCAGCTCTGCGTTCGAAGCGACATCACGCTCGAGTTCGACGAAGGCATCCTGGTGGAATTCGACCCGTACCTGCCACACGGCGTGCCGGAGTGGTTCCCCAATCGACCGACGCGATGGAGCCTGGCGTGGAACGTCTACAGTTCGAATATCTAGTCGACATTCGCAGAGACGGAGATGACGCTGAGATCACTCTCATGGACTACCTGGACAAGAGAGGGGAGGAGGGCTGGGAGCTCGTCGCAGTCATTCCACAGCCCTTTGGGTATACGCGATTCTACATGAAAAGGCCTCTGAAACATGAGCGAGCTCTCTAAATGGTGCCGCCTCGGCCGTCTCTGGTTCTGGGTCAAACTAGACGATTGGACCTATCCGATCCACCGCAAGGTCCGATCGAAGATGATCCAGTCCCTGGTCGCCATGGAAAAGGACGGGGAAGAGGACTTGACATCAAATCCTGATCGAGCTAGATTGATGGCATTGCTGGAGAAGGAGAAAAAAGCATGACGACCAAGACCTATCAGGAGATGAGCAACCAGGAACTCGTGGCCGAGTACGTGCGCCTCGGCGGTACGGCGCCCGCGAGCGGGAAGTTCCGGGACAAGGCGACGGGGATCAAGGCCATCGAAGCGCTGGGGCCTGTGCAGTTCGAACGGAGTCCGATCCCCGGCGAGGGCGTGAGGCTGGGCGTTGACTTCGGCGAGCCCGCCGGCGTCCTGATCGATCCGAACGACACGCTCGAAGAGTGCGCAGAGCGCCGGGGCGTCGATTTCAACCTGGACTATCGCGAATTGGAGTCGAGGATCATTACCGCCCCAAATCGGGCGGTACGAGGCGTATTTGAAGACGCTGCGGGCGCCGGCCGCGCGCGCGGAACGATCGAGTTCATCTCGACGCCCCGTGCCCCCGGAGGAGTCTCCGCGCGCTTCCGCTTCTACCGCGTCCGCAACAAGCGCCGGCCGAGCCACCACGCGCCGAGCAAGGAAGCCTTCCAGGCGCTCAAGCTCGCTCGTCGCGCTCGTCGCCGCGCCGTGTCCGCCTGGGCTCGGGAGTCGGCTCGATGACCCGCCACAGTTTCTACCTCGCCTCGGCCGCCCTCATCGCCGCGGACCTCCTCGTGCGGATGGCCTGGAACGGCATTCTCCTCAAGGACATGGGAGAGTTCGGCATCGGTGCGATCGGAGCATTTTTCGCAGTGGCCCTCTGGGCCATGAACATGCCGAGCAAAGGGAACTAAGGTGGCGGCAACCCTTATTGCTTTTGAGGGCCTGGACGGCAGCGGCAAGTCGACGCAGATCCAGATCGTGGGAGACATTCTCCGCGACAACGGCTACGTCGTACACACCACCCGCGAACCCACCAACGGCCGCTGGGGGAAACTCTTCCGTCGCTGGGCGGCCGGAGAGATCGAGGCGTCCAAGGAAGTGGTCCTCGAGCTGCTCCTGGCCGACCGAGCGGACCACGTCCGGTCGCTCGCCGGGCTGCCAGAGAATGCTGTGATCCTCTGCGATCGATACGAGGCCTCGACGCTCGCGTATCAGGTCGCTTCTGAGATTCCAGAGGAAGATGTCCTGCGGGCGATGAACTCGTACACGCGACGACCAGCGGACCTGCAGATCTACCTGGATCTGCCTGTCTACGCTGCATGGGAGAGAGCAGTAAGCCGACCAGAACAAGAGAGATATGAAAGGTATGATTTCCTCAAAAAAGTGTACGAGGAGTACGCCAAGAACACCGATCTCGTGCGGGTCAATGCGCTCGGAACCCAGGGCGCCGTCGCGGCTCGGATTCTGGATGTGGTGCTGCCGTTCTTGGAGTCTCGCGTTAAGGGGACTTGACTTCATAACCAGATCGAGCTAGGGCATAGCAGTCCGTAGATCTACAACAGGGAGGACAACAACATGGGCGAAGCAAAGAAAATCTGTCCGCTGTGTGGGCGGGAGCCGGGAAGTTTCCATTTCAATTCGTGCCCGCGGAGTCGCAAGGCAACCCGGGCGCGCAAGGGCCCCAAGGAGAGCGGGTACGTTCGGTTCATTCCGGCAGAAACCTACGCATGGTTTGTGAACGAAGAGAGGAGGGCGGGTCGGTGAGCGAATACGATCAGTTCCTGCAGCGAGTCCAGCGACGGTTCGAGCAGGTCGAGGGTCCGATCTTCACGACCAATGCCATGGGCCTCTTCGATGCGTACCTTGCGGCGTTCCCGGATTCCGAGCGGCAGTACCATAATTGCAACGCTTGCCGCAGGTTCATCGAGAGCTATGGCGGCCTCGTGAATCAGAACGGGGAGTCGGTGCTCTGGGATATCGCAGAGGTTCCGTTCGAGTATGTGTCATCCGTAGGCGCAATGCTCCAGAGGATCGACACCGCCAAGATTACCGGTGTGTTCCTGACGAGCGAGAAGACGCTCGGCCTGCCCAGCAACCGTTCCACGAAGCACGACAAATACTGGACGCACTACGCCGTCCAGGTGCCCGAAGCGCGTCGGTACAAGGAGCGGGCCGTCTCGGCGGAGCAGAAGCAGGCGGAGCTGCGGCAGGACTATCAGATCCTCTCCCGGGCGCTCTCGGAGTTCACGGTCGAGGGCCTGCAGTTGGCCATTCGCATCCTCGAGTCGGACACGCTGGCCCGAGACAAGAAGTTCCAGGACCAGGCGCAGTGGCTGCTCGATGCGCTGCGGACGCGCAAGGCCCGGGGGCAGAGCAGCCTCTGGCCGCTCGTCGCCACCGCTCCGGCCGGATGGTGTCATCCGCGCTCCAGCATGATCGGTACGCTGCTCGAGGACATCGACGCGGGCCTCCCGCTCGAGACGATCCGGGACCGCTGGAACAAGAAGATGCACCCGCTCCAGTACCAGCGGCCGCAGGCGGCTCCGACCGAGGGGAATCTTGACCAGGCCGAGAAGCTGATCGAGAAGCTCGGCGTCCGCGCGGCGCTGCGCCGGCGCTACGCGCTCGCCTCGGAGGTGCCTGCGATCTGGCGGCCGGCCGCTCCGGCCAAGGGAGAGGACCAGGGCACCGTGTTCGGACACCTGCGCAAGCGGTCCGAGGCCGCACAGCGAGTACTGCAGATCCCCGGCCAGACGCAGATTTCCTGGGAGAAGTTCGCCGAGAAGGTGCTGCCGGAAGCCTGCACGCTGGAACTCTACGTCCCGACCGCGGCGTTCTTCGGCGCCATCACGACGGCCGTGAATGCGGACGCTCCCGACATTTTCCAGTGGAAGGGCCCGTTCGCGCAGTTCGGAATCGTCCCGTTCAGCACCCCGAAGCACTGGGGACTCCAGCCGGACTGGACACCGATCGCTCAGATCTCCCATCCGGCGCGAGCGCCTCACGCAGAGGTGGACGCCGCGTTGCTGATCCTGGAGGGCGCCAAGGGAGCGGACGCCCGAAGCCTGGCGCTCTTTCCAGAGGCCCTCAAGAGCGACTTTCATCCGATCCGCGCCTCGATCGAGGCGCTCTCGAAGTCCGGGAAGATGGAGGACGCCCCGCCAGGACAGGTCGCCGCGGGCCTCTGGATCGGCACCGGTGGGTTCGGCCGGACGATCCGCGCCACCAACGCCTCTGGGGACCGCCGAACATTCGTGATCGATCGCTGGGCTTGACATCGTAGAGGGATCGAGCTAGTATGTAGTTCGTCGCTGAGGGGACGCACGAAAAAAGCCGAGGTGGGAGGTGCCTCAACGATGTGACTTCAAATTTTACACTCAACTCTAGATCAAACTCGACTGTGTGTGGAGGGGCCCCGGATTCCCTCACGTCCGGGGCCCCGTTTCTGAGGAGGGCAAAAGACATGAACAAGAACGAGATCAAGAACGAGATCAAGAAGTGGGCCTGGTGCGCGCTCCTGTACGTGGGTCTGCTGGTGTCCCTGCCTCTGGGCAAGGTACTGATCTTTGGCTAAGCGAGTCGAGGAGCCGCCGCGCTGCATGAATTGTGGCGAGGACGGCAAGATCGAAGCCGGGGCCTGCGCACGGCCGGGGTGTTTCGTGGCCGTGCAGCGGATGCTGAATGCGCCCAGCCGCGCGGGGAGTCACCTGGCCTGTCTCTTCTTCGGCATGATCGTGGGCATGGTGAGCGCCGCTGTGGCGTATGGGGGAATCATCTCGGCATGACAACCCTCATCGAACTCACTCTGGTTGTCGCCGCCCTTGTGGCTGTGGGCTGGGTCGTTACGATCGATGCAAGGGAACAGGGGCGCATCAAAGAGGAGCGCTCAATTTACCGGGCAGAAGCAGAGCTTTTGTCCGACCATTGCAAAGGAGACCCATCGTGAGCACCATTTTCAACACCAATCTGGGCGTCGGCTTCGTCGACTGGAATGCCCGCCGCGGCAACATGCGTGCCGTGAATGGCGAAGTGGAGATGTTTCTCTCGGCCGGAGCCGATCAGCAGTCGGTCCTGCTCGAGAAGATCATCAGCATTCCTCGAAACGTCTACGTGAAGTGGACGCATCGCTTCCCCCGCGGGTTCAACTGGGACGGGAAGATGGGGACGGACTACCCCGGGGAGCACAAGCTCCTGATTCTCGATCCCGAGGTCGACCAGAACACCGGCCGCAAGCGCCCGGGCCGCGTCCTGGTGAACCTGCGCGGAGGCGGCGCACAGCCGGAGCTTGCGGTGTTCTTCGAGCAGGTGGAGGAGCGAGGCGGCGTGAACGTCCGCGGCGGCTCGGCAGTAGCGAAGTGGCCGCAGGACGGCGCCAATCACGTTCTCGAGTTCTTCGCAGAGCGCTCGGGCGGCGGCGCGGACCGCGTGCAGCTCTGGATCGACGGCAACGTGATCTTCGACGTCCGCGGCAGGACGTGCGACGCTCCTCCCCCGCGCCTCGTGACCATGCAGCTCGGTGCGTTCGTGAACCAAGGAAGTCGGGAGGCGCAGAGCTTCTTCCTCGCCGGCCAGGTGGTCGTGGCGGAGGAGCGCACGGGAGTGCCTCCGGTGGTCGTGCCCCCGGTGACTCCTCCGACTCTGCCCTCCGAGATCCGGACGGAGCTCGATCGCCTCGTCGCGAGCGCGCAGAACCTCGAGAGCCGAATCCGGGACAATGAGACCGATATCCGCGCGATGTCGAATCGTCTGAAGCTCGAAGTGGCCAACCTCGACGATCTGGCGAGCCGTTCCGAAGACGATCGCGCCGACCTCGCGGCGCTGCGCGGCGCGCTCGAGGCGCTCAAGGCGCGCGTGTGAAGTACGCCAGAGGACAAAAAGTCAACTACACGATGCACCTCGGGTTCAACGGGGGCCTGGGGGTGCGAATCGAAATGAACGGAATCGTGACCGCGATCTATCCTTCCACGAAGAGGTTGAAAATCGCGATTTACGATCAGGAAAGTTTCTTCGAGCTGACGCTCAAGGAAGGAGATCAAAACCTGAGACCACGGACATGAGCCTGCGCTCCGCGATCGAAAAGACGCGAGCGGGGGTCGAGAGCAAGCAGGATCGGGAACTTCTCGTCGAAGCGGCCGAACAGCTCCTCGCGATCGAGGCAGAACTCGGCGGGCCGGCCAACGCAGAGGGCACGAAGAAACTGCTCCAGGACCTGCTCAAGGAGCTCAAGGAGATCTCTGAGGAGCTAGCAGAAGAAAGGAGGGAGGGGTGATTTATTGGACCGAACCGAAGATCTGGCTGCTTGCCGATCAGAATTTCCACGAACCTCCGGACATTCGGGTGAATTGGGTCGGTCCAGAAGCCCCCGCACCTGAGCGTCTCGTCGAATTTGCCGGCCGTGCCTGCTATCTGAGCTGGCACAATCCGGCGGGAAAGACGAACGCGCAGTACATCGAACACCTCGTCGCAGAAGAACACACGTCGGTGTTTGAACATGCGGTAGTGACGTTTTGGATCCAGGGCATCAGTCGCTCGCTCTCGCATGAGCTCGTGCGGCACCGACACAATTCTCCGAGCCAGCTCTCGCAGCGTTACGTGTCGTGGCACCTGGATGCGGTGATTCCGCCTGCGGAGCTGGAAGAGGGGGGCGATCCGGAGGCCTGGAAGCTCGACTACCAGATGGTCCTGCAGGCGTACAAGCGAGGCTTCGAACGACTCAAGGCCCGAGGCCTGCGAGGAAAGGACCTCTCCGAGGCCGCTCGCTCTCTCCTGCCGAGCGCGTGCGAGACGAAGATGGTGCTGACCGGGAACGCGACCGCGTGGCGACACGTGATCCGCAAGCGCACGGCGCCGGGGGCCGACGCGGAGATGCGCCGGTTCGCCCGGGGCATCCTCGACATCCTGAAGGACAGGATGCCGTCGATTTTTGCAGACTTTAGTTGAAGGAGACCTCTATGAAGGCGTTTGTTTTTCTGCTCTGTTTTCTGATGATGGCGATCGCGCAGAAGGCTTCCGCCCAGTCCGCTGTGGGCTGCAGTCCCGACCCGCTCACCTGGCCGCAGATCTGCCGCCCCGAGGCTCCGGGACAGGCGGCGAAGTGCATGACGATCAGCCCGCAGAGCGAGGACATCGCCGGCGGGTACTGGCACGGGCTGCCGTTCGACTTCGTCTACGCGATGCGGCACGCGGAGCACACGCAGCAGTTCACCTGGCTCGCCTACCAGGCGCACCGAGACGGCTTGATCGACTACAAGCAGCTCAACGACGCGGTGAAGTACGTGGCAGCGAACCCGCCGCGGCCGGGGCAGTACGGAGAGCAGACGGAAGTCGGCAAGGTGCTGATCAACGGCATCCAGGTCGACGTGGCGATCCCGGTGTACGAGGAGCTGCGGTTCACCCCGATTCCGTGGCCGTACGGGAACCTGACCGTGAACTCCCCGAGGAACCTCCGCGTCCTGCGGCTGCTCTACAACATCGAGTGGATCACGCGCCATCGCGGCTGGGCGTTTCCGGGCGAGACGGGTGAGCTCTACTCCGCGGGAGGGAACGCGACGGTCGATTCCCACATCAAGAACTACTACAACGGCTACGGCTTCGCGCCCGAGGTCCTTCAGTACGTCTACGACCTCTGGCTCCCGGCCCCTGCGGCTGGACTCTGTCAGGTCCCGAACTAGGCCCCACCCAGGCCCCACCCAGGCCCCACCCAGGCCCCCGAGCGGTCCACTCCGCTCGGGGGCTTTTTCTTTCTCGGGGCTTGACATCAAAACCAGATCAAGCTAGGATATTGGCATGGACATCGAACAACTCGCAAAGCGAACCCTGGCCTCTCTCCGGAAGGATTGCGACCCCCTGGTAGTGCTCCTCGCGGCCTTCGACGAGGCTGTGGCGATCCGAGGCTACGCAGACACACAGCGCCTGGATTGCATGGAGGCGCTCTCCTGGGGCTACGGAAGGGGCTGGGTGCTGCGAGACAGCGAGACCGGCCGGGGGCTGCGACTGCACGAGTCGAGCCGGCCGGAGGCAAAGCCGACGGTGCGGCAGGCGATCGACGACTTCAGAGCAAAGAAAGGGAAAATTTGATATGACCGACGATGAAATCTTGACGGCGCTGCAGAACCTGACCGCGGAAATCAACCTCCTGGCGCGCGCCGTGGATCGCCTCGAGCGCGCAAGCGGAGTCGAGTGGCAGCCGGAGCACGGACTGCGGCAAATGGATGGCGTCACGAACCCATTCGCAAGAGAAGCAGAGGAGGCGAGCGCGCCGCCCGAGTTCGCGCGGCCGCTGCAGCGCGGGGAGCGCGTACCGAGATGAACGACGCCGAAGCCCTTGTGATCGCCAGCGACTTCCTGGAGGCGCAGTAATGCCGACATCGATCTGGAAGTACGACCTCACACCCGAGGCCGTCCAGTACATCGACATGCCCGACGGAGCGCAGGTGCTCTGTCTGCATATGCAGTACGACACCCCGCGAATCTGGGTGCTAGCGGAGTCCGACCTGCCGAAGACGCGCCGAACGTTTCGGGTGTTCGGGACGGGCAACCCGATCGAGGATGACCTATCAACGCTGAAGTACGTCGGCACGTTCCAGATCTACGGTGGAACGCTCGTATTCCACGTGTTTGAGGAGCAGTAGCCCCCGCCGTGGGCAGGCTCCCGCCGCCGGGGGCCTTCGCAGAGCGGGTGCTCGGAGGAGAGGGTGATGGACAGCGAGGCAAATCCTTGGGAGCGAGTCACGAAATTTGATCCCCGATCAGCGGCGCTCGCAGATCGACACTATTCGCGCCGAAAAGTTGGGTCGCCGCAATTCATGCCTCCGAGACAAACCGTGATTCTTCTCATGGAAGGCGAAGCAGGGTCTGCTGTTTGGGGTTGGTGGAGACCACATCCGAGGAGTGGGATCGCCAGCATGAACGGGTTGGACGGTTGGACGTGCACCATTTTCCGCAATGAATCCTCGATGCTTTCGAGCACTTTGGTCTTGGCTGCAGAGAAGTTCCTGATCGATACGGGTCTCGACATCGGTCCCGACGGGCTGCTCACCTACGTGTGGGATGCTCGCGTGAGATCAGTAAATCCAGGAGCTTGCTTCAAAGCTGCGGGGTGGAGACGGAGGGGACGGTCTGCGGATGGGCGCAAGACGCTCCTTCAAAAGGAGGTGCGTAATGGGCTTCGGTAGCGACAAGGCATCGGGCCTGTGGGGCAGGGCGCTCCTGGGCCTCGTGGTCGCCGTTTTGATGGGGGCCTGCTCGCCGACAGATCCAGGGCCACGGTGGATCGATGTCTACGGCGGCGGAGAAATCGACAAATACATCATCTTTCAAATGGGAATCGACGATGTCGATGAATTCGGAAATGCTTGGTTTGACCCCGCGGAGGTCAATTATGCGATGAGCGATGAGATTGAAATGCCCGCCGGGTGCAAGCTGCGGCTTTGGTTGCCTACAAGCCGGCCCCGTGTTGGCATCGGCAGACTCACTTTGAAAAAAGGAAGCGACGGATTCGAGTTTGCGATGCTCGATCCAAGACGCGAAGCGATCTGCGGGATCGGCAACGTTCCCACAGAGCCCGACAGGCACTAGCATGGCATCGGGCCTGTGGGGCAGGTGCTCGGAGGAGAGGGGTGATGGTTACGCTGATAATCTCAGGGAGCCACAAACAATCTGAGCAGTGGGCGCACGACGCAGGCCTGAAGCGGGGCGAGTTTCGCATCGTGATGCGGGCCGAGCACGTCCGCGGCATGAGCGGCAGGGACGCGCGCTACGTGCTTGTTGGGACCTGGCTGGAATCTATCGAGTACCTCGGGCGAATGTTCGAGTACCTCGACTCCCACGAGATCAAGCGGGCGCACGATCTAGAGCGAGCCGTGGAGGAGAAGCGTGATGGGCTTCGGCGTTGACATCGTATCGGGCCTGTGGGGCAGGGCGCTCCTGGGCCTCGTGGTGGTCTTGGTCATCGGTGCAGCCGTCGGCGGGATACCGACAAAGGGCTGCTGTGGGGGTGAGGGGTGGACATCGAGAAGCTGATCGAGAAGACGATCGCGGAGATCTTCGGGCAACCGCTGCGTTGGGCACACGCCGAAGAAGTCCGCGTGCGCAAGCACCTCCGCGCAGCCTTCGCCGCGGTGCGGCGCGCGGCGATCGAGGAGTGCGCGGGACATTTGAGGGACCACAGCAACCCAGGGCATGCGAGCTTCATGTTGCGCAAGCTCCTCCCGCCCGCTGCCGAGGAGAGGGAGGTGAAGTCGAAGGCCGCGCCTGCTGTTTCGGCAGGCGAGTGCGAAGACTGCGGCGGCGCGGGAAAGCACTGGCGTATGGGATCAGACAACACTGACATCGACGAATGGGATTGCGAGTATTGTCGCGGAACCGGGAAGGTGGCGTCGTGACCATCGACGCGAAGACCCCGGACCTGGCCGCGGTGGCTTGGCGCCTGCGCACGCTATGGGAGCAGTCCAGCCACGGGAATGCTCCGTTGACGTTCGAGGCTGCGAAGCTGGGGCTTGAGCTGCATCGCAACTTGGAGGCCGCACAAGCCGACCTCGCTGCGCTGCGGGCGGAGCGGGATCGGTTCGTCGCGCGCCATGAGCAGGTGCTGGCCGAGCGCAATCAGTTCGAACTGGACGCCATTGCCCTGCGCGAGCGGCTGGCGGTGGCGGAGAAAGCGCTCAAGCCCTTCGCAGCCGTCGCCGAGCACGTAGCGACCACGCCGGCGATGGAGAGCGCCGACGGCGCGTCAATCGGGGACATGGGAGACGCACTCTGCAAGCTGATCACGAAGGCGCTCGACAAGATCCACCTGGGCCACTGCCGAGCAGCGTACAAGGCGCTTTCGGTGATCCACGGGACGTCGGCTCCGACGCCCGCCCGCACCCCTGGAGGAAATCATGAAGCCGAGTGAGCTGGCGCTGCTGTGGAAGCAGAAGGCAATCCGTGGCGACACCAAGAACGTCTACGTGGGGCACCTGACACCGGAGCAGTCGCGTTGTGTGCTCCTCGCCCTGCGCCACCACGAGGCGCTGGTGAAGGCGCTGCGCGGTGTGATCAATGGCAAGTGCACATTCCAGGGCGCGGAGCAGCTCCTCGCAACGATCAAGCGGGAGACAAAATGACAGCCGAGATTGATCCTAGCGACTGCTCTTCCTGTGGAGACGGGGATTGCCTCGAGAACGAGTGTCCGCAATCAAAACGGCCGTGCGGCCACCACTGCAATTGTTCGTGGATTCACGACACCTGCTGCTGGTGCGGCGCGGAATTTGGGGGGAACAATGAAGCTGCGGCCTGAAGTGGAGGCGGCGGTGCGCGAGGCGCAAGAGGAAGTCGCAGATGAGTTCATCGAATGCGCCGTTTCGTGTGCTGCTCTCCTCGCCCTGGTGAAGCTCGGCGTGCGGCTTGCGCTCACGGATCACTGCGACGATCCACACTGCGTTACGCCAGAGGCTATCGCGCGCATCCTGCAGGCCCGGCCCGGGGCGGAGGGGGAGTGATGGGGCCCAATCAGTATGAGATCGCAGCGGTGTGCGTATATGTAATTTGGGGTGCGTTCTGTATTTGGAGGTGTTTCGAGATGCCTGCGAACGAAGCAATGCCGTTCGCAAGAACCGCCATCGTCATTCCAGGTGGTTTGCTAATAGGTTACCTAATTGGCATGGGCCTGATCTCGTACTTGCGCGCGGCGGCGATTTGACCGCGCGCAGTGCATTTCAAGCCGGAGGAGCCCTCGCGATGATCGACAAAGACATGCCGATCGATACGCCAGAGCAGCGTCAAGCGATCTTCGATGCAATGTCCGATCTGGAGCTGAACTACTGCTTCGTCATGGCCGCAGCGCGGGACGATGAGAAGGCTGCCGAGCGACTGCACCTGGAGATCCAGAAGCGCAAAGCCGCAGGGAGGTGGACGCGATGATCGACGAGGCGAGACTGCGAGAACTTGAGCGGCTGATCGCGGCCGAGCATGAAGTCGGTGAGATCGGTTCGGAGGCTTGGGAGGACTGTGCGAATCAACTGATTCTCTCGGGGTCAGACCTCATCGCCGCCGCCCGAGAGCGGAACGCCCTCCGCGAGAAGCTCGCCGCCCAGCCGCAGATCCAGGTGCTATCGGACGGCATCGACGAGGCGGTGCAGCTCGCAGAGCAGCGGATCGCGGAGCTGGAGCGGGAGCTGGAGCGGGAGCTGGCAAGTCTGCGGTCGATCGCAGCGTGCGAGCGCTGCGGCGGAGTCGGCTCCACGCACACGGACTATCCGTGCCCGTCCTGCCGCGGCAAGGGCTCGCTGCACGATCAGGTTGCTGCGCTGACCACCGCCCTCGAGTCCCAGCGCCAGGCCTCCGAGGAGGCCATGCGCAGGGCGGAGGAGGCGCGGAGGGAGCTCGCAGAGTTTCGTGTTAGAGTCGCAGAGAACCCCCCAACAGAAGGAGACCCGAAATGAAGATCGCCCCCCTGGTCCTTCCCCTGATCCTGGCTGCTCCGGCCGCAGCGCAGGAAGCTACGGCCCCGACGCGGGATCAGATCTGCTACGGCTGGCAGAGCAATTCCGAGGCCGGTGTGTTCAAGCTGCTGGTGAAGCAGCAGGTGGGCCCGGCGCTCAAGGAGGCCAAGCTCGGCGGCCGCCAGCGCCAGCGCGCGCTCGTGTGTTTCGGACGCGCGGTGAAGACGGTGCACACGCCGGTGAACGAGCTCTGCGTGGTCGGAGAGGACCCGAGCGACACGATCCTCACGACCCTGCCCCAGGCACTCGAGGTCTGCATCGCAGAGTCCGCCGGTCGGCCCGAGGTCGTGTTTCCTGGCGCCCCAGAGGACAGCGACTCAGAGTAGGCCGGGAACGACTCCGAGGAGGCGCGACAGCAGCCCCAGGGCCTTGCCGCCCTCCTCGGAGACCGCTCCGCCCCGCACGTACGAGCAGCTCGTCTCCGAGGCCGCGGCGTCCGACCGACACGCCCGAATCTCCGCCTGCCCGAGAGCCACCCCGATCGCCCGGCCGTCCGGAGTGGCGACCCCGACGGCGCATCCCGTGACCGCTGGAATCAGGCAGGCCAGGAATTGATATCTCATCGTCGCGCCCTCTTCAGATCTGCGATTTGAATTTCGATCTCTCGCACCCGATCCAAGATCGCGTGCTGAACGTCAGCAAGTCGTCTCTGTTCCACTTCCAGTGTCAGGAACCGCTCTTTCCTCTCGTCCCCGAGCTTTTGCAGGTCCTTCATTTCTGCCTGCAGCCGGGCGATATCCTCTCGGTTGTCCTGGACGTGGTCTGATGTGGACTGGGCCAACCTTTTCAAATCAGACAAGTCGCTTCCGATCTGCCGCACGCGGGAGTCGTATTCCGCAGGGGAGGAGGGGTCGTCTGACGTGAGGAGAGGGGCGCTCGCAATGCCGGTGACTGCGACCGCCGCAATCGTGCCTCCGGCCTTGATCCAACCGCCCCAGACGTCCCAAAAGTCGTCGTTGGCCACGGTTCAAGTGTGCAGGAGTTGTGCCGCCCTCTCAAGCTCCCGACCCCCTGCCGAGGTAGAGAGGTGTCGCTTCACCGCAGCCGCCTGCTCCCGAAATGCGTCGGGGGTCGCCTCATCCAGACCCACCCCGATCACGGGGATCGCGACCCGGATGAAATGCTCCTCGGGCAAGAGTTCTTGAACCAGCCGTCCCGTGGTCTGGATCTGGGCGTCGAAGACGGTCTGCAGGATGTGAGGCGCCCACTCGAGCAGGCCCCATTCCCGGAGCGATTCGGGGTCCCCGGGGACGGGCGGCGCGCCGGCGCTCACCGTGATCATCCGGATCTCGGGAAGGAGGGCGCCCTCCGCGAGCGCCGCGGCGAGCGCGCAGAGCGAGGGATCGTTCGCGGCGAGGCCGCCGTCCAGAAAGGCCCGCCCGCCCGTCACGTGGGCAGGGAAGAATCCCGGCGCCGCGCTCGAGGCCAGGAGGGCGTCCACGATCGAGGTCGTGGCCCATTCGCCGCGCCAGGACCGTATGGCGCAAAATTCCGCTGCCGCGGCATCGTACGCCAGGACCAGGGACCGCACCGCCAGGCTCCCAAACGAGGTCGTGCCGAAGACGCCCCGGAGTGCGTGGCGCAGCGGCGCCGGATCGTGCCGCGGCTGCGAGGCGAAGAGCCGGCCGAGCCGCAGGCGGTCCCAGATCCGCGGCGCGAGCGGCCGAAAGACCTCTCCCGCGCGCGCTCGGAGCATCTCTGCCACCTGCGCCATGGGTACCCCGGCAGACTGGCCGCAGGAAAGGATCGCCCCGACGCTGGTGCCGGCCGAGAGATCGACGAATCCGCCAACCGGAGCGCCGAGGAGGGTCTCGAGCTCGGCCCACCAGAGCGCGCTCGCGTAGCCGCGGACGCCCCCACCGACGGTGGCTGCGATCTTCACGAGATCCTCCCGTTTTCCCCTTCAGAGAGGGCCTGCCGAATGCGCATCCTCTCGAGTTCCTTGGAGAAATCCTCGACGGCCTTGGTGGAGCGGTCCACCGCCCGGAGCGAGTCCTGCACGAGGTGCTCGGTGATGCGCTCCAGTTCCCGGAGCGTCTGTTGATGAGCGGCGGAGAGCGCCGCGGCGTGTTCCTGGTGCGAGCGGCCGAAGGCCTTGGTCAGCTCGTTGAGGGACTCCCGCATGCACTGGGAGAGGTCCCGGAGCTGGTCGACGTGGGTCTCGACCATCCATTTTTGGGTCGCCTGGCTGGCCTCCATGGCCGCAGCCGTCACCGCTGCGGCCTTGCTGGCTTCCCTGTCGCGACTCGCCAGGTACCGGAGCATGAAGTAGACCAGTGCGACCGCGAACCCCAGGCTGATCACGGCCTGTGCCGCCACCGGCTGTTCGCCGAACCAGGACCGCAGCTCATGCAGCACCTCAGGCGAGGGCATGGCATCTCCCATCAGGACAACCCAGCTTCGGGCGCCATGCACATCGTGCCACCACCCTATCATATCGAGTAGCTGCCCGTTTGGGTAGGTCTAATCCCCCACACTTGACGTCAAATCCTGATCAAGCTAGGATTAGGTCACTGGATGAGGGAGGCAAAAAATGCTCGATCCGATCGTCGGTTTGGTGTTCGAAAAGGGGGAGCAGCTCGGGAAGGGGAAGTTCCGGGACCTCGTGGCGCCGGGGGAGTACGAGGTGGACGCGACCGTCCGCATCCGAGGGACAGTCACGGTCGCCGAGGACACCGAGAAGCGCGTCCCGCTCGCAGTTCCGTGGCAGAAGGTGTGCGCCGTCCTGCTCTCCAAGCTGAACGGAGTGACCGTGGAGTCCGTCCTGGCCGAGGCGCTGCGTTCCGAGTTCGACGTCGAGGGCGTGACGTCGAGGGCGCAAGCGGCGATCGAGAAGCTCGTGGAGGCGACGAAGCGGCCGACGCGCGGCGCGGTCAAGGCGCGCGTGTTCGTGGAGGAGGTGAAGTAATGATTGATGCAATCTACGATTGGATCGATTTCGGACCCGGGAAATGGGTTTTGGGTGGGTTTCTTCTTTTCGGAGTGATTGCCTTGGCCTACGCAATGATCGAAGAAGAAAGAATCTGGCAAGAGTTCAAAGTCGATCATCAGTGCCGAATCGTAGGGAAGACGGAAGGCCACAC
>JACCDR011571401.1_pt1 | contig 17090 bp, 20 predicted proteins | sample 7446431 | NCBI WGS metagenome assembly JACCDR01 (sample SAMN15323443, study PRJNA562643) | freshwater metagenome | isolation source: river surface water | place: USA:Blue River Watershed | collected 2017-08-17
GCCCGCTGGCATCCGGCGCGCGCTCAAGATGCAGGTGGCGCACTGGTACGCGAACCGCGAGTCGGTCCTCACCGGCACCGTCTCGAAGGAGCTGGAGTTCGGCGTGCGCGACGCGCTGCAGCGCTACAGGATCCTCCCTTGAGCTGCGGGCTCTGCCGGCGGACGCGCGCGCACCTCCCGCGCCAGCTGCGCGAGCGCCTCGAGGCCACCGAGCGGGCGATCGCCGAGCGCCGGGCTGCCAAGGCGGCCAAGCGCCAGGCCGCTCAGGCGGCCGCAGGGCGGCGCTGATGCGCGCCGGCACCCTTCGCCACCGGGTGACGATCGAGAGCCCCGTCGAGACCTCAGACGGGCAGGGCGGCACCGACCGCACCTACGAGCCGTGGCTCACCCGCATCAGCGCCCACGTTCTGCCAGGCACCGACGGGATGCGGGGCGGGGAGACCTACGTCAGCCAGCAGATCCAGGCCGAGGTGACCACCCGCATCCGGATCCGGTACCGCCGCGGCATCACCGTGAAGCACCGCGTTCGGCACGAGCACGGCGCGGGCAGACCGACCGAGGTCGACCTCTACGACATCCTCGCGGTGACGCCGGCCGACGAGCGCAACGAGGAGCTCTGGCTCTGGTGCAAGCTGCGCGAGGGGCAGGGCTTCCGGACAGGGGACCCCTGATGGCCAGCCGCCTCGAGGGCTTCGACAGCCTCGCGGCGGCGCTCCGCGAGCTGCGCGACCCGAAGGAGGTGGGAAAGACCCTCCGCAAGGGCGTGCGCGCGGGCATGCGCGAGCCGCTGAAGCGAGCCAGGCAGCTGATCCCCGTCGGCGTCGACGCCCACGTCGTCGGCCGCTGGAAGGGCAAGGGCCGGGTGGTTGCGCCGGGCTTCGCGAAACGCAGCATCCGGGTGATCACCAAGGTAGCGAAGGGCGGACAGATGGCCTACGCGCTGCTCGGGGTGCGGGCCGAGGCCTACTACGCGGTGCAGTTCGTCGAGCTCGGCACGAGCAAGATGGCCGCCCAGCCGTGGCTGCGCCCCGCGTTCCTCGGCTCGAAGGACCCTCAGCTGCAGGCGCTCGGCGGGGAGATCAACGAATGGATCAAGGGACTGGCCAGCCGCCACCGGAGCCGCGGGAACAGCAGCCGCGCTGCTCAGCTGGAAAGCAACGCGGCAACGTTCGGCCCCGGGTATAACGCGGACTGATGGACGACATCGAGCCCAACCTCTTCCTCCACCTGACGAGCGACGCTGACGTCTTCGCGCTCGCGGGCGCGCGCGTGCACGCGGACGAGATCCCGGAGCAGACGCGGGGCAGCGCGAACGCCTACCCTTGCGCGACCTTCACGCTGGTCGGGTCGACGCGCGACGCTGAGCACTGCGGCACCTCCGACGTCGTGCAAGCGAGCTACCAGGTGGACAGCTGGGCGAAGCGCCGGCCCGACGCGCGCGCGCTGGCTCGTGCAATCCGCCGGCGGATGGTGGATTATTCCGGACCCATGGGGGACGTCGAGGTGCAGCGGGTGCTGATCACCGCCGAGTTCGACGCGACGGATCCTGACCCCGGGCTGCGCCGGCGCACCCAGACCTACACCGTGTGGTACGTGGAGAAGTAGCCATGGTCGAAAAAACAAAGGGTTTCGTTTCGGGCATCTTCCTCGAGCTCGGTCAGGGAAGCCCAGAGACGTGGCTCCGCCTCTGCGATGCGACCGCCGTGAGCGGCATCGGCAAGACCAACTCCGAAGAGGACGGCACGACGTTCTGCGACAACGGCAACCGGACCTTCATCCCCGGGGTGAGCGAGGGCAGCACGCTCACGATCGACATGAACTACGTCATCAGCAGCGAGACCCGCCGCGCGCTGGTGGCCGCCGTCGATCAACGCCTCACCGTTCCCATGCGCCTCGTCGTCGACCCGGACGATCAGGGCGACCCGGACGAGATCTACTACTTCGACGTCGCGATGCTCGGCTGGAGCGTCGCCCCGAACGCGACCGCGAAGAACACCGCGCAGGTGACTGGCCGCATCAGCGGGCCGATCACCTACGAGGACAACTACGAAGCCCCGTAAAGCCGAGGAACCCCGACCATGCCCCGCACCCTGTTGACCGAAGTGGTGCGGTTTCGCGAAGAGACTTTCACCGTCAGGGAACTGACGGCGCGCGAGTCTGCCGAGTGGAGCCGTCTCACCACCGCGAGCCGCGGTGGAAACCCTGACCTCATCCTGCCCGAGGCCATCCGCCTCGGCCTCGTCGAGCCCAAGCTCAGCACCGAGGAGCTCCTCGACGCGCCGAGCGCGCTGGTGCAGGCGCTCGCCAAGCCCATCCTCGCGATGAGCGGGCTGCTGGCAGACGACGAAAAAAAAGCGACGAGCTAACCGAGGAGGAGTTCAAGTGCCGGCTCGCGCTGGCACTGGGCTGCTGGCCGAGCGAGGTGGACGCCATGCCCGCCTCCGACTACGGGCGGCTCCTCGCGTTCTACAACGCGGAGCCTTGGGGCCGCTTCGCCTCGAGCCGGCAGCTGGCGCTGATCGGTGCCAACATCTTCAACGCGCTGCGCAACCCGCGGCAGAAAGCGGTGAGCGCCGACGATTTCATGCTCGGTCGGGGCGGGGACTATGATCGGGGCCGGGCCGAGAGCCTGCTCGACTTCATACGCGCGAAGGCGGTGACCCGTGACCGATCTGGCAAAACTCGTCGTAAGGCTCGAGGCTCAGACGGGCCAGTACCAGGCACAGCTCGAGCGCGCGGAGCGAAAGCTCGCCCAGCTCGAGGGCGTCGGTAGGAAAGCGATCGGTGCGCTTACCGGGATCCTCGCCGGCGTCTCGTTCGTCGCGCTGACCAAGGGAGCGATCGACGCGGCCGACCGCATGAACGACCTGTCGAAGCAGGCCGGCGTCACCGTCGAGACCATCTCGAGCCTCGAGTACGCGGCCAGCCAGAGCGGGGCGAACCTCGAGCAGTTGACCGGCGGACTGAACAAGCTGGCGAAGAGCGCCATCGCTGCAGCCGACGGCACCGGCACGCAGGCCCAGGCGTTCGAAGCGCTGGGCGTCAAGGTGAAGGACGCCAACGGCAACATCAAGGCGAGCGATCAGCTGCTACTCGACGTCGCCGACTCCTTCAGCCAGTACGAGGACGGCGTGACGAAGAGCGCCGTCGCGCAAGCGCTGTTCGGCAAGAGCGGCGCAGAGCTGATTCCCTTCCTGAACCAAGGCCGCTCCGGCATCGAGGCCCTGCAGAAACGGGCCAACGAGCTCGGCATCACGCTTTCCACCCAGACCGCCCAAGCCGCCGACGACTTCAACGATTCCATCGATACCCTCGGCCGGCAGGTGCGAGGCCTCGTCGCTGGCGCGATCGGCCCGCTGCTCCCGCAGCTCACCGAGGTGTTCACTGCATTCGCCGACACCGCCGGCGGCGCGCGAGATCTCGGTGGCGCGACTGCCTTCCTGCAGACCGGGCTCAAGCTGCTGACCGACGTCGGGCTGTCGGTGGTGCACACCTTCCGCTCGGTCGGGCGGGACCTCGGCGCGCTCGCGGCCGCGGCCGTGCAGTTCGCTACAGGCAATTTCGCCGAGGCCGCGGCGGTGCTGCGCGAGCGCCGCGCTGACGACCTCGCCGAGCAGGCCGCATTCCAGAACGCGCTGACCAAGCTATGGAGCGATGGCCTCGACGACACCCTCACCGAGGTGACCGTCCGCGCGCGAAAGATCGGCAAGCAGCTCAAGTTCGGCGAGGGCGGCACCAAGGATGCGATCGGCGAGGTGACCACCACCGCCGGCAAGGTCTACGTCAGCGCCTACGAAAAGCTCCTCGACGGCATGGACGAGGCCACGAAAACCAGCACCGAGCGCCAGGTTTCGCAGTTCAACATGATGCAGCTCCAGCTGCAGGAGCTCGTCGACGCGGGCCGGATCACGAGCGAGCAGGCCGCTGCCCGGCAGCTCGAGTTCCTCGACGAGGTGCTGCCCGAGTTCGAAGTGAAGGCCCAGAAGATCGGGCACAAGATCGCGACGAAGGCCGTCGAGGTGAGCGAGTTCGTGAAGCGCGCGCAACAGCTCACCGTCGACACCATCGCCGACGGGCTGTTCGGCGCGATCAAGGGCGGCCTTGATGACATCCCGCGCCAGTTCGGGGACATGCTGCTCAAGCTCGCGCTGCAGGCGCAGGCCGCGAAGATCGGCGAGATGCTGTTCGGCGCGACGGGCACCGGCGGCAGCGGCTTCCTCGGCAAGGTCGGATCGGTGCTGAGCTCCGTCGTCGGCGGTACCGGCAAGGCCAGCGGCGGCAGGGTGATGCCCGGCAGCGCCTACCCGATCAACGAGAACACCCCGAACACCGAGTGGTTCGCCCCGGCGGTGCCCGGGACCGTCATCCCCGCCGGCCGCGGCGGCATGACCGTGGTGCAGAACTTCACCATCCCGAACCCGAGCGGAACCGTCAGCCGCCAGACGCAGGCCCAGACCGCGGCCGCGGGCGCGCGCGGCATCGCTGCAGCCAGCCGGAAAAACAACTGATGACCATCACGGCCACCACCTACGAGACGTTCCCGCGCTGCCCGACCTACGGGTTCAAGCAGCGGCCGCAGTACTTCACGAAGATCACCGGCCGCGCCGGCGGCAGCGAGCGCCGCGACCGGAAGTGGCAGGAGCCGCTGCACTGGTACGAGGGCGCGCCGCTCGGCAACGCGCGCTCGCGCGACATGGAGCGGGTGCGGGACTTCTTCCACGCGATGGGCGGCGACCACCAGGCGTTCCGCTTCAAGGACTGGGCGGATTTCAAGAGCTGCGGTGTGACCGAGACCCCGACGCCGGCGGATCAGCCGTTCGTTGCGCTCGGGGGCAGCGCCTACCAGCTCGTGAAGCAGTACCGCGCGCGCTCGACCGGCGGCCCCGTCACCGTTCGAACCATCTGCCTACCGAAGGGCGACACCATCCGCGTCCAGAACCAGAGCGGGGTGGAGCAGGCGAGCAGCACGTGGAACATCAACGAGGACACCGGCGTGCTCACCACGCTCGGGGGCTTCAGCGGCACCCCGGGAGCGTGGGGCGGGGAGTTCTATGCGCGCTGCCGCTTCGCTGCTGACCTCGAGCTCGAGATCGTGAACCACGAGATCCTGAGCTGCATCGCGACGCTCAAAGAGCTGCGCCCGGAGGACGCATGAAAGCATGGCCCGCTGCGCTGCTCGCCCACCTCCGCGGCGAGCAGCGCACCACCGCCCTCCTCTGGGCGATCGAGAAACGCGACGGCACGTTCATCCGCGGCACCGAGCACGACCGCGCCATCACCATCCCCGACATCGCCGACGCGAACGGAGCCGAGGGCACCTACAGCGCGATGGCGCAGATCACCGCGAGCCAGCTCCGGCAGACGAGCGACCTCTCCGTGGACAACCTCGAGGTGCAGGGCGCGATGCCGAGCAGCCCGCTCTCGCGCGTCGATGTGAACCGCGAGGACCTCGAGGCGGGCCTGCTGCGCAACGCGCCCTTCCAGCTCTGGCTCTGCAACTGGGCCGACCCGAGCATGGGCGCAGGCCTCGTCAAGCGCGGCTACCTCGGCGACATCCAGCGCGACACCGACGGGGCGTACACCACCGAGGCGCGCGGGCTGCTGCAAACGCTGCAGCAGACCATCGGGCGCACCTACAGCGTCGACTGCGCCGTGAGACAGTTCGGCGACGAGGAGTGCAAGGTAGACGTCGCCGCGCTCACCGTGACCGGCACCGTGACCTCGGTCGCGACGCGCCGGCGCTTCAACGCGACGCTCACCGGCGGCCGCGACGCGGGCTACTTTCGCCTCGGCACGCTGACGTTCCAGACCGGCGACAACGCGGGCTACGCGCGCGAGGTGAAGCGCGACGACGAGGACGACGTCGCCGGCCACATCTCGGTCTGGGACCAGTTCCCAGCGGCCGTCGAGGTGGGCGACACCTTCACGCTCGCGCCGGACTGCGACCGGCTGCTGACCACCTGCCGCGACAAGTACGCGAACCTCCTCAACTTCCGCGGCTACGGGATATTCGTCGAGGGGATCGACGCGATGATGAAAGGGCCGACCGGGTGAAGCGCGAGGCCGGCATCCGCGGCGAGGACATCGCCGCGGCCGCGCGCGCGTGGGTGGGCCGCCCCTTCCGGCATCAGGGCAGGAGCGAGCACGGCGTCGATTGTGTCGGGCTCGTGATCATGGTGCGCGCTTCCTTCGGGGGCTTCGCGATCGATCGCGCGGGCCCGGCCGACTACCGCCGGCAGCCTGACGGCCGGCTGCTCGAGGCGGTGCGCAAGCTCTGCACCCCGATCGAGAAACCCGAGGCCGGCTGCATGGCGGTGATCGCATGGCCGCGCCAGCGCGACCCGTACCACGTCGCCATCCTCACCCCGGCGACGATCGTGCACGCCTACGCCTCAGCCGCGCGCGTCGTCGAGACCGGCTACGCTGGCATCTGGGTGCGCCAGACGCATAGCCTCTACCGCCTCCCCGGAGTGATCGCCCCTTGAGCAATTTCGGCCAGGCAGCACTGATGGTCGCGGGCTTCGCCGTCGGCTCGGCCGTTGGCTTCCCGCAGCTCGGGTTCATTGCTGGCAGCCTGCTCGGCAACGCGCTCTTCCCGACGCGGCTGCCAGGCGCGAGCGGCCCGCGCCTGCAGGACCAGCGCACCACCACCGCGACCGTCGGTGCAGCGGTGGCCGAGGCGATCGGCACCGACGCCCTCGCCGGCAACGTCATCTGGGTGGAGCTGCCGGTGCGCGAGGTGGCCACCACCGAGGAGGTCGGCGGCAAGGGCGGGCCCTCGCAAGAGCAGACCACGTACACGTACTTTCAGAGCATCGCCGTCGGCATTTGCGAGGGGCCGAAGGGCGGCCTGCTGCGCATCTGGGAAAACGGCGCGCTGGTGTACGACGTCCGCCCCCAGCGCGAGGACGAGAGCGACGCGGCCTACGCGAAGCGCGCCGAGGCCGCGCTGCTGTATGCCGAGGGCTTCACGTTCTACCCCGGCGACGAGGAGCAGCTCCCCGACCCGACAATCGAGCTCCACAAGGGGGTGGGCAACGTGCCTGCCTTCCGCGGCCTCTGCTACATCGTCTTTCACGATCGCCAGCTGCAGAACGAGCAAGGCCTCCGGCAGCCGAATTTCAAGTTCGAGGTGACCGACGACTACGTCGGGCAGTGCAACCTCGAATTCTCGGGCGAGGTGGTGGTGCTCGACGAGGAACAAGAGCCGCCGCTCGAGGTGATCGTTGCGCCGGATCCGGAGGACGGGTGGGAGCTCGCCCCGCCGCACCTCTACCGCGTGCTGCAGACCGGACAGACCGGCGGAGACGGCACGATCGATCGCCGACCGCTCAACCCGTGCGTGCCGATCGGCGACCCACGATTTGATGACCAGGCGTTCTGGGAGGCCGCCTACGACGCCGCAGTGACCGACGGCTACATCATCCCCGGCTACGACTACGAGAACGGCTACCCCGTCGAGGTGACCTCAGCCTACGTGCGCGGCGGCACGCCTGAATTCCAGTTCGAGACCTCCAAGGTCTATTTCTGGCTCGAGAGCAACATTGATCCCCGCGACCCGCGGAACACGTACCGCTACGAGCCGCAGTACCTCAAGGCCGGGGCAGCGCCCTACGACGCGATCGGTGGGTACAGCTCCCTCGGCCTCGCGCTCGACAACCTCGGCATCTACGACGCAGGCCCCGCGTTCCCCGTGGCCACCGGCATCCTCGGCCACAACCCCAACTACGCGGCGGGCTATGAGATTCAGCCATGGCAGCCGGAGCGCAACTACCCGGTGCCCACCCCGCCGGCCTACGAGCGCATCGGCGGACCGCAGAACATCCCGACGATGGCGTACTACCGCGAGTCACTGTTCTTCGCGCGCGTGCCCGCTTCGCCGCTCACTGAAGGCATCAGCGCCTTTTCCACCTACGAGCAGCAGATGGCTTGGGTGGCCTCGAACATCGGCAAATTCGGTGCGGCTTTCTACACCGACCTCGACACCTATACGTTCCTGCAGGGGGTGGCGCTGACGGCTGGGTACCACGCCGATGCGGACCAGCGATACACGCTGACCGTCGACACTCCGGAGGCCGTTTTCGCCTCGGGCTACTACCTCAAGGGCGTCTCCGTCATTCCGGTGGAATCAGACCCGGTGATCCCCGACGACGACCCCTACCCCGACGTGCCGTGGCAGCGGATCGATCGCAACTGGCGCTGGATGATGCGGCTGCAGCAGGCCAACGCGTTCAACGCCGTCTCCTCTCTGCCCGAGCCACCGGCCCGTCCTTCAGGGCACCCCGACTACGACGACCAGGCGTTCTGGGACGCCGTCTACGCTGAGAAAGTCGCGACCGGCCACATGGTCTCCGGCCTGAGCTACAGCAGCGGCTACCCGCAGGGGATGGGCTGGGGCTTCGCGCGCGTCGTCTGTTCGAACATCCGCGGCGTAGGCGACCCCATACCGCTGAGCGAAATCGTCTCGCGGATCTGCCTCAAGGCGGGGCTCAGCGAGGAGGAATTCGACGCGAGCGAGCTCACCGACGAGGTGAAAGGCTACACGCGCACGCGCGTGATGACCGCGCGAGACGCGCTCGAGCCGCTGCGCAACGTCGGCTTTTTCGACGTCATCGAGAGCGGCGAGAAAATCATCTTCCGCAAGCGCGGCGGGCCGATCGATCGCACCCTCACCGAGGACGACCTCGGGGCCTACGAGGGCCAGGCCGACGCGCCGCCGCCGGCGCTCAAGATCCGCGAGGTCGACGAGAGCACGCTGCCCCGCCGGATATTCGTGCACTTCCGCGAGCCCGAGCGCGATTACGAGGACGGCGAGCAGGCGAGCCCGTCGCGGAGCACGGCTGACACCGTGAACGACTTGCACCTCGAGGTGCCTGTCGCCATGGACGCGACCACCGCGAAGCGCTGCGCCGAGGTGCTCTGGGCCGACGCATGGGAGGCCCGATTCGCCTACGAGACGCAGCTCGACGTCGACCACGCCGACCTCGAGCCGGGCGACGTCCTCGAGGTGCCCGTCGAGGGCTTCACCGAGCGCGTGCGCGTGAGCGAGGGCGACCAGAGCATCGGGGTGCTCTCGAGCCTGCTGCTCACCCGCGACTACGACGGCAACTACGTAAGCGTCGCGGTGGCTGACCCGCCGAGCCGCACCCCGGGCGAGATGCTGATCCTCGGCCCGAGCGAGATCCTCTGGCTGGACATCCCGCCCCTCCGCGCCGAGGACAACGACGTCGGCGTCTACGCGACCACCCGACCGATCGACGCCGGCGACACGTGGCGCGGGGCGACCATCTACCGGAGCGACGACGGAGGCCAGACCTTCACGGCGATCGCCGGCACGAGCACCAAGCCGACCACCGGCCGCGTCGACGTGCCGCTGCCGATCGGCGCGCCGCACAGCTGGGACTGGACGAGCACCCTCACCGTCACCGTGCAGACGGGCGAGCTCGAGAGCCGCCCGGCCGCGGACGTGCTGGCGGGCTCCAACATGCTCGCCGTCGGCGCGCACGGCCGCTGGGAGCTCGTGGCCTTCCGCGAGGTGACGCAGGTGGACGTCGACACCTTCGAGCTCCGCGGGCTGCTGCGCGGCCGCCGCGGCACCGAGCACCTGATGGGCACGGGCCAGGCCGGCGACACGTTCGTCCTCGTGAGCGGCAACGGCATCATCCGCCTCCCGATGGCCCCCGAGCTGCTCGAGCAGGACCGGATCTACAAGGCCGTGACGCACGGGATGGCGTACATGACCGGCACCGATGCGACCCTCCGAACCGAGGGCGTAGCGATGCTGCCGTTCAGCCCGGTGCACCTCGAGGTGACCGTCGAGACCAACGGCGACTGGACCATCACGTGGATGCGGCGCGACCGGCTCGGGCGCGTGCTGCGCGGCCCGCTGCCGATGAGCGAGGCCACCGAGCGGTACCGCGTGACGATCGAGACCGCGGGCAGCCCGGCCGTTCCCATCCGCGTGCTCGAGGCGACCAGCGAAACCGTGACCTACACCGCTGCCCAGCAGGCCAGCGACCTGCTCGAGGCCTCGAGCGCGATCTGCATCAGGGTGGAACAGATGAGCGAGCTTGTCGGAGCCGGCACGCCGGCGATTTACTGCCCGCCAGGCCTCGAGGCGAACGAGGGCGGCCTCGGCGAGGTTCCGTTCACGCGCGGCTACGATGACGCTCCGAGCCTGCTGGGGGTGAGCGACTACGGGGTGACCCCGGGGGCGTTCATCTTCGCCCTCAAGGGCCGCAAGGGCGACATCCCCGCGGTCGGCTTCTACCTCTGGCCAGGCGCGGTGGCTGCACCGACCGACGCGTTCGCCGACACCTATGACGCGCAGAGCTCGGGCTCGCAGGGCTACGTGCCGAGCAGCTACTTCGACGGCATGGCCGCACCGAACAACCAGCAGGACGGCAACGGCACCCCGCGCCGCGGCTTCAACCCCGCGCTGCCGGAGTGGGCCGTCTACTGGCGCGTCGACCCGGGCAGCCTCGGCCGCAAGTTCCTGTTCCACGGATCCGACGACGGCCCGGTGGGCAGCACCTCGCGCGCCGCGCTGCCGCTCTCCCTCAGCGGCAAGAACGTTATCGGGCTGATGCCCATGGCCGCCGGCGGCTTCCGCGCGCTGGTCGCGACGGACGGGGTGACCTCGACCGACCCGCTCGACGTCTACTCGAGCGCTGACGGCCAGGCATGGACGCTGGTCGGCGCGGTGACCGGCGACATGCCCACCTTCGAGAGCCTGAGCAACATCACTCTCGTCGAGCACTCCGACCGCGTGGTGGCGTACACCGCGTTCGGCAACTACCAGAACACGGCCAAGGACCTTGTGGACTGGGACAACCTCGGGGCGACCACCACCCCGCTCCTCGACGCGCTGCGCGGCAGCGACCCGATCGCGCAGATCACCGACATCGCCTACTCGGGCGACACGGTCATCGCCGTGGGCTTCAGCGCCGAGGGCGGCAGCAGCGGGCTCGGTGGCTACGTCTACACGGGCCAGAAGAACCGCATCGCCCGGAGCACCGACAAGGGGGCGACTTGGACGCTGGTGCGCGACGTCGCCCAGCTCACCGACACGCCGGCCGCGCTGCCGGGGCTCGACCTCCTCTGGCACAAGGCGGTGGCGTTCGGGACGGGCTTCATCGTCTACGGCCGCAACCCCTACACCGGAGCGTTCCCGTTCGCGCTGGTGAGCACCGACGCCGGGGCGACCTTCGGAGCTCCGACGGCCGTGAACACCGGCGACATCACCGGCAACGCCACGATCGGCTCGGCGCTCTCCAACGGCGTTACGATCCTTGCCGTCGACAGCAACACCCGGCGCTGGTTCAACGGCTCGCGCGAGTACGATCCGACGGCGACGCCGGTGGCCTACCCGCGGCTCTCCTACTCGACCGACGGCATCAACTTTGCCGGGCTGATGCCCGGATTTCCGGAGCCCTAACCCATGGCAGCCACTCCCAACCTCGGCCTCGAGACGCTCGCCGAAGGGCAGAACCAGGCCGAGGTGATCGTCAACGAGGACCTGCAGCTGCTCGACGCGATCGTGCAGCTGGCGGTGGTGGACAAGGACCTCACCGACCCGCCCTCCCACTCGCAGGGCGCGCGCTACATCGTCGCCGGGGCAGGCGGAGCAGCGACCGGCGCATGGGCCGGGCACGAGCTCGACGTGGCCGCGAGCTACGACGGCACGTGGCTGTTCTTTACCCCCGCCCCGGGCTGGCAGGCCTACGTCATCGACGAGGCGACGACCTACCAGTACCGCCCCGGCAGCCCGCCGGCGTGGGCCGCGAGCGGGGAGTACACCGACAGCCAGGCGCTCGCCGCGGTGCAGAGCATCCTCGCCGACACCGACGACGTCGCGTGGGACTTCAGCGGCGGCACCTTCAAGGCCTACACCAGCCGATCGCTCAAGGTCGCGACCGAGGCCGGAACCACCCACGCGGTGGTGCTCGAGGACAACGGGGTGCGGACGCGCTGCACGCACGCGAGCGGCTGCGAGCTGCAGATCCCGACCAACGCGACCCTCGCGCTGCCAATCGGCTTCAGCGCCCTGTACGTCGGCGTGACGGGCCTCCTCACGCTCAGCCACGCCGGGGTGACTGTGAACCGCCCGGCGGACACCAACGAGACCACCCGCGGGGCGGGCGGAGATCTGCTGCTCGTGAAGGTAGCCACCGACGAGTGGGACCTCCGCGGCGACCTCGACCCGGTATGAACCCCGCGTACTTCCAGGCCGCCGCGCTGACCAGCGCCCAGCTGCACTTCCCGACCGGAGGGGGCGGACCGCCGGACGATGGCGGCGGCGCGGGCTACGACTTCATCGTGAGCTCGAGCCCGTACACTCCGCCCACCGACCCCGTGAACTTCACCACCGACTGAGGCCCGCCATGAGCGAGTGCAATTACTTCTACGGCAGCCAGGCCGGAGCTCCGGCGCTCGGCACCCTCGGCACCGGCGACCTCAAACGGGTCCTCGATGCCTGCCTCGTCGACGGCTACAACAGCCAGACGCTCACGAGCCTGCAGATCAGCGGCAGCCCCGGCATGGCGGTGGGAGTGAAAACCGCCCACGGCTTCCGCGACCAGCAGATCTTGCGCATCGCCGGCGCGACGCCCTCGGGCTTCAACGGCGACTTCAGGGTGAACGTGATCGACGCCGACACGTTCAGCTACGACCCCGGCTCGAGCGTGAGCGGCAGCGCGACCGGCACCATCACGGCGATGGTCGCCCCGCTCGGCTGGAGCCGGGCCTTCACCGGGACCAACCAGGCGGCCTACCGCGCTCCGGCAGGCAACCAGCTCTACCTGATGGTCAACGACAACTCCAACACCAACACCTGCATCGTGCGCGGCTACCGCACGATGAGCGCGGTGACCACCGGCACGGGGCCGTTCCCGACTACCACCCAGTCGAGCACGAACCTCCGGTGGCCACGCCCCGACCCGACGAGCTACCCCAACGTCGACTGGTTCCTGATCGGCGACGCCAAGCGCTTCTGGGTCGGCATCAACGCGTACACCGACGGCGCGCGGATCTGGTGCGGGTTCGGCGACTTCAAGAGCTACAAAGCCGCCGACGCCTACAACACGTTCATCGCCGGCTCTGCCAACACCGACGGCACCGACACCGTGAGCCCCCCGAGCGGCCCGCAGAGCCAGCCGCAGAACTCCTCACAAGGCAGCGCGGCCTACTACAGCCAGCCCGTGGCGATCGCGCGCCAGCAGAACGGCAGCACGGACAGCCTGATCCCCGGGCTGCTCGGGGCGTTCCAAGGGGGAGGCGACTTCCCCTCGGCGGGGAGCCTGAGCAGCGCGACGGCTGGCGACTCGAGCCCGATCAGCGGCGGGCAGGAGCTCGGGTTCGTCGACTTCACCGAGTACGTCAGCGGCAAGTACTGGCGGCGCGGCCGCTTCCCGATGCTGCAGAACTGGAGCCCGCCCGACTACGTGAACAACGACAAAGCCATCTACAAGGGCATCACCGGGATGCCCTTCAGCCAGGTGATCCTTGCGCGCGGCGGACCGCAGGACGGCTCGAAGGGCGTGACGTGGCCCCTCGGGGACTGGGACGTGGTGTTCGGCTAGGAGGAGCAGCGATGGCGACCAACACGTTCGCAACGAGCCAGCCTCCCTCGCAGCTGCCTGCCTTCACCGGCTCGAGCTCGAGCTCGGCTGCATCCACGCCGGGGCTGTTCAAGCATCCGTACCTGAACGGCACGCGCACCATCCGCGGCTGGGTGAGGAACAACTCCGGGGTGCCGCAGGTGCGCGAGCTCGTGCTGCTGGTTGAGCCGAGCATGCTGCCCCTCTCGCGCAAGCTCAGCGACCCCGGCGCGCCGGAGGAGACCGACTACGAGTTTGCAGGGCTTGCGGACCTCACCGGCACCGAGGAGCGGTACGCGGTGGTGCAGCGGCCGCGCGACTACGCGACCACCGCACAGATCCGCAACGGGCTGCTCGGCTTCTAGCGCCGGGGGACGAGGCCAGAGCTCGAGCGGTGCCGCCCGAGCGCCTGCAGCCCGCCCACAACGCCGATCAGGGCTTCAAGGGCGACCAGCAGCCCGATGATCTCGAGCGAGCTCACAGGCGCTCCCAGACGCCGTCCGAGCTCGCGAGCCGCCAGGTTCCGGCGCGAACCATGGTCCCGTCACTGTCGCCCCCGACCGAGAGCAGAACGCGGGTGATGACCGCTGGGAAACCCGCTGGCCCCGCGGCAACGGCTCCCGCGAGGGCGACTATCTGCGCCTCCTCGAGCGAGGGCAGCGTCACCACGCGCACGCGCGCGGGGAGGCTCGGCCAGACAGGGCGACCAACATGGCCCCACCCGGCGATGAACGCAGTCCGCGTCCGCCCGAGAGCGCCAGAGCCGCTCACGGCGAGACCTGCGCATACGCCCTACTGAACCACTGAGCGCGGCGACGCGCGACGTTGCGGGCAACCCGAGCGCGCCAGAGCGCCTCGAGCAGCCGATCGGCCTCGGCCTGCTGCACCAGCTGCAGCCGAGGAGGGAAAACGACGGAGCGAACGGGGTGTTTCATCACAGGCCTTTCAACCTCGCGTAGACGTACCAGCACAGGGCGGTGTGGAACGCGCTGCCGGCGAGGAAGCCGAGCCACACCGAGTCGAGATGCAGCCCGAGCGCCATCAGCAGCGCGGACAGCAGGAAGGAAAACCGGGCGCGGCTCACGCGCGCCCCATGGGGTAACCGGGCAGGGAGAGGGCCATCCGCAGGGCGCGGTCCGGATCCGGGTCCAGCCGCTCGAGGGCAGCAGCGACATCCTCGTCGACCTCGAGCAGCCAGCCAGCCCCATCGGGCCGGGCCTCACGGCAGTCCGGCGCGCGCCGGCCCTGAGCGGCCGCGTAGTCGCGCACCGCCTCGAGAACGAAATCGGAGATGCGGATCTCGCGCCCCTTCACTTGACCCCCGCGAGCTCGAGCGCAACGCGCGCTGAGAGCACCTCCGCCCAGATTCCCGACTGCGGCACCTCCCGGTCAAGCCGGTCGAGGAGGAAAAAGAGGGCACTCGCGAGCGCCGGGCCAGCAGCGCGCTGGCGCTCGGTCGCGCCCCGCGCGCTGGCTTCGCGCTCGCGCTCAGCCGCGCGCTGCTCCGCCTGAGCGATCGCCTGAACGAGCAGCAACCCGTCCGCTTCGATGGCAGCGGTGACCGCGCCGATCTCAGCGCGCATGGACGACGGGTCGAAGAGCTGGTGGCGACGTTTTGCGTTCCAGCGCTCAACGATGGTCAGGAAGGAGAGCAGGCCATCGGGGGCGCGGCGGAAGAGCGTGCGGAACGACATCGCGTCGCGCTGCCACTCGACCTCGAAAATGCCATCTTGGACATAGCCCACCGACAGCCCGCGAATCTCGTAGCGCTTAGCCATGCTGGCAACCCTCCGCTGCTGCGCGCACCGCCGCGACCTGCTGCCCGCTGAGCTCGCGCCCGAGCGCGCGCGCGGTACCGGCAGCGATCGCAACGGCCTGCTCGACGCTGAAGCCGCCGAGGACGTGCTCACGCGCCACCGCGGCCGCGTCGAACTCCGCCGCCCGGGCGATCACATCGCCACCGCGACGGCGAAGGCGAGGCCAGCGATGAACCCGAAGGCAGCGATGCAGAAGCCGAGGAGGAAGTCCTCGGCGTTGACGTTGCGGAGGAAGGGCACGGCCTTACTCCTCAAAGCCGGCAGCGGCGAACGCGGCGAGCTGGCCCGCGGCGCACTGGATGGCCCACTCGCAGGAATCGAACTCCACCGCGTCCGAGCCGTCCTCGACCTGCGGGAACTCCGGCAGCGAGCAGAGGCAACCACCGTCGACCGTCACCCGGTACTTGCCACCCGTCATGCGGTGCACGTAGATCGCGATCTCGCCGGCGTTCGGGTCGGTGCTCTCGCGGCAGACCAGGCGGGCGATCGTATCGACGGGGCGGCGGGTGGCCATTTGCTTGATCCTCTCAGCGCCGCAGGACATCCGCGGCATGGGAGAGAGGTTGGCGTACTGCGCCGGTTTCCGCAACGGACGTAGGTCACAGTTCCGGAGGCTCGGCAGATTTCAGGCGAGTTCCAACCCCTATCCCCGGGCGGGCGGGCCGCAGGGCCTCAACCGCACCGAGTACACGGGCACCCTCCCCGGGTTTTCGGGGACACCTCCGAGCGGGGCTCCATTCGGGGCGTGGTTGCAGGGGGACGCAGAGCCACGGCTAGACCTTTCTTGTGCGGCGGGCAGTCTTCAGCCCCGATGCTTTCGCGGCACGCGCGAAGCTGAAGGGCTGGCAGGGGGACGAGCAGAACGCTGGCTGTTGTGGTCCAGGCAGTACCGGCCTACCATAGGCAGCGTTCGGGGTTCGTCGAGGATGCCACCAGCTCCCTCGGCTTGACGCCCCCGGGACGGCAATCCCGGGGGCGTGACCATTCAACCCGAACCTCCCACCCCTCGCAAGACTTCCCATCCGTCGGAAAACGGCATACCCTGCCGCCATCCGTGGGGTAACCCCGGACGCTGGCCAGCCAGCGCACTGAGCCCAGCCGGGGCCTCGAGGCTCGAACCCTCCGGCCCTCTTTCAGGTTCAACAGCGGAAGCTGCAGAGCGGACGTCGGCGAAGCCGACGGGCCTTTGATCTACGGGGAGCCGGCTGCTCAGTCTCTGTGAGCTGCGCCTTGCTTTAACTTCAACCGGGCAGGGGGCAGCGCTGGGCAGCCGGATCTCCACCAGGCGCGGACCGCCCGGGGTAGTGCGACGACCCTCCCTAGTCGCTGGCTCCCCAAGGCATGCCCCGGGCGGCACCGGCAGACTCGAGATACACCAGAGGGGGGCGGCCCCGGTTATGAATCCGCCGAGCTGGAGGACGTCCTCGAGCTCGAGGCAAGGAACCGGGAACCACCGCCCCCAGACGTCGCGCACTACGCGCGGGGTAAGCCCCGGGCTGGAGCTCCGGCCCGGGGCGAGCTCAGAAGAGCGGGATGGTCCTGCAGGCGGCCGCGGCCGCGGGATTGAGCCAGAGCCCCTCGACGACAGCGAGCGCCCGGTCGGCCCGATGCTCGACGCCGTGGAAGCGCCAGCTGCCGAACAGGCGGTCGTAGAGCGGCGATCGATACCCGGACA
>JACCDR012641423.1_pt1 | contig 17087 bp, 14 predicted proteins | sample 7446431 | NCBI WGS metagenome assembly JACCDR01 (sample SAMN15323443, study PRJNA562643) | freshwater metagenome | isolation source: river surface water | place: USA:Blue River Watershed | collected 2017-08-17
CGACGAATTCCTTCGACACATTCATCGATGTACAAAAAAGAACGGGTTTGTTTTCCGTCTCCCCAAATTTCAATAAAACCACCGTTTTCGGCTTCGGCGACTTTGCGACAGATAGCGGCTGGAGCTTTTTCTTTACCGCCCTTCCAAGGTCCTTCTGGTCCAAAGATGTTATGGAAGCGGGCAATACGGACATTTAGTCCATAGTTGCGCTGGTACGATAGATACATTCGTTCACTGAAGAGTTTTTCCCAACCATACTCGCTGTCGGGATTGGCTGGGTAAGCTGACTCCTCGATGCAGTTGGGATTATTGGGGTCTTCTTGATTGTGCTTAGGGTAAATACAGGCCGAGGAAGAGTAGAAAACCATGCCGATTTTCTTTTTAGCAGCAATTGAAGCAATGTTCAAATTAATACTAGCGGAATTATGCATAACGTCTGCGTCGTGTTCCCCGGTGAATATATAACCCGCTCCACCCATATCAGCCGCTAGTTGGTATATCTCAGAAATGTCTTCGGTGATCACTTCATCACAGACATTATAGTCGCGTAGGTCAGCAATAACAAAAGTATCAGCTTCAGTGTGGCTATGTTCGTGTGTCTTTATATCCACCCCTCTTACCCAATACCCCTCCTTTTTCAGTCTTTTTACCAAGTGTCCGCCGATAAATCCGCCTGCTCCTAATACCAATGCTTTTTTCATGTCCGAGAATAAATTAATTGCCTTTGCCTCGTTAATCTTATATTAAGTACTAAAACAACTTCCCCTGAATAATATTTTGGAGGGGAAGGGGTGTCAATCTGTAATTACAGACAAAGTGTGATACAAAATACAGTTTAGATAAAAGTCTTTTTATCACGATTTTCCCATAGTTCGACAAAAACCCGTCTTTTCAACACATCATCTAAAGATTTCAAATCTTCTAGCCCATAGGGAGTTAAGGTGTTGTTTTGGTACTCATTAGGATCTAGTTTGATCTTGCCTATTTCTTCCCAGGTAAGTTCAAGTTCATAGATTTCACAGAGTGCATCATGGGCTAGATTATTATTATCTTCGGCATTAAACCAGTAACGGTTTTGCTGTATAAAAACGAATCTTTCTTTTGGTAGAATTAAACCAGTTTCTCTCTTGGCTGTACTGGAAAGGGAGTCTAACATTGATGTGAATGGTTTAACTGCACCACCAATGAACCAAGGACCTGGAGCTGCCCCCTCATGTCGTCTTTCAGGTAGGTAGAATTTCTTATCTGGTCCAATAGGAAGAATGTCGTGGCAATATTTTACTAGCGATAGTAAGGCTCGCTTATATTCATTCTCATCTAGGAAGATTTTCTCAGTTGGGTGTCCGATTTGTTTATATTCGTACATAGTTTATCAATATAATAAGTTAGTTGAATTAGTAAGTAAAGGTAAGGGAAATCTTGAGACTGTCAGTGGTTTGCATTTTTATAAGGCGGGTGTATAACATCTTTAGATTTATAACAAAAGGTGATCGAATGACTTATCTGTCAGATGAAGACTACAAATGGGTATACAACAACGCTGTTCGTAGTTGTGTAGATGTTTGCGTACGGGGAGAAAATGGAATTCTCTTAGTTAAGCGCGATATAGAACCATATCGCGGTCTATGGCATTTTCCCGGAGGGGGAATAAGGTTTAAGGAAAAGATAGAAAAAGCAATTGTCCGAATTGTGCAAAAAGAGTTAGGTAATGCTGCCAAAGTTAGTCGTTATGGTCTCGTTGGACCTTGTGAGATTGATAATGACGATATCTCTATCGACGATCAGCGGCATAGCCTGAGTCTTGTCTACGATGTTAGTCTGGATTCGTTATCTAAGTTGCGTTTGTCTTCGGAAAACAGTGAAATTGAATATTTCAAATCTCTGCCGTCAGATATGCATCCTTACCATCAGAAGTTCATAAATGAAAACAATCTGTTGGATATGTACGAATCTTCAACTGCTACTCCAAGTCTAGCTTCTCTTAAGAAAGCAAACCCAAAACTTGGAACAAGTACATATCATACTGGTCTAAGAAACCTGCCCATACCGACAGTTGATTTTATTGTTCAACGCGATGATGGCAAGATTCTCTTGATAAAAAGAAATGAAGGTGCTTACGCTGGGGAATGGTTTGTTATTGGGGGTAGGCAGTTTATCGGTGAGACAGTAACTGAGGCTTTGTATAGGATTGCTGAAAGAGAAGTAGGCTTGGGGGATTTTACTAGCTTTCAATTTTCTCACCGACAAGATACTTACAATCCCGTAAGTACAACAGCAAACGGTCCTCTTCCTCCCTGGCACTCGATATGGCAATTTCACGTAATCAGATGTGATCAGACCTTCAAACCCAAGTTGGATTCCACCTCGAGTGACTATCGATGGTTCTCGATGTTTGATTTGCCAGACGTCCCTGAACCAGTGAAAGAAGCTTTAACGAAAGCACAAGAGAGTAAAACACTTTTGGTATAAGTTCTTTGCTAGTATTCGACCCACCAAGCTCTATGCTGGTGGGTCGTTCTTATTTAGGTGGGTTATTTTGAACCATTCGTAGGTCATTCTTATACCATCTTCTAAGCCCATCTCTGCTTTAAAGCCGAGGTTAGACAGCTTTGTGACATCAAGTAATTTTCTCGGTGTGCCATCAGGTTTGTTGCTGTCGAACACTATTTGACCTTCATAGCCAACAATAGCGGAAGTCATTTTTGCTAATTCTAGTATAGAAATATCTTCTCCTGTTCCGATGTTCATTGGTGTACTGTCAGAATAATTTTCCATGAGAAATAGGCAAGCTCTAGCCAAGTCATCGACATGGATAAACTCACGTCGTGGAGTGCCGGTGCCCCACAAGGTCACTTGATTGAGGTGATTTTGTTTCGCTTCGTGAAAACGTCGAATAAGAGCCGGTAAAACATGTGAGGTTTCGAGGTCGAAGTTATCATTGGGTCCGTAAAGATTGGTTGGCATGACACTTATAAAGTCGCAGTTGTGTTGTTTCCGGTAACTTTGACACATTTTTATACCGGCAATTTTGGCGATTGCGTAGGCGTCATTGGTTTCTTCTAAAGGACCAGTCAGTAAGTATTCTTCTTTGATTGGTTGAGGTGCTAGTTTGGGGTAAATACACGAGCTCCCTAAGAACAATAATTTCTTCACACCACTCAAATACGATTGGTGAATAATATTGTTTTGAATTTGTAAGTTTTCGTAGATAAAATCAGCCGGGTATTGTTTGTTGGCCATGATGCCACCTACTTTGGCAGCAGCGAGAAAGACATAGTCTGGTTTTTCGGCCTTAAAAAATTGAGCAACGGCTACCGAGTCCGTAAGGTCAAGCTCGGCTTTGGTGCGGGTGAGTACCTGACGGAAGCCTAATTTATCCAGGTGACGTAGTAGGGCGCTGCCTACTAGTCCGCGATGTCCTGCAATATATATTTTTTCTTTCTGATTCATTTAATATAGAATTTGACCGCCGTTGCTTAAAAGTTCGTAATCATGTTTCGCCATTCTTCTGGCCAAATCAGAAAACTTGATTTGTGCACTCCAGCCCAAAATCTCTTTAGCTTTGGTAGCGTCACCAAGGAGTAGGTCTACTTCAGTTGGTCGAAAATATCGCGGATTAATTTTTATGATTGTTTGATTTGTTTTGGTGTCAAAACCAACTTCATCGATCCCAACTCCTTTCCAGACTATTGGTATATCTAACTCTAGACACACCGCTTCAATAAACTCTCTAACACTGTGTGTTTCGCCGGTAGCGATAACGTAGTCATCAGCTTGTTCTTGTTGCAGCATCAGCCACATAGCGTTTACGTATTCCGGGGCATAGCCCCAGTCGCGTTTTGAATCCAAATTTCCTAGTTCTAAAGTTTTTAGAAGACCAAGTTTTATTTTGGCTAAGCCGATGGTTATTTTTCGGGTTACAAAGTTGTATCCACGTCTTTCGCTTTCGTGGTTAAAAAGAATACCGTTACAAGCAAACAAGTTGTATGCTTCACGGTAGTTTTTTATAGTCCAGTAGCTATAGAGTTTTGCCACCGCGTAAGGGCTTCTTGGATAGAAGGGAGTTGTTTCGGTTTGTGGAGTCTCGACTACCTTACCATATAGTTCCGAGGTTGAAGCTTGATAAAACTTAATTTTTTCACTCAACCCCTGCCGACGAATAGCCTCGAGAATTGTCAGGGTGCCTATGGCGTCGGTGGCGGCAGTTAGTTCCGGTAAGTCAAAGGAAATACGGACGTGACTTTGCGCAGCTAGATTGTAGATTTCATTTGGTTCGATTTCTCTAATTAAGTTAGAAACATTGGTGGTGTCGGTGAGGTCTCCGTGGTGGAGAAAGAAAGTTTGGTCATGAAGATTAGCATCATCAAACAAATGATTAATGCGTGCGGTACGGATGGAGCTACTGGGTCTTATGACACCATGTACCTCATATCCTTTCTCTAATAACAATTCAGCCAGATATGATCCGTCCTGTCCTGTTATTCCTGTTATAAGTGCTTTTTTCATGGTTTGTTGTTTGAAGAGTATAACACTACTTCAATATTATTGGTTACTTAACTTTTGTTACTATTTAGTGTTATAGTTAGTAACATTTAAAGTATGAGAAAGATTGGAATGATTGGACAGGGCTTTATTGGGCGAAACATGGCCGACGATTTTAGTGAACGTGGCTTTGAGGTTGTTCGTTATTCACTGGATCCCGAATATCTGGTAAATCGAGAAAAATTAAGTGATTGTGACGTTGTGTTTATTGCTGTACCAACACCAACCACTAACCAAGGTTGTGATGTTTGTGCCGTTCGTGAGGTGCTTTCATTGGTAGGAGAAGGGAGGGTGGCGGTTATTAAATCTACGATTGTACCTGGTACAACCAGAAAACTACAGGAAGAATTTCCCCTTATCTCGATCATGCATTCACCCGAATTTCTCCGTGAGAGATATGCTAAACAAGATACGCAGAATCCGCCCAGAAATATCATCGGAATACCAAAATTAGATGATGAGTCTAGACAACTTGCTGAAGCAATACTAAAAATTTTACCACCTTCTCCTTATGAAAGGATTTGTCAGGCCGAAGAAGCTGAGTTGGCTAAGTACGGTGGGAACATCTTTTTGGCGATGAAAGTTGTCTATATGAATCTTATCTACGAGTTAGCAGAGTCATATAACACTAGCTATGACGTAATTGCTGAATTAATGTCTAAAGATGACCGTATTGGACAGAGTCATATGAAGGTGATTGATGCTAGCGGACATACCAGTTTCTCTGGTCGTGGGGCAGGAGGGCATTGTTTTCCTAAGGATTTGGCAGCTTTGCGCATGCTTTACGAAGAAAAGATTAAGCATGATCCTGTAGGGCAATCCTTTTTACGTTCATTGGAAGACAAAAATAAAGATTTGTTAATTAGTACCAAAAAAGATCTTGATTTGCTAAGAGCTATCTATGGAGATATTGGTTCGTAACTAATCTGGCAATATTTTTTCCTTTTGGCAGCTTACCTTGAAGAGACTAAATATGTTATATTGGCTGTCATATGAATGACATACTTAAAGCCATAGTGTACGGAGGATTATTTATAGTACCATTTTTAACTTTATTCGTTGCCGATAGTCTTTTCTTTCCGTATATCACAGGAAAAAACTTTGCCTTTAGGATCATTATCGAAGTTGTTACTGTATCCTGGATCCTCCTTGCTTTTTCTGACCCCAAGTACCGACCAAAGTTTTCTTGGGTAATCAGCGCTTTCAGCTTGTTAGTCGTCGTGATGTTTTTTGCAAATCTTTTTTCGAAACATCCTGATATAGGCTTCTGGAGTAACTTTGAGCGTATGGATGGTTATGTGACACTTATACATGTATTTTTGTATAGTTTGGTTTTAGGTAGTGCGTTTACTACAAAAAAGATCTGGCTTTACTATTTGAATACAACTTTAGCTGTAGCCAGCATGACCGCTTTGTATGGTTTGGCACAATATGCCGGAATGACAGAGAACTACAATGGTCGCATTGATAGTTTCTTAGGGAACGCTGCTTACTTCGCAGTATACATGCTTTTCCATATATTTATCGCGCTTTGGTTGACGGTTGAGAGTAAAAGTAAGAACGTTAGAGTAGTTTATTCTATATTGATAGTTTTGTTCACTTTCGCACTTCTGGAGAGCGGTACGCGTGGTACAACAGTTGGTCTTGCCGTTGGTATTGCGGTTATTTTGGCTTACATCTCGCTATTTGGTGCAAAGTATATCGAACTTAGGAAGTACATGATTGGCGGACTGATAGCTCTAGTTACTTTAGTGGGTCTATTTTTTGCAGGAAAAGATTTACCCTTTATACAACAGAGTAACAACTTATCACGTATTGCTAACATTAACCTACAGACTGATCTGTGGGTTAGAACCACAATCTGGGGCATGGCCTGGGAAGGAGTTAAGGAGAGGCCAATGCTCGGTTGGGGTCAAGGTAACTTTAATTATGTCTTTAATCAAAACTACAAGCCAACATTATATGGGCAAGAGCAGTGGTTTGACCGTACACACAATATTGTAATGGACTGGCTGATAGCCGGAGGGTTTCTAGGTTTAATCGCCTACTTCAGTATATTTGTGGCTTGTCTTTATTACCTGTTTTACTTACCGTTAGTAAAAAAAGATGAGGAGAAGTTCACTGTTTTAGAGAGAGCTGTACTTCTAGGTATTCTGGCTGGCTATCTTGTACATAATCTGGTTGTGTTCGACAACATCATAAGTTACATTTTCTTTGCCATCTTCCTTGCCATAATACATAGTCGGGTTGCCCGCAGCTTGCCGGCCATTGAGGGTGTCGCAGTGGATCAGAAGTTAGTTAAGGGGTTTTTAGCACCAGTCCTCGGGGTCTTGTTAGTGGCTCTCATTTATACTATGCAGATACCAGGAATTAAAGCTGCTTCCGATATTATTGATGGTTACCGAAGTCCGGACTGGAACCTTCGTTACGAATCCTTCTCCCGAGCGGTTGAGAGAGATTCCTTTGCTTATCAGGAGATAACAGAGCAGATTGCACAGCAGGCAATGAATATAGCAAATGACCCTAATGTGCCAAATGATGTAAGGCAGAAATTTATTGCCTTGGCCGAAAAAGAACTTTTGGAACTGATTGAAGCCAAGCCTGGTGATGCTCGCATTCATGTTTTTGCTGGAACTTTCTATCGTGCGTTGGGTAATCTAGATAAGGCTAAAGAGCAGATGGATATCGCTCGTAGCTTGTCTCCTAAGAAGCAGTCAATAATTTCCCAGCAAGGAATTGTCGCTTATAGTCAAGGAAATCTAACTGAGGCACGAGATCTCTTCCGGGAAGCTTTTGAGTTAGATCAGGGAAACCTAGAGGCTCGAGAGTACTATGCAGCCATGCTCTATGCCAACAAAGACAACGAAGCTGCACAAGCTTTGGTAGAGACACCGGCTCACCTAGAGAGATTAGCAATGAATGATTTCCTGTTGTCAGCCGCTAACGATGCCGGGGATAAAGAATTTCTGATTAATGCCTATAAGTTAAGAATTGAAAAACAGCCAACCCTTGAACAAAACTGGATGTCTCTAGCCTTCTTGTATAATGAAGTCGGTGAGAAGAATTTAGCGGTAAACACTTTGCGTGAAGCAGCTGTTTCTAAACCTAGTTTTGCTAAGATGGCTAATTGCGTGGCCGACAACATTGAAAAGGGGCGCGCCCCAGAAGAGGGTTGTCGTGCAACAGTAATGCCCGCGGCAGCTACTACAACTAAAAACTAAAATGTTTTTGTTTAAGGAGTTAGAAGATTTAAGTAAGCATACCACCCTTAAAGCGGGTGGTTTCGCTCGTTATTATTCAGTGATCACTTCGGAGGTTGAACTCAGAGAGCAAGTGCGCTTTGCTGAGGAAAACTTTTTACCACTCTATGTAATTGGTGAAGGTTCCAATGTTCTATTTTCCGATAAAGAGTATCAGGGTTTAGTTATCCGAAATCAACTTAAGGGAATCAAAGTGATTGCAGAAACTGACGAAGAGGTTTTGGTGGAGGTTGCTTCTGGTGAGGATTTAGATCAGACGATTGATTGGAGTCTTAGAGCTGGCTACTCGGGTCTACAAAACTTATCTGCAATCCCTGGTACTGTTGGTGCCACACCAGTGCAGAATGTTGGTGCTTATGGTGTTGAGGTTTCAGAATTGATTCAATCTGTTAGAGTTCTCGATATAAAAAGTGGTGAAGTGAAGGATATGGAGCAGGTAGAGTGTTTGTTTGGTTACCGAGATTCTTTATTTAAAAATAATCCAGGGAGATACTTTATTCTTAGTGTGATATTTAAATTGTCAAAAAAGTTTTTATACAATATTGATTATCCAGATCTTAAAAATTACTTTAATGCTAAGGAACCGGAATCACCGTTAGAAATCCGTGAGGCTGTTATTCAAATACGCTCCCAAAAATTTCCAGATTGGCGAGTAGTTGGTACTGCAGGTTCGTTTTTTAAAAATCCGACAGTGACCGAAGAATTTTTTCGACACTTGAAAGTTAAGTACCCTAATTTACCTGGTTACAATATTGGAGAAGGAAAGTTTAAGTTAGCCCTTGGTTACGTTCTCGATAAGGTTGCTGGTTTAAAGGGTTACCGTGAGGGACAAATCTCTCTATCAGACAAGCAAGCTTTAGTTTTAATTAATTATGGTGGAGCTACTAGTGAAGAAATAAAAAGTTTTTCGGAAAAAATAATTGAAAAAGTTTTTACTCTCACTAACATAGAGATTGAAAGGGAAGTGACACTGATTAATTTTTAATTTTCGCTGCGAAGTTAAATTTTTTTTATCCACAAATTTTTTTAGAAAGTGATTGTCTAATTTTTTATTCACGCGATAATTATGTTAAGCAAATATCTTCTTACAAAAGAAGAGATTGCGGTCGATTTTATTCACCAACATACTCTCAAAAAAAATGCCAGTAACAAAAAAGAAGGCAGTTAAGAAAGTAGCAAAGAAGGCCGCAAAGAAGGCAGTAAAGAAGGTGGCAAAGAAGGCTACCAAAAAAGTTGCTAAGAAGACTGCAAAGAAGTCAAAAAAGTAGTAAGCTCCGATGGAACCTTCCATCTAAGAGTAAAACTAATAGCATAATCGCTCCAATGAGGGAGCGATTTTGCTTTTGTGTTTATTATAAAATACGTATATACTAGGCCCACTATGTCATTTTTAGATAAGTTTTTTGGCCCAAGTTACGAAAAAGAACTGAAGACCATACAACCAACAATTGAAAAAATCAATGCTCTCGAGACTGCTTTTGAGTCGCTAAATGACGATGAATTAAAAGCTAAGACTAATGATTTTCGTGAGCGTTACCAGAAAGGTGAAATACTAGATGACTTTTTAGTGGAAGCCTTTGCTCTAGTACGTGAAGCCTCCAAGCGAACGTTAAAGTTAAGACATTACGACGTTCAATTAATTGGTGGAATAATATTACATCGTGGTCGGATTGCGGAAATGCGAACTGGTGAAGGTAAGACTTTGGTTGCTACGGCGCCTGCTTATTTAAATGCATTAACTAGTAAAGGGGTGCATGTGGTAACGGTCAACGATTATTTGTCACGTCGCGATGCGGTTTGGATGGGGCAGATATACGCAGCTCTTGGACTATCTGTTGGGGTTATTAACCACGATGCTTCATATTTGTATGATCCTAATCATCAAGAAGTAGATGAAATACGTGATGAGGTTGGTTCATATAAAGTGGTCTACGATTTCCTTCGTCCTTGTACTCGCAAGGAAGCTTATGAAGCCGATATTACATATGGTACAAACAGTGAATTTGGTTTTGATTTCTTACGTGACAATATCGAATACGAGCGTGAACAGCTAAGACAAAGAGAGCATAGTTTTGCAATTGTTGACGAGATTGACTCTATTTTGATCGACGAGGCCAGAACACCATTAATTATTTCAGCCCCGGTTTCCGGTGCTGAAGATCTTTATACGACTTTTGCCAAGATTGCACAAAACCTAAAAGTGGACGAACACTTTACGGTTGATGAAAAAATGAAAAGTGCAACTTTAACCGATTCGGGTATAGAAGTAGCAGAAAAAATGCTAGGAGTCGAAAATATTTATACAGACCGGGGCATAAAGTATGTTCATCATTTAGAGACAGCGGTGCGAGCAAAAGCTTTGTATACTAAGGATAAAGAATACGTTGTTCGTGATGGAGAGGTTGTTATTGTTGATGAGTTTACTGGTCGCCTACAACCAGGTCGACGTTGGTCGGATGGTCTTCATCAGGCGGTTGAAGCCAAAGAGGGAGTTCCTATTCAGCGTGAGTCCAAGACTTTTGCTTCAATTACATATCAAAATTATTTTCGAATGTACAAAAAGTTGGCGGGGATGACCGGTACGGCTCTTACTTCCGAGGAAGAATTTTTTACTGTCTACAAGTTAGATGTTGTACCAATCCCTACGAATGTAGCTATCGCTCGCCTTGATCATAATGATCAGATTTACCAGACCGAGAAAGGTAAATTTAAAGCGATTATTGAGAAAGTAAAAATGGTAAGTTCTACAGGACAACCGATCTTGATCGGTACAGCCTCAATTGAGAGTAACGAAAGATTGTCAGTCGCCTTGAGGGAGGCAGGTGTGCCACATCAGATGTTAAATGCTAAAAATCACGAGAGTGAAGGGGAGATTATTGCTAAAGCTGGTAAGGTCGGAGCGGTTACCTTGGCTACCAATATGGCAGGTCGTGGTGTCGATATTAAGTTGGGTGGGCCAGAAGCCACTGCTGCTGAGATTGAAAAGGTAAAGTCTTTAGGCGGGTTATTTGTGCTTGGTACTGAAAGGCATGAAGCTCGTCGTATCGATAATCAGCTACGGGGACGGTCTGGACGTCAAGGTGACAGGGGAGAGACACAATTTTTTGTTTCTATGGAAGATAGCCTCATGCGGGTGTTTGGTGGCGACCGTGTAAAGAGCCTGATGGGGACTTTTGGCATCAGTGAGGATCAACCAATTGAGATGAAGCTTCTTAACAATACCTTAGAAAATGCACAGACTCGAATTGAGGGATTTCATTTTGATTCACGAAAGCAGATCTTAGCCTATGACGATGTCCTAAACCAACAACGCATTGCAATTTACGGCAGGCGACACAAGTTACTCTCCGGTGACGAAGAAGAGACTGACCTGGTTTTAAATGAAATTAAAGACCTAGATACCGAGGTAGTCACAGCAATTGAACAGAAAGTTAGTGAATTGGGTAAGCCCGAGTTCCGTTCTTTGTTTAGGAGATTGTGTCTGCAAGTAATTGACCATCTGTGGGTTGATCATCTAGAAATAATGAGTCATACGCGCTCGAGTGTAAACTTACGTGCCTACGGGCAACGTGATCCGCTGATTGAGTATCGTAAGGAGGGAACGAGGTTATTCAAAGAGATGCAGTCTATGATGTTACAAAGGCTAGCTAGTCTCATACCAAGATTACAACCAGTCATAGTTGAACAAGAAGAAGCGGTAATGAAAAGGCAAGCAGAAAAGGCCAATGAACTTTCAACCGGTGATAGTAAAAATAGTAACCAAACAATTAAAAATGAAGGAAGGGTTTATGGAAGAAATGAGACAGTTGAGGTTACTGATGGTAAGGAAGTTAGGTCGTTAAAATACAAACGTGCTGAAGAATTGTTGTCGTCCGGTAAGTGGAAAATTATTGAAAAGTAAAATAAAATTAGTTTATGTCGTTTATAACAAAGATACTCCTTAATGCCCTAGCTCTATTCTTACTGGCCGAATATTTACCAGGTTTTTCGATTGATAAAGTTAGTACAGCTATCATTGCCGCACTGGTCTTTGGCTTGCTTAATGTCAGTTTAAAACCAATTCTACTCATTTTGACCCTGCCAATAAACGTACTTACTCTTGGTTTATTTACACTAGTTATTAATGGCAGCTTACTTCTGCTGGTCAGTAAGTTACTTGACGGATTTGCCATCGAAGGACTTTTAACAGCGATTTTAGCTAGTTTGGTCCTATCAGTCGTTAGTTACTTGGCCGGAAAGAAGTAGCGATATAGCTTTTAAAATATAGCTTTACCGGTCAATTGTGATTTACACTTAAGGTGAGGTGTCCCAAACAAAAAATGATCTTCAGTAGAAGGTTATTTTTTTTGATTTTGAATTGTTAGATCTGCGTGTATGTGACCTGTACAAAAGTCGTCAACAATGATACAAGTAGGACATGTTTGTTGATGAAATTACAATAAAAGCTAAAGCTGGTGATGGGGGAGACGGGGTCGTGCGTTGGCGTCATGAAAAGTTTCGACCAATGGCAGGGCCTTCTGGTGGAAATGGCGGAAAGGGCGGAAACATTGTCATGAAAGCAGTTTCGGATCTAAATCGCTTGGCTAAGTATACTGGAGCTAAGGAGTTTACGGCTAGTAATGGAGGGTCTGGACTGAACAAGAGTCAGTATGGCAAGAATGGGGAAGATTTAGTTATAGAGGTGCCAGTAGGTTCGCTGGTCTTTGATCGTGAGCGAGACCGCACCTATGAGTTTACTGAGCTTGGGCAGGAAGAGATCGTGCTAAAAGGCGGGGGAGGTGGTTTAGGTAACGAGCATTTTAAATCAGCTACCAATCGTTCTCCGGAGAATGCCACTCTCGGTCGAGAGGGAGAGAGAGCAGAACTTGAAATCATTCTCTCGCTGGTAGTAGATGTCGGACTAGTCGGTTTACCGAATGCTGGAAAATCGACCCTCCTTAACCAGCTCACTAATGCCAATTCAAGGGTCGGTGATTTTCCTTTTACTACCACTGAACCACATCTAGGGGCAATGTTTGAGTTCACTATCGCAGACATTCCTGGTTTGATTGAAGGGGCTGCGGATGGTAAAGGGTTAGGACATAAATTTTTAAGACATATTGAAAAAACTAAGATGATCCTACACCTAGTTTCCTTGATCGAAAATAACCCAATAGAGGACTATAAGATCGTACGAAGGGAGATACTATCCCATAAGAATGGTCTAGAAAATAAGAACGAGTGGATTATCTTTACCAAAAAGGACTTGGTAGATAAGGCTAGAATAGACACAATTCTAAGTACTATTGACACCAATGAGAATCGTGTGTTTGTAATATCAGCAGAAAGCGGTGAAGGAGTAAAAGAGTTGAAAGACGAACTTGTAAAGTATCTCAGAGAATCGTAGAATCCATCACATATATGTATACAAAAGGATATAAACCGACCATTGGTCTTGAGGTTCATGCTGAATTAAAAACTAAGAGTAAAATGTTTTGTGGGTGTAAGAACGATCCATCAGGAAGTCTACCCAACACTAACATTTGTCCAGTTTGTTTAGCTCATCCAGGAACACTACCAACACCAAACGAAGAAGCAATAAAAAAAGTTCTACAGTTTGGTGTAGCCATCGGAGCCACGTTTGCCGATTACTCGGAATTTGATCGCAAAAATTATTTCTACCCAGATATCCCTAAAGCCTACCAGATTAGTCAGTATGCCTACCCGTTCTTAACTGGTGGAGAGATTAAAGGTGTTGCACTTACTCGCGTTCATTTAGAAGAGGATACCGCAAAGAGTCAGCATGGTAGCGATGATAGTCTAGTCGATTTCAATCGTGCTGGGGTACCACTGATGGAGTTGGTTACTGAACCAGTCATTCATGATTCAAAGACAGCGGGCGACTTTGCTCGAGAGCTACAGCTAATCTTACGCACTCTTTCTATTTCAGATGCGCAGATGGAGAACGGGGAAATGAGGGTCGAGGCTAATATCTCAGTAAGTAAGAATGACACTCTTGGTACAAAAGTCGAAGTTAAGAACCTCAATTCGTTTAGGTCGGTTGAGATGGCTATTGAGTATGAAATAGAGAGACAGATACAAGTCTTAGATAGGGGTGAAAAAATAATACAGGAAACAAGAGGCTGGGATGAGGCAAAAGGCAAGACGTTTACACAACGTAAGAAAGAGACAGCGAACGATTACCGATATTTTCCTGATCCAGATTTACCCAAGATAAGTTTAAAAACAAAGCTAGAATGGGAAAGATCTCGTCTAAACGATAACATGCCTGATTTACCATCGAAAAAGCGAGATAGCTACGAAATAATTGGTCTAGATGAAAAATTAGTTGAAGTACTAATAAACGACTCTTACTTGGATCAGATATTTTCTGAAGTAGTACGTGATAATACTGGTGAGAATAAATTATTGGTGCTAGCCGCAAATTATCTAACTTCTGACGTCCTGGCTTTGATTGCTTCTAATCCCAACAAGGAACCAAAGTTAACGTCTTTTACGCTAACAAAGCTTATAAAAATGGTTTCTGAGGGTAAGATTAATTCCCGTATTGCAAAAGATATACTAGCAGTCGTTTTATTTACAGACGAAGATCCTGAAGAAATGGCAAGGAAGGGTAATTTGCTACAGTCATCTGACACAGGAGACTTGATGATTCTGGTGTGTTCTGTGATTGAAGACAACCCCTCGGTTGTTAAGGAGTATCGTGAGGGAAAGGTCAATGTTGTTCAGTTCTTAGTGGGTCAGGGCATGAAAAAGAGTCGTGGTACAGCTAATCCTGGGATACTACTAGAGTTACTAAGACAAGAGCTCGATAAGTAAGGACTTATCAACATGACGAGAAAACATTCTTTAAAGCCCCAGATTTTACTGCTATAATCATTAGCGTATGAGTATCGTACAGATTGACGGTGAGGAGTATTGCAAAGCTTCTACTTTAGCTAAGAAGTATCGTTACACCAATGATTATATCGGGCAACTTTGTCGATCAGGTAAAGTGAAGGCTACTTTGGTCGGTCGTTCTTGGTATGTCTCAGAGGAATCTTTGGTTGGCCATAAGAGAAGCAGATACGTAAAGTCATCCCTAGACGAGAAAAGTGGGATTATAGAGCCAGAAATAGAGATATCTCGTATATCGATAATACCTATCCATTCTGGAAAGGTAGTAAAAAACTTACCACCGAGTCGAGAAAAGAATTTTGCAAAGCGTATGGACTGGAAGCCGGTAAGTTATGAGCTTGATGAGACTGCCTTGATACCGAATGTTGGCACAAGTCGTGACAATAAAGTCAAGGTTAATTTGGCAGAATCAACAAAGGTTAAGATAAATAAGCTTTCAAATACAACATTTTTAGCATCTGATAAGTTGCCAGAGGTAACAATGAGAGGCGAAGTTGGTGTTAACTCAGTTTTTGAGGATTTAGAGGATGATGTGGTAGATGATTATGAACAATTTTCTTATCATGAAGAAGGGGTTATTGAAAAGCCACTATTTACTCCAAAATCAATCTCTCAAAGACGCCAGATCGAATCAGAAGCGGTGCAATCATTAGCAACATTTGGTTTTACAAAAACGCTAGTTTTGATTTTGCCACTATTACTTTTCTTGTCTCTATCGGTTACGGCTGAGACGGTTGTTGTGGCCGATGTCTTTTCTTACGAAACTCACATTGAAATTTCTCCCAAAAACCTCCCGGCTAGTTTGCTTAAAAGTTAAAAAATTATCAACAGTAAACAAAGGATTTTAAATCGATTTGTCTTTATAATTAAAGGTAAATCATGTCGGAATCCTTGTCAGAAATAAAAGACGAAAGGTACAAGTCACTCAAGGAAGTGTGTCGGTCGGTTTCCTATTCTAAAGACTACATTGCCAAGCTAGCAAGAGAGAAAAAAATTGACGCCAAGTTAGTTAATCGTCAGTGGTATGTCGATGTTGATTCACTCAAGAATTTTGCTTTTTTGGCTGAATGTGAACAAAAGATCCGTAGCCGAAGATTGAGTGCCGAGAGGAAGAGGGAGCAACAAATAAAAAAAGCCGTTGAGAAGATTTCAAAGACTACTGATGAAAAAGTTCTTATCTTACCCAGAAAAGTTAATCAGAGATTGGCTGGTGTGGTTGCAGCTAGTCTTGCGTTAGGGTTTTTAATAAATACCACCTTTTTGTCCAATGATTTTAATATTAATAATTCCCATTCACTCACCAGCAACCTCCAGTACGCAGTAAACAAAATTTTTGCTGGCAAACAAGTGACGACACCTGCTGTAACCGAAGGTAACCATCCATCAATCTTTTCTGACATCACGATTACTGAAGAGGTAATTCACCCTGAGCAATACGAGGGGGTATTATTACTTACTGGTACGACAATGGATGTAGAAGGTTTGTTTTCTGATCCGGTAAAAGTTGAAATGATTTCGGAAAGAGAAGGTAAGGTTTCTCTAGAAGTTGATTCCGAAAATCAGGAGAGTAACGGTATCGATTTTGTGGTAGTTAAGATTCCGGCGGAGGAAAGTAAAGTTTCAGAAAAAGATTATGACTTATAAAAACTATCACAACTTGGTAGCTTTTTGTCTCATGGTAGCGCTTTTTATTGTGCCCACATTGTCTTTGTTAGGTCACGTTAACACTGTTTATGCAGCCATTAATCAGCAGATTAATTACCAAGGAAAGTTAACAAATTCAAGTGGCGTAGCTGTGGCAGATGGTACATACAACATGCGTTTTTGGCTTTTGACTTCAACCACCACCGCCACTACTTCAGCGCTTTGGACAGAATCCAGAACTAGTAGTAATCGAGTTACAGTAACTGACGGTCTTTTCTCGGTGATGTTGGGTGAAGTATCATCGCTCTCGTCTGTGGATTTCAACCAGACTCTTTACCTAGGAGTTGAGATTGGTGGGACAGGTGGATCGCCGGCTTGGGATGGGGAAATGAGTCCACGTAAAATCCTCGGCTCCGTCCCAACCGCTTTTCATGCTAAGAACGCTGAGACTTTTTCTGGTATCGCCACAACTTCATTCCTACGTAGTGATGAGGCTGATACCCTAGCCGCCTCAACGGCTTCAACATTACTTACTATTACTCAAAGTGGTGCCGGGGACATCCTAAACCTCTTTGACGGTTCCACTGAAGTATTCACTGTTCTTGATGGTGGAAATGTTGGTATCGGCACCACCTCTCCCTCAGCTCTACTCTCCGTCGGTGCTACCCTAAACTCCCAATTTCTCGTCAACAGCAGTGGCGCCGTCACTGATGGATCATGGACCGGAGACGTCATCTCCTCAGC
>JACCDR012210769.1_pt1 | contig 17074 bp, 25 predicted proteins | sample 7446431 | NCBI WGS metagenome assembly JACCDR01 (sample SAMN15323443, study PRJNA562643) | freshwater metagenome | isolation source: river surface water | place: USA:Blue River Watershed | collected 2017-08-17
GCCCGGAATTGCCAACGGGGCGTAATTTACCAACGCACGCGGGGCACCCCGTCCAAAGTCCTCACCCCACTGTGACTCGCCAAACCACGAACCGATTTCGCGTCCCACCGGGGCCATGAACTCTGGGGCGCCGGACCGTTCGATTAAACGGTCCAGCCCAACGCTACCCTGTTTAATCCACGAATCTTCTACGCCAGCAGCGTATTCGGGACCGCCGGCACGACTCCAGTCTTCGAGGGACTGCGTCGTAACACCGGCGTCCTTAAGCGTGTCGTAAAGGTCTCTTATTTGGCGATAGGTGAGTGGCATAGTTATCGGCGAAATGCGTTAAAATTTTGTCCTTGTAACAAAGCAGACATACCGGCAGGATAGCCTAACGATCGTGACTGTGCTTCGCCACCGGTTGGGGTGCTTGTGCCTAAAAACGCACGGACGCCGCTGCGGAAATCATCAAGCGGCATCTTACGACGTTGGCTATCGTCATAAGCACCACTGTATAACTTATTAAAAATGAATTCTCTTAACGCACGCGCTTCTGGAGAGTCATTGATTCCATCCCATTCCGTAAATTGATCAAACGGACTCGCCTGTGCTTGCTTGCGTTCAGCAAGCAACATTTGCATTTCAGCTTTATTCGGCATAGTTACGGCACAGTTTGTGCTTTAACGCACGAGGGCACCCATCCCGGAAGTGGCTTTGCGCCGCTTTGTCGGTTTGCCTTGCATATACAAGTCTTCGGTGCCCGGCACTTCCAAACTCGGCATCCAAGTTCCCGCGGTCGGCGGTTTCGGTGCCATCGTTTGCTGTTTCGGCATCTGCGCCCCGCCCATCGGGTTGTTGATGGAAGGGACCATCGCACTTGTAGGAAACATTGGATTGGTGACAAACTCCGGCACCGACAGCGGTTTCCCGTCCTCCCCCGGTCCCATTAAGCCCGCCATTGGATTTTGCATCTCCCACGACTTTGGTCCTTTGAAAAACCCGTTTGAGAAAGGGTTGGCCGCGTTGTCGACTCCGGGCATATACATTTTGTTACGGTCGCCCTGCGGATCATTACGGGCTTCACGCAACAGCATCGCCATGCCCTCCGCCGGGTCACGTTGTGGTTGTTGTTGACGACCGCCGAAGTAGGATTTGAGAAATTCGATTAGTTCAGGTGGCATAGTTGTAGTTAGTTGAGGTTAACGTGTTCCAAAAGCACCTAGTTTTCCTAGATGTTGCAATAATTTGTCGAGAGGAGACTCTTCAATTTCCAGCGGCCCATACTTCGGACTGTTGTAGAACTTGTAGCCGGGACGTGGTGTAGGAGCAACATTACTCGCACCTTGTGGCAGTTCAGGAACGACGAGTTGTCCCATATCGATCGGCCTATCCCTTTCCACGAGTTGCCTATCCCCTGACATTACATTTTCTGTCGTAACAGGAGGTGCAGGCTTCTGACGCTCCGCGACCTTCTTATCAAAAATTGCCTCAAACCCTTTAACCTCCGGACGACTTCGCAACGCTCCATACATCTTAGGATCGGTAACGCCATTCAACATTGCGTCAATCGCACCCTCTGCGTTCGCCGCATTGCGGTTGTAGATATTCGTCCTCGCCGCCCCCGCATAATTCGGGAACGCAAGACTTAACGCTTCCTGTTCCATCTCGCCCATACCTGACACATAAGGGAGCGTCGAAATGAACGTGCGCAGATTCTGCGCCTCGCGGTCTTCATTCGCGTTCGCAAGAGTTCGTTCGTCGAGATCGCGGCGAGACCCGGCCTCCTGCAACTGCATTATCGCCATTAGCATATCCATATCCTGTCCCTGTCCCCGTTGTTCCAGCTCCTGTTGCTGCAACTGTGGCCCTTGCATCTGTCCCATTAACGCGCTTAACGCTGCAATTCGTTTTAATTGTCTTTCTGCCATATTAAGTAATTGGTGTAGTGTTAGTTGGAATTGGTCGTAATTGTTTTCCAGTAGCTTCGTGCCAGACGGGATCACTCCCATCAGCATTAGCGTATTCGTGATAAAGTGACGCCGTTACAATAATTTCCTCCAGCCGCGTTGTTGGTGCCGTCGGTCCCGCTTGAAGATAGTAGAGTGGTATGCGACCCCAGTCGAATAACGTCAGCCAGCCCATTTGCACGTATTGATACCACGAAGTTGACGTAGACGGTTGGCGTATTGTGCGGAGAATGTTGGACCAACCGCCCGCATTCCACCAAACGCCACCGGCGTTCACAGAAACAAACACAAATGGGAATAGTTTGTTTTTGTTCAGGTCGAGTAACGCAGCAGCAGGCGGGGGAACAACGGGGCCACCCACAACAGTGTCACCGACATATACCGGACCAAAGTCATTCGGCATCCGAGGAGGCCAAAACGGATGCGGAAAGTTTGGCGAATTGACCATTTCGCCCGAACTAAGATATTGGTTGTGCTGTCCGTGAACAGGTTCGCCTCCATCTACAAGTTGAAGATCGGCTCCAATCGTAGAATCGACGAATCCGATACACACTTGTGTCGTATAACCGGAATAAATATTCGTATCAATCGCGGAAAATCCCGGCCACAGATGGAGCGTGCGTTCATCGACGAGTTCCGGCTCCGCCGTCAGTTGAGGGTGTTTATACCCGTCAAACTCGTAAGTGAAAAACAGATCGTTGAAAATCGTGCGAACGGTAATTCGTTTTACCCGGAACAGAAATTCATGATACTGTTCATATGTGAGTTTGAACGGGGAGTCGAGATCGGATACCGCGACAGACTGACACGGAACGATTCCCGCAGACGAAAAGTGGGAAATCTCCGCGACGGCTCTCATAATAGACGCAGGTTTTGTCCAACGGAGTCGTAGAGACCGGGTGCCCCGTTGACGTTGAGGCCAATAATAACAACATTTGTCGCCTGCCGATCATCCTTTTTGCCTCCATCATCGTCCTTCTTTCGGACTTGAATTTGTTCGTCCTGTCCGTCCGCGCCCACAATCTCAAACCCTTTGCGGCGACCCTGTGGACCACGAATGCCATGTCCGTCACGGAGAAATGGTGGTTCCTTTTTTAACGCTTCCTCGATTTTAGCGTTAATCTTCTCCTGTTCCCGGGCTTTCTTCAAATCTTTGTAGATTTCTTCCCGATTGACTTTGAAGCCAGCCTGTCGTCCAAGGGCGCGAAGACCCCGAACAATGAGGTTATCCTTCCCCCGTTGACTTTGGCGATAAGTATCGTCGCTCATTCGTTATCTGGATTAGGTGGAACTTGCACTTCGATGATTTCGATGTAACGGATACCGAAACGCCACTTCTCCGGTCGAATGCCAACAACAATCCAGCTTCCGTATGGAAGCTCAGGGGGAACGGTGGCAGGGACGGTTAATACGATTTGCCCCGTCACCGATTTCGTTTCCGGGTGCAACGACATAGGCAACTCCGCCGTATAAAGTGCAGCGCCCGCGCCAAGTTCGACGGCGATACGATTCGCTTGCGGGAAGAAGTGGGTTACGCTGGGACGTTTGGGAAAAATTGTGCCGACAGCAACAGTATCCCACGTCGCATATTGCGCTTCGGTCATATATTTTTCCGTAACGCGTGCGTTACACGGACCGGAATAACCCTGCACAAGGTTGTATTGAGGGGGTGCGTTGACGTAACCGCCCCCGCCAAACACAGCCTCGTGGAACAGCACGGCAAAGGTAATGTCGCGCAATTCGTCAGGGAAACTTTCACGCTGCGTGAGAGGATAACGAGTGTCAGCGGGAACGGTGTTCGCACGCAACGTCGATGTAATTTTTAACGACCGCCATTTGTCAATTGGTTCGACTTCGATGTAATCGGAACCGCTAATACCGCCGAGGGTGCCCGCGGCGACCACCTGCTTCGTATAATCAACGGTGAGTTTCGTCTGCTCGTCAACGTGCGTGCCGTAAAGAATCGGCCACGAAGCGTCTTGCAATACGGCGGCGGTTTTCTCTGACACACCGCCCAAGTCCGTAACGGCAGACTCCGTCGTGGTCAAACCCTGGGAAACGGTCAACGACCCTTGGGAGATCGTTTGCGTTACGTCGAGCACACCGCCGCCGAAGTCGGTTGTTAGCCGGGTATCCGTAATCGTCGCAGGTAACGAACCGCCAAAACTCGTATTCGTTTTTAGAACTTCGTTCGTCTGTTCCGTTGTCAGGTTCGACTCGAGAATGCCGCCTGTTAAAGAACTCGGTGCAACATCGTCAGGGTTTTTCTGCTTCGTAATGTTGATGCCATACTTCGCAAGAAAGCGGTCGGGGATTAACCGAACCAGCCCTCGGAACTTTTCCGTTAATGTTGGTCCGGGAACTTTAACGGCCATGACGACGGAAAGCTTCGAACTTAGCGGTGTCCCATGTCTTGAGGGATTCGAGTCCCCGTTCCATCATAGCGACGGGAGGCGGAAGCGAACCCTCTTGGCGCGGGACGAAAGTTTGGAAGATGTGGTTTAGCCATACGACGCAGCCCCAGATTAGGTATTGGCTGCCGTGAGTGGTCCATACGTCGGAAACTGTCGTGCTTCCTGTTACTGTTGCCGTTCCAGTTGCTGTTCCAAGCGCAGTATAGGTGCCAGTTGGATTGCCTGCAACAGAAGGTCCATCCCAACAAGCAGTTTCATCTGTCATTTCCCGCAACCGCCAACCGTCAGGAGTGTAGGCAAGAATAGCGTTGGAAACGCCTGTATTAAACGCGTAAAGCATTGCGCTGTAACCAGAATCGTATCCGATAGGAGTATATGTTCCAGTTACGTCGGGTGACAACGTTCCTGTTACAACCGCACTTGGGACAGTAACGCTTGTCCAGTCCGCCGCATAACTATAAACCTCCAACCCCAACGTGTATGTCGTTGCCGTCGTATCTCTCGGCCAACGGAAGACACTGTCGTTGACAAAGTCAAACCGGGCCATGCCGGACGGAGCTTCTAGCTCATCGTCAGTCAAATACGCCGGAATGATTTGATATTGGTTGTCAGCCCGTTGCCGCTCCAGACTCTCCGCTACGTTCGTCCATTCCACCGGACGTAGATTATTGTCATCGTCATACAGACCGACTTCAATAATAGTCTTAATGTTTGTAGCCGTTCCGCCAACGTGCGTTGTCGCCGACGTTAGCGTCCCGCCCGTGACACCGCTCACCGAAACGTCAACCAAGCGTCTCTGGAATTCAAAGTCGTAGTTTTGCTCTGCGTCTTTTCGGACTTGATTAACTGCGACAAGAAACATATCGGTCCCGTCCACGGTAAGCGATGCTACCGTTGTTCCGAGAATGTTAGCGACTGCCTGTTTAATTTCGTAAAGTGTCACGGGACGGGTAAAGCTAAGGTTATGTCACCGCCTGCCAACCCCATCCCCGAAGGGATGGGGCGGAGAGGATGCGTCGTCGAAACTGACGCAAGGTCTCTCTTTACGGCGGGCGGCTTCGACATTAGAACTCGCGGCCACGCTTGCCGAAGGGACCGGACGGTTTGCCCGAGCCCCCGACAGCTTGTTTCAGCGGGTTCTCCGCGGAGACGGACTCAGGCCCGTCCTTCGCGTTAGGTTCGAGGAGCGACGACATTTTCTTCGTCGGCTTGGAAGGCTGAGCATCAGCGATACTCTGCCCACTACGGATGGTATTAGCCATTGTGTATGTTCCTTTCTTGTTTGTGGTTTAGTAGATCGGCGGAGTGCCGATTACGGTGATGTATGCGACTGTCGTCGTAACAGCAACAGGGGCGGGAGCAGCAGCGCCGTCAAACAGCAAAATAATGTTGTTTGCAGGATCGACCGCAGCAGGGTAGCCCTTGTTGTTTGTCGCGTCGTATAGTGTGCTGCATGAGATGAGGGTTTCAAACCCCAACGCAGCAGCCCCGATTGTATCAGTCGTCGCAATCCCCTGCCCCGTTAGGACCAGTTTGAGCCGACGCTGGACCACGCTGCGGTCTCCTTGCCCGTTCGGATACGATTCCGCAGAACCGTCCGTCGGGTAGAGGGAGACCGCAGTAGATGCAAGAGCAGCCATTATGAAGCTCCTTTCGTTGTGTCAGGAACCTGCGCAGGATCACCAAGGACGGCTTTAACGTCGTCAAGGTGCAAACAGTCTGTGAGGTTTGGACAGGCATCATTGGAGCTAATAGGCGCCAAACGCCCATTACAGTGATCGTTGCCGGGAACTGCATCATACAGAATTCCCGTAACGATATTTTTGCTGTATAGGTCAACAAGAACGATTTTGTCTCCGTTCTTGGCCTCTCTGCCATTTCGGTAGTGCATACTACGACGTGATGCCTCCGAGCTGATCGACCCACATATGCGCTTCCGGATACCAGATTTCGTATCCACCCTCGGTGAAATACATATCCTTGCGCCGGTCGGCATCGTTCGGCTGGATGCCTTCGATGACGTCGGTATCCCGATCCGTCAAATGGCGCCAGATGAGGTAGCCGAGGTCGATGTAGAGACAGGAGTTGTTCCACAACGGACTGTTATTCCACAGCGGATGCGTCTTGTAGTAGACTTTGCCCGCATTGCTGCTGTGCTCGCAGAGCTGGAAGTCCCAGCCCTTGACGCCGCTATCGCGCATCGAGGTCCACTGGACCTGTTTCTCGTAAGACTCAGTCACCTTGTTGAGGTAACCCTGTCCGCAGAGTGCCAACTTCTCCCACGACGTGTTGTTCGTCTTGGTGAAGACGCGGCTGTTCAGTTCGTTGAACTCAGACTTGCTGATGTTGCCACCGGCGAGTTTGATGATGCGCTTGTTCGTCTCAGTCCGCCAGTCGGACGCCAGAATGGACGATTCTCCAGTCGCGTAGTCGAATGCGCCACCATTGCTGATATTGCGCTTCTCCCACTGTTCGAGGAACCAGAGAAGACCACCGGTCTGATACCGGAACACCGTAGTGCCCGTATCCTCGTCGGAGACGTTGTTCTCTTTGCGACGGACGCCCCACATCGTGGTCTTTTCGAGACCGTTGAGGTGGATGATGCCGTTATCCTTCAACGCTTTCTGGTAGTGACCAGATTTGTTGTATTGGAGCGGCTGCTTGAGGGCGTTACCCGTCAGCTCGAACGCACGCTTATGGATTTGCGTGTAGTTCGTGATCGTCGTCGGGAAGTAGTTGCCACCCGTGCGGGAGCGACTACCTTCGGCAAAAGCCGAACCGGTGTAGTAGACGTATTTGTCTTCGTTGGAAGACGACGAGTTGAGGACGGTGGACGCCAACGTCGAGGCCGGATCGAACTCGATGTAGTAAGGCGACGTAGTCTTGTTGACGGCAGTAACGCGCCCTTGCAGGTTTGCCGTCCCTGACGTAAGGTCAAGGTTGAAGATGCCAATAGTGTCGTCAACTTGGAAGAAGTCAGCGCTGTCGACATACATACGAAGCAACGTGCCCGGCGCTACCGTAACAGGAGTGCCCGCCGTCGTCGTCGTGCCTGCGAGATAGAACACAACACCCGAACTCGGTTGGCCCGTGTCGAGAGTTTGCGTCCGAGGGTCATTATATCGCTCCTCGTTCCAGCTGAATTCCGGATTAGGAGTGAACTGCGAGTCGTCGAAGAGTGACTTCAACGCCGTCAACGGTGCGGTGCCCTGCGGGTAGTCGTATGCGACACGCCGCCGGGTATTAGTGCTCCAATACGCGTCAAGCGTATCAGAAGAAGCCATGCCTGAAACAAATGGCATATATCAGTTTCCTTTCATTTTGGTTTTGTTGTTAAAGGGCACCGCACCCACGGACACTTATCCGTGGAGTTTGGGAAACAGAGATGCGGCACGCGGACGAGTTCCGTCCGGTGTAGCATCACCGTCATTGCCCCCACCACCGCCGCCGCCACGGGGTGCCGGACGGACAGCGTTGGGATTTTGTTTGGTTTTCGGAGGAGTAGAACCGCCGGAAAGAACGAAGTTTGGATTGCCAGATGCCCGAATGACACCGGCCATGCCTTCCGCAACCGCAGCAAACATATCCTTCTCGTTGGAGAAGGTTTTGCCGGACGCAGCAAGCTGGGCCGTTACCGCATTGCGGATAACCGCGAGATTCGGGTCGGCCAATTCTTTGTAGGTTTCGCTGAAACGATTGACGCGAGCTTCCTCTTGTCGGGAATACTCCGCCTCCTCGAATTTGCTAAAGCGACCGTTGACCTCTTGGCCGTGATGGTCGAACATTGCACCGACCACTTTGAGGACGTGGTCGATTGAGGAGTCATAAAGCTCTTGGATGGCCTCGCGTTGCGTGTCGAGGTTGCCGAACTTATTGACGAAAGCGTCGTCAAACTGACGATAGCCAAGACGCTTCCGCGCTTCGAGGATTTGCTCGGGAGTCGCCGGAGTGTGAGGCGGTTCCGTCTGGGATTGACGTGACCCGCCGAGTCCAGCCTTCTGCAAGGCGGCGGCGAGGGTGTCGGCGTCGAGATTAAGCGACGGAGTGGGGGAGGGAGTCGGTTCGGGGGAGGGATTCGGCTCAGGAGACGGGTCGGGATTACTGTCGAGGACAGGCTCATTAACCGGGTCGGGTTCAGTTACAGGATTAAACGCAGGCATGGTGTTATTCTTCTTGTTTTGTTGTTGTCGTATTTTGTTGCTCAAGCTCGACGTCTATTTCGTCGAGTTCTTGTTTTAGAACGATACGGTCGTTCTGAAAGTGTGACTCCAGTTTTTGGAGAAGTCGGCGTTCACCACGGAGACGGAACTGCTCGTTACTGTCTTCGATGGATTTGGGGTCCAAACTGAGGATTGCATCCTCTACGTCGGCGAGATCGGCCTTCCGGTCGGATTCCCATGCCGCGTAAATAGGACCGGAGAGGAATTCGTCCAACGCGGCAATATGCTGTGTTATTTGTTCGCGCCGAAGGACGAGATTCATACGGCAGCCGGAACGGGTTGGAGCGACGGCATACTCGGTTGCATCTCCGGCGCGTATGCGAACTGCGACAGCGTGCTGCCGTTGCGGAGGTATTGGATTTCGTCGAAAATCTTCGCCGGATCAATCCGCATGAGGAACTGCGCCGCTGCGGCAGGGTTGACTTGAAGGATAGTCGATAGTAATTCCTGCAACGACTGTGCCGCGAAGCCCTTCTCCGACTGGTTTGTCGAATCAAACATGAAGTAGGAGTCACCACAGATGACTTCTTCGGGTGTCCCGATGAATTCGGAATACGCTCCCGGATTTTGGAGAAGTTCGGCTTGTCCCACGATCTGACTGAAATAGTCCTCAGAAAGACTTTGCCGATTCGACGTTAGCATCATCTCGCCAAGCGGGGCAAGTCCGGATTCCCAGATTAAATGCCCGTGCAATTTCATGCGACCGGCGGCCCCTGCCGCAACCATGCGCGATTGCGTCGCGTCTCGGCGACCAGAACTATATTGTCCTTGCATTTGGTCATTGACGCCGGTGATAATCTGCATAATCGCGGAGAGCATTTGGGCGTCGCCCATGTGACCGCCCGTCGTGTCGGACATATTCATCTGCCCGATGGCTTCGCGAACGTCCCGTCGCCCAAAACCCTTCTTGAGGAAGATGTCGGATTCACCATCCACCGACTTCATGTCGACGGCATCGACGTTGATGATCTTCCGGTTAGCGATTGCGCGATTGACTTCCCGCACATGGCTATTGATAAACCAGGAAATAGTATCCTGCAGGCGGCAAATCAACCCGGCAAGGGACATTCCGCACAACGTGTCGTGCATGTCCGGAGTAAACTGCGACATGGTGATGCCGAACGTGTTGTGCCAGTCCTCCGCCGGCTCAAGACGGATTAGCCGGTTATCGTTAGCATACCAGACGTGATAGAGGACGGGGAATTCCTCCGGTCCAAGGGGCTTATTCCCCTCGACAATGAACTTTTTCGGCACAAGTTTCATGCGGCCCCGTGTAACGAGGACTTTGCCGGACTTGTTTTGGCCCGAACCAATGTTTTGCCGAATGTTAAAGTCGGTAACGGTGAAGGTAGTCCCACCGCGACGGTCACGCCAGCTGTCAGGGAGGCCTTCAATGCGGTCAATGCCGGCTACTTCCCCGACAGACTGCATATCATACAGGTCTTCCATGCTGTATTCTTCCTCGACGAAGCAGTAACTGCCCTTTGTGAGAGATTCGGTTAGGGGAAACCGGGTATCCGGGAAGAAACGGTAAGGGGAAATGGGTTCGACGAGGCAACCTTCGTATTTAACGAAGTCTTGCCACTACGATTGCGGCCTCGTTTCAATGGATTGACCCGCGTAATTGACCATAATCGGCTGCGACTTCACGCGCAACGTGGCAATCTTGCGGGTCCATTCGCAGGATAGAATGCCCAAACCGAATATGCCCGTGTGGGCAAGGTGTTGGTAGAGGGTTGTGTTCCAACGATTTTTGCGAAGGTTATTCGTTAGAACAAGTTCCATGTTCCGACGCTTGCTGTTACCATCTTCGCTACCCGTTGGCACCAACTCGAAGAAGTTACGATTCTGATTGAACAGGAGGAATAAGTAGGACACGAACGTCTGCACCTGTGCGAAGGTGTTGGGGACGATCATCTTGACCGGTTTGCCCCGTTGGCTGTTTTTGGTGTCCTCGATGTCCGGACGGCGCAATCCCCGATAGACTTCGTCGTTATACGACCACCCTTCGTATTTCTGCGACATCTTGGACCGACTCTCCTTGACGTGGCCCATCGCCTTCTTCAAGATGGCGTCGTGGAAGGGATTTTCCTTCTCGCTGTTTAGTGCTTTGATGACGTCGTCAGTCATGATTCAGAATGCGCGAAAAGGTTTTCGTCGTGTTGAATGTGCCGGAGAGCAGGTCGATTGCGGAAATCATATTCCGTAGTCGGTGGCACGTAATCCAACCCGTTAATGACAAGGCGGTAAAGATTTTCCATCATGTGGTTATCTTTATCCTTTGGCTTGCCCTTGTCGGGGTCGTTGATGTAATGGTTGAATTCGAATAGCGTCCGCGTAAGGTGCGGGGAAAAGGATGCACGGAATTTGCCAGTCTGTAACCGTTCCTTCAAGAAGGATTTGACTGCACCGAGACCGCGAGTTAAATCCTTCGACGCCTTCTCGAAGCACAAACCGGTTTGGTCGACGTCGTCCGCGATGCAGGAACCATCACGGGGGTCGGGATTCCATGCGTAGGGGTCCATGATGCAGTCGACCACGTTGCGGGACCACGTGCGCCGTTTGATTTCCTGCGCCGTTTCCACAATAAGGTTTGTGTCGAACATCTCGTCGTAGAAGAACACGGCGTTGTTCGGAGCGGTCGCAGCAAATAGGATTGCTTGGGGAAGTGCGTCGTGGACGTCCCAGGCAACTCGGACGGTGTAGTCGAGCGGAGGTTGGTTGAATGCGGTCCAACCACGGGGGAGAGAGGATAAAACGTGTTCGTCATAGACGAATTCGCGATAGACAAGACCGGCAAGATCAATCGGAATGCCGTCGATGGCACACGCCCGCTCATCACGGGAAAGGCTGGCAAGGAAGTTGGCGACGCCTTGTGGAGACCGGTAGGGGTTGTCGTAGACAGACCCAGTAATAATATACCGTTCCACTTCGAGTATATTGCCGTGTTCGTCGGGCACCTTTAGGACGATGAGTTGGCCGTTGTCGGCACGGCGCACCATCTGATGTCCGGGCGGGGTGAACCAATCGTTCATCCACATCTCCGCTTTAGGGGTGCAGGTGAACCAGAAGCTGCCTGCACGGTCGGATAGGCCGCGCTGATACCCCTTGAACATGGCTTCGGGGAGCGGTTCGTCAACGTGGATGAAGTCGTAATCGGAGGATTCCGCCGACATCTTGTTGTGTTTCCACGCCTCGACGGTGTCGATCTTCAACGTGGAGACGCCGCCACCAAGTTCGTTCGGACGGGCCACGTCAATGCGTTCGATATGACCACCGCGAGATTTATGGACGCCACGAATCGCGGCCTTCGGGAGGAATTTCCAAATCTTGCCCTCGGTGAGCGGGTCGCCGGTTTGGCCCGTATGGACTTCGTGGGCTTTGTCCCAGTCGACGACGAGAAGGATGCCCTTGACGGGGCGGGACGGTATCCCAGCGAAGACGTAGGGATGGTTGGCGCCACCGGGGTGCGACTCGCGAACGGCACCGGTTCCGTCTTTAATGTCCTGTGCGTAACGATACCAGGGGCGATATCCGAGGCAGAAGGCGAGGTCTTCCGCGATGCCCATTTCGGTCTTACCGAAGCGGTTACCGGTTCGACCATAGCGGCCGTTGGCAATCGTGGTGTGGAACTTGTGCTGTTTCCAGTGGGGGCGGTAAAAGTTAAGACCGTTGTCCTTCCGTTGCGCTTCGATTTGCGAAAGCAACCGTTCCGCCGCGCGAAGTTCCGCAAGACGCTCCTGCACCAGCAGGTTAGAGCACGCATTGTGCTGCGATGGAGGAGCGGAATTCATCAGGATTAGCCTTGGACCGTCAACAGCATTTCACTGTGCGTGAATGCGCCGATGACTTCGACAGCATCGTTAGCCCCGTCAATGACGATAATGGTGACGCGAATGTCGAGTTGGTCACCGGGGACTAACCCCGTAGGGGTCAGCGTAAATTGATACGAAGCAAAAGTTAAACTGTTAATGCTTTGGGCGCTAGTCGTTACGAGGTCCGACCCGGAATACGCACCGCCGGTTGACGTGCGCGATGTGCGGTAGACTTCCACGTCAATCGTAGCAGTCGGGGTAGTTGCTGCAAGCGCAGTTACCATGCCAGCGCAGAAGTTGATTGCGACATTACCGCCGGTAGTGTATTCAACCGGGAGGGTAAAAAGGATGCGCGCACGTTGCGTGATGCTGGCGCCGTCGGCATCAGACGTAACAACTATAGGCTGCGCCGTGCCGAACGTGCCGGTGCGGATGCCAAGGTCGTCGGAACCTGCTGTGCCCAACGGAGTTTGGTAAGCGTCCCAAACGCGCCAATCCGACAAAGGAAGCGGATAGACTGCACTCGCCTCGCTTTCGAGGGAGCTGCGCTCAGCACCGGTTACGGTGCCCGTGACAATAAGATTGCCCGCTACGCGGACGGAATCAGGAAGTTCGATCATAGTTAGACGAGGTAAAGTGCGCGTTCAAATTCTTGATCGGGCATATCGAAGCCGCTGCCGATTTCATACGCGGTCATTGCTTCGAGAAGAAGTTTGAGCTGTTGCACGTCGGCGAGAGTGCGGTCTGAACGGAATAGGTTTAGCGTGGTGGTTGGGCTAATGCCGACTCGTTTTGCGACGAAACGGGAATAGTCCACAGGAGAGTTGGCGGGGGCACCGGGAAGACTGCCAATTGTGTCCGTCGCCGGTGCCCAACGCGACAGAATTGCTGCAATCGTCCGCAAGCCGTGGGTGAACCAATATGTGCGAAGCAGGACAATACCAGCCCGGATGCCCCATTCTGGTGTCTGGAAGATTGCGTGACCGCGTGCGTCACGACCCGTTTGGCCCTTCCAACCAGAGCCTTTGACGTTGAGGTAGTTGCGGTTACGCAGACCGGTGCTCATTCCGACAAGTCTTTGATGGCCTTGAAGTCGCGGAGGGTGGGTTCAAACCGGAAGGCAGGGCCGTCCGTCTTGTTGTAGGATAGCGTGCAACCTAGGAGGAAAAGCGAAAGCGACAATAGGAGGAAGTGTTTCATTTGGGGCGGAGTTCAGTGACGAGGTTGGAGATGTCTTTGCCGAGGACGAGGCCAATGCCGACCCAGAAGGCGGCCTCGTTAGGCGCCCAGAGGATAAGCGGGATACCGGCGAGTCGCATGAGAACTGCGAGGACGGCTTGCGTATCGGTGTGTTTTTTCGTTCTCATCGGACGAGGGCGGATTCAAGTTTTTTGAGGGACGCGGAAATCGTCTGGAGGAGGTCTTCTTGCTTGTCGATGCGACGCTCCTGTGCTGCAAAGCGGGAAGTGATGACATCGTTGGCTTTCATCCAGTCTGACGAGGTGAAACGGCTCGCCTCGACGATTGCGTGTTCCTTATCCAGAGCGGCGATTTGCTTCGACAGTTCGAGAAACCGTTGCTCAGATCGGATTGCTGCATCCTTCTGCCCGTTCCAGACTTCCACGGCGAACCATGACCCGACGGCCATGAACGACATGATTACGACCTGAATTCCGAGGCGGAGGTTATCGGGGGACGGCATAGTTATGCGAGGGACCAAGGAACGGGGACTTCCTGCGCGTCGCCCCAAGCGAGGTTAGCGGAGTCGTAAGTGCTAATCTTGAACAAGATGGGCGGCGGCTCGGTGGCTGACCACACTACGACGGAGAAGCTGCCCATCGCCGGGTCGGCTTCCGCGTTGTCGTAGCCGAGCGACTTGATGAAATCGACCGGCGACATTCCGACGTTGTTCCACGACTCGGGTTCTACGATCTGCTGCGTCGCGTCGTTGCTATGGTTCGGCAGGTCGATGCGCCAGCGCCGAGTCTGACCCTGCGCGGTGTCGATTGACGCGTTGAGGCGATCAAGACGAGCGAGAGCCGCGTCGCGTTCGGTGACTGCGGCAGCAAGCTCGGCGTCCTTGGCCGCGAGGGCGGCCTTGAGGTCGGTCAGGTCGGTTTCGATGCGGGTGATGAGTAGGATGGTGGTCATAAATCTTGAATGTAAGAGCCTGCGCCTCCGTTTGTGCCATTGGAACCATAGTTGCCGGTGCCAGCGCCGCCGTCCCCGCCCGGAGGGCCACCACCACCACCACCGCCTCCGTTAAGGTTGCGCGTTGTTGCTGCCGAAGTTGCGTCGCGATCGATTTGCATATTGCTGCCACCGTTGCCGCCATTGCCTCCGTTGCCTCCCATGAAGAACTCTGTTCCACCGCCACCTTCGCCACCATCCCCGCCGATACCACCGAGTCCCGTAATAGTTGGAATGACAGTGTTGCTTCGCAGATTGACCGTAATGCTGCTCCCTCCGGCTCCGCCGTCAGAGCCGTTGTCGCCCGTGCTGGGGCCCATAGCACCAGCGACACCATCGCCACCGCTGGCAACAATCACGAGTCCAGTGATGCCGGTGATGTTTAGTATCGCAGGAGCGGCGCTGGAACCAGATGTGCCCGGACTCCCTCCAGCATCTCCGCTGAAAGCGAAATCCGCTCCACTTAAATCAACCGTGCCGATATGCGCCATGAATGTCACTTCGGGGAATACTTCAACGGATAGACGGTTGACCGTCTCAATTACGGCGTCCAAATAGCGCACCGTGACCGCCTGCCCGGAATGTGCCGCTGCGAGCGCCGTAAGGCCATCATAGGTGCTGCCATAAGGCGCGCTTGGATTGTTAAGACTCCCCCCGCTTGCGCCGCTTTCAACGAACGCAGTTCGCACATAGACGGTTCCTGTCGCCATGATGGCGGACGGATGCGCTAAGTTGAGGGAGAGGCCGAGACTAGGCACTAGAGGGCAGTTCCGCAGTAGAAGATGATTTTACCGGAGGACAGCGTAATCGCGGTAAAGTTGCCGTAGATGGTAACGCCTGAGGGGAATGTGATGGCGGAGAGGGAGTCGCCGGAGAGTCCCGTCAGCGTCGTGAAAACGGTATCCGCGATGCAGGTGATGGCAAAGCAGTTGAGGCCCGTGTGGGCCGTCGTGCCGGTTTCGAGAAAGGTGCGAGCGGGTGACATAGTTGGTGTGCCGGTTGGCGGGTAACGGAGAAGCCCAATCCGTTACCCGCCGCCCCAGCCCAGAAGGTTTAGTAGAGTGCTGCGATAGGAGGGAGGTCCGTCACGGTGAACGTGGTCGGCACCGTAATCGTCAGCGACGTGGTTGAAAACGCGGTCGCGAAGGTAGCGCCGGTAACGCGACGCGTGGGGAACCGTCCCATTCCATGCGCGTTAAAGCGGGTGGTCGTGCCGTTGAACATGACCGCGATGTAATACACACCGGAGGGGAGTGTAATGGTCGTGGCGGCCGTATTCGCGCCATCGAGGGCGAAGGCGTAATCTTGGAAGGAGTCGGCTCCCGCGGTTAGGGCGCCCGCCGCCGCAGATGCGCGGATGAGCGTCCCGTTACAGTCGAAGAGGCCAACCTTACCGTTGTCGGTTCCAACGGTCGCACCGTTAAACACGGAGATGCCGGTAGCGAGACAGGTGAAGGGAACGACCACGGAAGCGACGTAGATTTCCGTTGCAACGGGGGTTGAATTTACCCCGTCGGTGGACAACTGCGGAGGGTTATTCCCTGTGCAGAAGTTAGCTGCGGGAGGACGGACGCCACCACCGGCGGACGCGAGGTCGATTCCGCGCGACAGAGTAATCGCGTCAATTTCGTCATTACGATATTTCCAAGCCATATTTGTGTTAGACGAACTCGCTCGTCGCGGCGCTACGGTTGCACTAGATTTACCGCATACGGCTCAACCGGCCACCGGATGCGGGCAAAACGCGGAAGCGCCCTGCAAAAAGTTAGGGCACATTGCGTGCCAAGATAGGGAGGTTACAGCTCGTCGAAGAGGGAACGGCCCAAATCGGACGCGGGACTAGAGGCATCTGGGAGTGGGGCGTGTCCTTCGGACACAGGGTCCGCCTCGATGGAGTAGTCCATTTCCAACACAGGGAGTTCCACCCCAAGTCGGGAGGCTTTCTCCGCCAGTTGGCGCTCAAGCCGCTGGACCTCCTCGATCGGGTCGCCCGACCGGACGGTGTTGTCCGTAACAACATACTGCACCGCTTTGCCGCGCGTCCGGTCCATGATTTCCTTCGCCGCGGCCAGTCGCGTGGAGGCGCCGACCTTCGTGTCGTCGCGGATTTCGACCGCGGTGACCATCGACGCGTCCCACTCCGCCTTCCAGCGTTCCATCATGTCGTTGCCGCCGCAATCCGCGATTAGGGCGTTGATCGTCTCGTTGAACCATGCATTGCGTGACACGGAGCGAACGGCCTCATACGTGACGCCGCAGAGTTCCGCAACGCGGCGGAGGGGATACTTCCCCGTGGCGATATAGTGTGCCGCCTGCCGCATCCAGGGTTTTTCCGTCTGACGAGTTTCTGCTTTCGTCGTGGTCAGGCCTTGGCCAAAACTGTGGATGAGGTCGACTCCGCGCGACTGGTCTATGCGGTTGCCGGTGCCGACCGCACGGCATCTATTTACAACATTCGCCACGATTGTCGGCTCCCGCGCGAACCA
>JACCDR012421003.1_pt1 | contig 17074 bp, 29 predicted proteins | sample 7446431 | NCBI WGS metagenome assembly JACCDR01 (sample SAMN15323443, study PRJNA562643) | freshwater metagenome | isolation source: river surface water | place: USA:Blue River Watershed | collected 2017-08-17
GGGTTCATTCCTTTTCCTCCAGCATGTCGCACGCTTCTAAGGCTTCAACAATTTCGCCCTCGTCTGCGTTCATATCTTGTTTCACTCGCTCGAAAAGTTGCTCTGTGGAAATGTCTGGTTCAATACTCTCCCAATCCGCCCAGCATTGAGCGATTCGCTTCTGTCGCTTCGTCGGGTTCATGGCTGCACCTCCGTAAGCGTGCCGTAGGTGACTGGCAATCCTACGTATTTAGCAAGGTCTTTGGCGTGGTTTCCTTCTTTAACCGGCCCCACATACCACCCCGCTTTAGGCTGCTCCACCGGAGGCAACGGCGCATCGACTTCCCAAGGGAGTTCGACGGGGCCGGAGAGGATTTGAAAACTAATCCGCTCGGAATCTTTAAAGATTTCGTCTTTAGTATCGCGGGTCATAGTGCAAATGCCCGCAGCATTCCCAACTACCGCCACCCACTTCGACTTGCGGACCTTGTTACTGGCGAAGAAGAGGTCTTTAGGATAATGTTTGTTTACGAAAACTTCACCTTTCATAGAGCGAAGACGAACAATTCCATCGCTATTAACCACAAGAAGCTTTTCGCTTTCGGTACCTTGCTCATTCACCGCCAGAAACTTCCCCTCAAACTTCGTGCCGTCACGTTGCACCAAAGGCCAGCCAGCCTTGAGCCGTGCGAGGTCTTCTTGTTTCGATGCGTCGAAGGGGATGCTGGGTAATTTTGTGTTGTCTTGATTCATTTAGTTGCCTTTCTGAGCTCACTAAACCGCATTGCCTCTCCACTGTCAAACTATTTTTTACTTAAATTTTTAGCGTGGATATTTCTATGACTGTTTCCTCGTTTCCAGAGGTCACTTTTTCTTGGGATACTTCGAGTGTGATTTTATCCGCCGAGTCGTCTTGGATGATTTGGGCGTAACGGAGGCAATCAATGAAATATTTCGCGCAAAGATTATCCGGGTCGATAAGTCTTTTTCGTCGGCTGATAACGCGCACATGAACGCGGCCTGTGTGGCTTGCTTCTCTTTTTTCCTCTGCCAATGATTCATCCCGAACAGCGAATTCAGGCTTGGCACTTTGTGCTTCACAACGATTCTCATAATCTCGCAACTGTTCAGCGGTCCAGTTCATCACGTGTAGATTTCAATGGTCCAAGCTAGGAAATGAATGCCAACCATACGGTGAATGACGGGGCATTCTTCGCTGCATTGGCCCATCTGAATTGTGATTGCTGGAATCAAAAACCAGCAGTCCATGTGCGTATCGAATCGGTAGTTCATAATTTTCCTTTCCACGCCAAGCCGCCAGACGCGCCGGGGGTGATTGCTAGGAGGTTCATAGCTTCTTTATGTCGCAAATCAGGTTTACCAGCCAAATAATTACATTGGCTGTATTTAACGCGTAAAGGTGAAATGGGGCCGAAGGCTCTAAGTCAAAACAAAGCATTATTGCCAATGTTAAAAAAGCAATGCTTGTAATTAAGTCTTTCATTCCCCCTCCTTTTCCTCTTGCACGACGACGGCGGAGGCTTGGGATGTGCCAATGCGGACATGCCAATGTTGCGGTTCATCAAGTAGAATGCGGTCGGCTAAATGACTTACCACATTGGCAATTTCTTCTTGGTCATCCCCACTCGCCTGTATCTCAATCTTCATCGTTTAGCCTTTGTTTTGCCTTGTTTTTCGCTGTAGCAAGCCGGTGTTCGGCTTGGTTCAATCTATGCCAGTAATCATTAACCGGCTTCTTCCCTCTCCGCTTCAAAAACTCCCTCTCGCCTTTGGTTGTCATTCGGCTAAGTTTCGTAACCTCGCCGTGTTCCGGGACATATTTCATATCCCAATCCTGCGCTATGCTGGGCCGCTCGTTTTCGTAGTCCATAGGTTTAGTCAATCACGGGTTGCCCGCGTTTCCACCGCTCGTAATCCCAAGGGTAGTAGCCAAATTTAAGCTCGCCTGTTTTCTTATCTTCAACAAACGGGCAGGTTTGACCGGCTAGCCACTTCTCAAATGGTATCCGCTCGATTTCTGGCAGGTCGGATAAGAGCGGGAATTTTGGTTTATCTTCCATAAAATAAATACGGGTTAGTCACCTCCCCGCGTTGAGTGGGTTAGAATGGTGGCTCGTTAGAATCAGTTGTCGCGGGTGGCGTATTTGACGTTGGCCGCGTTGACCGGCCTTGCGACTGCCCTTCGCCGCGTGGCTTCTTTTCGTCACCGATTGAGATAGAGATAAACCCTCCACCTCGCCCCCCTTTCTTATCCCACCCCGACAGCCAATAAAGCTTGCCGTTGATTTTGATTTCACCCTTCCAGTCCGGATGAGTGTCTTTTTCTTTTCGGTCGTTTGGGAACAAGCTGCCTTGTCCCTCTTTTTGTTCGTATGCCATAGGTTTTAGTCGTTGAATTTAATCCGTATGCCTTTCGTTACGCCGCCAAATGCTCTCACGCCGTCCACAACAAACAAGGTAATATTTTGACCTTTCCACTTGGTCACATCCGCGCCGAACTTGGTTGCCAGTGCGCGGCGGTTCGTTGCGTTCATGACCAACTCTTTACTGCCCTTAGTAAACTTGAGCGTAAAGACTTCGGGCTCTTTCTTGCCGTCCTTCATGATTGCGTCCTTGTGCTTATAGACGCCTTCGATTGTAACAGAGATGTCTCCCTTGCCGTCGATGTCCTCCCATGATAGCCATTGAGAGTTTTTCTTCATGGCTCCGCTTGTGCCTGTGTAGGCTTCTCCTGTGTTGCTCATACTTCGGTTGCTCCGGTTAAGGTTACTGGAAACGTGTTGTATGCCCACTGAGGCAGGTCGATTGGCTCAATACTGTTAAAATCTGTTGCGCTGCCCGTGTAGTCCGGCCAGAATCCGCTCTGGACGCATTTATGATAGGCGTCTAGGTCTGACTCAAGGGTAAACCGGCCAACGTCAATGGCGGACTGTTTAAGGTAGCGCACATTGATTTTAGGCGTATCGCCCGTTTGCGCCACGATGAAATAAAACTCAGTCGGATGGAATCCGCACAGTTCCGCCAAGGTCATATACATAGCGGCTTGGACATGATAGCGGCGGTCTGCGATAGAGCGGCTAAAGGCTTCGGTAGATGCGTCAAACGTCGTTTTGAGGTCCACCATGTAATCCGGCCTAAACCAGTCCGGCCTGCCTTTAATCGGCAATCCAGAGCGGTGCACTGCTTTCAATGTTACTTGTGGCTTCCCGTCCGCGATTAGCTCTTGAACTATGCGATTTGATCGGATTGACTCGCCCAGCCGCAACGCATTGTCGCGCTCTTTTGGTGACATTACGTGCTGGCCTTCCGGCAATGCCTTGCGCCAATCCTTGCAATAGTTCGCATTCCAATTCCACGGCTTAGATTTGCCGTTCTTGGTCTGATATTTCTTAGGATGGACCGCCACAACCCGCTCAAAGCTGGCTGGGTCAAAGATAGATACGCTTTGAACCATATCTTCTACCAGCTTGCCGGTCAGCATCGCTTTGGTTTCTTTCTTGCCGGGGTCGCCATTAACGAGCCGGTAAGCATCTGCCGGACACTTGACAAACACGTCAAGCAAGCTCTTGGAAACGGCATTGACGCCTAGGTATTCCAAAAACGGTTGACTGTATAACACTTCGCCTTTTTTCATATCACCTTTCTTAAAAACTACACGCCCTAAGCTGGCCTCCTGTCATCTGTTTTAAGCAGAATCATTTCGCCTCTCCGCGTTCCGGCTATCATTTCACGGTTTAGAGTGTGTTTAAATATTTTACTTTTTAAACAGCCTATTATTGCCTGTCTGCTCAATAATGAATGTTTCATCCCCGCCAGCACTTAAAACTGAATAAGGGGCCTCCTTAATAATCCGCTTAATCCCCTCTTTTCGGCCTTTTGGCGTTTCGTATTGTATGGAATACTCAACGACGACTTTTATCTTTTCTGTTGTCATATCGCCTTTCTAAATCTCCCCGGACACCGCCACATAGCGGGCCGGGTTTTGTTGTTATCCCCGCCGCCCTAGAGGCGGGAAATCACCCCGGCACTAACCAATGCTAGGCCGGGTTACCGTTACCCGATGTTTAAAGATTTACACCGCTTTGCAGCGCATCGGGGCGGTTAAAATCTATCTGTCGCGGTCTAGGTCAATTCCCGCCTCTTTATCATCACCATCACGACGACGCCCTAAGAAAAGTATCAGCGAGCCGAACATGGTTAGCCAGAATAGGGTGGATAATAGGTGGTTCATTTCTTCCTCGCTTTCAGTTTAGCCGCCTTGCGCTTCGTCTCTGCCTCTTTCCAGTCCGCAATGAAGCGAACCGCAACAGGCTTGGATTGGCGCGGGGCGGTTTTCACAGTATCGCCTTCGCCTCGGCTATTAGCCGGTTGAGTTTCATCGGTTGCGCGTCCCCGGCTTCGATTGCCGCGATGAGCTTTGGCAAAATCTGCCTTGCCTCGGCTCCTTCTTCCACAAGACGCTTCAAGGTTTTTCCAGTGTCGGCCTTAAGCTCCGAGAAAATCCCGTGCGCTTTGCCGCTGACTTGGACCGGCCATGTTTTTTCGGTGGGCATATTTATTTTAGTGCGCTTAAAATGTTTTGATGCATTTTTTTGCAAGCTGAATAGTTTCTATATTCCTTCAAGCATTCAAACTCATCATTGTTAAATCCAAGTATGTCGCATAGTGGTTGATTGTTAAGCACGGCGTAAATCGCATCAACTTCCGCTTGTGTTTCAAGAGTCAAAACTACCGGCTTAAAATCTGGTTTTTCTTGTTCTGCTTTCATCTATTTGCCTTTCGTTGGACCAAATAAACACCACCCACCGCCACATTGCAACTATTTTTTTCTTAGAAAAGTAGAGAAGCGTAGAAATACCCTGATTTTATTGGGGATTTTGAAGGATTTTGCGCAAAAATATTTTGCGAATCAATACGCCTTGCCGTGGATAATCCGCAGATTCCGCACGTCATACGCCCCGTTCTTGTCAATATCGACACGGGCAAAACCGTGATTCCATTGGTTAAGAGGCGCGTAATCTGGATGCAAGTCGCACAAACAGCCAGTTGACCAGCACGTAACAACATGGTCATCCATTCGTTTCTGGCTGTGCTGGCTCGTCTGGTGTAGATGCCCACCAATGCAAGACAGACCGGTTCGTAGAAAGAAGCCACGGGCTGCATTAACTGGATTCGCAATCGGAAAGCGGTATTCGTGGCCGTGAATGATATGAAGCTCACCAAGTTTAATAGGCCGCATTTCCTTCACGGACTGAATCTTGAGCCGGTCAAATTGGAAAATGCTCTCTAGTTCAAACTCAGGGATACCGAGTAGCTCCGGTGCCTTCTGCTTAAAGTGAATGTCCCAGCGTTCATCGTGGTTGCCCCATTTGAACACAATCTTGGCTTTGGGGAATCGGCTGCGTAGGTGAGCAAGGAAGTCTTTACCTATCTGAATCTCGCCGGGGAAATCTCGTTTGCGTGGGTCTTTCTCCCAACGACTAATCCCGTAGAAATCAAACGTGTCGCCGTTAAGCAAGATGAAATTCACCTTGTCTTTTTCACCTTTTTTTAACGCTATATTAAGCGCACGTTTATCATGATAAGGCAAATGGATGTCAGACAGGACAAGTGCGCGTATAGGCCCGTCAAAGCTCACCGCAGCCCATTTATTGAAGTGGGTTAGGGGCTTTGGAAGTGGCAATACACCGTTACGCCTTACCCTATCCTGCCCTGTGCCATGCGCTTGAAACCGCCTCGTCCTGTTACCCATCGCCCCACGTAGATAACGAACCATGCAATTACAGCTATCCAGCGTCGCCCAAAGCTCAGGATGTTTTTTGTAGGCCAGCTTAGCCGCTTGGAAGTTGGATAACTCAGGGTTGCTCGCAAGCAGCTCTTTCAGGAACAGATTGCCGGGGGTTGGTTTGTTAGGGGGCATGTTCACCTTTCTCAATCGCCGGAGCGCATTTTGAGCAATACATAAACTCGCTATTGCTCTTGAATGTTTGACCGCCGTATTCAATCACTGAATAGCATCTGGCCAGCGTCCGCCCGTCTCCCTTAATCGCGCACGCCCCGCCATCAGCAAACGGCTTATCCTCCAGCTTAAACCCGCATGAGCTGCACCATGCGTCCCAAGTAACGGGGCCGGTTGGATGTTTTTGTCTCCACTCTTTGTGCTCTATAAAGTCCGTGCATATTTCACTCATGTTTCGCCTTTCTAAGTAGATACCTTTTCCGCCACTTCTTCTCCCGCTTCTTACGCCGTTCTTTCGCGCTCTCGTAGTCGTCGGGCAAATCAGTTGGTAAATCCCTTTTCAAGTGTCCTTTCTAAAGCGAAGTGGATTGCCTTATCCAAGTCATGTCCCAACTCAATCTCAACCCATTCGCCTTGCATGTGCTGTATTTTATGACCGTTCTCCCGGTAATCTATGATTACGCGCAGACGCCTTGTGTGTTGCCGCCTTGAGTCCTCTTGGACCTTTGCGGCCTGCTCGCCTAGGGTTGACATTGGGTTACTTCTTTTGATGCTCCCGCCAAGCATACCAACCACCTAGCCGGACGCCTAAATACATCGCCCAACGTCGCCACGCCGGAACATCTAAAACGCCCATTGCCTCTAGGAAAATCGCGTCCGCCACAACGCGAGAAGCTTGCTGTGTGGCGTAAAGATAGTCATGCAGGACGGCGGCTTTGCCGTGCTTCCCGGTAGGTGGAAAGATGCTCCAGAAAATACGAGGGACGGATGCGAAGTCCGTTTGAAAACCTGCGGGGACCGTGATGCACACGGTTGACCCCTCTCGCCCAATGGCATAGGTAAACGCATTGACTACACGCCATCCGCCCTCTAAATCCTCAACGACGAGGGGCGTTGTGAAGGAGCTGGGCATTACTTAACGGCCTTAAGTTTGTCCAGCACGTCACCAACTGCATTCTTCAATTCTTGCGCCTCGGCTCCACTGTTTTGAATCTTGGCCGAAGCGGTAACGGTGCCGTTGGTGTTGCTGGAAAACTGAACGTCAATCCCTTCGGATTTCCAAAACCAGCGGGTGTTTGATGCGCGGAATTTATCGCCTGCCGCATTCTCACGGGAGACGCGAGTAGCAGAACAGGCGGGGAGAATCAGGAGTGCAGCCAGTAGAATTAAGTTAATCTTTTTCATTTGAATCAGTGCCTTTCTTCCTAAGCCATATATCGTATAGTTTTGAGAGCAGCAAGAAAATTGTCAGCACGCCGATTATGCGCGACAACATCAGGTCAACCGTGATGGCCGCGAAGTAGCCGGTGGTTCCTAGTAAGCTCCCCGTCGTTTGAATGTCAAAAAACTTTTCCAAGTGATGCTTCATTTTCACCATTCTTTTGTTTGCCACGGGGTCAAACACGTGTCCATTACAATAGCCCGTCCCGTTTCTCATAGGCTTGCTCGTAATGTATCAATTTTAGGCATTCTGTCTAGGGTGCATATTCATCAAAGAACGACTTGCAGTGCATCCCGTAACGAAAAAGGATTTGACGTATTTGCAACACGGTCAAAGTCACTGGCTCATTGTCGTAGTTCCAGATAACCTGTTCCGTGTCGTTTGTGATTAAGCCTAGGCTGATACCCTCTTGCAGCATCGTGACAAGGCCCGTAAACATCTCTTGCGCGTGTTTCGTGGTCTTGAGCTTGACGCCGGTTACATCGTCGGTCCATCCGTCGTTTAGGGCGGATTCGTAGCTTTGGAGTTGCGCTTTGTAATCGGCTTCCGGGTCAATCCAAGTGTTGTTGGCAAAAACCCATCCAGCGCGAACAAAGTCAGGGGCTTGAATGCAATCGGCTCTTTGCGATTGGTCGCTGTCCAAATCTACCACTCCACTTTCTGTTAATCTTACCCAGCGCATATTATCCTACCTCCATTGCAATTATTGTTGAGGCACACCGCGCAAACGCTACAGTATCACTGTCTGTGTCTGTTTTGTTGATGTGAACATTATTTGCTGCGGTGCATCTTAGCTGCACGCTATAAGTCGTGGAAGAGGTTGTTGCCGGGCTATCCAGATATGCAAAAGTGATTTGCCGTGTAGTTGTGTTTGACGCCGGATAGCCTTCGGCTGTTGCCTGCGTTCTGCTGCCTGCCGCATCGCCTACATCAATATCAGTGCTTCCGCGTCTCAACTTAAAGTGCCCGCCCGCCGCCGTGTTGCTGCCCATCGAAATAGACACAATCACAAGTATTTTTTTAGTATTAGTGCTGGGCGTGATTGACACAGAAAGCCCGGTAATGTCCGTATAAGTCGTTGACGCAAGCGTGAATGTGTCTGTTTTGACTGTTTGCTGAATGTTAGAAACTCCGCCTCCCGTTATAGTAAGAATACCACCGCTAAGAGTTGCCCCGCTAACACTGATTTCTTCAATGGCTCCCGTGCTGGCCGTAGTGCGGCCAAGCAAGCGAGCCGTGGCCATCGTTAGACCGCTTGAAGTCACGGCACCGCTAGCCGCCGCGCCTAGATTCGTCCGCGCATCCGCCGCAGTGCTCGCCCCTGTTCCGCCGTCCGTGACTGCTAAGTCGGTGGTTAGAGCCAAGCTGGTCATGTTCGTGGCTGGCATGGTCGCATTACTGCCACCACCCGCTCCAAAGCTCGCTATGGTCGTTCCGGAATTGCTTTTGATTGCCAGACCTGCGCTGGAATTGGCCTGAACGGAGGTTGCTGTAGCCGCGCCAATCTCAGGCGTGACTAGAGTCGGTGTATTGGCAAACACAGCCGCGCCGGTTCCCGTCTCATCTGTCAATGCCGCCGCTAGATTTGCGCTGCTAGGCGTCGCTAAAAACGTTGCCACGCCAGAGCCAAGGCCAGAAACGCCAGTAGCTACAGGTAAGCCGGTGCAATTCGTTAGTGTTCCCGCGCTGGGAGTTCCGAGGTTAGGCGTCGTCAACGTTGGCGAAGTTTGTAGAACCGGATTGCCGCTGCCCGTTGGCGTGCTGTTCTTGATGAGCTTGCCGGTGGTGCTGTCAAATAGAGCCGGTGCGCCATCCGTCGCGCTAGCTGGCCCTACAACGTCGCCCGTGCCCGTGCTGGACCATTTAAGGCCGCTTGTGGTGCTGCTGTCCGCCGTTAAAAACTGTCCATTCGTGCCAACCGGAACCCTGACCGGAGTGCTAGCCGCGCTCGCTGCAAAAATGTCGCCCTTGGCCGTCAGGAGCGATTTAGGAATGTAAAGGTCTGCGGCCTCAGTATAGTTTAACGGGTCGCCGTCAAGGTCAACGAAAGCATACGTCTCGCCATCGTCCGGCACAGTCTTGGTTAACGGCTTGCGATATTCCCCGAACTCAAAGCGGTAAGACCCAGCTTGGAGCACCCAAGTCAATTCGCCATCCTCATCCGTCGTCTCGGTTTTTGCGCCTTGGACAATCAGCGCGTTGCCATCTGCGTAAGGAGCATCCAGAGGGGTTGCCTTAACGGTCAATCCGTCAATAGGCTCCCCAAGAATATCCTTTGTGCTAAATACGATTGTGGCTTGTGACGGCATACGCTTTACAAGTTAGTTATTAGCCTGCCTAATGTCAACCAATCTTGACCCATGACAGACTGGAGTTAGCCGCTACGGATGTTCCCCGCGCTGCCGTGGTGTTCACGCCATAAACTTGGATGTTGGCCGCGCCCGTGGTGGTGATGATGTTTTGCAAAATCATCTGGCCCGTTTTGCTGGCAGACAGGTTATCGTTCTTACGCTCGCTGCTGGTGATGTCCGCCGCATTGGTGGCGTCATACAGCTTGCAGGTGTAAACGTCGTTCGCCGTTGCGCCGTTGGCTATTTCAATGATTGCGGTGACGAGATAGACTCCAGTTTCAGGAAGCGAGGCTTGAAGACTGGTCGTTCCGTAGGTAATGCGTGCGTAAGAATTGGTAAAGCTATAAGCGGTTCCGCTTCCGGCTCCTTGCGTAGCTTTAGTTTTAGGTGTGCGGAGCTTCCAAACATATTCGTTAGTTGTGCTTGCATAATCGTCTGGACGGATAACGTCGGGGCTGGATTCTGCCGTGGTTCCACTGACTAGCTCGTAATGATACAGCCCCTCGTTGATATTGACCGCATAGAGCGTCCCTGCCGCCGTCGCCCCACTGGCCGTGGTGATGCCGTCAAGGTTTGTGGAGCCGCCGCCGGTCAAGCCTGTGATAGCCGAGTTGTTGTTTACAAACCGCGTGCGAGTTTCCTCGGTGGTGTAATAGCTCGCCTGCGGGTTTGGAGTCGTGTTCGCAAGGTTGATAACCTCATTGCTAATGCTTAGCGTGCCTTGAAACAACGTCCGCTTGTTGCCGCTTGGGTCGGTCAATTCAGCTTCTAGCGTGGGTTGGTAAACCCCTCCGCTTGCGTCCAAAGCTTCGGCAAGAACGTTGTAGGTATTCAGCGGGAAATCACCAGACCAGCCCGCATAGGGCGTTGTAATCGGTGTCCACGTGGCTTGCGTCAGAACAGGCTCTTGAGCCAAGTTGATCGACTGCCATTCCTTGGTTGAACCGTCGCCTGTTTGCTCCTCGGTAACCACCGCGTCACTGTCGGGCGTTAGGCTGCCCGTGTTTACAGTAAGCAAAGCCTGCGCTCCGTTCGTATCCCATTTAATGAGATACAATCCCGTTGCGCCTTGACTCACTGTAACCGTATCACCGCCCGGTCCGGTGTTAGTGTTTAGGGCATTCAGAGCCGTCTGGACCGTTGCCGCGCTGGCATTATAGGCTAGTGCGCTAGTCGTATCTACCCCGTCTGAAATGGTAAACGTGCCGCCTGTTGGCCGTGCCGCTGCGGTGCCGAGTGCCAGCTTGAAAGTATAGCTACCAGCCCCGGACGCGCTATCTACTCCGGCGCGATTAACCAGAAACGCACGCACGGTGTAATTATCGCCCGCAATCAGGCTTGGCAGTGTTGCCGGTCCCAAGTCCACACCCCGCACAAGCGATGTAGTCGGCCCGGTTGCGTCCGTGTTAAAGTAAAGGTCAATGGTTGCCATAAATTATACAGTAATTGAAGTTACAGCTGAGAAACCGGAAATGCGAGAAATATCCCAGTAAGCCTTGTGCCAATAGTAGTAAGTCCCGGCGCTAGGCACAGTATCAACGTAAACCATGCGGAATATACCTAGCTCAATGTCTCCGCTGGAAACATCAAGTTTAAACTCAAAGTCGCAAATGTTAGCCGTGTCGATTATCTCCGTTGCCGTCCCGCTATTGTTTACCGTGTTGCGGTAAATCTTCCAACGCAAGTAAGGCTCCCCGTTGTAAAACGTATAGGTGACATTCAGGCCGCTCTTAGAAAGGGTAGGCGGAAGCGTGCCGCCGCCAGTGTAAACGGCTGGCGTTGGTGGAACACTCAAGGCAGCAAGGTTAGACGCCGCCCAAACGGAATAGCCGGGGCTGTCTCCAATCGAAAGCGTGACTTCTTCGCCCACCCCAATATTGATTGCCTCAACGCCAATTAGCTCTGCGCTGGCTGGCATTTGAATCTGTGGGTAACGCGGCGCGATGTGCTCCGTAGGAACTGAATATGTGGCAACGTAAATAGTTGAGTAATTACCCACCATCACTTTGCGCCGTTCAAGCTTGGTAACAAATCCAGTTGGATATTCATACGTGCCCTCGCGCCCGTTCGCCTTGCGCCGAAAGTGCATTGCACCGTAGAAAACATTGGTTCCGTAGCTGTTCCATGCTGGCTCTGTAGTTACGCTAGTTGTAATTACGTTCTGATTTTGCGTTGTGTATTCAGCCTCAAAAACAGGGAAATTGTCGTAAAATTCAATCGGCACGCCTGTCCCCGGCCCGTTCTGAATCGTGGTTGCTTCAGATAGTGAACCCGTGGTTGTCCCGCTTGTTGCCCCACTTGGTTGAACGAACTCGAAATTTAACGCCGTGCTAGCTGTAAATCCGGTGCTCATCAGCATGTTGTAAACATCTGTATGAAGCATCTGCGTTGAGTATTTATTTTCGAGTGTGACAGTGCAACCAAGCCAATTATATGTAGTCTGAGAAGTGTTTAATTCTTGGTCAACTACAAGTTGCCCTTTAAGGTGCGGTATCCAGTTGTTTCTATTGCCGACATCAAACGAGCCTGAGTTATAGAAATACAGGTTGTTTATTGAGGATGGTGTCGAGTATTGGTTAAGCGTTATCTCAAGCTCTCCGCTTTGTGGTGTTTCACTCATCCAGTATGGCCCGATAACATTAACCGGATGAAATGCAATGCGTGTAGGGCTTGCAGGATTTTGCAACCAATATGGATAACCAGCCCGCGTGATGTCGCCAAACGGAGGGCCACCCGCTCCCGGTGGTGCGCCTGCTATAAGCGGGTCGATGACAAACCGAGGATTGCCGCCGTCTAGTGGCGCGATGAACGGGTCAATGCCGGGAATGTTGCTTAATCCGTCTCCGCCGAAATCATAATCCTCAACCTCAAGCCAAAACTCTGAATCTGCCGGGTCTGACCACACTTGACGCCATTTAAAATACGCCCCTGAATTTGTGATTCTAAGCGTTAAATAATGCGTGCCGCTGACATTCTGAGTGTATTGGATTTTCTGCGTTTGTGTAGGTATCGTGTAAGGCTCCGTAAAGTAATGGTAATCAGTGAACGGATAAAACCCGCGCTTGTCATGCCGCGCATACTTTGACGCGCTCCAAGTCGCCACTGCCGGGGCTCCCGGTGGTCTTGCCTCTGCTCCGCCGTCCCATCCTCCAACGGGCGGAGTGTATGGCGGTCTAATGCCCACCCTGTCATCTGGAGCTAAATCGTCACGGTTGTTGGCCGCATTAGGCCCCCGCGTGCTATTAAGCAGGTCAACCACCAGCCGCCCGTCGCTCTCGTAAACCTCGCAGTTCCGGCCTTGAATGTTCTGAATAGCCCGCGCAAGAGCCACAATCGGCTTATAGATGCTTTCGGACAAAGCCCCCCGCGTATCGCCTTCGACAACTGGCTGTATGTAGCGCGGAAAGTTCATAGCTTCACGTCAATGACTATCGCGCCATCGCTTAGCTTAGGCTCTATGATGCCATCACCTCTAAACGCCATGATTTTGTTGTATGCGTCAACCATCCGGTTAAGCCTTGCCGCGCTCAAATAGGTATCATCATCCCCGGCCTGAATCATTTCGATTGGTTCAAATGGGTTTGCGGCCTGCGCTACATCGCCAAGTTGAATTACCGAGCCGCCTTGACCGTGGATAACAGACGCGCCATTAATGCCAACCATCGAATTAAATGCGTTGAACAGAGTCGCAATCTCGTTTGCGCTCTGTGCCGATAGCAACGCCATGTTATCATCTCGAATCATTTCGCCTTAACGTAACGAGTCACGCGCTCTACGATAGGACCGCGCCAACGCCGGACAACGCTATCCTCTGCAACAATGGATTCACCCGCCGCCACGATAGCCCGGTAGTCCGTAATGGACGGACTTGTTTCGTCTGTGTAGGTATCGGTTTGTAATCCGTCTCCGTCCAGAATCACCTCTTTGACAACAAGCGTTATATCATTGAACGAATTAACACCGGGAGAAACGCCGGGAAGAAAGTAATCGTAAGTCAACTGGCTTGCAACCGTCTCCGTTATCGGGTCTCGCCCAATCTCAATCTGTTGCACCCAGAAATAATACAACGGCTGCGCGTCGAACGTGTCAACGATTTGATCGACCACAAGCGTGCTGCCGGTCGTTCCGGTAAGAGCCGTTCTTATTGTCGTGCGCGTGTATTGCTGGACCGAATCAAACGCATTGTAGCGGATACGCACAGTGTCGCCAACCGCGATGCCGTGTGATGCTGTCGTGGTTAGTGTGGTGGTGCCGCCGCTCGTTGTTCCGGTGTTGCCTGATACTTCTTTTACCTCGTAAAGCACGCCCGCTGCCAAGCCGGGAAAGGTGAAAGCGAAGCTCTCGAAATCAGTTCTAGCCGCTGGAATCTGGCTCCATGTGCGCGTAAACCGGACCATACCACCGCCCATATCCGAAGGTGTGCTTTCCTCGACTAGATAAAACCCGCCCGACGTTGGATGCTCTGAACCAATGGAAACGGCCTCAGTCAGAAAGTCGGCCAGTCGCTGCGTGTAATCCTGCTCAAAGATAAAGTTCGTGTTGACCTCTGGAAATGGACGCAACCAACGCTTGACGCCTGTTTCCTTCGCTACGCTCCAATCTGAATCTTCATAGACGTTTGCCATAGGTTACGGTGCGTTCTTGGGGATAACGATAATGCCGTCAACAACCTTGGCGTTAAGCTCTATAAGTTGCTTTAGCATCATCGCAATATCTTCTTGCTGTTTAAGGTTGGAGATTTTAGCCACGTTCGCATCGGCTAAATCGAAATAGCGTTTAGCAAGAGCCTGATTTCCAGCCGCCATCGCTTCTTCGCCTGCGCTACGGAATCCTAAGGCTTGACGCGCTCGCCCAATATCATTGAACAAGCTTGAAGTTCTGGCTTTGGATTGGTCCAACCCGGCCAATTCTTCCAGCGTGCCGAACTTTATACGTGCGTCTTTAGCCGCCTGAAACTTACCCAGCAACTCTTGGTTTTCGCGGTCTTTCTTGTTGGCTTCTTCCCTCCGTTTGGCCATTTCATCAAAACCAACCTTTAACTCTTTTTGAATGTCCCGCTGTTTTTCAAGAATGCTCAATTCCAGTTCCGCTTGTTTGGTCGCATCGCCCGCCGCTTCGGCAAGCTGAATCTGCAATTCGTTGCGCTCCTTGGAAAGCATTTCGATACGTTGGATAGACGTTGCATCCTCCATCGCAAATTTACGCTTGGCGTCCTGTAACTTGTTCAACGCCTTTAGCGTTTCCTCTGAAACTTTTTTAGGCTCATCCCCAACAAACTTAGCCCCAAGCTTTCTTAGCTCTTCTATTTTGTCATCAACACCAACCATCGGGAGTTGTGGCGTTGCATTGCCGCTAAGGAATGCCAGAACCTTTGTTCCCATGCCAAGCATGGTGTTCTTGATGCCCGTCAGCGTGTCGCCAAGCTCTTTGACGGCCTGAATTTCTTCTTGCGTAGGAACAAACCGCTTTAGTGCGTCGATTGATTCCGCCAAACCTTCGCGCCCGCCCGCAAGCGAGTTGACCAGCTTAACGCCAGACTTACCCAGTAGATCAAAAGCAATGGCGTTTGCCTCGGCTTGGCTCCCCGCCGTTTTCATCACCTCGGCAATATCGTAAACGACTTGCTCTGTATTTTTGAGCGTCCCGTCTGCGTTGCGAACGTCGATACCATACTTTTTGAATTTATCCGCCGCGTCTCCGCTGCCGTCAGCCGCATCGCCCAGCCGCCGCGTTAGCTCTTCAAGGCCCTTGGCGGCAAGTTCAGTTGTGCCGCCCGAAAGCGTTACTTGCTTGTTCCATGCCTGTAGAAAGTCTGTGGATACATCGAGCGATTCCGCCGCATTGCCGATTTTGTCGGCATAGTCCAAGACGGCCTGCGCTGCGTTCTTAATGCCACCAACCGCCAGCAAACCACCAAAAAAGCCGCCAATCTTTCCCGCAATGCCAGAGCCCATGATGCCGTCAGCAAAGTTTTTCGCCATGCCCTTTGCCCCGCGTAATCCATTGGCAAACGGCCTCGCATCTAACCCCAGCGTCGCTTTTAAATGCTCATTCATCGGTTATTAAGCCTGTCTAGGCACAATCTACGCACCCTTTCACTATGCTTGTTCGTAAACGTCTCGTCCGGGTTGCGCTGTTTCTTGGCGATACGGACATATTGCCAGATTCGCTTTAAAGGCATTCTGATTATGTCGCGCTCTGTCCATCCAAACTCGCCAGCCAAAAGGGCCACAATTGAAGCGTAGGAACTCCAATACGGGGCAGAAAAGCCTAGGCTCTTCTCTGCCGGTGCGTCCTCGAACGACTCGTTTAAATACGCATTAATCGCCTCAACGCCTTCCGCCCATTTAATGCCGCGCACCTTGCGACAGAACAAATACCGCTTGAATCTCGCTTTCTGGCTATACTCAGGCGATACAGCCCATAGAAACACCGCCACATCTTCAGGTAGTGGCGTTCCACCGCTCACAAATGGGCTGCCAACGCACTGCAACCGGCATAGATGCTCCAGCGTCAAGGGCATGACCTCAACGCCGCAAATCAATTCTGTTACGCCTAGAAACGCCGCACTTCGGATTAGCTCTTCACGGTCTAAGGCTTGCCGATAATCCGGCCCAAGTATGTCGCGAATGTCTTCCACATCTTAGGCTCCATACTTCTTGATTGCGGTGATGTTCTGTTTCTTTTCGCCCGCTTTATCCTCTGGATAGTCCGCGTTCTGGATGAAAAACACGACGTTGGTTGCGTTGGCGTAGTTTACCGTAAAGTTCTGGCCGTGCGTCAGATAAACGGCATTGGTAGCAAGCTGAACTTGCGCGGTAGCGCGGATGAAATCAGGCACGCCGACAGAGCCAATTGGCTCGTCCAGTTCGTTGGTCCGCAAAATCTCTTTGACCGGAGTCGAAACGGTGAAGTTGTCGGCGATGTAGGTCACGCCGTTGACGCTCAGCGTGCGGGAACCGTAGGAAACAGAATTGTCGTTATAGACTGCGCTCATAAAAAGTTTCTAGTTTAGTTTTACTAATACCATGTCAGGCTCTATTAGCAAGACTTAACTTGGCCATGCGTCGGCTTTGATTCTGAATACGCCGGAGTAAGTTTCGGTAGTGATGTCGAACCGCTCGTTTGAATCCACGCCCCGGCTGCCACCTGTCCGCGCTAAGTCGTCAATTATTAGGTAGGTAAGCCGCGCATTCATGCCGCTGCCTGCGCTTTGGTCTGCCAACCACCTTTCCATGATGTTGCGGACCTTGCCGCGATAGGTTGCGTGATTGGTCCCTGCGCTTGTCTCGCTTCGGTTCGTGACAATCTGCAACTCAATCTCGAAGTCGAAAGCCTCGTTGCCTTTGCTAAGGTCGGTATATTTGCGATGCCCAGCCCCTACCGTCGCTTGAACGACAACGAACGGCGCATCTTTATCTGTTGTGTCAAGTGACTTATAGTTAGTCAAGCTGGCCGCAGTCAAAGCCGCTGCAAACGCAGTTTCTAGCTGTCCTTCAAAGTCGTATAGCGTCGGATAATCAGCGGCTGGCATTAGAAACC
>JACCDR010636354.1_pt1 | contig 17069 bp, 14 predicted proteins | sample 7446431 | NCBI WGS metagenome assembly JACCDR01 (sample SAMN15323443, study PRJNA562643) | freshwater metagenome | isolation source: river surface water | place: USA:Blue River Watershed | collected 2017-08-17
CATGGTCTACAAGGGCAGCATCCGCGTGGGCGGCGACAAGTTCGACGAAGCCATCATCAACTACATCCGCCGCAACTACGGCATGCTGATCGGCGAGCCCACGGCCGAGGCCATCAAAAAGACCATCGGCAGCGCCTTTCCGGGCAGCGAGGTCAAGGAAATGGAAGTCAAGGGCCGCAACCTCAGCGAAGGTGTGCCGCGCAGCTTCACCATCAGCAGCAACGAGATTCTGGAAGCGCTGACCGACCCGCTGAACCAGATGGTGTCGGCGGTGAAAAACGCGCTCGAACAAACCCCGCCCGAGCTGGGCGCCGACATCGCCGAGCGCGGCATGATGCTCACCGGCGGCGGCGCGCTGCTGCGCGACCTGGACCGCCTGCTGGCCGAAGAAACCGGCCTGCCGGTGCTGGTGGCCGAAGACCCGCTGACCTGCGTGGTGCGCGGCTGCGGCATGGCGCTGGAGCGCATGGACCGACTGGGCTCGATCTTCACCTCCGAGTAGCGCGCGTCCGACATCAACTGTCGCGCAGTGCCTTTGCCCCAAGCCGCACGAGCCCCATGCCCGTCGCCACGCTGGACCGCACGCCACCGCCTTTTTTCAGACAGGGCCATTCGGCCCTGAGCAAGCTGGTCTTTTTCGCCGCCCTGGCGTTGTTTTTGATGGTCGCCGATGCACGTTTTCAGATGGTGGCGCCGCTGCGCTCGGCCATCGCGGTGGCGCTGATACCGCTGCAGCGCGTGCTGGCCGTGCCGGTGGACCTGCTGACCAGCGGCCGGCACTACCTGATGGGCCTGCACGAGGCGCAGGCCGGCGCGCAGGCGGCCAGCCAGCGCCTGGCCGCGCTGTCTGAACGCGCGTCGCGCAGCGACCAGTTGGCGCTGGAAAACCAGCGCCTGCGCGGCCTGCTGGAACTGCGCCCGGCGCTGCAGGTGAAAAGCGTGGCCGCCGAGCTGCTGTACGAAGCGGCCGACCCCTATTCACGCCGTGTGGTCATCGACCGCGGCGCGCAGCACGGGCTGGTGGCGGGCTCTCCCGTCATCAACGAAGCTGGCGTGCTGGGCCAGGTGACCCGCCTGTACCCCTTGACGGCCGAAGTCACGCTGCTGGTGGACAAAGACGCCGTGATACCGGTGCTGAACACGCGCACTGTGCAGCGCAGTGTGGCTTTTGGCGGCGCCAGTGGCGGCAGCCGGCTGGAACTGCGTTACCTGTCAGTGGACAGCGACATCGAGGCCGGCGACGCCCTCACCACCAGTGGCCTGGACGGTGTATACCCGCCCGGGCTGGCGGTGGGCCGGGTGGCCACCGTCACGCGCCGCTCTGAAAGCGGCTTTGCCCGTGTGCTGGTGCAACCGGCCGCGCCGCCTGAAGGCGTGCGCCATGTGCTGGTGCTGCAGCCCGTGGGCCAGCAGTTGCCGCCACGCCCGGTGGACGAAACCGAGCCCGCCGCGCCGGCCGCCGACCGCACCTTGAACACGCCCCGCCGCAGCCCGGCGAAAGCCGCGAGCACCCCGTGATGCTGCCGCGCGGCACCCACCAACTGCTGCTGCCGGCGAAGCCGTTTTTCGTCAGCGCCACCCTGGTGCTGGCGCTGGGCTTCAACGTCTTGCCGTTTGGTCGGCAGCCCGCGATGCCCGACCTGTTGATGGTGGTGCTGATGTTCTGGGCCGTGCACCAGCCGCGCCGCGTGGGCATGGGCGTGGCCTTTGTGCTGGGCCTGGCGATGGACGTCAACCAGGGCGCGGTGCTGGGCCAGCACGCCCTGGCCTACACGCTGCTGAACTACCTGGCCGTCTCCATACACCGCCGCTTGTTGTGGTTTGGCGTGTTCGAGCAGGCGCTGCAGGTGTTGCCAGTTTTTGTGGCGGTGCACGCGGTGTCGTTGGCCGTGCGCCTGCTGGCCGGGGGCATGTTCCCGGGCTGGTCGGTGCTGGCGGCGCCGGTGTTTGAAGCCCTGCTGTGGCCGGTGGCTTCGCTGGTGCTGCTGGCGCCGCAGCGCCGCGCACCCGACCCCGACGAAAATCGGCCGTTGTGAAGGCCCTTGTGAAGGCCCTTATGAAGGCCCCTTTTACAGCCCCTGGCGCAAAACGGTTGCCGTGAACGAGTTTCGTGACGTCGAACAAGAACTCGACCGCTTTCGCGGCCGCGTGCTCGCCGCTGCGTTGCTGGTGCTGGCGGCCTTCGCGCTGCTGGCCGCGCGGCTGGTGCACCTGCAGGTGTTTCGCCATGACGAGCTGGCCACGCAGGCCGAGGCCAACCGCATTGCGGTGGTGCCGGTGGTGCCCCACCGCGGCCTGATCGTCGACCGCAACGGCATCGTGCTGGCCACCAACTACTCGGCCTACACGCTGGAGATCACGGCGCAGCGCAAGCGCCAGGGCGGGCTTGATGCCTTGCTCGACGAGCTGTCCACCGTGGTTGACATCGGGCCGCGCGACCGCCGGCGCTTCAAGCGCTTGCAAGAAGAGATGAAAGGCGCCGATTCGCTGCCCATCCGCACCCGGCTCAGCGACGAAGAAGTGGCCCGCTTCACGGCCCAGCTCTACCGCTTCCCGGGCGTGGAGATCAAGGCGCGGCTGTTCCGCAACTACCCCCTGGGCGAGGTGGGTGCACACCTGCTGGGTTACATCGGGCGCATCAACACGGCCGAAAAAAAGGCCATGGAGGACTGGGAAGAAACCGAGCAGGGCAATTACAAGGGCACCGAATACATTGGCAAGCTGGGCATCGAACAAAGCTACGAACGTGAACTGCACGGCACCGCCGGTTTTGAGGAAGTCGAAACCAGCGCCGGCGGCCGCGCCGTGCGGCGCATCAGCACCACGCCGGCCATCAACGGCGACAAGCTGGTGCTGTCCGTCGACATCCGGCTGCAGGCGCTGGTGGAGTCGATGTTTGGCGACCGCCGCGGCGCACTGGTGGCGCTGGACCCGCGCACGGGCGAGGTGCTGGCCTTCGTCAGCAAACCCACCTTCGACCCCAACCTGTTTGTCGACGGCATCGATGTCGAGAGCTGGCGCGAGCTCAACGACAGCATCGACCGGCCGCTGCTGAACCGGGCGTTGAAGGGCACCTACCCACCGGGCTCCACCTTCAAGCCCTTCATGGCGATGGCGGCGCTGGTGTCGGGCAAACGCGAGGCCCACACCATCGTCAATGACGGCGGCAGCTTCCAGTTTGGCAACCACACCTTCCGCAGCCATGGCGACCGCGGCCTGGGGCCGGTGGACATGACACGCTCCATCGTCAAGAGCAGCAACGTTTACTACTACTCGCTGGCCAACGAGATGGGCGTGGACCTGATGCACCAGCATCTACAGCCCTTTGGTCTGGGCGTGAAAACCGGCATCGACCTGGAAGGCGAAGTGACCGGCATCCTGCCGTCCACCGAATGGAAGCGGCGCTACTACAAAACGCCAGAGCAGCAGCGCTGGTATGCGGGCGAAACCATCTCGCTGGGCATTGGCCAGGGCTACAACAGCTTCACCATGCTGCAACTGGCACAGGCCACGGCCACGCTGGTCTCGGGCGGCCAGCGCTACAAGCCGCGGCTGGTGCTCGCGGTCGAAGAAGCGCAGTCGGGGCGGCGGCGCAGCGTGGCCGGCGAGGCCTTGCCGCCGCTGCAGCACAAGCCCGAAGACACCGAACTCATCCGCCGCGCGCTGCACGGCGTGACGCAAGAGGGCACCTCCACGCGCGTCTTCATGGGCGCCCCCTACGCCAGCGGCGGCAAGACCGGCACCGCGCAGGCCGTGGGCGTGAAGCAAAACCAGCGCTACGACGCCAGCAAGCTGGAAGAACACAAGCGCGACCACTCGCTGTACATCGCCGCCGCACCCATAGACGCACCCACGGTGGTGCTGGCGGTGGTGGTGGAAAACGCCGGCTTCGGCGCACAGGCCGCCGCACCGATGGCCCGACGCGTGTTTGACTACCTGCTGCTGGGCCAGTACCCCAGCGAAGAAGACCTGGCGCTCACGCGCGAGGGCAAGTCTTCAGCACCCACGGGCACACCGCGCCGGGCGCTGGACGTGCCGTTGGTGGCGCCCGGCATCGGCCCCGAGGCCGCAAGCCTGGTGCCGGCACGTGCGCCCAACCCCGTGGTGGCCGCCGCTGCGCCGGCAACAGGGCCGCTGGCGGTGCCCGGCACGTTGCCGCTGTCAGCAGGGGCCGCCGTGCCGATTCCCGCGCAAGCCCCCTCCGCACGCTAGCGCCACCGCCATGGCCAACCCTTTTGACCAGCCCTCGCCCTGGCTGCGCGTGCGCGACGTGCTGCGCGGTTTTGACAGGCCGCTGCTGCTGGCCATGCTGATACTGGCCGTCATTGGGCTGCTGGCCATGTATTCCGCCGGCTACGACCACGGCACGCGTTTCAAGGACCATGGCCGCAACATGCTGCTGGCCTTGGCGGTGCTGTTTTTGGTGGCGCAGATACCGCCGCAGCGCCTGATCCAGCTGGCTGTGCCGCTGTACACGGTGGGCGTGCTGCTGCTGGTGGCCACCGAACTGTTTGGCATCACGCGCAAGGGCGCCACACGCTGGCTGGACCTGGGACCGCTGGTCATCCAGCCCAGCGAGATCTTGAAAATTGCCATGCCGTTGATGCTGGCCTGGTGGTTTCAAAAGTGCGAGGGCCGCCGCACACCGGGCGTCTTCGCCATCGCGGCGTTGTTCTTGCTGGTGCCGGTGGCGTTGGTAATGAAGCAACCCGACCTGGGCACGGCGCTGCTGATTGGCGCCAGCGGCTTGTTTGTGCTGTTTTTTGCCGGCCTGTCGTGGAAGCTGGTGGCGCCGGCCGTGGTGCTGGGCCTGGTGGGCATCGCCACCATCGTGCTGACGGCCGACAGCATCTGCGAACCGGGCGTGCGCTGGCCGGTGCTGCACGACTACCAGCAGCAGCGCATCTGCACGCTGCTGGACCCCACACGCGACCCGCTGGGCAAGGGTTTCCACATCCTGCAGGGCATGATCGCCATCGGCTCCGGCGGCCTGGCCGGCAAGGGCTTCATGCAAGGCACGCAGACACACCTGGAATTCATTCCCGAGCGCACCACCGACTTCATCTTCGCGGCTTACAGCGAAGAGTTCGGCCTGGCCGGCGTGTTGATCCTGCTGCTGGCCTTCACCTTTCTGATCTACCGCGGGCTGATGATCGCCGCCGCCGCACCCAGCACCTTCACGCGGCTGCTGGCCGGCGCGGTGACCATGAGCTTTTTCTGCTACGCCTTTGTCAACATGGGCATGGTCAGCGGCATCCTGCCGGTGGTGGGCGTGCCGCTGCCCTTTGTCAGCTACGGCGGCACGGCGATGGTGACGCTGGGGCTGGGCCTGGGCATCCTGATGTCGGTGGCCCGAAGCCGAAGGCTGATTCAGTCTTAGCCGCAGGCTGATCCCGTCTTGGCCGCAGGCAGATCCCATCTCGGCCGCAGGCTGGCTGCAGCCGCAGCTACGCCGCAGCGCCGGGCTCGGCCACCGTCAGCGCCGGAAAGCGCACCGTGAACAAGGCACCGGGCGGGGGCGCCCCCGGCGCGCCGCGCGGGCGCGCGTCGGCCAGTTCGATCTGCGCGCCGTGGCGCTGCGCAATCTCTTGCACGATGGCCAGGCCCAGCCCGCTGCCGTCCACGGGCGCTTCGATGGAGCGGTAAAACGGCCTGAACACCGCCTCGCGCTCGGCCACCGGTATGCCCGGGCCGGTGTCCTCGACTTGCAGCACCACCGCCGGCCCTGCGGTTTCGGCCAGCACACGCGCAGTCACGCTGCCGCCCCGGGGCGTGTAGTGCAACGCGTTGTCCACCAGGTTGCGGATCAGCTCTGACAGCAGCACCGGTTCACCCAGCAGCCGCAGCGCGCAGGCCCCCTCGGGGCCCTCGTATCCCAGGTCGATGCCGCGCTCCAGCGCGCGGCTCACAAAGTCGCGCACCACCGCACGCGTGATCGCCGCCAGGTCCAGCGGTACCCGCGGCAGCACCTTGGCGCCGTCTTCTGCGCGCGCCATCGCCAGCAGTTGGTTCACCATGTGGGCCGCACGTTGTGACGACAGCGCGATCTGCAACAGCGAGTGGCGCATCACCTCGGGGTCGACATGCCCCGACTCGATCTCGCGCGCCGCCAGTTCAGCCTGCGTGCGCAGCCCCGCCAACGGCGTCTTCAGCTGGTGCGCGGCGTCGGCCAGAAAGTGCCGCTGGGTGGCGATGCTGGCGTCCAGGCGCTGCAGCAGGTCGTTGATGGCCGCCACCAGCGGCGCCACCTCGTCGGGCACGTTGCCGTCGTCGATGGGGCTCAGGTCGGTGGCCTCGCGGCGCCTGATGCGTTGCTGCAGCTCGGCCAACGGCCGGATGCCGCGCGACAGCGCAAACCACACCAACACCACCGCCACCGGCAAGATCACGAACTGCGGCAGGATCACACCCTTGATGATCTCGGTGGCCAGCAGCGAACGCCGGCCCAGCGTTTCGGCCACCTGCACCAGGGCTTCAGAGGCCTCGTCACCCCCCGTATGGCGCAGCCACACATAGGCCACCCGCACCGGCTCTTCGCCCATCACCTCTTCGCGGTAACGCACGCCGTTGGCCAGCTCGGGCCCGGGCCGCTCGGCTATGGGCACCGACAGCGTTGCGTCACCGGCCAGCAGTTCACCCCGCCGGCCCAGCACCTGGAAATAAACACGGTCGTCATCGCCATCGTCGTTGTGCACCAGCTGCTCGGCTGTGCGCTGCAGTTCCTGCTGGCCGGCCGGCGTGTCGGCCTCACCCCGTGCTTCCAGTGCTGCAGCCTGGCGCGCCAGCGCCAGCGCCACGTCGGCCAGCTCGCGGTCAAAAGGGCCGTTGGCTATGGCCTGCGCCACCACCCAAGTCAGACCCAGGCTCATGGGCCACAGCACCAACAACGGCGCCAGCATCCAATCGAGAATTTCGCCGAACAAAGAACGCTGCACACGCACACCCGGCGCCTGCGTGACCAACGCCTTCAGCACCGCGCACCCCGGCTTGCAGCATGAGCGGTGCGGCTTGCGGGCTGCGCGCCGGCCCGCGCCCTCAGCCGAAACCGATCAGGCCGCGATCTTCTCGAGGCAATAACCCAAGCCGCGAACGGTGGCAATGCGGACAGGACCTTGTTCAATCTTTTTGCGCAGCCGGTGGATGTAGACCTCGATCGCATTGTTGCTGACCTCTTCGCCCCACTCACACAAACGCTCCACCAGCTGGTCCTTGCTGACCAGGCGGCCCGAACGCTGCAGCAACACCTCCAGCAAGCTCAGCTCACGCGCCGACAACTCCACCATCTGGTCATTCAGGTAAGCCACGCGGCCGGTGGCGTCAAAGGTCAAAGGCCCGTGTTTGAGCAAGCTGCTGGCCGTGCCCAGCCCGCGGCGGGTGAGCGCACGCACACGCGCTTCCAGTTCCTGCAGCGAAAAGGGCTTGGCCATGTAGTCGTCAGCACCCAGGTCCAGGCCCTTGACACGCTGCTCCACGCTGTCGGCCGCCGTCAAGATGAGCACCGGCACCGTCACGCCACGGCCGCGCAGCTTGCGCAGCACCTCAAAACCGTGCAGTTTGGGCAGGCCCAGATCAAGTATCACCAAGTCAAATTCATGTGCCGACAAGGCCGCGTCGGCCTCGGTGCCGGTACCCACCTGGTCGACGGCATAGCCCGAAGCGCGCAACGAGCGCAGCAACCCGTCGGCCAGCACCTGGTCATCTTCAGCAACAAGTATGCGCATGGGTGTTGTCTCCTGGTTTGAAGGCGTGGCGGCGGTCACGGGAGCCTGGTTCAGCACGGCCCGGCGGGCCGGCGCCCACCGCCTGCGCCACCAACCCTGCCGTCACCGCCATTGGACACGCCCCCTTTTGTATGGGCCCCAAGGAGTTACCCCAAAAGGACTGTACGCATATCCAGCTTTTGGCGCATAATGCCCGCCAACACAGGAGAAGCCCATGGATGCACCCGTCAAAGCACTGAACACCGAAAAAGCCAAAGCCCTGCAGGCCGCACTGGCCCAGATTGAAAAGCAGTTTGGCAAAGGCTCCATCATGCGCCTGGGCGAAGGCGAGGTGATCGAAGACATCCAGGTCGTCTCCACCGGCTCGCTGGGCCTGGACATCGCATTGGGTGTGGGCGGCCTGCCGCGCGGCCGGGTGGTTGAAATCTACGGGCCGGAATCGTCGGGCAAGACCACGCTCACGTTGCAGGTCATTGCCGAGATGCAAAAAATCGGCGGCACGGCGGCTTTCATCGACGCCGAACACGCGCTCGACATCCAATACGCGCAGAAGCTGGGCGTCAACCTGCAAGACCTGCTGATCAGCCAGCCCGACACCGGCGAGCAGGCGCTTGAAATCGTCGACGCGCTGGTGCGCTCGGGCTCCATCGACCTCATCGTCGTTGACTCGGTGGCCGCACTCACGCCCAAGGCCGAACTCGAAGGCGAAATGGGCGACAGCCTGCCCGGCCTGCAGGCGCGGTTGATGAGCCAGGCGCTGCGCAAGCTCACCGGCACCATCAAAAAGACCAACACCATGGTCATCTTCATCAACCAAATTCGCATGAAGATCGGTGTCATGTTCGGCAACCCCGAAACCACCACCGGCGGCAACGCGCTGAAGTTCTACGCCTCGGTGCGGCTGGACATCCGGCGCACCGGCAACATCAAAAAGGGCGAAGAAATCATCGGCAGCGAAACCAAGGTGAAGGTGGTCAAAAACAAGGTCAGCCCGCCTTTCAAGACCGCTGAATTCGACATCCTGTACGGCGAGGGCATCAGCCGCGAAGGCGAAATCATCGACATGGGCGTCACCGCCCATGTGCTGGAAAAAAGCGGCGCCTGGTACGCCTACAACGGCGAAAAAATCGGTCAAGGCAAAGACAACGCACGCGAGTTCCTGCGCGAAAACCCCGAAGTTGCGCGCGAGATCGAAAACAAGGTGCGCGAAGGCATGGGCATCCCGCTGCAAGCCGGCGGCGAGGCGGCAGCCTGATGGAGCGCAAAGCGGCTGGCGCAAACGGGCTGGCCCCAACGGGCTGACCCCAACGGGCTGGCGCAACAAGCCAGCCGGCGCAAACCGGGTGGTTCGGGCCGGCCTTTAACCGTGTCAGTCACCACCTTGCACCCGTTGCAGTTGCTCCGCACCGCCAGTACCGCCAGCACCGCCAGCAGCGCCACCGCATGGCTTTCGGTACACCGTCATTAAAAGGCAAGGCGCTGCAGTGGCTGGCCCAGCGTGAACACTCGCGCGCCGAACTGCACAGCAAGCTGGCCCGCTACGTAGCTGACAGTGAGCGCAAGGCCGCGCGCGCCGGTGCCGCAGCGCCGCATCACCAAAGCGACGTGGCGCGCGTGATTGAAGAACTGGCCGCCGCCGGCTTCCAGAGCGACGAACGCACCGCTGAAACGCTGGCCCGTGCCAAGAGCCACCGCTACGGCGTGCACCGTGTGCGCCAGCAGCTCAAAGCCAAGGGCCTGGACGACGAACTGGTCAACAGCGCCCTGGCTGACAACCACAGCACCGAACTGCAGCGCGCGCGCGACATCTGGCAACGCCGCTACGGGCAAGCCCCGTCCAGCCCCGCCGAAATGGCCAAACAGGTGCGCTTCCTCACCGCACGCGGGTTTGGCAGCGACGTGATAAGCCGCGTCGTACGCGGAGCGCCCGACGTCGACTGAACGCCGGCACGCGCCGCCGGCCCGCCGGTACCGCCCTGCCGCCCTGCCGCCCCACCGCCCCGCCGCCTTGCCCTGCGCGGCACCGCCTGCAGGTGACCCTGCATCAAACCCAGCAAAACGCACCCGCGCTGTAAGCTTGTGCTGCACAGCAGCATGCTAAATTCGCCACCCGATACCGCCAGCCCCCCCGAAGCTGACGGCAGTGCCCTGGCCCGGTACCCACCGAGCGCCAACCCCCTCGATCCCCAACGCACCGTCACCCCGCCCTGCAAAAAAACCAGGGCACAGCGCCTGAACCACGCCACGGCCCCGCCGGCCACGCTGCCAGCACCCGCACGCGGCACCCGGGCGCAGACCCACACCCCCGAGCGAGCAAGGAACCCCGATGAAGATCCACGAGTACCAAGCCAAGGAACTGTTGCGCGCGCACGGCGTGCCGGTGCCCCGCGGTTACCCCGCTTTCAACGTGCGCGAAGCACAAGAAGCTGCGCAAAAGCTGGGCGGCGCGGTCTGGGTGGTGAAGGCCCAGATCCATGCCGGTGGCCGTGGCAAAGGCGGCGGCGTGAAGCTGGCGCGCAGCCAGGCCGAGGTCACCACGCTGGCCGAGCAGATTCTGGGCATGCAGCTCAAGACCCACCAAACCGGCCCAGAAGGCCAGAAGGTGCGCCGCCTGCTGGTGGAAGAAGGCGCCGACATCAAAAAAGAGTACTACGTCGCCGCCCTGACCGACCGCGCCACGCAGAAGGTGGCGCTGATGGCCAGCAGCGAAGGCGGCATGGACATCGAAGAGGTCGCCCACAGCCACCCCGAAAAAATCTTGAAGGTGTTTGTCGACCCGCTGGTGGGCCTGACCGAGCCGCAGGCGCAGGTGCTGGTCGAAGGCATCGGCGTGCCGCCGGCCTCATGGGCCGCCGCACGCGATGTGCTGCTCAAGCTCTACACCTGCTACATGGCCACCGACGCCAGCCTGGTCGAGATCAACCCGCTCATCCTGGAAGGCAACGGCAACATCAAAGCGCTGGACGCCAAGTTCAACTTCGACAGCAACGCGTTGTTCCGCCACCCCGAAATCGTCGCCTACCGCGACCTGGACGAAGAAGACCCGGCTGAGGTGGAAGCCAGCAAGTTTGACCTCAGCTACATCAGCCTGGACGGCAACATCGGCTGCCTGGTCAACGGTGCCGGCCTGGCCATGGCCACCATGGACACCATCAAGCTGTTTGGCGGCGAGCCGGCCAATTTTCTTGACGTCGGCGGTGGCGCCACCGCCGAGAAGGTCACCGAAGCCTTCAAGATCATGCTCAAGAACAAAAACGTCAAAGGCATCCTCGTCAACATCTTCGGCGGCATCATGAAGTGCGACACCATCGCAGAAGGTGTCATCGCCGCCTGCAAGGCCGTCAACCTGAGCGTGCCGCTGGTGGTGCGCATGAAGGGCACCAACGAAGACCTGGGCAAGAAGATGCTGGCCGAATCGGGCCTGCCCATCATCAGCGCCGACACCATGGCCGAAGCCGCCACCAAGATCGTCAAGGCAGTCGCCTGACCAACCCGTCCAACCACTGCGCCCATCCCCACGGGGGATCGGGTGCGGTACACCGCACACGAGGGGCACCATGTCCATCCTGATCAACAAAGACACCAAAGTCATCACCCAGGGCATCACCGGCAAAACCGGGCAGTTCCACACCAAGGGCTGCCAGGGCTATGCCAACGGCAAAAACTGCTTCGTTGCCGGTGTCAACCCCAAAAAGGCCGGCGAGACCTTTGAAGGCATCCCCATCCACGCCAGCGTGCAAGAAGCCAAAGCCGCCACGGGCGCCACGGTCAGCGTCATCTACGTGCCGCCGGCCGGTGCCGCCGCCGCCATCTGGGAGGCGGTGGAAGCCGATCTCGACCTGGCGATTTGCATCACCGAGGGCATCCCCGTAAAGGACATGCTGGAAGTGCGCAACAAGATGCGCCTGAAAGAAGCGCGCGGCGGCAAAAAGACGCTGCTGCTGGGCCCCAACTGCCCTGGGCTGATCACGCCCGAAGAAATCAAGATCGGCATCATGCCCGGCCACATCCACCGCAAGGGCCGCATCGGTGTCGTTTCGCGCTCGGGCACGCTGACCTATGAAGCGGTGGCGCAGCTCACCGAAATCGGCCTGGGCCAAAGCAGCGCGGTGGGCATTGGTGGCGACCCCATCAACGGCCTGAAGCACATCGACGTGATGCGCCTGTTCAACGACGACCCCGACACCGACGCCGTGATCATGATCGGCGAAATCGGCGGCCCCGACGAAGCCGAAGCCGCCGAGTGGTGCAAAGCGAACATGAAAAAACCCATCGTCGGTTTCATCGCCGGCGTCACCGCACCGGCCGGCAAGCGAATGGGCCACGCTGGCGCGCTGATCAGCGGCGGCGCCGACACCGCCGACGCCAAGCTCGCCATCATGGAAGCCTGCGGCTTCACCGTCACGCGCAACCCTTCAGAAATGGCACGCCTGCTCAAGGCCCGGCTCTGAAGGCCAGCTGCAGGCGCCGGGCCGTGGCCACGCCACGACCGCAGGTTGCTTCCGTCTGCCAGCAGCACCCCCTACGCTCCACCTCAAGGCCGCTTCAGCGGCCTTTTTTTGTCTGCGCCGCTTCAGCGCCCTTTTCTTGACTGCGCCGCTTCAGCGGCCTTTTTTTTCAAGCTTGACCGCGCTCAAGACCATGGCCGATCTGTAGTTGCCACAATCGCCCCTCACGAAACGGGCCCTAAAGTCCCTGTGGTCGTTCCGACCCCCACCCACCGACCGTAAAGCGCACCCGCCCCCATGGACCAGTTCATGCACGCCGACTTCTGGATCGCCGTCGGCCAGATCATCATGATCGACATCCTGCTGGGTGGCGACAACGCCGTGGTCATCGCGCTGGCCTGCCGCAAGCTGCCACCGGCGCAACGCACGCAGGGCATCATCTGGGGCACGGTGGGTGCCATCGTGCTGCGTGTCATCCTCATCTTCTTCGCGCTCACGCTGCTGGCCATCCCTTACCTGAAGCTGGTGGGTGCCATCTTGCTGGTGTGGATCGGTGTCAAGCTGCTCGCCCCTGACGACGACGACCACGGCGACATCCAGGCCTCTGACAAGCTGTGGGCGGCGGTGAAAACCGTGATCGTGGCCGACCTCGTGATGAGCGTGGACAACGTCATCGCCATCGCCGGTGCCGCTGAAGGTGCCGGTGGCGACCACAAGATGCCGCTGGTGGTGTTTGGCCTGCTGGTCTCCATCCCCATCATCGTGTGGGGCAGCCAGATCGTCATCAAGCTCATGGACCGTTTCCCCTTGATCATCACCATCGGCGCCATGCTGCTGGGCTGGATCGCCGGCACCATGGCCGTGGCCGACCCGGCGCTGGTGGGTTATGTGCCCAGCGTGGCTGCCGCCAAGGCCGGCGCCCTGCCCGAACCCACCGCCATGGTGCGCTACGGCGCCGGCGTGGCCGGCGCGCTGCTGGTGCTGGCCCTCGGGCTGTGGGTGAAACGGCGCCGGCAAAGCGCAGCGCCCGCCTAACAGGCTTACCCAGCAACGCCGAAGCGTCTGCAGTCCCCGCCCGTGGCGGGCGGCGTGGGCTGCAACACCCCTTTTTCCAACACACGCAGCCGGCGCCAGCCCTCAGAATCCGCACCCAGCCCCCAAGCCCCGCTGCCACACCCCCACCGTGCACACCCCCGCCCCTGGCGACAGCGAAGCCCCCGGGCAGGTGGTGGCCGGGCATGTGCTGCAACGCTTGCTGGGCAGCGGCGCCCACGGCCGGGTGTACCTGGCCCACCCGGTGGGCCGCAAACAACTGCGCGCACTGAAACTGCTGAACCTGCCCACCGGGCCGGCAGCGGCCGCCGCCGCGCAGGCCTTCTTGTCGGCCGCCGAGGCCGCCCGCCGGCTGCAGCACCCCGACGTGGTGAAGGTGCTGGGCGCCGGCATCGAACAGCGCCGCGCCTGGCTGGCGATGGAGCCCGTGCCGGGCGTGGAACTGGGCCGCTATACCCGTGCGCCACGCCTGTTGCCCGAGCCCCTGGTGCTGGCCGTGTGCCAGCGCATGGCGCGCGCGCTGGCCCACGCCCACCGGCTGGGCGTGGTGCACCGCGACTTCAAACCCGCCAACGTGCTGGTGCACTGGCCCAGCCAAACCGTCAAACTCACCGACTTTGGCCTGGCGCGGATGGCCGACAGCGCCAACTCCGCCACCGGCCTGCTGCTGGGCACACCCGCGTACATGGCACCCGAACAACTGGCCGGCAACGTGCCCACGGCCCAGTCCGACCTGTACGCGCTGGGTGCCACGCTGTTTGAACTGCTGGTGGGCCGACCCGCCTTTGCCGGCGACACCATGGGCGCCCTGCTGCGCCAGGTGGCCGAGGGCCCAACGCCCAGCCTGGCCACGGCCCGGCCCGACCTGCCCCCTGCGCTGGCCGCGCTGTGCAACCGCTTGCTGGCGCGCGCGCCAGCCGACCGCCCGGCCGACGGTGACGCTGTGGCGCAGGCGCTGGCCGAGCTGGCGGCGCAGGGGCCGGCCTGAGGCTGGCGCCGCAGACTGCAAAGCTGCAAAGCGCCAAACCGGGCCAAACCGCGCGAAACCGCGAGAAACCGAGCCAACAGCTCGGTATTCACCCACCCTGCAAGGCCTTGCAGGGTGCCGGTTTTCCAGGCGCTCCAAGCCTTGCGGGGGTATCGATGGGGTCAGCATCCGATGCACAATCGTTGCCCCACGTTGCCAAACTGCCCCGCAGAACCACCCCAGTGTCCATGACCTATGAGCTGCATGCCGCTGTGGACCCCGGGCGTGCCCGCAGCAACAACGAAGACTCGGTGGCCACCGATGAATCGGCCGGCCTGGTGGTGCTGGCCGACGGCATGGGTGGCTACAACGCCGGTGAAGTGGCCAGCAACATGGCCACCAGCTTCATCATCACCGAGCTGGGCCGCTGGCTGCGCGAGGCCAGCATTCAGGCCAGTGACGCCGAAGTCAAACGCGCCATGGACATCTGCGTCGACAACGCCAACCGCGCCATCTTCAACGCCGCCAACGTCAACGCGCAGTACGCCGGCATGGGCACAACGCTGGTGATGGCGGTGTTTCGCGACGACCGCGCCATCCTGGGCCACGTGGGTGATTCCCGCTGTTACCGGCTGCGCGCCGGGCGGCTGCAACAAATCACACGCGACCATTCGCTGCTGCAGGAACAAATCGACGCCGGCCTCATCACGCCCGAACAGGCCGCGTTTTCGGCCAACAAAAACCTCGTCACCCGCGCCGTGGGCGTGGAAGACACCGTGCTGCTGGAAACCCACGCCCACGAGGCCCTGCCCGGCGACCTGTTCCTTTTGTGCTCTGACGGCCTGTCTGACATGCTGGACGACACCAGCATCGCAGCCCTGCTGGCCGAACACGAATCGCTGCCCGGCTGCTGTCAGGCGCTGATAGCCGCCGCCAATGATGCTGGCGGAAAGGATAATATCTCTGTCATTGTGGTGCGGGCCGGTGGTGTGGGCGGGGTATCGTCGCGCTCCTGGTGGCCCTTCAAACGTTGAATGCAAGCGGTGTGCGCAGGCACACCAAGGTCAAGTTCAAGGTCACGTTCAAAACAGGCCCGCAGTGGGCGCGGGCAGCCGTTTGCGCCCGCCGTGGGTCCTGAATGTAAGCGTCCGCCCTGCTGCCGTGCAGCAGGTGCAATAAGAGGGTAGGCATGGGCAAGCTGGTGGTTTCGCTCGACGGTGTGGTGATCAAGGAAGTCATGATCACCAAGGACAAGACGACCCTGGGTCGCCGCCCGTACAACGACATCGTGATCGACAACCTGGCCGTCAGCGGCGAACACGCGGTGCTGCAGATGGTGGGTGGCGACGTTTTCATCGAAGACCTGAACAGCACCAACGGCACCTACATCAACGGCAAGGCCGTCAAGAAACAGCTGCTCACGCACAACGACACGGTGGAAATCGGCAAGTACAAGATCAAGTACCTGCTGGACGACACCGGCGACTACGAAAAAACCATGGTCATGCGCCCCGCCGGCGCAGGCCCGGCCTCGATGCCCGGCGCACTGGGCGGCACCGCGCCCAACGGCACGGAAGCCACCGTGCAGGCCGCTTCCATCAAGGTGCTCAACGGCGCTGCGGCCGGCCGCGAGGTCACGCTCACCAAGGTGGTCACCACCGTGGGCAAACCCGGCGTGCAGGTGGCTTCCATCACCCGCCGCCCCGGCGGTTTTGCCTTTGCGCACGTGGAAGGCGCCAGCCGCCCCAGCGTCAACGGCGTGCCCTTGGCCGGCGACTCGGCGCCGCTGCGCAATGGCGACGTGATCGAACTGGCCGGTACGCAGATGCAGTTCATCTGCCGCTAAAGGCCAGGGGCCGCCTTCACAGCCACGGCCCGCCGCTGCGGCCAGCGCAAGCCGTTCCAGTGCGTTCCCGCCGCAGCACAACTGAAGTGGTGCACCCGCCCCGCGTGTGAAGGCCTTCACGGCGCCTGCGCTTGTTGCAAGCCAACGTGCCAAACTGACGGCCAAAGGCCCTGCAAAAGCTTGCACCCCAGCGGTGCCAAGGTCAGCATCACAGCCCTGGTCTCGCACCCTGCGAGGCCCCGTGACGTGACCGCTTTATCTCATGCAGATCCGTGTCCTGGGATGTTCAGGCTCCATCGCCTCGGGCAGCCGCACCACCGCCTTCTTGCTGGACGACGATGTGCTCATCGACGCCGGCACTGGCGTGGGTGACCTGTCGCTGGACGAGCTGGCGCGCATCGACCACATCTTCATCACCCACTCGCACCTGGACCACGTGGTGTCCATCGGCCTGCTGGCCGACAGCGTGACGCGCCGCCGCATGGCGCGGCAGTTGCCGCCCATCGTGGTGCACGCGCTGCCGCAGACCATCAGCGCCTTGCAAACACACGTGTTCAACGGCGTTATCTGGCCCGACTTCACCCGGCTGCCCACCCCCACGCACCCGGTGTTGTGCTTTTCGCCCGTGGCTGTGGGGCAGCGGGTGGCCATCGGCCACCGCACGGTAGAGGTGCTGCCGGCCAGCCACACCGTGCCCGCCGTGGGTTACGCGGTGGACAGCCGTGCCGGCGTGTGGGCCTACACCGGCGACACGGGGCCCAATGAAGCGCTGTGGCAGCGGCTGGCGCAGCTGAAGCTGGCCGCACTGGTGATAGAAACCGCCTTTCGCGACGACGAGCTGGCGCTGGCGCAGGTGAGCAAACACCTGTGCCCGCTGCGCCTGAAGGCCGAGCTGCAGCAACTGGCCGCGGCCACCGACGTGTACATCACCCACATCAAGCCCGGCGAGGTGGACGCGGTGATGACCGAGATTGCCGCCTTCAACAGCCCCCACCGCATCAGCGCGCTGGCCTCGGGGCAGGTGATGACGCTGG
>JACCDR011791951.1_pt1 | contig 17069 bp, 5 predicted proteins | sample 7446431 | NCBI WGS metagenome assembly JACCDR01 (sample SAMN15323443, study PRJNA562643) | freshwater metagenome | isolation source: river surface water | place: USA:Blue River Watershed | collected 2017-08-17
AATGAAGGAGAGCACAATGAGCTATAGTTTCGAAGATTTTTATCAAGAAGGTGAATCATTAGCACGTTCTATGGGTCATTCAATTATGACAGTAGATCATCTGACTGCTGTTGCCCTTGATGTACCAAGCATCGTAGAATTCTTAGATGATATTAATGTCGATGCCGTAAAACTTAAAAAACGCATCATGGATTTTCTTGAAAATTCTGCTGCACCAGTTCTGCCGTATTCTGTTGAAGAACAGCTTGGCGAGAATATGACTCCAGTATCTTCTATGATGACTAAAATCATGGTTGAACTGCAAAAGAAAGCAGTAATCGAACAACTTAAAGAAAATGATTATACCATTCAGGCGTATTTCATTCTGTTCGAATGTCTGTCTTTCCCAAATACAGCGTTAGATACTGCATTAGATGAACTTGATCTAAGCCGTACTGCTGTAGCTCGTGAATTACAAAGTTTCATTCACAATCGTGATTTCGAAGTGGATCTACGTAGTAGTACTGCTGATGAAGAACCACAGGAAAATGAAAAGCTACCATACCAACGTAAAACTAACAAACGTAGCGAAGAAGGCGGTAAACGTAGTATCGAAAGTTATACTACTAACTTAACCGAACTAGCATCTAACGGTGAACTAGATCCTCTTATTGGACGTGAAGTTGAACTGGATGATTTGATTCAGATTCTTTCTCGTAAAACCAAAAAGAACGGTGCACTTGTTGGTGAGCCAGGTGTAGGTAAAACTCAAATTATCGATGGCCTTGCACAACGCATCGCTGATGGTAATGTTCCAGACTCAATGAAAGATGTTGAAATTCTTTCTTTGAATATGGGTGCATTTACTGCGGGTACTAAGTATCGTGGCGAGTTTGAAGAACGTGTAGATAATCTTCTACAAGAACTTAAAGAACGCGATGATGTAATTCTATTCATCGATGAAATCCATACTATTATGGGTGCAGGTTCTTCCGGTGGCGGTTCATTGGATATGAGCAATATGTTAAAACCTGCTCTATCTCGTGGTGAAATCCGTATCATCGGTGCAACAACTTACGACGAATATCGTAAACATATTGAAAAAGATGCAGCACTTCAGCGTCGTTTCATGAAAGTTGATATTGTTGAACCAACACTTGACGAAACTCGTTTGATCGTCGAAGGTGTTAAGGCAACGTTTGAGAAGTTCCATAGTACTACATATTCTGCGGAAGCAATTGCAGCAGTACTTGAACTTTCTAATAAGTTCCTACAGAACAAACGTTTCCCTGATAAAGCAATTGATCTGCTTGATGCTTCTGGTGCACGTAATCGTACCAAAGATAATCCAGCAAAAGTTATTACTCGTGCTGATATTGAAAGTGAAGTTGCTCGCATTGCGAACCTACCACTTGAAGTAGTAGCATGTGAAGAAAGTGATCGTATGCTAACGTTAGGTGATAATCTACGTAAGCGTGTATTCGGTCAGGATGCAGCAGTTGATAAACTAGTTGAGAACGTAATGGTTGCTCGTGCTGGTCTTCGTGGTAAAAGTACTATTCAAGGTGCGTTCATGTTTGTCGGGCCATCTGGTACTGGTAAAACTGAAATTACCAAAGCACTTGCTGATGCAATGGGTCAAGAGTTGATTCGTTTTGATATGTCAGAGTTTGCTCAAGAGCATAACGTATCTAAACTTATTGGTTCACCTCCTGGTTATATCGGTCACGATGCAGGTAACGGACAACTACTTGATAAAGTAGAAGCACATCCTAACTGTGTACTGCTTCTTGATGAAATTGAGAAAGCAAACAAGAAAGTACTTTTAACTTTCCTACAAGTTATGGATGAAGGCCGTCTAACTGGTTCACATGGTAAAACTGTACATTTCGACAATGTTACAATTATCATGACAACTAACTTAGGTGCACGTGATGCTTCTGTACTTTCTATGGGTATGGATTCATCTGGTGATGATGGTATGGATTCTGCAATTAAGCAGCATCTACCACCAGAATTCATTAACCGTATCGATGCAGTTGTTAAATTCAACGAACTTGGTCACGATGTGATTCTAAATGTAGTTGATAAATTCATCGGTGAACTTAATGCTGATATTGAATCTCGCAACGTCAAAGTAGTACTAACTGATGCAGCGAAAGAAGTATTGGCAGATAAAGGTGTAACTCCAGGAATGGGTGCACGACCAATGAAACGTATCATCAACGATAAGATTCGTGTTCCACTATCTAAAGAGATTCTTTGTGGCTCTCTAAACAAAGGTGGTGAAGCATTATTCGATGTGATTGATGGCGAAATTCAGCTAGTCAAATAAAATAAAAAGGGAGCCTTATGGCTCCCTTTTTTGTTATAGTAGTTGTCCAATTTGTGTACCAGTAACAGTATATCCAGTACTGAATGTATTCAATGGAATCATTGGGTAGAAGTTGTTGTAAACTTCTAAATCACCTTCAGTTCCAAGAATAACACCAATATTAGTATATGTTGTTCCTGATGCATAATTGTTTTCATCTGTACCGTACATTCCACGTAACATATGACGACCGTTGCGTAGTAGAACAATTTCATCATTAACCGCTACTAGATTAGTATCTGTAGCATTAGATGAAGTAAGAATTCCGTTAGTAATCGAAGTACTTTCAACATGTTTTGGTTTAACAACATAACCCATGCTTTGAGCAGAATCGCGTATTGCAATAACCAATGATGCATTCTTATCACTAATATACACACCATCAACTAAGGTTCCGGTATAAGTCCAATCGTCTCCGTTCTTAACTGGTTTGATTGATGCTACGGGATATTCGTAAACGAAAATCTGTAAGCTATCATCCATCTTAGCTCGTACTAGTTCACTTAGAACACCTTTCCCATAAATTGGTAGGTAGTAACCATGATCCACTTCCACGCCATCAATTTCAACAATCTCATTCGATGTATACCAATCATCGTAGTCATCAGTACTGAACGCATCAGAATATCTAGAACCAATAATCATTCTATCATAGAACATGTCATAATCAAGAATACTAATACGGTAAGAACGTTCTGTGCTGTACATTGCAACTCCTGCATTCACAAATTCAGCATCGGTGAATGAAGTAATGCGAACTACGTTTATTGATGTAGCAGACGGTGCCATTAACGAATCTGAAGTACTGTCATATGCAGAGCTAAATGATAATCCACCTAAGCGAATTGTATCACCAGATACAGCAGAAACAGTAAAGATGCGTGGGCGATTTCCGCTTTTAATGTTAGCAACAGGTAGAATTGTCTTCATAGTGTTGTCTGACATTAGAACATCATAATCAGTACCTTCTGGTACGAATACCATAACTTTTTCACCAACTTTAAAATCGTTACCCTGTACTAAACGAATTGTACCAGTGGTATTAATTACGTCTTTAACACGATATGAATAACGAATTTCGTTTTTAGCAATCAAGTTCCTTTGCATGTATTCGATTGCAGCATCATAACGAGGAATACTTACAATAGCTTCTTTCATGTTATATGGGTTTTGAATTACATAACCCTCAATTTGGAAGTTACCTTGTGATTTAAGTTGGATGTTACCAGAGGTACTATATCCATAACCATTCACTGTAAATCTCATTTGTGCAGCATCTAACCCTAATGGGTTAATATCACTGATATTGACATATGTTGGATCTTGTGTTGAATTAACAGCACCAGAAGCATAATATACAATATCTTTTGTTTGTGATTCTAGACCAGAATTATCAAATGCGTTAGCATCATCAAGATACTGTTTACCAGAAATTGTTTCAAGTACATTTAGAATGTTGTCATATAACGGATTGTTAATGTCTAGTTCTAAGTCATTTAATGATGGTTCTACTAGAGTAACTACATCATTATTCGTAATTAACTGATCCTGCATGAAGTCATCAAGACTTACGTCAAATGGAACTTCTAAGAATTCATCAGTTGCTACGTTCTGTACAAGTACTAATTTACGTGGTATCATTACCATACAATACATATCAATAGTTGGAAGTGCAAGGATTTGACGAGCAACTTCAAATTGGTCAACTGCATCTGGATTATATGTGTTACGCATTGCGGTTAGTACATATAATGTATCTAGATAGTTTTTACCATTTAAAGCACCAGTATCTTCATCAACTGATTCCATATCAACTTTCCACGGATATAAACCATATTCATACACTAGGTAATCATTGATTTCTGTTTCTGTGTAGGTTGGATTTGCTTCCTTAACAAGAGCGACGTATTTTTCATACAAGTCACGACTATACATTATGTATCCATAGTTTTCACTATTCGATGCAGAGAAACCGAATGGTAGTCTTGTATTCAAATTGTCGGTTAAAACACGACCTTTGAACGGACAACCCATTTCCTGAGAAATGTTTGAATCAGTTAATTGTGTATATAGTCTTCTTCTGTTTGCTAATGTGTTGTATTGTGTATATTGTTTTGCAACCTGAACTGATTCTTCAGTACTGATGACAGAATTATAAACTTCTTGTAAATCGGCATCAAATTTCTCTGACGCTGCAACATCTTCATTTAATGATGCAAGCATTTCTGCGATAGCATCCATAATTGGAAGTTGTGTGTTGAAAGTAGGGTAAATCGCACTAATTTCTTGTTTCACAAGTACTTCGATACGGTCATTTTCAATTACTGGATAAGTGAACGCATATCGTTGTAGTTTATAATGATTTCCTTGAAGTAGTAAGTCATCTTTGTTACTCATAAATGAATTATTAACAGATTCAAGAGTTAATTTATCACCTAAATCTGAATCAGGAGTACATTGGAAATTATCATAGATGAACATTTCGTAAGATTCTTGGAATCTACGGTTCGGATAAACGAAATCGGATGGTAGTGAACCAATGATTTCCCATTTTCCAGTTGTACTGTTGTACTGAGCGTATTCATGATCCCAAATATCATCTTGAGTTTTAACCCAAGCACCATTGACGAAAATATATCCGTTAGGATCAAGGTCATTTGATAGACCTAACATTTCATCGGTGTCAGATGTTTTTTGCTCAATCTGAGAACGAATTTTTGTTCTGTATGGTTTAACTTCTTCGAAGTACTCAACAATCTGACTAATCAAATTATCAGTAGCGTTATTTTGTTGTAAAGATTGCTCTAGACCAACAATATAAATGTAAGAAGTTTTGAATACCCAATCAACTACAGTTTGTTCAGTGTGTACATATTTTACCATGTCAAAGACTAAGCGGCTCTGAGTAGTGTTGAATGATTTTTTCAACAATGCTAGTGCTTTACGAACGTTAATTTCTACGTTTGTTAACGAACCATCTTCATTATATTGTTCATAACCATTATACAACTGGTTATTCAACGCTACAGTACTGTTTTGTCTAGCAACTGCTTGCCAGATAACAACATTACGAGACAATGATTTAACATATAATGTCCAAACACCATCAGCATCAGTGATTCGAATTACATCACCTTCTTGATAGTTTTTCTGGTTAGCAGCATCAATACTTAACTCATCAGTGTAAGAAGTATTTTCGTTATAACCAATATCATACCAATCAGCAAGTGACCAGTACTGAGTCATATCAAGAGATGTACCTAGTGATTCGATATAGTCAGCTTGCTTAATCATTTTATGCTGACCTTCACCACGGTTTTCTAAAGTAATATAAACTGCTGAACCACCAGTACTTGGAGAGTTCATTAAACGAATATAATTATTCTCATCGAAGTGTACGAAGTACACAGTAGTTGAATTCAATGGAGAAGGTAGAGTACCGTTAGTGCTAACCAATACAGCATCATTTTCTACAAAGGCATCAGTACTTGGATTGATAACTAATTCGTTATTAAAGTTTAGTACTTTAAAACTGATTAGATTTGGATTTTCTTCTTCAGTTTTGACATTGAATACATCATTCATAACAACAGTGTTAGTTGTTACGTTGACGGTTTTGTAAATTGCGTTAGCAGAATCAACAAATGTTCTACGAGCCTCAATTGGGTCTTGGAACCAAGTTTCTCCTGGCAAAATACCGTTATCGTTAATTGGATAAATCAAATTAGAAGTGCTTCCATCAGGCATTACTTCTTGTGCAATTAGAGAATTCCACATTGAATCCCAAATAACAGGGTTAAAGTTGTAATCTAAACCTTCTTTACATAGTTGGTACTGGTCATGTTTAATAACTTCAGTAGCATCATTTTGATAGGTAATAGATAGAATGCTCTTATCATCTGTGATTTCTTGTTGAATACCACTGATGATGAACGAATTAGTACTAATCGGTGCGAACCACGGAGCATTTAGTAAAGATGGATCTTTAATCGTTCTTGCTAATTCATTACAAGGTTTATTTCTGTTCTTAACTTTTGGAACGTAAATTGCGTTCTGAACCCAAAAATAGTATACAGTCTTGTAAGAGTTAGTACTTAGATCGTACTCCTGGAATTCAGAGTAATAATCTTCGATTGCTTCACCACTTGGAACCCATGCTGTACTGTCTTTATTCAACTTAGCTTGACGTTCACAGTACTTAGCCCAATCATAAGGTAATACTGGAGATGCTACCCATTCTAGAACATTGATTTCTGAATTTGGTAGTAATTTACCCCAATTGTAACGCTTATAACTGTTAGTAGCTTCTTCATCTACGTTACCAGAAGCATCATAGATTGGACGGGTGTAGTCCATGAAGAATGCGTTAGTAGTATTCCACCATACTAAACCAACTTTCTCAGAACCCCATGCTTGTGTTGTTTCTTCATCACTGTTATACTTAGCAGGGTCAACTGGACTTACGTAAGTAATGTCGCTCATGATACTACCAGGAATAACCCCATTGATTGGGTCATAGGTGTTCATATACAATTCAGTAACGTTGTTTTCTTTATTGTATGTAGTTGGGCGTACAAATAGAGTACTTTCTGGTGCGTCGTAAGAGTATTTCTTATCGATGTACGCATTTTTCTCTGCTGTAGTACTGAAACGATTTACATAACGATATAGAACAGGATTATTATCACTGAAACTAATTTCGTTAGTTACGTTCAACGGAATTACGAAACTTGTAGGATCTGAACCAGTAGTAAAGTACTGAGTTTCCGCTTTTAGTAAATCTGGCATATATTCAGACTCATCAACGAAGAAGAAGTAATCACCATCTTCCATTCCATGTGCTGCACTTAGTTGTAGAGTACAATGGTTTCCAGGATAGTTATCTTCATCACCAATTGGAGTGATTGAATTTAGTTTAATTCCAGTATTAACTAGCTCGTATATATTCCAGTTATTATCCATATCACGGAATACCCAAACAGATGTTGGTGTAGAATCCGTACTGCTGATAAAGGATAGACGATCTGCATAAGCTGTGGTAAAATCACGAGTACTGTAAGATACTTCGTCTAGTGTCACTGGTCCAATATCCGGTAGATGGATTCGTTCACTTTTACCTGAACGCATTGGGAATGCAAATGCACCTTTAGGACGAGTAATCCAACGAGAATCGATACCTTGTGTTCCATAATATACAATATTGTTCTCAGAACTATCTGAAGTTGCATTTTGATCAAATGTAAACATTTGTGGCTCTTGTGCAAACTCATTATTGATTAATTGGAACTGTAGGTGTTTTTTACCGTATATGTTACCGTATTCACCGATTTTAAATGCCCATTCTTGTAACGCTTTGTAGTTATCAGTATTATATGATTTCGATACACGTAGTACACGTTCGAATACTTGATTAGTACCTTTGTCACGAATGAATCCTTTATAAAAATCGATTTGTGATGTATCACTAGTAATCATTTGAGAAATATAATCACGAGTCTGGAATCCAATTAGGTGACGAGCTAGGTTACGTAGTGTAACATTGTCAACAGGATTATCATTATCGTAATAATGTTGGAAATCATCAACTAGTTTTTCGAAATCAGGCATAGTACCTGCTTCTAGAATAATAAATCCAGGAGCCTCTAAACGTCCATTCCATGAACCAGTTACATATCCATACATTTTAAGCATTTCATGTATTACACCGTACTTAGGAACGTAGATGTTATTTCCAAAAATAGTTTTATCATCAAAGATTACTGCATGTTCATATGCAACAACACTTACACGAATTAGACCCATACGCTTATCAGATTCATCATTTAAACGAACGCTGAACACGTTACCAATACGAGAAGTATCAATTTCATATGGACGGATACCAGTGTTTGTATCATCTAATAGTGACCATACACCGCCGTTAAATTGAGTTACGGATTGTACTGAACCGAATGTTGTACCGAATTTAGCATTTTTAGTACTTGGTGATACTGAAATAAAGTCACCAACTGCTGGAGATGTTGCACTCCATGTGATGAAATCTTTACCAATAACTGACCAATCCTGAGTAACGCCATCTTCGTTTACATCTTCGAAAATCCAGCCGCTATCTTTTAGATATTCGCCGTAACCACACAAGAAGGTATATACTTCTTGATAAGTTTTTAATAATGTTCCATACTCATAAGATTCGTACTTATCAAGATATTCATTGTAGTGAATAACTGAACGTTTCCCAACTTGAATTGATACACGACGACCTGTTTTATTAGGAACTTTATATGTTAATTTAGCACCAACTAGATCATATCCGCTAATTGCGAAACCAGAACCAGTCCATTGAATTTTAACAGCACTTAGTACTTCATCACGGAATGCAGCACTTTTTACCAATCCAATATGTTGATTCTCTTGTGATACTAGACCAAAGGAATCAGAGCTAAATGTTAATTGATCTTGTTTAGTGTAACCACCAATACGATGACCAACATTCACATAAGATGAACGTAGAACATCACCATAATTTGATGTTACATCTTTATTCTGGTACACTAGGTAATCACTTACCCAAGTTTGATAACCAAGAATACGTTGATTGTTTTCTGTATGAACAATAGTATTTTTGTTAAAGTTCAAACGCTTGTTACTTTCACCATAAAGGAATTGTTCACCATCGTTTTCAATTTCCTGAATAGTACTTCCTTTTGTATCATAGAAGTAGTTCGCGAACTGACCTGGTTTTGCACGTAATAGAGCCATAGCTTTATCATATGCGTACATAACGGTGTTCATATATGTGAATTCCATATCGCCCATGTCACCATAAGCCCACGGTTCAGAAATATGAGCCATAGCACCACTAACTAAACCTAATACTTCAGGAGCAATTAGATTCAATTCGCAGATTTCTTCACCATCAGTTGTGAACACACCAGTTTTTACGATTTCAAATGGTTGAGTACCGAAACGTTTGTAACGATTGTACTGACCAGCACGAGCACCATGAAGAATTGTACCAGTACTTGCATCACCTTGACCAGAAGCGGTATCCCAAAGTCCACTAGGAACTTCATCACCATTCTCATCAATTACGAGTGCAGTATACACGTATACATACTCAGTTGTTCCTTGACCTAAACGTACTTTAGTTGGTTCATACTCTTGGTTAAACCAATCTGGACGTTGTGAAAAGCCAAACATTTCCCACGGATGGGTGTGTGGACGGTACGTACCGAACATATCAGTATAAATCGCTCGCCATGAACCACGTGCTGGAATAGTTGTTGGTTGACCATCTACAACATAAGTTGTTCCGGTGTAGTTCCAAGTCATCCAGTTATTAGGATCATAGTCGTGAGTACTGTTGTCAATACCATTTGTCGCAATGAAGTTCACATAACCACGTAGTTCTAACTGATTATATTCTTCAATAGAATATTCAGTACTGTTGAAGTACGGAGTTGGTTTAAGTAAATCTTCATCCATTGCTGGTTGGAAGTCAACAATTTTAAATGCGTTATCAATACTAGAGAAAATACGATTCTCAAGTTCATAAATTACATCATCCATTAAGTCAACACCGTTGATTACACGATATGCTTTGCTTGCAACACCCATATGGTCGATATTATAACATCCAATATCACGACCAAGATGTACGTATGTTGCTTTTTCTGGACGGAAAGCTTTTAAAATACCCAAGAATTGTGGTGTAGGTGGAATAAATGTTTTACCAGTAGTACTGTTAGAACCTACATTGTCTAGTGCAAATGGGAATGAATTATCTTTACCAACGTTAATTTTGGAGAAAATAAGATCCACAATGTTAGATGCACTCTCTGCCATGAATGATGCTGGGTCAGAGTTATACAAATTCATCATTTGAGTATTAAATTTGTTTTTGAAGCGGAAGTATTCGTACTGTGTGAAAATGATAGCAGAGAATAAATCTAAGTTTTCATTTGCACTGTGAAGCATCAATGGTAATAGAGATGTTTCGTTCTGAATAATTTTAGTACCAACACTATTATCTACTAAACCTGCCTCTAAACGGTTTTCATAGTTGTTTAAATCGTTAACTGAACCTTCAGTAATGTTTTTACCAATAATATCTAGGAAGTGCGGAGTATATTCACCTTGATCAATATAGTCTACAAATTCATTATATGGGTTATTTTGAAGATTAATAGGAACTTGATACGAACCTAAGTTCAAATCAGGAACTTTAGTTGCACTGTAAGTTACGATTTCAACGATACTGTCTTCATTAATTGTTAAGTCGTCATCTAAAACGATGCTTTGAATATTTCCATCCGAATTTAGTACAGTACTGTAATCAAAAGTCTTAACACCATCAAAGAAAACTTCTAGGCTTTCTTCAGAATCGGTTGGATTGATCTTCTGTGCTAATTCATAGGTATGTTCGAAGCGGTCAGATTGTACAGCAGAGTCAGTGGTTAGGTTCCACTTCATGAATGTACTATTAGATGGCTTGTAATATTTGTAAGTACTGTCATTTTCCACAACATATGCATACATGTTTTCAACAGGAGATTTGAATAAATTCATTTCTGAAATTGTGTTGAACACTTTATACATAGAAGTTTTAGTAACTTCTGGAATTTGACGTACATACTGTTTAGATTCTTTAGTACTGCGAACCCAATCAGATTTTAGATTTTGTTTCAAATCGCCATCAGTGTCTTCAGCAATTACATTATAGAAATATAATCCTGGGATTTCAGTGATAGCACCAGCTTTAGAGTATGTGAAACGTTGGGTCTGTAAGAAGTTCTCAAAAATATAGTAATTGTAGTTGTTCAATTCTACGTGTTGACCATAAACTTTATCTAAACCGTAGTTGTAGTTAATTTTTAGACCAAAAAGATTTGAACCAGTGAAAGTACTGCTTGGGTATACGGTACTGTCGTTTAGTTTAATTCCGTTTTTATCATATAGTTGGAAAATTGGGAATGTGTTTACTGCTGGCTTAGCCTGTGCAGCAGTCCATTCACGTCCATTCCAATATACTGAGGTATTACCATAAACATTACCATTACGTACCAACACAACATCACCATTTAGTGGCTCACCAGTTGGACGGTCAGTAGTTTCTTCGTCTTCATCTAGTACTAGACCGTATACACGAGTACCATCAGCCATTTGCTTAATGTAGACTTTATAGATGCGGTTATTTTCGCCTGGGTTACCAATACTGGTGAATAGAATTCTATCACCTGCTTGTAGAACATAACCATCAATACGAACGTTCTTACTTACATCTTTTTGTACAATATCTTCTGGTTTAACAGAATCGGACAAATAGTTAACCACACCACGAAAACGTGTTCCATAGTTGATTAGTTCGATGTTCTTGTTAAATTCAATAATTGGTGCAGCAGCACGAGCGAAGCGACCGCTTTGTGCCATTTGTTCAGTTACTACAGTTCCATCAGGTAGAGTTTGGCCTACAGTATACCAGAAGTTTTGTAATGACCAAGTGTTACCGTTAAGTGCACCACGTTCCATTACAACATAGTCTGGACTAATACCGTATTCGTTTTTAGTATCCCATAGATATGAACTATAGTTTTGTAGTTTATTTGGGTTAATTGGTGGAGTCCATGCATAGTACTTACCACTCAATAGACGTGCCTGATTATCCGTTAGTGCACCATAATGTTCCAAATAACCTACTAAATCTGGATAGAATTGGATGGAGCGAACGCTTGTATCTGCATTACGAGATACGTATGCAGTACTAAATTGATAATCTTGACGTTGTAAATCTAGTTCATTTAGGAAGATTTTTCCAGCCGCAGCAGGTGAACCACGATCACCAATGTAACCGTCTACGATTTCCTCATCTGCTGGATTAAACCATTGTTGGATAATGTCATCACAGAACATTTGGATCTGTTCTAGACCTTGCATCCACTCAGGCAATCTCTTTATGAACAATTTTTGATTCACTGCTTCTGATATTTTTGAAGCCTGAAATTTAAATTCGTTCGCCATTATAATCTCCAATAAAAAATTCTTTTTCTCATTTGTTTTATTTATGCAAGAATAAAGGGCATCCGAAGATGCCCTTGAGAATTATTTTCCAATATTAATATTGCTTTTCGCTAGTGAGTTAACGATGATAACATTGTCAACTGTAGCAGTGCTTACAAACAATTGGTCTGATGCACTTGGTATTTCGAACAATTCACCAAACTTAGAGCTTGGATTTTGCGGAACAATTACCACTGAAGCAATTTCAGTACTTAAATTGATATGAATATACGTTGATAGCTCAGTATAGTAGAAGCTTTCACCGAAATCCCAATTATCTACACTAAAGAATTCATTAGTCAAAGATATAACACGTTGTCTAATTTCATCATCACTTAATGTTGAGTTTGGAAGCTTGATTACTTTAAAGTCTGCACGATAATCCGGTTCAGCGGTTTCACCAAATAACTGTAGATATTTGGCACTATGCCAAATAGTACTGTCACTTACGACGATTCTGTTTTCTACTTCAGCAAACATCTCTGTTAATTCTGCACTTGTTGGTGGTTTAGGGAATTCTGAACCATCATTTTGTTTTAACCATATATCTACTGCTTCTTTATATGATGTTGTTAGGACATACATATCAATCAAGTTAGTTTTACTTGGGTCAATACGGTTATCATCTGGTGCATAATGCTTCCAGTGGTAATTAATATCAACACGAGCATCTTTCTTGATAAAATAATCAGTACTTACGTCTTTATATCCATAATAATCCAAACGAACACTTTCATCTGCATTAGGATCACTCATATTCTGAATTGCACGAGCAAATGCTTGCTCTGGAGTCAATGGTGCATCATCACTTGATAATGTCATATTAGATAAGAAGTTGTTCATTCTGTCATTATTGTTACCAACAGTCTGTTCAACAAAATAATCTTCACCATTTAGTTCAAAACCAATTACGAATCCAGTACCTTTGTTAAGTAAATCTGGAACACTGGTGCTTCGCATATTAACATTTCGTAAAAATGCAGCTTTTTTGTATGCAACTGTCTCAGCATTAGCTTGAGCAGCAGTATATGTCCATGAACTATCCAATAATGTGAAATCAGATGTTAGCGGATCAACAAAATCAATTGTAAAGTCCGTGTTTTCATGGAAGAATAGCCATTGTTCGTATTTTTCCTTGTCAACACCTGTCAAAGTTGGTACAATCTTTCTAAATTGATTCGGATTCAATGGAATTCCATTTGTATCACGCTGTGCACTTGTGATTATTACACGAGAACCATCGATATAACCATTTTCTTGGTTTACAGTCTCAATAATCTGGAATTGCTCATCATCAGTGTATCCATTATTATTGGTATAATTTGAATTATATGATAATACGTCAATTTTATCCGATTGAACTGTACCAGTACTAATATCACTAATATTTTCAGTACTTACGAAGTAAAATCTTACCTTTTCGCCGCCAACAAATACATAATCAATACCATTACTAACGAAATCCCATGATTCAGCAGTATAAGAACATTTTACCAGAATAGGATATGAAATATTGTTGTACTGTATGGTGTCAGTTGTATATGTACCTTCAATTGGAATCCAAGAAAGTGTGTTTGTATCATAAATCAATACAAAATCAGTTTTCTTGTCAAGTTCAGCCGCAATTGTTTGTACTTCTACGTTAGAAAACTTAACACGGAACGGTTTAATGTACTCAGAAAGTAATTGTAGGTTAGAAATTGGTAATGATAGTACAAGATAACCATTATCCAATGAATCAACCACCGAAGTCCAAATATCAATACCTGATTGAGTTGGGAAATTCAATAATGTTCCGATTTCGTATACTTGTGGTGAACCATTAACTAGAATTCTACCATATGTATTCGAAGAATAACTTGAATTGAACTCTGGTGTCCATTGTTGGTTATTAATAACAGGTACAGTGTTCGTTGGGAACTCTTGGTACAACTGAATAACTGCTGTATCACCAATTAATGGTTGAATATTGTCAATTACAACTGCGGTATTTGATTTTGACGATGGTAATAGCAATGAACTGCTACCATGTGCTGAATCTCTATAAATCGCACCATCATCGGTGAATACATCAGTATTTTGATACTTACCTGTTGGATCATTAATATCAATGAATCGTGATTGTCCAGAATAGATTCGGTTAATTGCTTTCGCTTTTAGTACTGAGTTACCTAGCATCAACGGTGCAATATTATAGTCTTCACCATTGACAAAACGGTTCTGTGTATAATATAATTGTGGTGCACGTTCTTTAATTTGCTCTAGTGTTTCTCTGGATTGTGCAAGAGATGACTGGAATTGCAAACTAAATTGAATATCTAGTGTACTGCTTTCATATTCGGACTGAGTATTAGTACGATAGGTGTACTTAATAGATTTATTCTGAATATCAGTTGTTTTAATTGTATAGGTTTCACCATTACTAACTCTGTACCAGAAACGGTAAGAACCACGAGGAACTTGACCACTTCTTGCATCAGGGAATTTAATTGTAACCTGATCATTATCACGAGTCGTTACAGAGAAGATATTTTTCTGTCTACGGTCAATAGAGTTATATGCAATTGATTCAATCGCTGGTACACGAGTCCATTTTGTACGTACTAAACCGTCTTCGGTGATTTCCTGTACCCATACGTCTGTTTCGTTGATGTTGTTTGTATCAACGTCCTGAACACGGTTTTCAATACGTTGGTCGTACTGATAATCTGTAAAGGATAAGTTACCCTGTTTGAAATAAACAAAGAAACCAGTATACGGAGAATCAAAACCATTGCCGTCATTACGATAAATGATATGTTTTTGTTCTTGTGGTTGTGGATGACGTTCAACTGCTGTACCAGTACTAGTAATATCAGGGTTAACCACTTCAAATGTCATTGACTCACCATTAATATTCGCACTGAATGGAATATTTGGTGCACTCATAGGAATTGTGTTCATTTGATATAGATGGTTTGAAACACCATTAATAGTTAGTTTCTTAATAGGATCACCAAATTGGTTAGTATCCACAAAAGAGCTATTCATTACTAATATAAAGTTCTCGTACCAGTTGTTATCACTTGGGTCATTCCAGCGAATAACTTGATTACGTAATGATTGACCAAAACTGTTTTTAATATCTTGGTTCGTTTTTACTGTCATTACTTTTGCAAGGCCACGCCCTGGGTATGCACGTTTTGGTGCATAAGAAATCATCTTAGCTAATTTCAGTACTGATGCTCGACGTTCCGCAGTATCTAGGAAGTTTTCTCTACTGTTCATATCCATACGGAATGCTAAGTTCTGACCAATTAATGCAATTGTATCTAGAATAAAAATGAACTCATCGTTTTCAATCCAGTCATTGAATGAATCTGGATATGTCAAACGTAGATAGTTAACCATACTTTCACGAATAGTGTCGTAGTCATAAGCAGTCAAGTTAATCTGAGCAAAAGACTCATACACTTGTTGCCAATCTTCAGCAGCATACAAATTAGATTGTCGTTTTTGTTGTGCCATGTTTTATACACCTCATATAATAATATAGAAATATTTATCCAAAAGAAAAGGCATCACGAAGATGCCTTTTTAATTTATGCTGCATTAACAAATGCCATTCTTTGTTGCGAACGATTATCGAATACTAGTGATAGTTCTTCGACTGTTTCTAATTGAACATATCTTAAAACTAAAACCATTTGATAACCATATTCAACATTTTGAACGTCGATAGATAGCAATTGTAATCTTGGGTCTTGTGCCACTATGTTACGTGCATCAGCTTCTAGAAGCTGTGCATTACCAGGTCTATCAAGTTCAAATAATAAATCCCAACCAATAAAACCGTACTCTACATCCATCACTCTTTCACCCTTGCGTGTGTTGAAGTGATTGATAAGATCTTGCTTGACTAATTCTACATCGAACAGTACATTAGTCTTGCCTACTATTGGCGAAGAAAACCCTTTGAAAACTACTGCCATCTTTTACTCCTTATAGAGATTCTACGATACGTGCTAGAGCTTCAACACGTGAAGTAGTTTGTCTGTACCAAGCAGAATTACGCATACCTGCTGCTGCACCTTTATAATCCTCACGAGCCATAGATGAGAGAGTGTTTTTAAATTGAAGTACTTTTGTTTTACCCATTTGGAAAACCATTTGAGTTAGTACTTTTTGCAATTCAATTCCACCCTTCATTCCATATTGCTCATAAATGGATTTTGCATCTGCAACTGTTGATGATAAATCTTTAGCTAATAGAATGTCAGCTTGGCTTTCAGTTAAACCTTGCTTAAAATCTTCACCACTAAGAATTAAGTGACCATATCCAATTGTTGGATAACCTAAACTATCTTTGTATGTCCAAAACTTATCGTTCTTGTAATATCCCAATTTCTTTTGATATGAAATAGTACCTTCAAAGTTTTTAATATCTTTTAATAGTTGAGGATCTTTGCTTGTTAAAACCCAATTACTCATATAAATTACCTCCCGATGATAATCAGTATAAGTATTTATTCACATGACTCTACACGACGGGCCATTACTTCAGCACGTCTTGGTGTTTGATCATACCATTTAGAATTTCTTATACCTGCTGCGGCAGCTTTATAATCACCACGAGCCATTGCTGCTAATGTGTTTTTAAATTTAAGTACTGCACCTTTAC
>JACCDR010614034.1_pt1 | contig 17067 bp, 24 predicted proteins | sample 7446431 | NCBI WGS metagenome assembly JACCDR01 (sample SAMN15323443, study PRJNA562643) | freshwater metagenome | isolation source: river surface water | place: USA:Blue River Watershed | collected 2017-08-17
CCGTCGGGCGTGGAGCGATACGTCAAGCACGACAACGCCAACGGGTGGGGTTGGGAATGCCTGAGTGGAGGAATGCCGGTATGACCCGTGATGAGGAATTGGGCATGGCGTGGTGGAACCGCATCACCGAGCGCGAGCGTGAAGAATGGTTGCGTCGCGCTAACTCGGCTATGCCGGCAGATGCATGGGCAGAATTCAAGAACGCAATGGCACGCACGGACGTAGTTGCCGATTGCCCCGATTGCGGCAAGACGATCCCGGTGGTGTTTGACGTCGTTGAGCGCTATGAGACGCATCCCAACGCGCGTGGTTTTGGATGGCCTTGTCCAAGCAGCGGACGCCCAATCGAGAAAATCCTCCATGTCCAATAGTAGCGGTGAATATGTCCCGCTGCACTTCATCGGCCGCTCGGAGCTGATGGCGTCGCTGAAGCATCTGCCAAGCCACGCGTGGTATTCCATTGCGCGCCCAATGCCTGAAGGGTGGCACGATGCTTTCATGCGCAGGCTCGCGATCATGGACGCGCTCAGGGATGTGCCGATGACCCCGCACATGCTTCCCGCTGAGGGGCGATGAGCACGCCAGCCCGCATCCCGCTGACCGACTGGGCCGCGCGCGCGTTCCCGGTGAGGACTCCGCACATCCAGACCCTGCGGCGGTGGGCGCGCGACGGCAATATCCGCCCCGCCCCGATCAAGGCCGGCCGGCAGTACTATGTGGCCCCGGACGCCGAGTACATGGACGCCGAGACGCTGGTGCAGAGGCTATCAAGTGACGCCGCGACGAAGAAGCACGGCTAGGCGCGGATGGCCCGCGAACCTGTACTGCCGTCAGGGTTACTTCACCTGGAGGGACCCGCGCACGCGGCAGGAGCATGTGCTTGGCCGTATCGAGCGCGAGGACGCGTTCCGGCAGGCTATCGAGGCAAACCTGTGGCTGGCCTCGCAGCTGGACAAGCCGCGCCTTGTAGATCGCCTGACGGGCAACCACGAGCGCAGCGTGGGCAAGTGGGCAGAGCGTTACGACGCTGACCTATTGGCCCGCAATCCGCCGCTGGCTGCCAACACGCTGAAGACCTACGGCAGCATGAGCCGGCGCACCGTAGCCGCGCTGGGAGCGGATACGCCCATGCGCGCGATCACGCCGCTGCGCATTGCCGAGGAACTGGACAAGCTCGCCGGCCAGCCGCGAACGGCTCAGGCATGGCGGTCGTTCATGAGGGACTACTTCCGCGCCGCCATCGTGCAGGGGTGGATCGACCAGAACCCCGTCAGGGACGTGCGTGGGAACCGCGTGGAGGTCAAGCGCGCCCGCCTGACACTGGAGGTCTACCAGCAGTGGCGCGCCGCCTGCGACATCGTATGGCTGCGTAATGCGGGGGATCTGGCACTGGTCAGCGCGCAGCGCCGCGAGGACATCGCGCTGGCGGAGGTGCCCGCCTTCCGTGATCGGGCGTGGCGGTGCGAGCAGCGCAAGACCGGCAGCAAGGTCGAGATCCCCTTCGATCTGCGACTGGACGCCATCGGCATGAGCTTGGGCGATGTCTACGAGCAGTGCCGGCGGACTGGGGTGCTGTCCAAGTACCTCATCCACCAGACCGAGGACTTCGGCAACAGCCCGAAGGGTCGCCCGATCTGGAAGGACACCATCAGCCGGCGCTTCACGGACGTGCTGGAGACCCTACGGCTGGATTGGGGCGACCGGACGCCGCCTACCTTCCATGAGATCAGGAGCCTCGCTGAACGGCTCTACAGCGCCCAGGGAGGCGTTGATACGCAGCAGCTGCTGGGGCATAGCGACCCGGACTCCACGCAGCTCTATCACAACGCCCGTGGCTCTGAATGGACCCGCGTGCGGCTCGCGTCATCGACGGAATAGTGAATGAATAGTGGAAATTGTCAGCTTTCCGCCGCAACTCTGGGTGTCCTTGTGTTCCCGAGGCATACGAACAAAATGCGCATTTTTCCCTTAAGAATCATGCTGGTGGAGGCACTTTCGGCCTGTCGATCGACAGCGCAAAACCGCGCGTTACGTTGCAATAGGAACAAACACTTAGCAACGCATAGTGAACGGTCTCTGGTCTGTCTTGGTGTGGTGGATATCCTGTAGGGATTAGGAGGGAGAGATGCTGCAAGAGGACGAAATTAGAGACATCCCCGGCAAGTCGCCGCGACAAGTGACGGCCGAGCTGACCGATCTGATGGCCCGGCTACTCCACTATCAAGACAGCGGTGAGCCTGACTGGTCCGGCATGTCGTACGACGGCATGCGGGCGGAATGGCAGCAGCTACCGCCGGGAATCCTCCAGCGCTACCGGAACGATCCGAAGTTCCACGCGCAGGTGACCCGAGCTGTGGCCGACGTGCTGCGGATCATCCGCTAACCCCGCTCCCCTGCGCTATCATCCGCGCCCATGGCACATGAAATCAGCGTCCCACGTTACCTAAAACTGGACATGCCGGAATTGCCGTCAGTCGATGAGGCCCTTGCGCTGGTCCTCCAGCGGGCGGTTGAGGACCAGTTCCGTCAGATATTCGGCCCGATTCCGCCGCCGACCACGTTCAAGCTGGATACGACGCCGCGCTACCATCCCGCCATTGCCGATCTGCGCAACATCACCTAGCCAACCAGTGAGCGCGCTGAGTCCGGCTGCGGGGTTCTGCGGGTGGGGTGACGGGCTGGACTCGCACCAGCTACAGCGCATTCACAGTGCGCGGTCTCGACGACTTCGACTTCCGCCACATGGTTCAGGGACTAGGGTTCGAACCTAGGTTCTGGCGTCCAAAGCGCCATGTCCTGCCAGTTAGACGATCCCTGAATGTCAGGGACGCTGTTGCAGTCGATGTCGATAGTCGCGGATAGCAGCCTCCACTGCGGCTGCGTAGCCGAGGTGTTTGGAGGCCCCGCCGTAGAGTTGCACTCGGTTCTGCGAGTTACGAGGACGCTGCTTCACTGCCAAAGCTTCGGGGCCTTGTGTGTCGCAGGTTGTTGTCACGGCGGGCATGCGCCTATTGTAGCTTCGCCGCCCTGCACTTCGCCAGCGCTTCCCACGACTCAATGAGCGCGAGGGTTGTCTGCTCAAGCGTCCTATCGGCTGGGAACGGGGGTAGCTGGCACGCCAGTTCCACTACTGCCCTGTCCACCGGCGGCTTCGTAGGCGGCTTGGAGACGCAGCCATACAGCGTCGGTATGGTTGCAGCCAGGATCAAGGTAGCGCGGCTCGACACGGGTTTCACGGATGGTCTCCTGCCGGATGGTGGTGAACTTCGGGGTCAGGGTCTTGATCGCGGCCACCGAGGCGTCCGTGGCTGCTTTGCCGGCTTCCATGGCGGCCTCTTGTATCGCCAGCTTCTGGGAGTCGTGGCGCCAGTTGTTGACCTTCCATCCGGCGGTGAAAGCGCCCCCAGCGATCACGACTGCGGCAATGCCGATGGCTACAGGGGGGATCATGCTAGGATTGCTCCTGAGCGAGCGGTGCGCAGAGCACTCCGAAGGCCCGTCCTAGGCAACGAAGGTCTGACGTGGGTAGTGGTGAAAAGCCATCCGCCGCAGGTGAGATTCCTGCCTCGCTCAACCTCTCCCTGACTTTCGGCGGCCTGTACGTCCACCTGCCGCCTTCCTTCACGGATGACAGCGCGCGACGCGGCGTACACCCGCCTATCACGATCACCATGGAGCCGGCGTAGAAGGTCATGCGGCGGATGATGTCAGTGGTAGAATTCACGGCGAGTCGTGCGGCGTGGATGGACACGCTTGTATCGACGTGGCAGTGCACTGCTTCACTACTCCACGTCGGAAATGGCGCCACGGTAAGCAGGCCCCGAGCGAGCCAGTATCAAGTCTGGCCACGGCTCAATATCCTCACTGCACCGTGAGATTCGTCGGTGCCTTCGCAGGAGCCTGCACGTTCTTGCAGACTTCGGCAGACCATTCACCGTTCGCCGTGCCGATGAGTGCAGCCACCCGATAGCAGCGGCGCCCGAAGGTCTCCGCTCTGGTCAGCGTGACAGTGGTCGCAGGCAATGCAACGTCCTGCGTATTCGGGTACGGGCCGCCTGCTGTAGCTCCCCACGCGACGCGGGTACCCGTCAACGTCCCCGCTGGGATGTTGGTGTTGTCCGAGTACTGGGTTGGCATGGTCCAGCTCAGGACATCCTGCACGGGGGAGGTCTGGCTGGTAGCCGTGTAGATGCCGAGTGCTGTAGCGATCGCAGCGAGTGCGGCAAGGATCTTGCGCTTGGCGGTGGAAAGGGCGGATTTGAGGCTCATGGCGTCTCCGTGTTGGCTTTGGAAGTGAGGATGGAATAGACCGCGCCCAGCCCCAGCGTGATGATGCCGGTGACTGCCGTGATCTTTACGGCGAGCGAGTCGCTGATCATGTCAGCGCCAGCTGCAAGGGATGCGGATGCGGTGACAGCCCCAGTGAGGGCCTGCTTGTTGTTCCAGATGAGCAGAAAGACCTTTTTCATGTGTGCTCCGTCAGTTGGAAATGCGGTCCGTCGAGGAAGTCGCTGCCGGCGTGGCGGACCTTGTACGACTCCACCGCCGCGGCGAGGTTGTCGCCAAGCTGGTTCAGCGGCCGATCCCACACCGCTCCCCATGTAATCGGCGTGCCAAGCTCAATGGCTGCCTGCTTCACCGCACGGGCCACCTGGAAGATCAGCGGCCATTCCCAGCGCGGCTTGCCGAATACACAGGGAACAAGGTCAACGGCATGGCTGAACCCGTCGTGCTGTGGCAGATGCTTGCTCGCCATGGTCTTGCTGACGCCGGTACGCACGTACTCGTTCTGCTGCTCGATGGTCCTCAAGCCGTCGATCACGGCGAAGTCGATCTGCGTTACCTCAAGAGCGCGGCGAACGATGGCCACCAGCTTCGGGTGAACGCCTACCAGCTCGCCCTCGGAGCGCTTGCCTAATGTGAAGCTCACGGCTTCACCCATCCCGTGTGCGTCAGAATGAAGTACACCAGCGCCGCGAATGCAGCCGCTGATATCCCGCGCAGCGACCACTTGCCCACCTGTCGGTATCGCGCGTCCAGCCACTCCTTCGCGGCCTCTGCGAGGGCTTCCTTGATGATCGCCTTGCGCTCATAGCGGTCCGTCATGCCAAGCTGTACAGCCGTGGTGTCCAGCGCCTTGACGATGCTGCCGTGTTCCTCCACGTCATCTCCTTCTGCGTAGTCCTTGGGTGGCGTGAGGCCGTTGTCGTTGTGGGAGGCCATTACGCTGGCGTCACCGATGCAGACCCATCGCACAAATCCCACGGGTCCACATCCGTGGAGCCACGGGCGATATACAGCCGGCGGTTCGTCGTATCCCTTGCCGGAAGGCCGCTGAACTTGAATCCGTTCGCGTTGATCGCATGCGTCTTGTCGGCAAGCTGTGCGGCAGTGACTTCCACCGGGTACAGGCCCATTCCAAGCCACCCGGTATTCGTACCGCTGCCGAACGCCTTCACATAGGGGATGACGCTGTTCTGCGTCATGCGGATGTCGCCCCGATAAGCGGTTACAACACCTTCCGGGCTATTCGCGCCTGCCCGCAATGCGTTGAACACGCCGCCAGTGAAGAATCCGTAGCCGGCGCCGGAGAGTGAGAGCAGTTCGAGGTCACCGTAGATGCGGTTATTGACGATGCCAGTTGGCGAGCCTGTGACGTCACCGCCGGAGTTGTTGAAGAACCCGGCGAGGATGTCGAGGCCGGTTACACCAGAGCCGCAGGCTATACCTGCCGCGTCGCTGTTCTCGATGGCCCCGCCACGCCAGAAGAACTTCTGCACGTTGTCCAGTTCGATGCCGTTTCCGACTCGCGGCCCAGTGTCGTCAGCGGCTTCGGACTGCATGCCGATAATGGACACATCCAGCGCATAGCTGAACTTGAAGTTCACACCACACGAGGTGATGTAGCCATCACGCGCCGCGAAGTTCGTGACCGCGTTGGTGCTGAGATTGCCCCCGCCGATACCGGCGATACCACGCCCCCAGCCCACCGCCTGCAACCGCTCCACCTTCATGTCGAAGGTGCCGCTGGGGTTGTCGAACAGGTAAGCGGTTCCCGTTGATCCGGTAGGCGGTATGCAGTTCACATCCGCGACCTTCGACCGCCACGAGTACATATGCAGGCCATTGGCCGCTGCATCGGCTCCAGAGCAGTCGATGGTGAATCCACTGCATTCCTGCAATCCAGTGCTGTTCGTCCATTCCACCGCATCACCCGTGCCGTTGTACTTGACGGTGGTAACCGCTGATCCATGGCCGCGCAGCTTCACGACACCAGTCGGCGTGAAGGAGATGCCGGATGTGTAGAGACCAGTCCCGGGCTGCAGCTCGATCACGCCCGATGCGTTCTCCAGCTGTGCAAGAACAGCCTTGGCGGCGGTCATGCCAGAGTCCAGGTTCGTGGTCCCAGGGGTCGTGTTGTTCACGTAGCGCAGGACGCGGATTATCCCGTCGTGCAGATGCGACGGAACCCACTGGTTGACGACCGTGACCCCTGCCAATTCCTCCTCTTCCGTCGGTGGCGCGGTGTCTGGGATTACGCTGTCGTTGGCCGGATCGACGGTGTACTTCAGGACTCCAGCCGAATCCCTGACCTCCGCCTTGTAGACGATGGACGGATCAAGGTAGATCTCCGCCATCACTCCAGCGGCATCAGCCTCGACAGGCTGCGTGTGTACGGCGCCGGGATCACGGGCTGCTGTTTCGTAGACCGGCGTCGGCGTCGTGGTACCTGTCAGGAAGAAGGATACGGTCCAGCCCGGCTGGACCACTCCATCGGAGAACAGCACTTCGCGCGGCAGATGGAACAGCTGGCTCATGTGAGCCTCGTCACGCGAAGCCACGATCCGGCAAGAACTTTCGTGTTCCCGCCATTGGATACCGACTGCGCCCATGTAGGCCCGAGGGTCTGTCCTGCGGTCGCGGTCTCCACGCCATTCACATTTCCGCAGTAGATGATGTTGACCGTTGTGTCGAAGACCTGAACCGTGCTGCTCATCAGCAGACCGGCTATTGAGCCGACAGGGGCAACCAGAGAATCAAAGCCGAGAATCGACATCAGCCCTGATGCGGACGCAATGCGAGGCCATGCAATTGCAAAATCCGCAGCAGATGGCGACAGGAAGAAGATCGACCCCTGCACCGCATACGTCCCGGCTGGCGCATTGGTGAATTGCAGGACGGGATCTAGCGCCTGCGCTGTGGTGCCTGTCCTTGTGGTGTCCGTTGTCTTGGCGATGAACGCGCTATGGCCAACGGACAGCGAGGAGATGTTCAGCGCCGCATCAGAGCCGACCAGCGGGATCACCTGCACTGGGTGGGTGCGATCCAGCGTCAGCAGCGGCGTCCATGAGGATTCCGCATCGTTTCCCGCATCGACGCTGAACGTCTCCCCATTGACCCGCATGCGCCATTTCTTGTTGTTCGAGCTGGCGTCGGTTTCCTCGAAGTAGAAGGTGGGATTTGTGCCCCTTGCGCGGTACGTGCTGCTGACGTTCGGGCTCGCCGGGTAGTCGTCAGTGATCGGCTCAAGCAACACTTCGAGCGTGTAGTCGTCATCCTCGTTGCTGCCGTCCGTCAGGATGTAGCGGTAGTCCGACAGGGAAGGGTCGAGGTAGATCGGCGCGAATACCCCTTCAGCATCCGCGACAACAGGGTTCTGGTGCGCGACCTGCAAAGCAGCGTCGGTGTACACGTTCTGCGGGGTAGAGGTACCGGACTGGCGGAAATACAGCTTCGCGCCGGGTTCGCTGCGGATGCGGGCGAGGGAGAAAAGGCTGGACATGCTATGCTGCCCTCGTGAGAACAGCCCTAGCCATGGCCCTATTGCCCTTCGGTGTATTCATCCTGACTGTCGTCTCACGCTTCATTGTCGAAGTGGCCTACCGTTTGAGTCCGCCCGGCTGGTTCCGCGACCTACTGGCCCGCGACCGCGAGAGCCGTTCCCGCCGCGGGTAGCGCCCTTCTGGCGCTGGGCAGCAGGTACTTCAGTGCCGGATTGCCGTTCATCAGGTACTCCTGAAAGATTTTCGAGTTGAGCGCAGCATTGGCCCCGCGGCCTGCGGCGAGAACGCCACTGCCAACGGCTGCGGTAGTGATCGGTTCGACCAGGAGGCCAGTTCCGAGGCTGCCAACAGCGCCAGCGCCGATCAGGCGGTTGGCTGTTCCTGAGTTACCAAACGGCTCCTTCAGGAACTGCGCGCCGATGTCGGCGATCTCCTTGAGATCCGGCGACAGGTTCTTGACGTTCCCCAAGGCGGCTGGGGAGACGTTGCCTTCCGCGCCGGCCTTGACCAGCTTGCGGATCGTCATGAGGTTCCGGTACTGCTGCCGAGCAGTTGCGAACTGCTTGCCGACGGCCTCCGGCAATGAGCGATCCAGCGCGGCCATCAGAGCGTTCTTCAGGTCCGTCGCATTGGCGGCCAGAGATGTGTCGCTGCTCTTGCCTATGCGGTCGAGCATCTTCTTGATGTTGTAGGCGGCCTGACCTTCGATCTGGTCCCCAGCTGCCTTGCCCATGATGTTATCGGCCTGCCTCTGGATCACGCTGAACTGCGCGTCCGTCAGTTCGTTGCGTGCGGCTTGGAGAACTTCCGTCAGGTCATCCATGAAGGCTGTGTCAACCTTCACCGGATTGTTCTTCAGTACGTCGTCGTACACGTTGCCGAGGCGGGACTGAGCCTGCTTTACGGCCACCGCAAGGTTCGGGCTGTCCTCCCCCAGCGTGCGCGAGACGGCGCGGTTGAAACCCATGCGCTGCGCATTGCGCGAAGCATCGCGGCCCGAGAGTGGGACGGTATCAAGGGATGCAGAGACGCCGGCCAGAGCGCGAGAACCGCTGATCTGTTCGGCGCGCAGCGGAATCCCGAGCTTCCTGGCGCGTTCTGCAAGCGCCTTCACAGCCGGGTCGATCTTGCTCCCTGCGGCGGTAGCGAGCTTGCCGAGGCCAGCGGCCAGTACCTCACCAGCCGCACCGCCGGCGGCCCCCAATGCGGTATTGACTGCGCGGGACTGTCCTGTAGCGACAGGCTGCGTGTTCGCCAAGCCAGCGCCCATCGCAGCAGAGCGACCCATGTTGCCGAGCAGAGTGGGTGCGCGCGCCACAGCGCCAGATGGAGCGGCAAACTGCGCGATCTGGCCGGCGATGTTCCCGGTGATTCCAGCTCCGGTACTCATCAGAGGAGCATCCCGAGCCGCCGACTCGTCAATCTCGCGCTGGATGCGCTGATTGTCGCCGGTTGCAATACTGACCATGTCGCCCTTCGATACCAACTGACGAAGCCCGCGGGCCGTGTCCACGAAGGACTTGCCAACGCCCGCGTCGAATCTCTCTGCGCCAGACATTCCTTCTGTCGGGCTGTACTGGTAGTTCGGATCGAACAGGTCCGGCCTTTCTGCCATGGCCTTGGCGGTAACCGCAGGATCGCGCGGGAACCGCTGCTTGGGCTGCTGGTACTGCGACTGAAAGTGAGCCAGCGCTTCCTGCTCGGTGCCCTCTCCTGTCACCTCGTAGGTCTGCCCGTCAGGCGCTGTGATGCGGTACTTAGGCACTATTCCACCCGCTTGATGGTCCAGCCGCCAGACGCGGCAGGTTGAGCAGGAGCCTGCTGTCCACCACCGCCCATTAGATCGGTGTAGCCGGATTCGATGCCGTCCAGAAGTTGCGCGATAGCATCGATCTGCTGCGCCGTGACGTTCTCGTAGTTCTTGCGGTCCGGGAACTTCGCCTGATCGAGCCTTGTTTCGTAGTCGGACATCGCGCCGACGCCAGGAACGCGCGTCAACGCCGTCAGGGTCGAGCGCATCTGATCGACGGCAGCATCGAACGCCTTACCCTTCGGGGTCGGCAGGCGACCCTGAAGCGCCGGACCAGCGCTGCTGCTGTTCTGGATCGCGCCGAACGCAGCACGGATGTTCTCCAGCTGCTTGCGGGCGATCTTGACCGTGTTCAGCTTCTGCTTGGCCGTGGTCATGTCCTTCTGGGACAGCGCGCCGGTGTTGTCACGACGGGAGATCACGTCCACCTTGCCGGTGCGCTCGTTGAGCTGCGCAGAGGTTCCGGGTGGCAATCCGTACTGCGACAGCTCCTGTTCGGTGAGATTGCGGAACTTGTCGCCTGTGGATGCTGCGGGCTGCGAGTTATCCGGCCCCACAACCTGGCGCAGCTCCCCGGTTTCCGGGTTGCGCTGGAGACGCGAGCCGCGCGGACCCTGTACGTCTTCCCACTTCACTGCCGGTTTCGGCTGCGCGCCCATCTTCGCAAGCCCAGCAATCTGCGCCTCGAAGTCCGGGTCCTGCAGATCAGCTTCGTCCATGTCGAAGCCGTCGCGCTGGAACTGCGCGCGCACCTGCGGGTTGGCGAGGGCAGAGGCATAGAAGCCACGTACATCACCGGACTGCACGGCCTGCTGGGCAAGCGGCGCGTAGACCGTGGCCAGAATCTCGCGCTCCCTGTCGTTCAGGTCCTGCGCATCCTTATCGGCGACACGCTTGTCAGCAGCCGCCTGTCGCTGGCGGTTGTACTGCGTGGCCTCCGCGTCACGCTGCATGTACACGTCCTGCAGGCGGTTTCCACGCGCCTGCTGGAATGCGTTGCTGAAAGCGTTCGGGTCGTACTGCGGGACAGGCAGAGGCATCACGCACCCCCGTAGTAGCGGCGGTACCAGTCGGGCATCTGGTTGCCGTAGTAGCTGCCGGCGATGTTGCTGCCAGTGTTGGCGAGGATGTTCCCGGCTCCTGCAAGGCCAGAGGCCCGCGAGTTGCCGATGTCGCTGCGCAATCCCGCGATCTGCCCGGCAGAGTTCTGTCCCGCCGCAACGCCGGTATTGGTGGCGGTCTGTCCGATGCCAGCAATGGATGCAAGGCGGTTCGCGTAGTCGCCCAAGTGCATGCTCGCGAGGCCGTCTCCACGGTCCTGCAAGGCTTTCAGCGTGCGACCGGAGTACAGGCCACCGCTTGCGGCAGCGCTGTTCTCTACGCCCCGCAAGCCCTCGCTGCGCGCGAACTGGTAGTCGGGCGAGTTGTACAAGCCGGTAAGGTCCGCAGTGCCCTGCGTGCCGTCTGGGTTGATGCCATACAGGGACAAGAGCCGACCCAGCCCAGCGGTGCCAGCCTGACGGTACGGCGCGAGGTCGTTGCGATTGGTGTCGTACTGGCGGGCGATCTCATCGATACCGGCCTGCGCTCCTCGTGCAGCCTCGCGGTTGCCGAAGTACTGGCCAGCAGCTCCCAGAAGGCCACCGCCGAGCTGCGTCAGATTGCCGCCTGACAGCAGGCTACTGAGTCCGCCTCCGCCTCCTGCTCCTGCGCCGCCAGCACCCGCTGCAAACGGGCTCACCGAGCTCGTCGCGCCGACGTTGACCGCAGGAAGTCCGCCAACACCAGTAGATGCGCCACCAGCTCCACTTCCAGCTCCAGCGGCGCCGCCAGCACCAGCAGCAAAGCCGCCGCCCGTGGCCAGCAGGCCGAGAATGTGTGCCGGCTTGTTGCCGATATAGCCCTTGCCTTCCGTACCAAGCGCGCGCGACAGGTTCTGATTGACCTTGCTCGCCGGGTCCAGGTTCTGGCCAGTGCCCTGCCTGAACGCCTCGTGCGTCAGCCCTACTCCGGGGTCCAGTTCCTGCGAGATCGCAGCGACAGGATCAAGGAAGTTGCCGCTCCTGAATGAATCCTTGATCCGCCCCAGCGATGCACCGGGATTGGTGATCTTGTCCACCGATGTCCTGATCGGTGCCGACACGACCTTCTTCAGCTTCTTGAACAGTCCCATGGTTAGCTCACGATGGCGCGATCAGTGACGCGCCTCCAGTTGGTACCGTCGTTGAACGCAGGCACTGCACCGCCGGCTTCATTGCGCACGTAGATGATCGTTGTCTTCTGCGAAGGGTCGGGCAGCGTGGTTACCGTGTATTCCTCGATCTCCACGGCCTGCCGGCACCACGACACGAGGTCGCGGATCGTGGCGAACAGGGCTTGAGGGGGGCGAAGTCTCATGACGACACCCTCCCGCCCTCGCCGTACCAAGTGGTGTCAGAGATCACGACCTTTACGGGGTCCGATACAGCGCAACGATTCACACGCTGCTTGGCCGTTCCCATGCCGGAGAACACGATGGTCTTCTCGTACTCGCCCATCTTTCCGATCTTCTTGTTCTGAAGATTGCGGAACGTCTTGCTGCCGTTGTCGCTGATCGACAGCATGATCTCGGGGTCGGAGCCTTGGCCGGTTGTCAGGCCAACGCCGGTCTCCATGACGATTTCAAGCCGGTCATGGCGCGTGTAGCGGTTCTGCGAGTAGATGGTCTGGTACTGCCATTCCATCCTCTGGATGCCGTCGCCGTCCTTGTACCACTCCTGGTCGAAGTAGCCGATTTCGTCGCTGTAGAAGTCCCCGACGTAATGCCGCCCGTGGCAGTACTCGTGGAACTGCCAGCGGAAATATTCCTCTGGATACGTCTTACGCTCGTGCCACTCACCCGTCGCAACGTCGTAAACGAAGCAACCCGCCGAGCAGCACAGCACATAGAAGTAGTGACCGTCCTGACTGTAGGCGTAGGCCCTGAGAGTCCCAACATCCACCGAGGACAGGAACTGCTCCACGGTTGGCGTGCTGATCTGCTGGGGTACGTTCCCGGTCAGGCGACGCACCGAGAAGTCATTCGCCACCCATGCAGCGCTGTTGTCGAACTGGACCAGCGTGTCGCCGTTCAGGCAGCCGATCTCCAGATACCCATTGATCGACGGCACCAGACCATCGGCGGTGAACTCGAAGATCTCCCCGGATTCCTCACCCAGCACCAGCAGCTGCTTGTGGTCGGACTTGATCGCTACAACGTCATCCGGCGAACCCTCGGCGGTCACGAAGTTCAGCGAGTCAAAGCTGGTGGCACTTCCCACGTCAGCCCAGAACACCCGACCACTTCCAGGCTCGTTGAACACCATGAAGTTCTGCAGGAACTCCACGTACTTGGCTCCCCGCGACGTGAAGTCGGTGTCCGTGATCTGCGTGATGGTCGTGCCGTCGGTGTAGTAGCCGTTCGGCTCCGCAACGATCACGAGGTATTGCGTGTTGTGCGCCATCGACACGCTGCCGATGCCGGGAATGCTCCCGATGGTCGTCACGGTCCCTGCGCTATCCACGCGGTACAGGCTCGTGCCGCTGACCACGAACAGGTCGCCGTCGAATTTGTGGACGCCGCGGATCGAGCCGCCACCTGTTTCTGCGAACGGCCTGATGCCTGCCGCGCGAGTCAGGATCACGGGAGTCTTGGCGTCCCGCGGAAGTCGTTCCGGGTAGCAGTTAACCAGCCTCGCGGTGGATGCAGGCCCACTGCGAAGGCGGTAACTGTTGACCGGGAGGGGGAGGCTCGCCATCAGCCGGTGACGATGTTGTAGCCGCGTCGCTGGCCTTCACCAACGGGCAGCGTGTTGGATACGGCACGCTCGATCTGCGCGCGGATGGCCTGCCCCAGCAGGCGATTGCGGCTATTCCTCGCGGTTTCCAGTACAGCAGGCGGAACGGGCAGGCCGTAGTCGCCACACCAGCGCTCCGCAACCATCGCCTCGATGCCTGCGATATGGCCAAGAGGCAACTCCAGCGTTGATGCCGTGTTGGTCTTCGGGTTGTAGCCGAGATCAACCCCATCCTCGGCAAGCTCTGCCATCAGGCTATTGAGCTTGCGCACGCCTGTCGCGCCCTGCTCTGCAGAAAGCTGGTCGGTTTCACCGATCAGGCCGAAGGACTTTGCCGCAGGGGTAAGGAGGTCGAGGACGATCACGCGGCCTCCCGATGCTCGCTACCACCGGGGCAGCGCATCAGGAACTTGTGGAAATTCCCGCGGTAAACCTTGTCGCCCTGGTTGTGGTCGATGTCCAAGTCGGGCATCAGGAAGATCGGACCGCACTTGGCCGCATAGTTGCGGCAGAACGCGTAGTCCTGCCCGTACCACATCCCCTCATGGGCTCCGTGGTTGAACAGGTCAGGAGTCGGGTGATAGGCAGGACCACAGTTCAGTTCCGGGTACGCCTTCATGAACTTGTCGATGGCGTTGGCCGTGACCTTCAGGAACCCTGACGGCATCCACTTCACATTGAGCAGGCCGCCAAACTCTCCGATTGGCGTTCCATCGGGCTTCGTGAGCAGGCAGCCCATGTACTCCTCCGCCTCTTTCTTGAAGCGGTACGTTCCGCCAACTACATCCTTGTCGCACTGGATGAGCTTCAGAATGCTCGCAGGCGTCCAGCTCACGTCATCGTCAAGGAACACCAGCGCGTCGGGCATCTTGTCCAATGCCTTCCGTGCGCACGTCGCCATGGCACTGGAGATGTACGGGCAGCCGATCTCAAGCGACACAGAGTGCTCAATGCCGGCCGCCTCCAGAACCGGAATGCTGGCCTCCAGAGAGGCCACGTAAGCCGGGTGCGGCTTGTCTCGGGTCGGGGTGCAGAAGACGACTTTCATCGGATACCCGTCGCCAGAAGGTTGAATCCGCCGATGCGCTTCACCGCGACATCATGAAATCCGGCCTCCTCCAGCTTCTTGTGCAGTGTGCTCTGCACGTATCCGCAGCGATGCCGCATGAAGTCGTTGTCCTCGCCGCAGTGGTAGCCGTAGTACATGTCGTGTCCGGTGATCGGACCAATCGGGGACTGGTAGATGACGTCCTGCGTGGGCTTCACGTCCTGAAGATCAGGAACCATGATCATCACTGCCCCGCCGTCTCTCAGGACCCTGCGGAACTCTGACAACGCCTTGTCGCCGTCGGTGAGCGTCAGGTGCTCCAAGGCATGCGAGCAGTACACGACATCGAATGAACCGATGTCCCCGAGGTCACGCATGTCTGCAACCACATCCGGCTGACAGCGTGGATCTGCGTCTAGCCTCGTTTCCTTGGACGGAGGTATCCACTCCGGCAGAAAACTCGATCCACAACCGACATGCAGGACATTGGTTAGCGACAAGCGAACCTCCAGCAAAAGAGGGGAGCCGCTGATTAGGCGGCTCCCGGTTTCATCAGGCCGTGCCCTTCCACAAGCCCAGCGCGGTGAGCGTGTTCATCACTTCCAGAAGCGATGCCAGCACCAGCGAGTTGGTGGAAACGGCGCCGGTGGAAACACCGGACACCACGGACGTGGCCTGCGTGGACGCTGCGCGCTGTGCGGACGGAGCCTTGCCGTAGAAGCCGATCAGCTCCGTGGCAGAGGCGCCGAACACTGCGCCGTCGTCGTCGTTGCAACCGATCTGTTGAATGGGCATGTCGTACTCCTTAACCGTCAGCGTGGATGCGGGTGGCGAGCTGCGGGCGCAGCGCGGCGTAGCCGTACAGCACGTCCAGGCGGCACGGGAACTGGCGATCCGAGATCGTGAAGTCACGGATCACCGACACGCTGATGCCATCGATCACCGCCCGATACGCCTTGTCGGTGCCGTCCGGCATCGGAAGGTCCGCGGTAGCGAACGTGAAAGCGTCCTTGTAGAACAGCATCGAGCCGTTCAGCAGTTCGCTCGCGCCCGCCCCGACCTTCGTCACCGCGCCAGTGGTGGTCGGCGATGCAGTCACGTTCTGGCGAGGGCCAGAGGTCACGATGGCCGGCGAGATGTTCAGGGTCGTCGCGCTGGTCGAGGTGTCCGCCGTGATGACGAACTGCTTGGCAAAGCCAAGATCCGCCTTCGTCTCCGGGTGCACCGCGTTGCAGCCTGCCAACGTGATGATGTCGCCCTTCTTGAAGGTCGTGGCGCCGGTGTCCACCGTCAGCGCCGAACCGGTCTGGTTGGCACCGGCGATGTTGTACAGCGTGTCGCCCTTCACGGCCGTGCCGGTCGTGTGGTCGGTGAACACGGTGTTTTCCCACCAGTCCGCACCCTGAATCCGGCCCAAGCTGCCCTCGCGGAACTGCTCGTCCAGATTCTGGCTGGAGTGAGTCAGCCCCTTGGTGTCGTTCATGAACTTGGTGGCGTGGGAGGGCTTCAGGATGCCAGAGCGCTTGGTCGGCGGCGCCAGGTTCTGCGTGAGCAACTCGCGCGCCGATGAGGTGTGCGAGAACCCGAACGCAACCGTGTCGCCGTCCACCATGTTGTAGACCTGCTTGTACAGGCCCTGATAGACGTCGGCTTCGATGTTGGCCGCGAGCACCGACATCGCTGGCTCGATGATGCGGTCGGTAAAGTCATCGAGATGCAGGGCCAGTTCTTCGGAGGTGAAGTTCAGGTCCACGCCCTTGACGTTGTTGACAGTCAGATCCACCTTTTCTTCGACGGTGTTCTGCGCGGTCATCGTCATGCCGGTGCGGACGGCGTACTGGTTCGGCAGCCTGATGCGCAGCGTGTCGCCGATCTTGGCGCCGGTCTTGGCGTAAGAGCCGTCGTACGCGCGATTCATCGCGCCAATGAAGTTGCACTTCTGGTGCAGGATCTGCGCGCTCTTGCGCGTGATCTGCGAGATCGTGAGCAGTGTGTTGGACATTTACGGAGCCCTCGCAGGACTCCGTAAATGCCGAAGCCCTACTTTCTGCCGGCCTTGCGAGCCAGCCGCTTGAGATCCGCCTTGTTCCACTCGTCATCGCTGTAGGCTTTGTCGCTCGCAGGATCAGTTGTGCTGACCGAGCGCGCGGCATCTGCGCTGTTCAATGTGGTGGCCGGAGGCGGTGCCTTGCTCACAGGCGGCGGGGCGGCGGCTTTGATTGCTTCGAGCCTGCCCGCGATACGGCCGATCTCTATCGCCTGAAGGTGGGACGGCAGCTGCGCGATGGCGGCGGCCTTGTCCTTGTTCTCGGCGAGGTAGTAGGCGATGGCTGGACCTTCGTCCGCGGCGTTGATGGCGTTAACCATGTCGCCGGTCAAAGGCAGCTCACGCCTGCGTATCCCCTCGATCACCTTCTCGGCGTAATCGGGCTTGGACTTGATGAATTCGGCCTCTTTGCGATTCCAGGCGATGTCCGCCTGTCGTCGCTGTTCGGCCTCGCGCTCCGCTGCCAGTGCCCGCTTCGCCGCTTGCTCGGCTGCTGTGCCGGTGCGGTTGGCGTAGTAGGCGTCCACGGCCTTGCGGTGGGCTACTTCGTCGTATCCAACAGA
>JACCDR010346285.1_pt1 | contig 17065 bp, 19 predicted proteins | sample 7446431 | NCBI WGS metagenome assembly JACCDR01 (sample SAMN15323443, study PRJNA562643) | freshwater metagenome | isolation source: river surface water | place: USA:Blue River Watershed | collected 2017-08-17
CGACCAGTTCATAACCAGCCACCCTGAGTTCGCTCACGGTGGCTTTTCTTTTGGAGAAATCAATGCCAGAACCTACAAGCTCCGGAGTCGCAGGAGCAGCAGCTGCATACAAAGCCATAGGCGGTGCTGCTGGTGCTGCTGCCGGGGGCGCAACCCTTGCCGCAGTCGTTGTCATGCTCATGACCCCACCTAGAAACATCCGCGAATGGACGGTGGGACTGATCAGTACCGTTGTCTCGAGCATTTGCGGTGGCGCTATCACCATCGAATATTTTCAGCTTCACCATTGGGCGTTCTCAAGCATTGGTCTGTACGCCATGGGTGGAGTCATCTTTGCCTGTGGCCTGCCTGGCTGGGCGCTCGTGAGGTGGCTTTTCAATTTCATCGAACAGCGCAGGGATGAGTCGATTGAGGAAGTAGCCAAGGATGTGAAGGAGCTGTTTTGAAACCGCAAGAATTCATAGACCAAATCGCAAAAGCGGCCCAAGCGGTCGCCCAGCAATCAGGTGTTCCCGCAAGTCTCTCTATTGCACAAGCTGCCCTTGAGTCAGGCTGGGGAGAGTCTGGTCTGGCCAAGACGGGAAACAACCTGTTCGGGATCAAGGCTGACAGCCGTTGGAGGGGGGAGACCTTGACCCTTCCAACCAAGGAGTTCATCAAGGGGCAATGGGTTGTTGTCCCTGCCAAGTGGCGCAAATACGCAAGCTGGCAAGCCAGCATTGATGACCACGCAGCCTTTTTGAAGCAAAACCAACGCTACGCGACTTGCTTTAGTTGCCTAACCGCAGATGCATTTGTCCGGGCTCTTGCGAAGGCAGGCTATGCCACCGATCCTCTCTATGCAGACAAGGTGATCGGAGTAATGAACAAACACAACCTAATTTCATTTGACGGAGGTTTGAAATGAACTGGCTCAATCGTTTTTTGTTGGCCAACTGGTCATGGTTGTTGGATGGCATGTTGCTTTTGATGGCTTTGATCATCGGGATGCAGATCGGGGAGTCCCATGTCCAGAAGGAGTGGAACGCTGAGAAAAGCAAGAACGAGCAAATCACCGCCAAGATGGAGCAGCACGTTGAAGACGTCAAGCTCATGCAAACACAAATCAATCAGGAAATTTCCAATGACTTCCTTAAAAAATCCAAACTGCTGGCTGATCGCCTGCCTGATCCTCGTGTTGTCGGGGTGTGCAACGTCCCCTCAGCCGGTAACGGTAATGTGTCCACCGATACCGACAGTGCCATTAGAGCTGATGCAACCAGCACCAAGCCTTTATTTGATTCCCAAGGAAATGCGGTAAAGGTAAGTTGCGAGCAGTTGAGTAATGACGCTACACAAACTACTTTGATGCTTGTGGAACTTCAACGCTGGTATCAGAAGCAATCATCGGCTAATCCTTAAAAATAGAGCCCGGCTTGTCTCAGGACAGGTCGGGCTCTTTTTCGTTTCAAACCTCTGAAAAGTGAACTTCAACCCAGGTTGCAGGGTCTACTCACAATAAACACGTGTGCGAACTGCATCGGTGGGTTGGAAGAGTGCCTATCCAATTGGCTCAATCGAACGAAATTGCGTCCGCAAGAGACCGCGTTCGGCCAAAAGCCGTCATGGGAATGCCCGCTTTGCAAGTCTGATGAAGGCTGACTGCTGACACTTGGCTTCGGCGATCGCTAAGACTGCCGCGACCAAAAGCACTCATTGAATAGATTCTTGTCACTACAAGCGAAAGCCAGGACGTCGATTCCAGAAGACCTTACGAACCTTCCGCCGACCCAGATGTGTCTAGCTCTTCCGAGGCGTTTCGAGGTTCATGACGGTGCGGCGCATCATGTCGCAAAAGTATTCGGCAGCGGGGGTCAAAGGCAAGCCGCTGCGCCGGATCAGGCATACCGGTGGGGCAGGCAACGCTTCGCGCACGTGGATGGGTTGTACCAAGTCCTTTGTCAGGAAGGACTGTGTCCATTGCATCGGTAGCATCATCAGCAAGTCCGAATGGACAAGGGTGACCATGAAGGTCAGCGTGGAATGGGCTTGCATTACCAACTTAGGGGCGGGGAGGCCATTCGCAGCGAACAATGGCCCAAGTTCCTCCTCGGCAACATGGGTGATCGATGTGGTGAGCCATTCTGCGTCAACAAGATCGCGCAGTGATTTCGCCCAGCCTAGTGGATGTCCCTTGCGCCCAACGATCAGGCGCGTATTCTGGAACAGCACTTCCCGCGTCAGGTCGGCCGCCACCACATCCGGGGCAGGCCCGATATAGCAATCGATTCGACTTTCCCTTAAATCGAGCTCAATCGTCGGGTAGACCGCGTCGACGATATTGATCTTCACCCCTGGGTAGCGTTGACGAAATTGCTGAAGCGCGTAGGGGAGCATGCTGATGTGGGGGACGCTGGACAGCGCGACGTTCAGGTGGCCGTTCGTCTCCCCACGAAGTTGGTCCAACTCCTCACGCGCCATCTGCATCTCTTTGCGAATCGCCCCCGCCCGTCTGAGAAAAACCTGACCCATTGGCGTGAGACTGATGCCTGATTGACTGCGTTCAAAAAGCACGACGCCCAGCTCTTTCTCCAGTTCCTGAATGCTTCGCGTGATCGCGGGCTGCGAGGCTTCCATTTTTCGTGCTGCGGCTCTCAAGCTTCCACTTTCTGCGACTGCCAGAAAGTCTCGAATTGCGTTGCTCTTCATAGTTGACGTTGAAGTGGTTCGCCAGTGGCGTTTTGTCTATGGGTGATGTGATTTTGGCATCACATATTAAATTTTTCCATCTTACGGTATCGCCGCCCTGTTCTTAGCATCCGGCAATCACAAGTTAGCGAATCGAAGCCGTCCATGAAAATAGCAGGAGAGAAAAACACCGTGCGTGATGACAAATGTAATCCCCGTGTTCTGATCGTGGGCGCAGGCCCCGTCGGTCTTGCTCTCGCCATAGAACTTGGCACGCGCGGCGTTCCATGCCTAGTCATCGAACGCAACGAGCGGGTCGGCTATGCACCTCGCGCCAAAACCACGAATGTGCGTACCCGCGAGCATTTCCGTCGATGGGGTATTGCAGACACATTGAAGGCGGCATCCCCCCTTGGGACTGACTATCCGTCCAATGTGGTCTTCTGCACGCGTCTCGCGGGACATCTGTTGACCCGTTTTGAGAACGCAATGTACTGCGCACCCGGGCGCAACCCGCTGTACTCAGAGCATGCACAGTGGGTGCCCCAGTACACCGTGGAGGAGGTGATGCGCGCTCATGTGCAATCGCTTCCAGGAGTGCAGGTGAGGTTCAATACGGAACTCAAATCCTTTGTCCAGGACGACGGTGGAGTGCAGGCTGTGCTGCGTAATTTACATGCCGGCACTGAACAGTCCATACGCGCAGAATTCCTGGTGGGCGCCGACGGCGCACGCAGTACGGTACGGGAAGGCATCGGAGCCCGTCTCGAGGGAAACTATGGCCTTTCACGCAACTACAACGTAGTGTTCCGGGCGCCTGGGCTGGCTCAGGCTCATGCACATGGGCCGGCCATCATGTACTGGCAGGTGAATGAAGAAACGCCCAGCCTCATTGGCCCGATGGATTCAGGCGATAAATGGTTCTTCATGCCGACGGCCATCAAGCCGGGCTGGAAGCTGGAGCCCAATGATGCACCGGCGATGATTCGCAAGGCCACAGGCATCGACCTGCCCTATGAGGTGCTGTCCACCGATGAATGGGTAGCCAGTCGCTTTTTAGGCACCACTTACCGCGACCGGCGTGTGTTCCTTGCCGGCGATGCCTGCCACCTGCACCCGCCGTTTGGCGGCTACGGAATGAACATGGGTATCGGCGACGGTGTCGACCTGGGCTGGAAACTGGCTGCCGTTCTGGAGGGATGGGGCGGCGCACAACTGCTTGACAGTTACGAGTGCGAGCGCCGACCGGTTCATGAGATGGTGCTGGATGAAGCTGTCACCAATCATTCCGTGCTTGGAAACCAACTCTGGCAGCCTGGTTTGGATGACGATACGAGCGAGGGACAGGCCTTGCGCGGTGCGGTCGGAGCGCGCATACAAGCGGCCAAGATGCGCGAGTTCACCACGTTAGGCGTGATGCTCGGATACCGCTACGACCAGTCACCTGTGGTCATGAACGACGGCTCGGCCGCGCCAGGTCATGACTTCATCAACTATGTTCCTAGCTCTCGACCGGGATCTCTTGCTCCGCATGCCTGGTTGCATGACGGTAGCTCTTTGTATGACCACTTCAGCCAAGGTTTCACGTTGCTGGCTCATAAGGACGCCCCGTCCGAAGCGATTGAAGAAGCTCGCCAGCAGGCGTATCGAGCAGGTGTTCCGTTGAAGGTCATCCAGCCGAATGAAGACGCAATTGGAGCGCTGTATCCGACACGATTCACGCTGATCCGCCCAGATCAGCACGTTGCTTGGCGAGGGGATGCTTGGCCGCACGTGGCGCTTGCTGTGTTCGAGCAGGTGACCGGGCGCAGCAACTCCCTTATTTTGAACGGAGGTAAAAATGACGGATAGCGCATCTGTACTGGGCAAAGGATCTCGACGCGTTGGCGTGATCGCTGCGCATTCTGTAGATCGTTTTGTCTTCACCGTGCCGGACCTCGACGTAGCAGCCAAGTTCTACGTGGCATTTGGGTTGGATGTGTATCGCTACCCGGACAGACTGGATCTTTACACTCATGGCCATCCGCACTGCTGGGGCACTATCTATGCCGGGGGGCAACGCAAGCAGCTTCAGTACATCTGTTATGGCATCTTTGCAGCTGACGAGGCCTTTTTTGCTCGCCGGATAGCAGAAGAGGGTATTGCTGCTGAAGCCCATACATTGGGCAAGCCTGGTGGCCTGTGGTTGCGTGACCCGGACGGCGTTGCGATTCAGTTGGTGGTGGCGGATAAAGTCTCGCCGTCAGCCAAATGCCAAGCCGTCTTATCTACGCCCCCACAGCCTGGGCAAGGTGCTGCACCGAGTCGCAGTAAGGTCAAGCCTGTCCGTCCACGTCACTTGTCACACCTTCTGCGATTCACGCCTGATGTGCCTCGCATGATTCGCTTTTCCGAGGAGGTCCTTGGCCTGAGGCTATCGGATCACTCCGGCGACGGCATTGCCTTCATGCATACGCCGCACGGCAGCGACCACCACCTAGTGGCCTTTGCCAAGTCGCATGCACCTGGCCTTCACCACACGAGTTGGGATGTCGGCAGCTTCGAAGAGGTCGGTCGCGGTGCCGAACAGATGCGCTCGGCCGGATGGGATCAAGGCTGGGGTATTGGCCGCCATGTCCTGGGTTCGAACTACTTCTACTATGTTCGCGATCCGTGGGGCAGCTTCTGTGAATACACCTTTGATATAGATTTTGTCGCCTCTGACGTGGACTGGCCCGCTGCCGATCACGCGCCAGAGGACTCGCTTTACGTCTGGGGGCCGCCCTTGCCTGCGGACTTCATTACCAACCATGAGTATCCGGCCACCCAGCCAGAGCAGTAGTTTTTTTCCCGCGGCTTCAAGCCTTCCATTGAAAACAACCAAGGAGACATTTATGAATTCGACGATTCGCCGCCACTTCCTGGGCCTGACGGCCTCGAGCTTGGCACTGCTGGTAGCGCAGCCTTTGCTTGCGCAAACGTTTCCGTCCAAGCCGCTTCGGGTGATCCTGCCTTTTTCAGCAGGAAGTGGCCCGGATGCAGTGGTCCGTCACATTGGCGAGAAGCTCAATCGCAGTTGGGGCCAACCATTGATGGTTGACAACAAGCCTGGAGCGAACGGATGGCTGGCGGCAGGAGAAGCAAAGAAGGCGGCCCCGGATGGTCACAACCTGCTTTTGGTAGACGTCGCGACAGTTTCGCTCCAGCCGCACCTCTACAAACAGATGCCGTTCGATCCAGTCAAGGACTTCGAGCCTGTGGCGCCGCTCTACACGGCTAACTTCTTTGTTGTGGTCGGTGCTAATTCTCCGCACCAAACAATGGGCGATCTCATTGCTGCAGCCAAAGCCACTCCTGACAAGGTGACCTATGGCAGCTGGGGTATTGGCAGTGTGGCTCACGTAGGGTCGGCCAATCTCGAAAACGCGACGGGTACAAAGATGCGTCACATTCCATTTAAGGAAATTCCGCAACTGTATGCTGCGGTTTCGACCGGCGAAGTCGATTGGGCTTTCGGTTCTGCCGCCACGGTCGGGCCCTTGTTCCGAGCCAAGAAGGTTCGACTCCTAGCCTACGCAGGCCCCAAGCGAATAGCGGGATTTACCGACGTGCCCACCGTCAGCGAATCGTCCGGCGTCAGCAACTTCGAGCTCAAAACCTGGGTGGCGCTGTATGGCCCCAAGGGCATGCCGCGCTCCGCCATTGAACGGATTCATGCTGGCATCGTCGGCGCTCAGGCTGAGCCTGATGTGAAGGAACGCTACGCCACTGTTGGGTTCGAAAGCTGGGTCGCCTCACCGGCGGACATGGCCCGCACCGCTGAAGCTGACAGCGCACGCTTTGCCGAAACGGTCAAGCGCGCCAAGATTTCGGTCGACTGAGCGTCGCCTCTAAGTTAGCTCGATTCACTACTCCAAGGAAAATTCATGAAATTGCTTCGCCACGGCCCTATTGGTCAAGAAAAACCCGGCGCACTCGACGCTGATGGCCAACTCAGGGATCTGTCCCTGTTGGTGCCGGACTTCACCCCGGACTGGCTCGCGCCTGAAAAACTGAAGGCTCTGTCCGCGATTGATCTCAAGCAGATGCCTCTGGTGCCTGCCGGAACACGCTTGGGCACGCCAGTTGCGGGGGTTCGTCAATTCGTCTGCATCGGACTGAATTACCGCCAGCATGCCGAGGAAGCTGGCATGGAAATTCCCGCTTATCCGGTGGTGTTCACCAAGGCCATCACCTCTTTGTCGGGCCCCAATGACGATGTCGTGCTGCCAGCTGGTAGCCAAGCCTGCGATTGGGAAATCGAGCTCGGCCTGGTGATCAGCAAGAAGGCGTGCGGTGTAACCAAGGATCAGGCCCTGGAGTATGTTGCAGGCTATTGCCTGGCCAACGATGTGTCCGAGCGCGACTGGCAGATCAAGCGCGGCGGCCAGTGGGGTAAGGGCAAGAGTTTCGATGGATTCGGCCCCATCGGTCCCTGGCTCGTGACGGCAGATGAAATTCCGGATCCCCAGTCGATCCCCCTCGAGCTGAAAGTCAACGACGAGGTGCGTCAACGAAGCAATACGAGTGACATGATTTTTAGTGTGGCCGAGGTCGTTGCTCACCTTAGTGAATTCATGACGCTGCTGCCTGGCGACGTGATCATCACAGGGACACCACAGGGCGTGGGCCTTGGCATGAAGCCGTCACCCGTATTCCTAAAACGAGGGGACGTCATGAGCCTCAGTGCTGGTCCATTAGGAACGCAGCGTCAACAAGTCATTTGATCTGTTTGCGCTCGGAGTTGGATGTTGCGCTAATCCAGATTTCGATGGGTAGGGGAGCCACCACAGTGATTCTCAAAGAATCGCTGTGTGAGGTTCCCGACATATGCGGAGTCTGCCACCTCCTAGCGGATAGAGCCGCGATTAGGAGTCGGAAGGGCAGCTCTGGGTCGATAGCTGTCGATGGGCACCCCTTCAATTGATTCACAATTCAATGGTCACAACAATTGCACTAGTTGGTCACGTTGCTGGATTGATTGGTCAACATCACTGGAATACGCATTTGCCGATAGTTGGCGACAGCAATCTGTCAGGATCAGGACAAACGGGCGATCGCTTCGTGAAGCATCAAACCGGATACAGCTTTTGGTGAGACTGGCTTAAGAACATCGGGACGTTGATATCGCCGCTCGGATTCGAATGCTTCGATGTCAATCAATCGGTACATTACTTTGCCGCCAATTTTGAGATAGACTGGTCCGGTGCCATCGCAACGGTAACGTTCGATTGTGTGGACTGATTTGTTCCATCTGTTGGCTAGGTCGTTTTGAGTTAGGTGTTTCACGGAATCTGTCATGGTTTTTTCCTTTTTTTGGGAAGACCATTGACGCGTAGATTCGAGAGAAAAGCCAGTTAATTCGAGAGGTGGTTGCGGAAATTTGTAAGTTATGCACTGCATACGCAACCACCGGTCAAGCAGTATTCAAGTGCTGTTGGTGTGGAATTGAACCAGGGTCCACAATGCACCACCAAAATAAAAACCCACAGTTTCACGACTGTGGGTTTTTTCTTGGTCTCAGCCATGCCTAGATTAAGATTCAGCGCATGAAGAAGCTTCCAAAGATTGAACTCAAGACGGTCATCACCGTGGCTTTGGGTATTTCTGTGTTGGGCTTTTGCCTCATGTTGACCGACACCTTGATGAATGTGGGTGCCATTTTGTTTGCACTGGGTCTCTTGCCCCTTGCCATAGCCTTGGCGAGAGGTAAAGACTAATTACTTCGGCCTAAGGCCTACGGCTTAGCAGGCGCTTGAAAAGCTGAATGCCCAAGTTTGCAGTGGCAAGCACCAAGACTGCGCCAAACCAGTCCCCCACGCCCATGGCCAAAGTGCTGGCCAAGAAGTCTTGTGTTTTATCCACCCAGAAAAACCACAGCTGATGGAGCAAGGCATTCACCCCAGCAAAAAGCAATGAGATTTTGAAGAAATCACGGGCGGTCAGGTTGATCAGCAAAGGGTCTAGGTTGAGCCATTTCATCGCCAAGAACCGCGCGATGCAGGGTGATGCGCCAGACAGAATGCCTGTGACGATGTTGAACACGTGTGCATCTGCGTCGCCAAAGCTGTAACTCACAGCCATCGAACTCAGTGCAATGCCAATGCCACCGAGGCGAGCCAAGATCAGCACAAGCAGCAATCGCAAACCGCTTGGAATGAAAATCCAGTTGGCACCTGGTGAAAACTCAATCCATGCGAACCAATACAGGTTGAGTTGGTATGCATAAAAGTACGCGATTGCACAAGCCAGCACCAACAGCGCTTGCGTCTGAAGTGAAAGTTTGTTGTGTGCCTCTGAGGCTGTCATGTTGCGTATTAGATGGTGTTGAATTTCAAAACCATTCTAATAACGCGTGACATCGCTTTGTTTACAGAAACCCTACAGCCAGACGGTGGGAATTAAGGGGTGTTTTGATGCAGTTGCACCACCGTTTTTGCACGCTTGCGAAAGCGAATATTGAGCAGTTCAACGCCCAGAGAGAACGCCATGGCAAAGTAGATGTAGCCTTTGGGTACGTGATGGCCTAAGCCCTCAGCCATCAGCACCACACCGACCACAACCAAGAAGGCAAGGGCCAACATTTTGATGGTGGGATGGTTGGATACAAATTCCCCAATGCCTTTGGCAAACAACATCATCAAGCCAACAGAGGTGATGACTGCCGCAATCATGATGGCCACTTCATCCACCATGCCCACCGCAGTGATGATGGAATCGAGCGAGAACACCAAGTCAATCACCATGATTTGCAAAATGACTGAGGTCATGGTGTTGGCAGTGCTGCTGGTGGTGTGTGCTTCTTCGCCTTCGAGTGATTGGTGAATTTCACCCGTACTTTTCCAAATCAGGAACAAGCCACCGAGAATCAAAATCAGGTCACGGCCAGAAATGTCTTGACCAAACACCGTGAACAACGGCGCCACCAAACCCACAATGACCGACAGCAATAGCAACAAGCCAATGCGCATGAACATGGCCATGAACAAACCGATGCGGCGTGCCAGCTCGCGCTTCTCAGGTGGCAGCTTGTCCACCAGGATGGAGATGAAGATGATGTTGTCAATGCCCAGCACCAGCTCTAGTGCAGTCAGAGTGGCAAAGGCAATCCACGCTTGTGGGTCGGTTAAGAGTTCCATGCGGTACTTTCTAATTCAGTGAATCGCATGGTAGCCATGGCGTAAAGGTCCACAAGTCGTGGGCTTTTAAGGTGGGCTTATTGGTTTTTGAAGGCCGCAGGGCGTTTGTTGACAAATGCGTCCATGCCTTCTTTTTGGTCTGCGGTGGCAAACAAGGCGTGGAACATGCGGCGCTCAAACATCACGCCATCGGCCAGCGTGCCTTCAAAGGCGCGGTTGACCGACTCTTTGGCAGCCATCGCCGCGATTTGCGAGAAGCTGCAAATGGCCAAGGCGGCGCCCAAAGTTTCTTCCATCAGTTTGTCGAGCGGCACGACGCGGCTGACCAAACCAGAGCGCTCGGCCTCGACCGCGTCCATCATGCGGCCAGTCAGGGCCATGTCCATGGCTTTGGATTTGCCCACGGCACGTGGCAAGCGCTGCGTGCCGCCTGCACCGGGGATGACGCCCAGCTTGATTTCGGGTTGGCCAAACTTGGCGTTGTCGGCGGCGATGATGAAGTCGCACATCATGGCCAGCTCACAGCCACCACCCAAGGCGAAGCCGCTGACTGCGGCGATGACGGGCTTGCGAATGGTGCGAATGGTTTCCCAGTCGCGGGTGATGTAGTCGTTCTTGTAGACATCGGCGAAGGTGTAGGTGGCCATGGCCCCAATGTCGGCGCCTGCAGCAAATGCTTTTTCGCTGCCAGTGATGACCATGCAGCCGATTTTTTCGTCTGCATCAAAGGCTTTGAGGGCTTGGCCCAGTTCAATCATCAAACCTGCGTTGAGCGCATTGAGCTGCTTGGGGCGGTTGAGTGTGATGACGCCCACTTTGTCGGCTTCGGTGTGGACGGTGATGAATTCGTAGCTCATGTGTTTACTCCCAAAAACTTTGCAATCAAATGTGTTGAATCAATCTGCTCACTATAGGCCCAACCAACGTGCCACCAGCTTGGGGTTGTCCAGCACGAGACGCCAAGTGTTGTTGGCTTGAGGGGCGGGTAACGCGAGGTTCAGTCGCAGCAGTTGGCGGTCACGGCTGATGAGGGCGGTTAATTTTTTGGCCGTGCCTGCATACAGTAGCAAATCATCGAGTTTTTTAAGTCGCCAAGCAGAAGGAGCTTTGCCGGCCATCTCCACGCCCAACCATTCATCGCCTGGTGCAAAGCCAGCCTTGTGCGCTGCGCTGCCGTTGAGCACGGTTTTAATTTGCACGCTGTGGTCTTCTGCCACGCGCAGGCCCAAACGCTGCGCCAGTTGCGCAGGGTCGTGCTGCACGTTCACGCCGTGGTGGCGCAAGAGTTTTTCTAATGGCAAATCATGCGTGCCATGCACCCATGCTTTGAACTCGGGGCCCCAAGATCGACCCGTGAGTTCTTTGAGCACGGCCAGCAGATCGGCCTCGGTCATCGGACCATCGTGTTTAGCAGCACCTTGAGTGTCTTTGCTTGCACAGCATCGCGCCCACAAAGCACGCATCACATCGTCCAGCGACACGCTGTGGTTTTTCACGCCGTGTTGGCGCAGGCTCAGGTCTAGGCACAGGGCTACCAGTGCGCCCTTGGTGTAATAGCTCACAGTCAGGTTGGGGCTGTTGGCGTCTTGGCGGTAGTACTTGGTCCATGCCTCAAAGCTCGACTGCGCCACGCTGTGCACCTCGCGGCCTGGTGTTTGCAACACTTGGTTGATGGTTTTGTTGAGCAGCTTGAGGTACTGCGCATCGTCAATCAGCCCTGCACGACGCAACAATAAATCGTCGTAGTAGCTGGTGAAGCCTTCAAAGAACCACAGCAGCTCGGTGTAGTTTTCTTGGGTGTAGTCGTAACGCGCAAACTCAGCGGGGCGCAAGCGCTTGACGTTCCACGTGTGGAAATATTCGTGGCTGATGAGGACCAACAGCGTGGTGTAGCCGTCGCTTTGCTTGGCGTCATCCAAACGCGGCAAGTCAGCGCGGTTGCAAATGAGGGCCGTGGAGTTGCGGTGTTCTAAGCCGCCGTAGCCATCGGCCACGGCGTTGAGCATGAACACATAGTTTTTGTGTGGCGTGGCCGAGTGGCTTTTGCCTCGTCCTGCATTTGGATGCCAAAAGCGGATGGCGGCTTCACAAATTTTTTGGCTGTCGCGCAGCAGGCGCTCGCCGTCAAAAGCGGGTGTCGCGCCGGCCACCACAAAGCGGTGTTCGATGCCGCAGGCCTTAAAGCGACCGCTCCAAAACGTGCCCATCTCCACGGGGCAGTCCACCAACTCGTCGTAATTAGCGGCCACATAGGTGCCAAAGCCTTGACGGTCGGTTTTGACGGGCGTGAGCCCAGTGGCCACTTGCCACTTGGACGAGGCCGCGGCCCCCGCATTGAACGAATCAGCCACCAGTTCTAACTGATGCGGCACATCAGCCAAACCTTCGGCCTGTAAACACAAACTTGTGCCGTTGAAAAATCCGCGCTGCGTGGTCAGCCATGCTGTGCGCACCGAATCGTCGTGCGCGTGCACTTGGTAGTGCAGCGTGAGTGGTTTGCCTGCTTCGCAATCCACCGACCAAGTGGCTTTGTCGAGCTGCTGCACCGCCACATTGCACTTCCCTTGGCGTGCGCTGATGCCAGTGATTTGCTTGGCAAACTCGCGCACCATGTAGCTACCAGCAATCCACACAGGCAGCGACACGCGCTGGCCTGCGGCGGGTTGGTCAATGGTGAGCGTCACGCCATATAGGTGGGCGTGTAGGTCTGCGGCCTCGATGCGGTAGTGCATGGCTTTAAGTTGCCGCTGCGCCCAGCAAGCAGGCCAGTGTGGACACCACCGTCAAGCGAAAGCGCATGGTCATCCAGTCACGCAGCCCTGCTTCAGGCCAGGTTTTGCGGTCGACCAAATAGCAGGCCACCAACAGCATGGCCAACAGTGGCAAACCAGCATAGGCTGGCATGATGACCGCGATCCACGATACCAGCGACGGCACCACGCCCCACACCATGTGCAGCTTGCGTTGAGGCGCGTTGTGGCGCAGGCCAATGCCCCAATGGATACCACCTAAAAACGAGGCAATGGTCGCGCCATAGGCACTCAAAGCAATGGCCACAAATGGATGCGCTTCTGGCGTGACGATCCACATGAACAGCGCAAGCACCACGAAGGGAATCAGCCCTGCGTAGCCCAAGCGATGAATCAGTTGGCCAGCGTCGCTATCGGGTGTGATGGGGGTGTGAACCATGGCTTACTCGTTTCTTTGTGACTTGTCTGAATTACTTGCTAGCGTCTGCCAGCAAGCGTTCAATTTTGGTGCTGTCAATCGCACCGGGCACGCGTGTGCCGTCTTGTGCGATCAGGGTGGGCGTGCCTGTGATTTTGTACTTGCGTGCGAATTCGAGGTTGCGGTCAATCGCAGCGGTGTTGCACTGTGCGGCGGGCGGTGGCGTGTCTTTTTGCATCAGGTTCACCCATGCAGCGCCTTGGTCTTTGGCGCACCACACATGGCGTGATTTTTCTACCGAGCCAGGGCCGAGGACAGGCAGTAAGAACAAATACACCGTCACGTTGTCCACCTTGGCCAAGTCGCGCTCAAAACGTTTGCAGTAGCCGCAGTTGGGGTCTTCAAACACAGCGAGCTTGCGCTTGCCATTGCCATGCACGATGGTGATGGCGTCTTTCAGCGGCAAGGCGTTGAAGTCAATTGCATTCAGTTTGGCTTCGCGCTCTTCGGTCAGGTTGCGCTTGGCTTTGGTGTCAATCAAGTTGCCTTGAATGAGGAAGTTGCCAGCAGCGTCGCTGTAGTAAATCTCGTTGGTGCTCAGTCGCAATTCATAAATCCCCGCCAAAGGCGTGGGTGTGATTTCTTCAATCTTTGGAATTTGCGGAATGCGCTCACTTAAGGCTTTGCGAATCGTGGCTTCGTGACCTTGGGCCCAAGCACTGGACAAGCTCAGAACCATCAAAGCAGATGCGGCAAATGTGCGGAGGGTATGTTGCATATTGAGCTTCGTTTCAAAAATGTTTGCGGTCATCGCCATTAGCCCATGGCCTGTTGCATGGCCCAAGCCTTGATTGGCGCAAGGCTGTTGAACCCATTCATGCCCCAGTTGCGCAGCGCTTGCACGCCTGTGTTGGGGTGGGCGAACAGGCGTTGTAACCCATCGCAAGCCAGCCACGTGGGCACCATGTCGGCTTTGCGGGCGCGTTCGTAGCGGCGCATGAAGTAGCGGTCGCCCACGCTGCGCCAGTAGTCCTTGGCTTCGCGGGCTTTGAGCACATTCGCCAGTTCGGCCACATCGGCCAAGCCCAAGTTGAGCCCGAGGCCCGCGAGGGGGTGAATGTTGTGTGCCGCATCGCCTGCCAGCGCCCAAGCACTGCCATCGGCAAAGTTGCCTGTCCAGCGGTCGGCATGAGCCAATTGCAGCGGCCACATGGCGCGTTCGCTGCTGAGTTCGATTTGGCCCAGCACGCCGTTGCTGGCGTGTTCTAGTTCAATGCCAAATGCTTCGGCGCTCAACGCCAACATGTCTTTGGCTCGCTCAGGCGGCAGCGACCACACCAAGCTGGCGGTGTCACCCTGCGCACCGCCCAAAGGCAGCAACGCCAAAATTTCTAAGCCCTGTGCGCCGTGGTGGAACCACTGCAACGCTTGCTGACGGTGCGGCGTGCTGCAACGCACGCGGGCGGCCACGGCGTGCTGTTGGTAGGGCAGCACGTCAAAGTTCACACCCAGCTCAGTACGGGTGGCGCTGGCGCGGCCTTCGCACACCACGGTCAAAGCGGCGGGTTCGGGGGCTGACAGGAGGGCAATTTCAGCTTGGTAACGCACGGCTTGGGCCAGTTGGGCTTCGAGCACGGGCACGTCCACGATCCAAGTCAGGCCCTCGGGCGTGGGGCTTTCAAAGTGGGTAAAGCCGCCATCGTCGCCCCACACACGCATGTGCTGCACGGGCGTGGCATGCAAGGCATCTGGCCAGCAGCGCAAATCTGACAGTAAGTCACGAGAGGCACTGTTGAGTGAGTAAGCCCTAACGTCTTGCGATGTTTTCGGGGTTGAGGTGACCAAGCCCACACGCAGTTTTTGGCGCGCAAGCAACAAGGCCAAGGTGCGTCCCACCATGCCATCGCCACGAATACAAACGTCTAGTTTTTGAGCCATGCGGCCAATTGTAGGAGGGCGGCAAAGGCCTTATTTCGCTGGCGGCACTTGCGGCACGATCAACGTGGGCTGTGAGCCTAGCGCAGGTGGCACTGGTCGTGTCACTTCACGCAAAATGCCGCCACTTTGCACGCTGCCTGTGCTGCTACCTTCGTTGCGCACGCGCGCTTCGCAGGCCTCGCGGTCTTCACCTTTGAACACGCGGCAGCGTTTGAGTTGGTTCTTCTCAAACAAATTGGCTGTGGTGTCACTCAGCAAATTGCGTTTGGCTTCGGCCAAGGCATTGCGGGCCTCTAGGCGGCAAGCGGCTAAGTCTTGCGTGGACTGCTGGGCCTCGCATTCAGCCAAGTCTTGCTGGTAGCGAACCATGAGTTCGTTTTGCGGTTGGTCAGGTGTTTGCGCCTGTGCGTGCAAGCAAAAGCCAGCACAAAGCAGTGCTTGTGCTGCGAAAAAAGCGGTTCTAAAAAAGGTTGAGTCAGGGCGGTTCATCAGTGGTTCCTAGGCGAGCAACCCGCCTCATTACAATCTACACCAGTTACAAGGATATTTTTATGAGTTTGAAATGCGGCATCGTGGGTTTGCCCAACGTTGGCAAATCCACCCTGTTCAACGCCCTGACCAAAGCGGGCATCGCGGCTGAGAATTACCCCTTCTGCACGATCGAGCCCAACACCGGCGTGGTCGAAGTACCCGACCCCCGTCTGCAGCAGTTGGCCGAAATCATCACGCCCGAGCGCATCGTGCCCGCCATTGTGGAGTTTGTCGACATCGCTGGCCTCGTGGCTGGCGCCAGCACAGGCGAAGGCTTGGGCAACAAGTTTTTGGCCCACATCCGCGAAACCGACGCCATCGTCAACGTGGTGCGTTGCTTTGAAGACCCTAACGTCATTCACGTGGCCAACAAGGTCGACCCGATTGCTGACATTGAAGTGATTCAAACCGAGCTGTGCCTGGCCGACTTGGCTTCTGTGGAAAAAGCCATTCACCGCGTCAGCAAAATTGCCCGCTCTGGCGACAAAGAAGCCGTCAAGCAAATGGCCATTTTGGAAAAGTGCCAAGCTGCACTCAACGACACCAAGCCCGTGCGCACCATTGACTTCAGCAAAGAAGAGCGCGCCGAACTCAAGCAGTTCTTCCTCATCACCGCCAAGCCCGCCATGTTTGTGGCCAACGTGTCCGAAGACGGCTTCGAGAACAACCCGTTCTTGGACCGCCTCAAAGAATTCGCCCAAGCGCAAAACGCGCCCGTGGTGGCCATCTGCGCCAAGATCGAAGCCGAGTTGTCCGAAATGGACGACGCGGACCGCTTGGAGTTCCTCAAAGAACTCGGCCAAGACGAACCAGGCTTGAACCGCCTCATTCGCTCTGCTTACAACTTGCTGGGCCTGCAAACCTACTTCACCGCTGGCGTGAAAGAAGTGCGCGCATGGACCATCCACGTGGGCGACACTGGTCCGCAAGCCGCTGGCGTGATCCACACCGACTTTGAGAAGGGCTACATCCGCGCCCAGACCATCGCGTTTGACGACTTCATCACCTACAAAGGTGAACAAGGCGCCAAAGACGCAGGCAAGATGCGTGCTGAAGGCAAGGAATACGTGGTCAAAGACGGCGACGTGATGAACTTCTTGTTCTCGTCTTAATCCATTGCTTTGCAGAAAAGAGAAGCCGCTCAGAGAGCGGCTTTTTTGTTGGACGGATGTTTAACCAATCCCCCAATGCTGCGGAAACACCCAAAGCAAGCCACCCGTCATCACCACATACCGCGCAAACTTACCCACCGCCATGTAGGCCACGCACGGCCAAAAGGGCAGGCGTAGCCAGCCGGCCACAGCGCACAGTGGGTCGCCCACGCCGGGTAGCCAGCTCAGCAGGCAGGCTTTGGGTCCTAGGGCTTGCAGCCAGCGCAGGGCGCGGGCGTCATGGGCGGATGTTTCTTTATGGCGCAGTTTGTCGCTCACCTTGTGCGCGCCGTGGCCCATCCACCAACTGATAGCGCCGCCAATGGTGTTGCCAGCGGTGGCAACAAAGATAGCTGACCAAAACAACTCGGGGTTGAGTTTGACCAAGCCAAACACCACAGGCTCCGAGCCCATGGGCAGCAAGGTGGCCGACACCAGCGACACCACAAACAC
>JACCDR011808805.1_pt1 | contig 17063 bp, 24 predicted proteins | sample 7446431 | NCBI WGS metagenome assembly JACCDR01 (sample SAMN15323443, study PRJNA562643) | freshwater metagenome | isolation source: river surface water | place: USA:Blue River Watershed | collected 2017-08-17
ACGGCGAAAGCGGTGCGCCGTACTGCCATTCGTAAAAGCTCTGGTTCATGTCGTGAAGTTCCCGCCGCGCGTGACTGCCACGGTGAACGCTTCCGCTTTTTCCGTGCTCACGAAAATCTTCTGACCAGATTCCAGACGCCAACCCAAGTTGTAGAGCGACTGTGACCAGCCGGGCACGGAGGCGCTACGCGTGACTGCGGTAACAGGCACCTCGAACATCAACGTTTTCGTGCCCGCGATGTCCTTGAAGAAACGAATCATTCCAACCGTGGTTGTGATCCTTGCCGTAATGATGAGGTCGTCGATGCCCGATCCGAGCGCAGCGCCTGTCATCAGTTCAACCATTGTGCCCGTGCCGTCAACTGCGGCGTTTGCTGCGCTAACGGTGATCGATGGCGTGGCTAGCGTGTCGTAATACTTTGGATTCGAGGCCATTATAGGACGCCTTGCATGATGTGTTTTGTATAATGGTCGGTGCGACTAACGACTATACTATCTACATAGTCTTTATTAGCAGCTTCACCACTTTGTGTTGGTGCAGGTAAACCTAGTACCCTGCCTTCAGTAAAATCTAGATTTGTTTTTACAGGTGTCATTAATTAAACTATTACTGTAACGCGATGTGAATTTAAAGCTGGAGCTGTGTTGAATTTAACTGTCACAGAATTTATACCTGTAACCTCAACGTCAGTTAAAACAATTCTTTTTAGCCCTGAAGTCTCTTTAACCTGAACAGTCACATCTTCAGAACCAATGTTGTGTGTAACTGTGTAACTTGTAGCAGAACCATCACCAATCGTGCTTGAAAAACGTTTAGCCCCCCATGAAGCATTTTTAGCTTTTAACGGAGTGACAAATCTAACATCATCTGTGCCAGTATCTGTTTCAGCTTGTGTAGCAATTTCAGCAATACCTGCTGTGGTTTCAGTTGCTGAAGGAGCAGCTGTACCAAATGAAGTCCAAACAATATTTGTTGAACCAATCGTTCCGTTAACTGCAGTCTGCCTGAATGTTGAAGCAGCAGAAGTACCTTCTTCTACTGTAACTACAGCTTGCTCTAACTCTGGGAAACTATTAGCATCAAGGGAACGGCTAAGCGCAACAGCTGCACCATTCCAAATATAAATACCATTTTCAGTTTGAGCTGATTGTGCTCTTACAAGAACTCTATCGTTCAACGACATTGTTATGCCGTCGATAGTAGCTCCCGGAGAAGCTAAAGAGATATTACCTTGTGTAGATACTCTTACAGAATCTTTCCAAGCAAGACCTTCAACTGCACTATCTACATAGTCTTTATTAGCGGCTTCGTCGCCTTGTACTGGTGTAGGTAAACCTAATGCTCTACCGCCACCTGTGAAATCTAAAGTTGTTTTTACAGGAGTTGCCATATTATTGTGTTACTGTAACGAATCCGGTTGTTAAAGAATTAAAGGATACTATAGCTTGGTTAATAGATACATGTTCCACCTTAGCGAGCATCTTCACACCGCCATCTGAAAACACATCAATAGACGGTCTTACACCGAGATTATGATTAACCACCCAAGTTAGAGATGGAGAGCTAAAAGTTATATCAAACGATCTTTGATTACCAATTGTTTCAAGCTCGCTTTTTATTGTTGCCAGATTATTTCTTAAATCTAACGTTAAGGCATTACCTTGTTGTGGTTTTGTAGGATCAACTTGAGATACAAACATAAGTTATCCTAGTAGTTATAAACTTCGACTGTAATAGGTACAGAAACTGTAGTCAAGTATCGACCTTGAATGTTTCCACCACCTGAAATACGCGGTGTTGTCAGTACGTGCATTCTATTATTACCTACGAAAGAGGTTGTACCTTTTTCAAAAGCATTTCTAACTTGTAAACCAATATTTCTTGCTTCACCTGTTCCTTTATTTAAAGGGGTATGTATTTCAATAACAGCGATAAGGTTTTCTCTATGATAACCTTTTACACGAACAGGATCAGTAGGATCATTTATAACAAGACTAACTGAAAAGAAAGAATCATTTACAGGCTTTGTTTCTGTGTTCTCAGGTGCTATCGTTCTTGTTGGAAAACTAGCCTTTAACCTTGCATACACAAACTTCTCTGCTTCGATAATACCTGTATCCATTTGTACCTTTAAGCTGAGTCAAAAGCTTGTTTAAAACCGTATTGGTATATTGATCTTATATCTTTTAATGTTGCAGCAACTACACCGCCAGCCACAACATACCCTTGCACATACCTGATGTACGGGCCTGTATTTAAAATGTAGAAAGAATCACCCAGAGAGTAACCCGAATGAATATCGGTTGCAAACTCAGCTTTAGCGTAATCTCCTGCAGCTGTAGTGTAGAATTCTTGTACAGCTTTGCTATCTGTTTTAGAAAATCGCCAAGAGCCTTTAGCAAAGCCACGAATAGGTTGCAAATTGTATTGCTCTAAACGTCGTTGGTATAAAGCTGGATACTGTGTTTCATCTCCAATTGGAGTATATGTAATCGCTTGACTTACAACTTGGTTAGCAAAGCTTACAACCATAGCCTTAAGCTTGTACTCTATCTGTTTCTTTATGTTTTCTACTTGGTCGGCAACTACAGCTGCGTTGCTAGTAATTTTTAGCATTGCTATGCACTAATTGCGAGACACCGATAAAGAAGCACCTTACCAAATGCCATATGTTTCTGAATCTTATCTATAACGTATCTTTTGTCATCGTAAAGCATTATGTCTAACTCTTCTGGAAAAACTTCACAAGAAGAGCCGATGTAGAACATCACAACATCTTTACCTATAAGATTAGGATAATTGTGCGGAGTCGCTGTAATATGCTTTGGATAAGACTTTATGTCGTGGTCTGTTTCTGTAGCAGTAGAGATTAAAGTTGTTTCATTGAAAACAACCGGGCCTACTTTTTTAAGAATCATCCACAAACCATGACGCTTAATAAAAGCATCTGTCATTACTTCGAAATGATTGCTCATTTAAGCCTTAAAATAATCTTGCTCAAAAGGTCTTTGATTACGTTCTGGTGGATTGATAATATTGTTATCTGCGTCTTGAACGTTTGTATCAATTTCACTGAACTTAGTTCCGCCTATTCTACCTTGAACATTACGTAAAATTGGATTAAGGTAGGAATTATCAAGGAAAAGCTTTAAGCTCAAACGATACTGTTCTGCAGATTTGCTACCAGAAAAAGAGAATATATCGACCGACTCGTTGCCTCGCATAGAAAGCTTTAATAAAATAAGCTTGCAGGCTTCTATAGCTGTGGTATCAACATTGTTAAAATTTCTTTCTAAAAGAAACTCTATTTCTTGATCTTCTAAGAAGTATAAACCGGGCTCTGTATCTTGAGTTAATATTCTTATTTTTTGAATGTCTGAAAAAGCCATGCTACTGTTCTTTCAAGATTTGCCAACCGTGGCATGTTTCACTTCGAGAGTTATTTCTAAACAAAGCGTATACAGAAGCTAAGCCGATACTAAACTTTTCAGAAAATTCTTTGCGAGTTCCCGTGAAAACTTCTTTCGTTTTAATGTTATATAGCTTAACAGTCAAACCTTTAAATTTACCAAAAGGTTCGTATTCTTTTAAAGCAAACCCTTTAGCTTTTTGCTCTTTGCCTTGGATTAATAAACTTAAAAAACCACTTTCTAGATTAAAATTAGTTTTGAACCAATTTCTCGTGCCGCTTAGCCAGCCATGCTCTGGATGCCAAAGTGTTACTTCTTTGTTTCTGACTCTACAATATTTTGCAGATTCTTTTGTTAACGCCCATCCATTTTCTATGTTTCTGTGGCCCCTAACAAGGCGTGAAAAACGCATACCATACTTCTGTTGCAAATCATAGCAAGTACCTTCAACCTTTTGGTAGCAATCAGCGCCAAGCTCGTCAGTACCTGAATATTTATAAAAAGTATAAATAGTCGGGTCGAAACTAGGATTATCTTTTCCTTTTAGGCCCGGCCCTGTTTCGCCGCCATCGGCAATATTACAAAGGCTTATACCCTCTTCCCTTAACTTAGCGATAAGTTTAATCTCTTCAGTGCAAGCTTGTTCATTTGTAAGGTTATCAAGAACTTTTTCGACAGTGAAGCCGTGCTTGTTTGCAGTATTTTTCCAATGCAAATTCCGTCCTTGTTTACTTGTAGCCCTACTTTTAGCACCCTTACCTACATAAAATACTTCACCAGTGGTTGCCTTTTTATGTACATACACATAAAACCTACGGTCTTCTGTTTCAGACATGGTTCTCCTATATTCTTATAATTTTCTATAGAACACTCTGTGAGCACCCTATAGAAAAGCTTCTATTACTAGAAGCTAATCTTTAACTAAAGCTTAATTAAGCTGTAGTACCTGACACAACAAGCTTAGGTTTGCGCAGGAGATTGATGAAGTTCGTCTCTCCAGCAATTTCATCTGCTACATCTCTTGGGTCTTGCTCAACAAATAAATAAGCCTCCTCACCCAAGGTATTAGCAAGGCTCTTACGGTGAGCTGGAGAGAAGTACGTTACAAACGCATCTTCAATACCAACCGGAACGAAAATAGCAGTATTGGTATTTACGAACGGAACACCAGCAATCGACTCACGAACTTCAATGAAACGGATTCCACCAAATTCAAATGTACGATTACGGCCTTGGATAACGCCGGGGCCACCTGCACCTGCACGGTTACGCAGAATCTCAAGCGCAGGAGCCGAAGCTGCATATTGCGAGTAAGCTGCAGTAACTTTAGGGTGCTTAATAAGCGCCGAGAAGAATCCCGGTGAGCAGTAGCCGATGACTTCAGTTGCTACACCACCGTCGAGTTGATTGTCCTGAATAGAAGCAACAACTTGTTCACACTTGTCAAGAATCTCCGAGCTTGCGGTAGCAAAGTCAAAGTTAACAACAGTCTTAGCCACACCGAAATCTGTGTAATAGTTTGCTACAACAGTTCCATTTGGAGCGTACACAGTACCGCTGTTAAGAGCTTGCCAACGTGCAATTTCAAGAGTAAGCGACATTGCCTTACGAGCAGTTGTAAGCTTACGAAGCATCAGAGCATTTTCTTGCTCAGCTGAATCTTGCGAACCATAGGCACGCTTACCTTGAATATCCTCTACACCGATTTGATCGAAGTAAGGGAAGTGAGGAATTGCATAGCTATGAATCTTACGAACAGGTTGATCCGTAGCTTGTGGTTTAGTACCACGCTCCATGTCTTTCAACAGAACAATCTTTTCGCTTTGTTCTTCGAAAATTACACTGTGAGTTGTTACACTCTCAGTTTGGAACAAGCCGCTTTGAGCAAGCAATGTAAATTGATTAGGAATGGCAACTAATTCTTGCGTAAAGTCTTGTACGCCAAATGGTTTACCAAAATCACGAGTAATAGGCATCTTTATTTATCCTTATGCGGCATCAAGGGCACGAATACCGAGCGCTTCAAGTGCAGCATAAACAGCTGCTAATTCTGCAGGTTGGTCAAACGTTGCATCAAGCACAAGACCTGCTTTTTTAACACCTGCAGGGCCAAATCGCAGCACCTTCACAAGCTTATCTGTTGCAGCAGTCAAAACTACATCTTCGTTCAAAACGATTGCAGCGGGAGTTTGCGAGCCATCACTTGCAGTTTGTACAGCACGTTTATATTTTCCGCCAACTGTAACGCGACCCAAAACTGTACCAATTGGGTACGTAGTTCCAGCTGCTTCGTTGCAGACTACCATGTCTCTGTTGTGACCAACATCGGGTTTAAATTCGTAAGCCACTACATCAGAGTAGCGCTTACCTTCGGTTGCAATAACAGCCATTATTTATCCTGTTTAAATTTCTTTTGAATTAAAGTTAGCAGACTGTTATCAGTTTCAGCCTTCTTACCATCTTTTCCAACTTCTTTGAAAAGGCTGGAATCTTCGACAGCTTTGTTTAAAACTTCAAGACTTTTGATGAATTCGTCAAAATCTTTTTCGTCGCTTAAAGCCAAAGCAGCTTTAATGAAAATAGCCTCAGTCGTTTTATCTTTGCAAACAGCTGTAACTTTTCCTGTTTTTTGTTTCAGTAGAACTTCTTCTTTTTCTTTACGGAACATTTCGAGTTCTGCATCTTTGGCTTTAATAACCTCGGTAGCATCCGTAAGAGATTTAGTCAAAGCTTCCAATTCTTTCGTTGATTCAGTAGACTTTTCTACTTCTTCTTTTTTACCGGACACTTGAGTTTCCTCTTGTTTTTGTTTATCTAATACACTAGAATGCTCTAGCAATTGTTTTTCCAAAAGAATCTGATCAACTAAAACCGCAAGCTTGCTATTAGGCTCTAGCTTATCAAAGGCTTCTTTAGGATTTGCACTTTCATGCAAAGATTTTAAAATAGTGAAAGACTCGACTTTTTCTTCCAGATACTCGTTGTAGTAGTTATCTTCAGGTTTATGTTCATAACCTAGAAGCTTAGCTAATACTTCAGCATCATCGTAATACAAATCGAAAAAGCGTCTCAAAAACTCAGGCAGTTCTAGAGTAACCTGAATTTGTTGAATCTTTTTAAGGGAAGTTTCCACTGCTTGTGTTTTTAAGCCGCCAACAGCTTTAAGAATCAAAGCATCCGGCCTGTTATTTGCAGAATAACCCTGAACTTCAGAAGTTAGAGCAATGTGGCTATCTTTAGAGTCAAACTTAATATCTTTAAGAATTCTCTTTGGTTTTTGTTCTGGCATTATTCTACCTGTTCTGCTGTACCTGTTGCACCAATACTAAGACCGAGAAATCGACCATCCTTAATAGATTGCCAAAGATCGGTGTCAGTTGCTTGAATTTTCATCAGCCATGTGCCTTTTAAGATTTTTTCTTCACCTATAAGGAAATCTGATTCAGCGATGTAGCTTTCAAGATAATGAAACATATCTGTATCAACAACATGCGCTAGATTGCAAGGTGGTTTTGCTTTATTGAAATTATGACAAGCTTTTTCAATTTCTTCAGGAGAGGCATAGTCTCCGTGAGCATCTACTGTAGGCTCCATTACAACAAAAAGAGCTTGCATCTTCTCGTCATTCGCCGAAGCTTTTCTCAAGCTTGTAATATTTTTTTCAAATTCCTGCATAATATTTAATTATATCATGTTTTATTAATAAAATCAAGTTTTAACGGCAGAATAATTAAATATTTTACCGCCATCCTCAATATTGCACAAATTACAACCTGCATTTCTATATAAAGCAATCAGCTCAATTTCTTTAGCATAAGCTTCATCTTTTGTTAAATCCTTAAATACAACCTCAACGCGCAAACCGTATTTTAAGGATATAGATCGCCACCTTGCATTTCGACCCGTTTTAGAATAAGGGCGGGAAGGATACACACCCATTCCTACGTAGAACACATAATTGTTCTCACCCTTATCTAACGTACTATGAATATAAACGCAGTATTTTCTATCTTCTGATTTAAGCGGCATTCTCTAAATTTGAAGAAGAAGTATCGTCTACAGACACTGTTTTTGCTGTGCCTTCTCCTGCAGTTTGCATACCTTCACCTGCGTTAGATGAGAACATTGACAGATTTTCTTTATCAACAGGTTCATCAACTGGCTTTGGATCAGCCCCTAGTGCAGCACGAACAATATTTAACAACTCTCTATCAACCTCAAGAAGTGAAGTAGAAGCGGTACGTTGCAAGAACTTAGACAAGCTATCCAGATCAATTTCATTTGCAAGACTGAAATCTAATGCACATAATCTCTCTGTATCCCATCCGTTCAAATCATAAATCAAACGAATAAGCTGTCTATTTATAGTTTCACAAATATTTTTAGCAATACTGTAACAATACGCGCCTGTCAGGCTAGATTTTAGCGCACCTAATGCAAAACTGCCTGTTGCACTTGTACCCATAACAAGAATATCAGAAGACATCGCAATTACGATTAAACTTTTGTAATATTCTTTAATTTTTTCAGTGTCGTAATTTTTCTTACCGTCAATAGAGATTAACTCTATATCAAATAAATCCATCTTACTTTCTGGATCAATCACCCTTGGAAGAAGAACCGCACTTTGCTCGTTTGCTTGAAGATTTTGCAAAGTCTGATAGTAATACTCTGCAATTTTCTTTTCTTCTGGCGAAGCATTAGCCGACAGATAATTAGCTGGAATTCTTAATACTGGCGTGCCTGAAACGTCTTTGCTAAGACCTGTAGCTTCAAGCTCTTCAACGTATTTTAAATATTTCCAAGCTAAATAGGCATCGCGTGTAGGTGGCACACCGTAAGGATCACCACGAGCGTTAACAACGAAGTGCAAAAGCTTTCTAATAGGAATATTTACTTCGTTATTCTTATTCGAAGCTACAGGGAGATTAAAACTGTTAGAGGTTTCGGATACATTTTGCTGCACGCCTACAACTTCGGAATTAGTTTCATCGTAAATAAACTTTACAATAGATTCTTGATGACGCGGTGGCAACTTGTTAGGTGCAATATATCCGTCGTTAAACCTTGATCCGTTTTCTTTATAACGACGACGAAGAACGATTTCGTTTAAAGCAAAACCATATTTCCAAGCTGAAAAAGCATCCTCTAGGAGAACAGAAAAAGAATGCTCCATGTCTTCGAAAAGCATTTGTCGAACAATCTCTGCTTTTTGAATCTCATCTGGCGTAGCATCTTTATGAGGCTTAATCGTCCAAGAAGTTTTATTTAAAATACTTTTGTAAAGATTTAAACTACCGTTAACAAGAGCATTGTTAGACATTTCGTCGTAGGTTTTGAGACGTTCAGGCCATTTTAGTTCTCTTAGAATTTCTTTCTCAGAGACACCGTTCTTTATTTTAAGACCTTGAAAACCAATCTCAGATAATTTAAATCTCTCTGGTTTATCTTTTAAAGAAACATCGACAGCCGTAGACTGGTAGGTAGCTTTTTCAAGACCCTCTTGTGTTTTATCTTTTTTAGCTCTTGGCATAATAATCTAACTAGTTGTGCTGTATTTCAAATGTAGGTATAGTAATAGGTGCAGAGCTATTATTTTTAAAAGGATTTGTGCTATTTGATCTTGCAGATAAATCTGGCATATTCATCGAAGTTGGCATGTTTGCAGTTCTATTTAAAGTATAGATTGCATCTGATACACAGTCGCATTGGTCATCTTTGTGTTTACCTTCTCCGTCAAAGACCTCTAGTTCATCCCAGAACGCTTTATTCCAATCTCCTTTAACATATCTGACCCAACCTGCATGAGCAAGTGAACTAAAAGGAGAGAAGCGGGTTACTTTAGAATGCACAGGTTTGACTAAACGGCAGTTATAGCCCTTCTCGGCTAAGCGTCTCTGCATATCGGTCGCCCAGAATTTAGCTGCCGCATTAGGGTCTGCCGGAATAGTAATTATTGTCCCGTATCCATCTTCTTTAGCGGTATCAAAAATCAACTGTTCGACAATGTAAGGTCTGTCTTGAATACGAACTGCATTTTCAACAGTGTAGTATTTTGTCTCTTTATTTTTAGAGATTAATACACCTGCTGTCCAATCGGGATTTGGATTCACTTCGCTTGGTTTAGTAGTAGCTATATCCCAAGACCGAACTCTTGTTGTGGCCCTGCCATCAGCTGCGTCTACTTGTTCGCACCAATCTCTTTTAACTAAACCTGTTTGTTCTAGTCTAGCAAACCAACTACCATCTAGAAGTTTCTCTTTTTCTACACGAGGAAGAGACTTAAGACGGGTGATATATCCCGGATCAGATTTTAGAAGAACAGGGTTGTCATACGCGCTAAACGGAATAAACGTAAAAGATGTGATTCCGCTTGAATCACCTTTACCGTGAACCGCTTCTGCTTCTTCTAGACTATTATACCAAATCATCGTGTTACCACGACGAAAGAACCAACGCATTACGCCAGCTTTTTCTTGAATCGGTATTCCGTTTTCATCAAGATAGAAATCTTGAATCCATTCCCTGAAGAAACTATCGTAGCTTGGGTTTGTTAAAGCAAACAGCTGACGAGGAGACTTAGATTTAGTCGAACGTAGGCGACTGGAAAGATAAATGACCTGACTTTCAGTAAAGTCTGTTGCTTCGTCGAAAAGACAAAAATTTAATTGAGAACCTTTCCATGCTTCCTTATCTTTCTCGTAAAGCATGGCAGAGAATTTTAAAACACTTTTGTTAGGCAGAAGTATTTGCATCTCTCTGTCTCGGATTCTAGCTTTATTTCCATAGATGTCTCTATAGACTTCAGAAGCTTCTTGCCAGATCGAACCCGGTGCTCGTAACATCGGCGCTGTCTTACGAATGATTGCACCCGTGCTATTAGGATATTGCATAGCTTTTAAAGAAGCTAGAATACCTAGGAAAGTTTTACCCTTGCGTTCAATTTATTTCGTTAAAATAAACCAGCAACTTTACTTGCATCTACATGTCGCCATGCAGTCCAGACTATATCTTCATCGCTTTACGCGAGCTTCCCGTTTCGACTGCACTTGCAGCCTACGCCTTTCGGCTAGTCGTTGAACGTCCCTTTTTACAGGTTTCGCTGCTGATTGTCTCGGAGAGATTTTCCAGCAATTAGAGAAGTTTTAATCGGAGGCAGTTATTATTCACCACCGGCAGCTCCGCCTCCAAGCGTTATATCTGCTGTTGAATTCAACAACATTTCTTGTCTAGGAGAACAAGGTGCATATTTTATATCAGTTGTCATTTATTTTAGCTAGCATTCTTAACCATGCTGAAGGATACAACAGAAGCGCTGTCTTGCACTTCTTCGCCTTTTTCTTCAGGTTCCGGTTCAGCCTTTCCATATATACCGTCAATTAATTTAACGTTATATTCAAGCAAAGCTTTTGCTGCTGCAAGACGAACCTCTGGTTTGACTTTAGGGTCTTCCGCTATAGTCCTTAGCGTATCTACAGCGAGTTTTTGATTTGGTTTTAATTTTCTAGCAACCTGTGTAAGAGCTTCTGTTCGAAGTTGTCTGTTGCTTTTTTCTTTTTTTGGTCTACCGTCTCGGTTGATTTTTTCGTCCCTGTATCCGGGTTTGTCTGGCTGGAATGGCATGAGTTTATTTCTGAAAAGCATAAAAGCGGGCGCTATGAAGCGACCCGCCAGAGTTTTTATTCTAATTGTTTCTTGTTATTATCTGAAATTATATCGAGGCTTGTTTACCGTCTCCAGCATCAGATCAACAGGAGTGTAAGTCTTAGCAGCTAAGATTGATTTCAAAATTGAAGGACTAAAACCTGAAACTAACCCTACATTTTTATCTGTAGCTTTTGCAGGATGATTATTAACAGCTCCAGCGATATTCCAGAAGACTAAAGTGGGACGTTTATATCCTGCTTCTTTATACTTGGAGTCGATCAACTCAAAAGCTGTTTCATCGTCATCTGTAGCATGATCGAATTGCATGTCGGATAAGATTAAAATCTTGGTAGGCATGTCCTTCTTTGGTACTTTATTACTAACAGATGTATTCAGAATTAAGTCAAATACTTTTTCAATATTTGTATTCATCTCCCAAGCTGCACTATCTAAATTACGAATTTTATCTGTTAAAGTGCTACCAGTAACAGATTGAATCTTAGGCTTAGAAGAGAAAGTAATAAACTTCCCGTTGAATGCACCTTTAAGTCTTTCAGCTAAGTACAAACCCAATGACACTGAGACATCGATAGCACGAGTACCTTCAGACACAAGCGTCGTCATACTTCCCGACGTATCTACTACAGGAATAATGAATTCCTTAGAGTCCTTGCAATAATCTGGAAGACTTTTCCACTGTTCATCAAAAACAGGGTTGTAGTTATTACGGGCAGCTTTTACAATATCGTGCGGGAAGATAGCCCCTGCATTAATTTTAGCTTTTCCGGTCTTTAGATCAGCTACATATTTTCCGTAAGCCTCTGGAGCATTTCTCCAGAATGCTTTCGAATAATTCTTTGCGGCAACAGAAGGGACATGTCCAAAATTAATGTCATCCCATTGTTTGTTGCACATTTGAGTTTCAACAACTCTGGTTAAAGAAACTAAGCGTTGACGATAAGCTTTTGGTGTCTTGAACTGACAGAACTTACGGATTTTATTTGCAATTGGGCCTTGACGTGGCATCCATTTTGCGCAAAGACCGTCACCTGAAGCTAAACCTTCAGCAATTTTCCAAAGTGCGGAGTATTCGTAAGGCGTATCAATAAGTGTTAAAAGATCATCCCATCGTCCAAGCTCTACAACTTTGTTTACAAAAGTTGCAGTTATTACTTCATAATTGTCTTCAACTGGAATACAATCTAAAGCTTGAATTAACAACTTTCGAAAGGTTTCCCGTTCTCCTGCACCTTCACGAACATCTCGCGCCCAGAGCAAAATACGAACAGCTGTGTCTTCATTTTCTTTCAGTGCTTTTGCAAAGTCACCTGAAATGTCAGCTTGTCTTGACGATCCAATCTTTGAAAATAAATCTAAACATGCATTTAGAGTAGACTTATTTGCTTTCATACCATTAGTAGTTGAAGTTACATTATCTTCTTGTAACAACCCTTGAACTAATGCATTAACTTTTTTACGTGCCATATAATTCTCCTTAATTATTTCAGACTGCTTTACTAGGAATCTTGCCTAGCCAATTATCATCATGGTAGATATAAATGTTCGCTGTGAGCAGTCTTTATTATACAGGTTGCGTTTGATTTTCATCCAAAGAAAAATTTTAATTTTGCTGTTAGCAACCTTTGTTTCGTTGACAGAATACATTCTTAACGTTTCAAATTTAAAGTTTGATGTTTGAGAATTTTTTGCTGTTAGTATTCTTTACAACTTAAACAGAATTATATATCAGTTTTTATTATTTGTCAAGCCTTTTGTAAAAACTTTTGAATTCTTCCAGCTTACATGATACTGGGTGCTTACATACTGACGCGAGCACTGACTACGCATACTATAAATTTTACCTGTAAAGTATGACTACAGGAAAAATCTTGCAGAATAGTGGCACGATAAGGCAACATGCTGCAAGAAATTTAATTTGGTGCTCCATGAAAAACTTGAATTCTCTTCTTCGGATTACAAAACCGATGCATCACCATAAATGCTTATAGAGCTTATTATATCAATTCAAATGACTCCAATTATTTTTATGCAAAACACCGGATACAGCGTCTAAAGGTAAATTTAAACGAGCAGAGATTTTTCTTCTGCCTATCCCTTCAGCTGCATGTAGCGCTTTTATAGCTTTTACATCACTTTCACACAGTATCGCTTTGCCGTGATTTTCTCCTTTACAAGATGTAAGCAACCCCAAAGTATAAGCGTGCTTTGTGTTTTCTGAATGTGTAATCCATTCTAGATTGGACGTGCAATTATTTGTCTTTACACCATCTTTATGATTAACACAAGGTTTATTTCCGATGTTAGGTATAAAAGCCTCAGCAACAAGTTTATGAACTTTAAAGCATTTTACAACACCCGCTCTACCGCCTATTCTGGTTGAAAAAACTTCGTAGCCTGTTTTAGAGACTAATGTTTTAAGAATTTTATTTGTTCTTTTACTGTAAATTCTGCCTATACTAGAAACACTGAACAAGTGTTCGTAGCCCACTGCATCTCTAAACTCTTCTTGCATCTTTTTATAAACTAGAACGGATTAACAGTCCGTTGAGTTGTTCGGATGCGGGAGTGGACTCGAACCCACGACCTTCAGCTTATGAAACTGGCGAGCTGCCAACTGCTCCATCCCGCAATAACTTTTAATATCAGTTCAATTATTTCAACTTGCACTCATTGGTCTGAACAGGTGAAGTTTGACCTGTAGCACCTGTTGCACCACTAGGAGCAGACGAACCACTTGTTGCTGAACCCGGAGCATTTACACTTGCTGTGCCTGTAGCTCCAGTTGCACCACTTTGACCTGAATTACCACTTTGAGCTGTCTGGGTTTGCTCTACGTTACATTCTTTCGTACTACGAACAGCACGGGAATTAAATAAAGCTACTGCATTATCATTACCAACCGTAGTTACATTCACATTAGGTTGCAAATCTCGCACAGTTTGAGTAACAGCAAATGCTGTATTTGCTTGATTGTCGCTAAACCTGCCGAACGTTCCCATTAAATTAGCATAGTTGGCAGCATCTACAGCTCGATTATCTCTGTTAATTGCTACGTTTGCAGCGTTACCAGACTTAGCCGACAAATACCCAAATACAGGATTTACTGTAGTAGAAACACCTGCCAAAAGAATACTAGCCCATTCTTTAGCTTCTTGAGCTGGAGTCTTAATCGGTGCAAATTCAGGCAGTTTTAAAGCCGGAACTTGAGGGATTTCAACTCTAAAATCAGTTTGTGCTACAGCCGTATTTGAACTAGTGTTATTCAATCCAGAGGCAAGAACTGCGCCAATTGCAGCTGCACCTTCCTTGCCAGCTTTAGCAGCGATAATCGATAAACTTCCCGCTTGAACTACTTTAGCATTAGCTTCAGCTTGTTTGGTCTTTTCTTGCTCAATCTTCAAATCAGCAAGACGAATTGCTTGCCGATTAGCGCTTTCACGAACAGCTTCTTCGGTCTTTTTCTGATGGTCTGCTAGGAGTTTGATAACAGCTTCACGGTGTTCGTATTCACGCTTAGCAATTTCAGTTGTACCGCACGCTGTCACTAACAGAGCTACCGCAATACAAATAAAAATATTCTTGATTTTCATAATTGTCTCCTTTTAGTTGAGATTTGAATTATATCCCAACAAGGGGATTTGTTACTAGAGTTTAAGCTCTAACTTTGGAGCGTAAGTTGAACTATTTCAGGCGTGTTCACATGCTTCCAAGTGTTCCCTCGTAAAACATTGGACACGGCGTGCAAAGGTAAATTTAGACAGGTGGAGATTTTTCTTTTACCTATACCTTCAACTTCACGCAAAGTTTTTATAAATTTAACATCTTGTTCAGTTAGAACTGCATTAGCGTTATTTTCGCCTTTAAGAGCTACCTTTAAACCTGTCGTATAAGCGTGTTTGTTATTTTCAGAATATGATGCCCATTCTAAATTCGATATATGATTGTTCGTTTTTATGCCATCTTTATGATTAACACACCGTTTATTTTCAAAATTCGGCAGAAAAGCTTCAGCTACAAGTCTATGAACTTTAAAGCATTTGTTAATACCTTTTCTACCACCTATTTTGGTTGTAAAAATTTCGTACCCTATTTTAGAAAATAAAGTTTTAAGAATTCTATTTGTTCTTTTACTATAAACTTTACCTGTGTTGGATATACTGAACAAATCTTCGTAACCAACTACATCTTTAAATTCTTCTTGCATATATTTTAACTGATAGTTAGGAATCGAACTCCAGTCTTCTGGTTGGAAGCCAAACATAATAGCCGTTATGCTACAGCCGCATTAATTTTCTGGGGTGGCGGTCAGGTTCGAACAGACAACTTCTTGATTCACAGTCAAGAGCTTTACCATTTAAGCTACAGCCAACACTGACACTGGCAACATAATTTGGCACTTCGTAGGAGAATCAAACTCCTGTTAAGGGATAGAAAGTCCCCTGTCCTATCATTAGACGAACGAAGCATAAAACTAAATATTTGGCAGGAGAAGTAGGTTTCGAACCTACGAATGCTGGATTCAAAATCCAGTGCCTTAACCAACTTGGCGATTCTCCAACAGACATCTAAGCAGGTGGCGACCCTATAGCCCAGACGGCCTTATTTCTAAGGACTTCAAAAGAGCTACACAAAGTGCGCGCTCGTCAAGCCCGATAAACGGGAAACGGGAAACTCTTTTTTTTGCAGCCTCTGAGGAGAAAGCAAAGACTGCAGAAAAAAGCTCTAAATTAGAGCTTGCTATTACTCATAGAACTTAGGGGCAGTTCTTCCTTGGTGGACAAAACTATCGATAAGTTCTTGATCCTCTTCATCAACCACAGGCTCTTCTGTTAAACCTTCAAACTTATCCTGAAAAGCATAAGCCTCTTCAGGTTTACAGAAAATACAGGAGCTACTTACTGGCAGCTCACAGATTTTACACTTCATTGTTACTTATTATTATTTTTATAAACGCTATAAGTGTTATTATAACACAGAAAAATTGTAAAATCAAGCTTTTAGTCAAAAATACAGTATTTGTGAAGCTTTTTTGCATTTTCCAGCAGCTTTTGTTTAAAAAACTTCTTAGCTAGCACAAAATCCTCAATTTGTTTCTGCTTTGTTTTACCTTTTTCTATCCAATAAATGACATATGCATGCAAATTCTTGTTATTTTGCTTGATTCTTAGACTACCTGAGAGGTTTTTCCAAGCATCTTTTACATCTCGCCAAGCTTCTTTAGTAATAAGACGGATATTATTAGCTGCTACATTTTGTACATCCATGTCCCGTGTAAGTACATGTAAGGACTTGTCCGTATAGTTTTTGTACAAATAAGCGCTAGCTAAAATAGAAGCTTTTATCTTTACCGTTTTTCCAGAGCTTAACTTAATACTGACAGCCCCAAAATCATCTATTGTGATCTTGTTGTTGTTCTTTATGTAAAAAAAAGAACCGTCTAAACTATATTTTACTTCTTTTTTTATTTCTTCTACTTTTAGACTTAGACGGTCTTGCATAGCTCTCTCCTTATTATACTTAAGTCTTAGTCAGACTTTTCTCATAAGCCTTAAAAGCTTTTTCTTTAGCTTTGTAACGCTTTTCAAGTCGCTCAAAGACCTCTGGGATATTCATATACAACTCTTTTCCATCTTTAATAGATGCAATCTCTTTTTGAGTCAAAAAGTCTGCATAAATTTCATCAAAGATACTGTAGACCCAATTTTTCTTGAAATCATAGCGATCTTCTACATGGTTAAGCTGCCCCCCGAATTCAATCCCTGCAGTATGAAAACCTAAGAATGAAAATTTAGCTGCAGTAATACTCGCTTTTGGAACGCCCAAAAGAATCAAAGTACCTGCAGAGAATATTTCACCTGTTAGATGAATATGAACTTTAGCGGGCGTTTCGTTAAGTGCATCAATAATCGTTGTAGCGGTACTAATAATCCCGCCCGGAGTGCTAAGTGTTACCTCAATAAGATCATCTTCTGAAGCCGCTTTAA
>JACCDR011740119.1_pt1 | contig 17061 bp, 21 predicted proteins | sample 7446431 | NCBI WGS metagenome assembly JACCDR01 (sample SAMN15323443, study PRJNA562643) | freshwater metagenome | isolation source: river surface water | place: USA:Blue River Watershed | collected 2017-08-17
AGAACGAACGGCTCGACGTCGAATCCGCACGTCTCCTTCGGGCACAGGTCGGCGTACTGGGCGCCCTTGCCGTAGCGCATCGGGCGCCGCTTGCCGGGCTTCGGGTTGAAGATGCCACGAACCGGCTCCAGGCACTTCGGGCACCAGGTGTGCGGGCGCAGCCACTTGTCCCAGTTCGGGGTGGGGTACTTCGCCAGCCAGAACACCACGTAGACACGGTCACGCAGCTGCGGCGCGGGCGCGCCGAGGCCCTGGGCGAACGCCGAGTTGACGGTGAGGACCTTGTGCTTGTAGCCGAGTTTGTGCATCTCGCCGATCCACCGGTCGAGGTTCTTCCACTTCAGGATGTCGGGGACGTTCTAGACGATGACGGCCTTGTACCGGTGGTAGGCGGAGAACCGGACGACGTCACGCATCTGCACCCGGGAGCGGATCTTCGCCTCGACCGCGAGGGGGCGTTCGGGGTCGTCGCCGCTGCCGTCGTCGAGGTAGCCGTCGATGACGTCGGTGTCGTTCTCGCCGTCGTAGTCGCACTTCTCCCCCTTGGCGACCGACCAGGTGGTGCACTCCGGAGAGAACCACGCGAAGTCGGTGTGGGGGTGGCGGCGCGGGTCGATGCGGGTGATGTCGGCGATGTCGTGGTCGGCGTGCGGGTGGTTGTACGGGTGGGTGGCCATGGCCAGGTCCCAGTGGTTGGAGGCCATGATGACGCGGGCGCCGGGGACCTGCTCGATGCCCTGTGAGGATCCGCCGGCGCCGCAGTAGTAGTCGGCCCAGGTCACCTCGAAGTCGTCGGGGTCGTTGTCGAGGTCCAGCACGCCCTGCACCCAGGCGTCGAAGTCGATGGTGCGTGACTGCTCGAGTGAGTTCGGAGTAAGGACGGATGTGCCCACGGGATACACACCTTCTTCACTGTTCAGGGCCATTGCCCGCTCAATCAGGCAATGGTAGTCGGCGGGTACGACGAAACGAAGAGAAGACGATCAGGAGTTGCCGGCACAGCGGGCCGCACCGCACTCGCCGCGCGGATGCGGCATCGTCCAGAAGCACACCATCTCGGCCCACAAGGGCATCTCGGTGGCCGCGTCGACGAACGCGTCCTCGACCAGTGCGGCGAACGCGTCGTCGACCGCGTCCTGCCAGCCGGGGCTGTAGATGCCGACGCTGTTCGGGTCGATCGCCCAGTAGCCCTCGCAGCCGATGATGACGGCGGTCCAGCCGTCGACGGCCGCGAAGATGTGCTCGCCGTCGTACAGCAGCGACACGTGGTCGTCGAGGGCCAGCGCGGGGGTCGGCTCGTCGCCCGGCTCGCTCTCGCACTCGGAGCAGATGGCCGTGGTGATGAGCGCGTCGGGGTTCTTCATCAACGCGGTCGCGACGGCCGCGATGTACCGCGCGGCCGCCAGGGTGATATCGGTGCTCATGAGTTACTTACCTCCATCAGGACTGACTGGATCCAGGTGTCCAGGTCGGGTGCCGGTGCGGGTGCGCGCCCCATGGCGGGCACGACCTCGTCGATGATCCGGGCCATGGTGTAGCGCAGGCTGTTCGGGTTCTTGTCGCCGGCGAGGAGGCGGCGGTTGGTGCGCAGGCACGCCTCGGCGGTCGACCCGCCACCGAGGAACGGGTCGGCGACCAGGTCGCCCTCGTTCGTCGTGGAGCGGATGACGCGGCCGGGCAGGGAGTGGTGCAGGGAGTTGTCGTAGCGGAGCAGCCCGGACCGGCGGTTCTCCGGGATGTCGTCCCACACGTCGACGGCGTAGACCTGGCCGTTGCGGCCGCGGGGCATCTCCTCCGGCCGGTGGAACACCCGCCGCGCCGAGCGCAGCGGCCCGTTCGTCATCAGCGTGACCCGCCAGTGCTGGTGCACGAACCGACGCGTCGTGTAGACGCCGAACCGGCGGCGGACCGCGATCGAGTTGACGTAGGTCAGCCCGACATCCTCGGCGGCGACCTGCACGCGGGCGGCCTGCTGGGGGCCGGTGACGACGGCGAGGTACCCACCCGGGCGGATCACCCGGCCGGCCTCGGCGATCCACCTGGCGGTGAAGTCCGCATACTCGCTCGGGTCGAAGTCGACGTAGCCGGGCACGACCTTGTCGTGGTCCCGGCCGTACATCCGTTGCGCCCCCGGGTCGGGGTTGTCCCGACCGAGGGCGTACGGCGGGTCGGCGAAGATGAGGTCGATCGGCTCGTCGGCCTGCCGCAGGATCTCCGCGACGTCGCCGAGCACGAGCTCGAGCTGTGTCGGGTCGCCGGGCAGCCACACGAACAGGGCCCGCCTGGGTGCGCCGGGGCTGCCCTCGACGACCCAGCCCGCCCCCTCACCACGGCGCAGGTTGCCGGCACGGCGCCGGGCCTCGTGGTACACCGCTGACCGGACCCGCCGCCGGTACTGCGGCATCCCGTCCTGAATGATCGTGCGGCCGCCTGGCCGGTCGGCCAGACCGGTCTCCTCCGCCATCCGGTACAGGTCCTTCAGCGTGTACGTGCCAGCGGCCAGCGCGCGGACCATGTCCGTCTCCGTGCGAAGCATCCGCACCTCCTCCTTGTCGCAGTACGCCGACATTGCCCGAATGATCGGGCAATGGCGGCGGTTGTCGGTTGGTCAGATGTGCTCGGCGAGGACCCGCTTGCCGGCGTCGGTGATGGTGAACTTGCTCGACCCGTTCGCGGGCTTGTTCACGTACCCGGCCTGGATCAGTTCGCGGACCTTCCTCTCGACCCGTTGGTTGAAGCCGTTGGTGCGCCGCACCCAGTTACCGGAGCCGGCGGTCACCTCGACCCTTCCTGCGTCGATCGCGACGAGCAGGCCACGCCGCTCGCGATTCATGTTGATGGTGGATGCGGTGTTCTCCACGTCTGGCACGAGATCTCTCCTACTGCGGGGGGTTCTTGCGTCGAAGGATGGGCAGAAGGCCGAACATGAACGCCAGCACGACGAGCGGGTCGACGTGCCACAGCATCCAGAGCGCGGCCGTGGCGGCGACGGCCAGGCCGATCCGACCCCATGGCCGCCGTAGTGCGGGCTTGTCGGTGTTCGTGGGCAGCTTCGACCAGTCCGGCCACGGGGGCAGGTAGTCGGGGACGTCGCCGCCCTTGCGGCCGGCCAGGTCGTCACCCATCGGCACCTCCGTCGTCCGTGTCGGCGTTGACGGCCCGCCGAAGCTGCTGCAGTTCGGTGTCGGCCAGCGGCGGCGCCGCGGTCTTCGCCCGGCGGGTCAGGCCCTTCAGGATCTTGGTGAAGTTCGCCTGGGTGGTCGGCGTGTAGCCGAGCCGGCGCCCGACGTGCAGGCGCGCCTGCCGGTCTCCGAGCCTCTCGGCGTGGGCGTTGACGAGCCGGTTGGCGACGATGGTGCGGGCTTCGCCGGCGAGACCGGAGCCCTTGCCTTCGCCGCCGGCGGCCGCGCCGCCGCCGGCGGCGCGGATGAGTGAGGTGAACAGGAAGAACTCCTCGTCGCCGAACATCGCGGCGAGCTCGAGGAGCCCGTCGACGCCGTCGTCGGCGGTGGGCAGCCGGTTGAGGTACTTGCGGCCGTACAGCGTGACGGTGAGCGGCGTGTCGGCGGTGGGCATCGGATTCTCCTCGGTTCGTTGAGACCTCCCCACTGTAGGTCACCGTGACTCCTGTTGCAAGTCACGGTGACCGATCGGGTGTGGCTGGATCGGCCGCCTTCGGGTACGGCCCCCACGGGGCATTCGTGATCGTCAGCAGCCGACCGTCGGGTTCGTCCGCGCCCTGGTACGGGTCGACGATGTCCACCCAGTCGGGCCGCAGCTGGCGGCGGACCAGCTGGCGGAGCGTGCCGAGCCGCGCCCTCGCCAGTTCAGTAGATGTGGACACGGGAGTAGTCCATCCAGCCGAACGTGGCGTGCTGGCCGGTCGGGTCGCCGGTGCCGTCGAGGATCTCGCCGTGCATGCCGTCGCTGTCGACGCGGCGCAGGCGGATCAGCGTGGTGGCGTCGTGGCCGGGTTCCTGTCCGGCCTTGAGCGGCTCGACGGTCCATCCGCCGTCGGCGGCCCGCTGCAGCATGTCGAGCATCGTCTTGTGGGCGCCGTCGCCGAAGCTGATACCGGCGTCGCTGAGGGGCGACTGGAAGACCTGCGCCGCCGCCCACGCCCGTGCGTCGATGGCGCTGCAGACGACCAGGGACGGGTCGTCGCCGGACAGCGTCGCCGGCATCTCTCCGGCGGCGGCGGGGACGTCGTCCCACGAGGGGGTGTACCAGGCGGGCGCGGGCTCGCACGCGGCGGCGAACCCGTCGGGGACGCAGCTGTCGATCTCCTCGACCTCGTACTCCTCGCGGTCCCACACGAGGTCCTCGTCGGTGACCGGGTCGGCTTCCCACAACACGTTGCCGTCGGCGTCGAGCACCCTGCAGACGGCGACGGACTGCCGGTGGAGGGTGGCGTCGAACACGTCGATCCACACGTACTCGGCGTCCGGGATCTGGGCGCGCAACCCGGCGACGCCGCCGGCGGCGTACAGCGCGGCAACGCGACTGGCGGCGGCCTGGTGGATGGCGGTGTGCACGTTGAGCGCGGCGTCGAGCGCCACAGTGTCGAGCACCTTCTGGTCGGGCATGATTCCTCCTTGCGGGTGTTGCGGTCCGGTGCCGCACGGCACCGCCCGGGACTCGTGCCCCGGGCGGCACCGTGAACCACCGGCTCTACTGCTGCTGGCGCTTCGCCGCGAGCGCGGCCTTGGTGCGGGGGAAGCCGTACTTGTGAGCGGCGTCCTCGTAGCCCTGCGCACCGTTCCTGGCGTCGTGCTCGCTGTCGTAGTCGCCGATCTCCAGGTGGCCCGCGGGGCCGCGGCGGCCGATGCCGGTGGTGATGAGCAGCACCGACCAGTGGCCCTGTCCGTCGGGGCCGATGAGATATCTGGCGGAGGTGCAGTCCGGCGGGATGACCGCCGAGGCAGCGATCTGGTCGTCGTGGTCGTAGTCGTGGTCGCGGCACCAGAGCAGCGGTGGCGCCGCGACCCGGCCGTCGTCGAGCAGCGGTTCCCGCCCGGCGAGGGTGTTGGCGATCATTGTGGCGATGTCGGCCTCGGTGGCGCCCGACGGCGGGGTGTGGATCACGTGGGGCGGGTGGTTGTCGCGCTGGTCGGCGAGGTCGACCGCCACGGCCTCGATCTGGAAGTCGTGGCGGTGGGCGTAGGCCTGGCCGGCGGTGATCCAGTAGCCGCTGCCGGCGTCGACGCGCCGATTCCTGCTGCGGGCCTCGATGTAGGCGTGGTCGTCGCGGCCGGGGATGAGTTCGCAGGTGACGCCCATCGTGCGGAGGATGTTGACGATCTGGTTGAGGTTCAGGTCGTCGGCGCGCTGCTGCGGGCTGGTGCCCGGTCGGACGATCGGTGTTCCGGCGTCGGCGAAGACCTCGCGCACGTCCGCGACGATGTCGATGAGGTCGTCGAGGGATGCCGTCGACCGGGCGGTGAAGACGTTGCGGATCCTGTCGACGATCTGCCGGTCGGTGAGGGTCACGGACAGGTTGCCGTTGACGTAGCGGGCCAGCGTCGTGATGGCGTCGAGGACCGTCGGGTTGTCGATGACGCCGGGTTCGAGGACGACCGCCTCGTCCCAGTCCGGCTGTGCGGTGGGCTTCTCGGTGGTGGCCAGGATCACCTGGCCGTCGACGTCGGCGAAGTGGTTCCAGGGTCCGGTCGAAGGGAAGTTCAGGGTCACGTAGCCGTGCTTCACGTGGGTCTCCTTTGCTGCGGGGGGCTCAATCATTCTAGGTCACAGTGACTCGCTTTGCAAGTCACTGTGACTGTACCGGTGGCCGGTCGCCCCCGTCGGCCGGCCGGCCACCGGTACAGCGTCGGAAGGTCCCTCAGACGCCGAACTGCGCCATCAGGTCGGCGAACGCCATGTCCGCCTCGCTGTCCGCCTCGCTGTCTTCGATGGCGTCCGCCTCGACGGCGGCGAGCCAGGCGTCCAGCGGGTCGTCCGCGCCGCTCGCCGCCGCGCTGACCTGCGTACGGATCTGTTCACCGATCGGCTCGTCGCCGCTGACGTTCACGATGACCACCCCGGCATCGACCGGCGGGGCGGGCGGCGCAGTGTCCGCCCGGGCGTCCGCCTCGCTGTCCGCCTGGGTGTCCGGACGTTCGACGACGACCGCACCCTCCGGGATGGCCTCGTTCTCCTCGTCCTGCAGCGCCGCGTGGCGTAGCGCCGCCTCGATCTGGTCGAGCTGGGCGAGCGCGGTGGTGAGCTTGTCCGCCTCGGCGAACGGCCGTGCGGCCAGTTGTGTCGACTCGGCGATCTGCCGATCGTTGGTGGCGATTGTCTCGCGGCGCCACCGTGCGCCGCGTTCGGCGTCGCGGATCTGCCGGTTGATCGCCGCGGCGATCTGCGCGGCGTCCATGGCCGCGTACATCTCGACCCCGATCGAGCCGGCCCCGCCGCTGATCTCGATCAGCGGGTGTGTCTCGCGGACCTCCTTGCCCTTGTCGTTCCAGTACCTGCTGGTGTAGGAGCCGATCGTGATGTCGAGGCCTGCGACGCGCAGCGGCGCACCGTACCAGTGCCGGAACTTGCCGGAGGCGAACGCCTCGGCGATGTCGACGACGGCCGCCTCATCCGCCTCTCCGTCGGCGTTGGCCGTGATCGCCTCGCGCGCCTCCGCCTCCCGGGCGCACTGCCCGTTCTCGCGTTCCATGCGGCCGATCTCCCAGCGGAGCTGGTCGACCGACGCCTGGTGTCCGCGCTGCAGGCTGCGCAACCTGCGCACCTCGCCGTCGATGCGTGCCTTTTCCAGCAGCAGCGGCTGCCCGGTCGCGGCCGCCTTGACCGCCGCGTACGAGTCGACCAGGCCGCTGTCGATGTCCTCGACGGTGCGGGCGAGTTGCCCCGACAGCAGCTGCACGATGAACCCGATCTTCCGGGTGAGCAGCTGCCAGTTGTAGGCGTCGAACGTCCGCTCGACGACGTACCGGAAGATGTGCACGACCGGGTTGCGGTTGCCCGGCCGCACGCCGCGGCCCTCCCGCTGCTCCACCTCGGCCGGCTTCCACGGCGCGTCGATGTGGTGCAGCGCGATGACGCGCTTCTGGATGTTCGTGCCCACGCCGAGCTTGTCGGTCGACCCGAGGATGACCGCGACCTTGCCCTCGGCGCGGCATTCGGCGAACAGCCGCGCCTTGTCGGCGTCGCTCTTCGCCTGGTGGATGAACCGCACCATGTGGTCGGGCATGCCGCCGGCGACGAGGAGGTCCCGCAGCCTGCCGTACGTCTGCGCCCCCTTCTCCGGGTTGGGGGTGCCGACGTCACAGAACCCGATCTGCAGTTCGGTCGGGCACTCCCGCCACATCGCCAGCATCTTCTCTGCGACCTTCGCGAGCTTGCCCGCCTCAGGGTCGTAGATGCCGACGAGGGCCATGTCGGTGGCCGCCCGCCGCCCGTCGGAGCACACGGACAGCATGTTGTCCTCGTACTCGTCGACGACGCGGTCGCGGATGTCGTCGACCCGTTGGACCAGCCGGGCCGAGTACGCCTTCTGCGCGGCCGTCGGCTCGACGGTGATCGTCTCGCTGACGCAGCCCGGCCTCGGTAGGCCGATCTGTTCGGCGGTGCGGATGTCGGCCACCATCGACAGCAGCAGCCGAAGCTCCGGGGCGTTGACGAACAGCCGCGGCCGGCGCACCATCCGGAACCCGCCGCCGTCGATGGTGACGTCGACGGACTCGGCGAACTGGACGAACGCCTGCGCCCACGAGTCGGCCGACCCGATCCCGATCTCGTGCAGGTACGTCGGCATCAGGTACCGCAGCAGGATGTAGGTCTCCAGCATGGTGTTCGACACCGGTGTGCCGGTCAGCAGCGTCGCGTACCGGCCGTTCGGTGACCGGTCGGCGAGCCACCCGAGGATCATGTCCAGGTGGGAGGCCCGCTTCGACGGGGCGATCGTGAAGCCGTCGCACCTGACCGGAACGGCGAGGTTCTTGTAGTAGTGGGCCTCGTCGACGATGAGGAAGTCGACGCCCATCCGTTCGAACGTGATGCCCCGGTCGTAGCCGAGCTTGCGCCACTGCAGTTTCTGCAGGTCGGCCTTCAGGTTGGTCTTGCGTTTGGCCAGCCCCTTGACCATGCGACCTTCGAGCTTGCCGTCGGGTGCGGCCCCGCGGATCGCCTCTTCCAGTTCCATGACCTGGTCGAAGACGTACCGTTCCTCGGTGTACGGCGACACCGGCATCCGGTCGAACGCCGAATGCGTGACGATGATCATGTCCCATGGCTGGGTGGCGACGCGGGCGTTGAACGCGCGCCGGTTCGCCGCGACCGTCGCCGATGCCGCTGCCAGGATCTTCGCCGCTGGGAACAGCTGCCGGATCTCCCGCTCGATCTGGTCCTTCAGGTGGTTCGGCACCACCAGCATCGGCTTGTTGACCAGGCCGATCTGCCGCAACTTCATCGCGACCATCGCCATCACCGACGTCTTGCCGGCGCCGACCGGCAGCCCGCACAGCGACGCCCGCGTGGCGACCGCCCGTGCCACGAACTGCAGCTGGTGGGCGTACGGGACGAACCATGGCGCGATCCCGTCGATGGTGATGTGCGAGCCGTCGAACTCGCGGGCAACGAGGCAGTTGAACTCGTTGTTGTACTGGTTGACCACGCGGCTGGTGCGCTCCGGGTCCTCCCACAGCCACTCGGCGAACCGCTCCTCGATCTTCTTCATCATCTCGGCGGCCAGCAGCGACGCGTCGGGGTCCTTGCGGGACACCTCTTTCTGCTCGCCGTCCTTCATGATGTAGACCTTGCGGCGCACGACCGGCGACTGGTTGTTCAGGGCGCACTCGATGAGGGCGAAGGCGTCCTTGTCTCGGGTGCCCCACTGGTTGCGTGCCTTGACCGTCTTCCGCGAGTACCGGTCGACGTCGACCTCCCACGCCGACGTCCCCGGTGCGCGCCGAACCTTCGCCGGCGTGTCGAGCAGGTGCTCGATGAAGTCGTACACGTACCGGGTGTCGATCCACGGCGACCCGAGGTTGATGGTTATGTCGGCCGGGCCGAGCCACTTGGGCAGCACCTTCCGCAGCGCCTCGACGTTGCGGGTGTACCGGTCCGGCTCGTCGGCCGCCCACCGTTCGGCTACGGCGAGCTTGGCCCGCACGTTCCCGGACAGGTACTCGTCGGCGGGCTGCCACGCGCTCTGCTCGGGGTCGTAGAACACCGCGTCGCCGAGCAACTGCGGGATGCGGGTCTCCCGTGCGGCGAGCGGGATGCTGAGCACGAGACCGATGTAGTCGAAGTCGATCCGGCCCTCGTAGTTCAGCGACCACGCCAGCGCCTCCGCCGGGTCGTCGGTGTACGTGGGCCGGGTGACCGGCAGGTTCTGCCGGGCCGACAGCAGCGGCGCCGGGTGGGCGTCGCCGGTCTCGTCGTCGTAGACCTCCAGCGCGAACACCAGCGCCGCGTCGGGATCGTGCCGGAACCCGCCCATCGACGGCACCTTGACCGTCGGCACCAGCGCCACGACGGCGCCGTCGAGATCGGTGTCCGACTCGACCCGCCCGGAGGCGACGTCAGCGGCCAGGTCGGTGTCCGGCTGGACCTTGACCCGCCGCCGGTACGGCTCCGACCGGTTGAGGGCACCCCACCGGCTGCGGTACGCCTCGTAGGCGTCGGAAAGCTGCCGGCGCAGCGGCGCCAGGATCAGTTCGCCGATGCTGTGGTTGGCCTCATGGTTGACGAGCGTGACGGCCAGGTCCCGCAGTTCCAGCAGCGCCCGCAACTCTTTGCTGGGCTGCGTCACCGGGACGGTCTTGCCGCCCTCGACGCGGAACACGCCGTCGTCGATCAGCTGGATCGACCCTTCGAACCATCCCTCGTCGGTGACGAGGTCCTCGGTGTCGGCCGGGGCGTCGGCGTCCGGTGGGGTGCCGGCCCAGCCGAGCCCGCGGTAGGTGCATGCCTCGGCGACGTCGTCGCCGCCACGGCGCAGCAGTTCCACCGGCGGCGGGTCACCCGGCCGGGCGGCGACCTCCAGGCCGAGTCCGTGCTGCTGGGTGGCGCCGGCCCGCATCTCGCCGAGCAGCGCGTCGGGCTGGTCGACCCAGAACCCGTTGACCGCCGCCTTGACGTCGCCGTCCTTGCCGCGTAGCCGATGCTCGACGGCGTTGACCCAGGCGAACCCGCCGAGGTAGCCCTCGCGTCCGATGTCGACCGGCGACTTGCGGCGCAGCACCAGCACGTCAGCGGCCACGTCGGTGCCACCGTCGGCGAGGGCGCCGTTGGGTAGCCGGAACGCCCACACCAGGTCGGCCAGCGCGTGCATGTACGCCCGCGCGACGCGACTGGCACTGTCCATGGTGTACCGGCTGGTCAGCAGCACGGCGACGCCGCCGGGCTCCAGCAGGTCCAGGGTGCGCCAGATGAAGTAGTTGTGCAGGCTGCCGCACACCGCCGCCGGCGCGTTCGCGTCGAACACCGGGACGTTGCCGTACGGCACGTTGCCGATCGCAGCCGAGTAGCCGCCACGCAGCCTCGCCGACTGGAACGGCCGGTTGACGACGTTCACGTCGGGGTGCAGCAGCCCGCAGATCGCGGCGGTGGTGGGGTCCTGGTCGACACCGGTCATGACCAGCCCGCCGGGCAGGTCGGGTGCGGTGGCGCGGAACACGCCGGCGCCGCAGCCGGGGTCGAGGACCCGCCCGCCCGGGAACCCGGTCGCGGTCAGGATCCGCCACATCGCCTCGGCGACCGGCCGGGGCGTGTAGAACGCGTTGTAGGTCGCCTGCATGCCGTGCTCGACGTCGACGGGGTCGAGCGCGGCCCGTATCCGGTCGGACAGGTCCGTCCACGTCCGGTCCTTCGGCGCGAACGCCGGCGCCAACGGCCCCCACCCTGACCAGCGCGCCAGGATCGTCTTCTCGTCCTCGGTCGCCTCGGTGCGACCGGCGGCGCGGATGTCTGCGAGTGTCTCCAGAGCCGCGACCGATGCCCGGCCGCGGCCGACCGCACCCATGCGCGGTGCGGCCCGTTGGGTTGTTGTCGGTGTTTCCATCGTTGCCTCTCCCTCGTTTGGTGGGGCACGGCAACCGCCCCGCACGCTGGGCCTGCGTGCGGGGCGGTCACCGAACCGCGCCAGGTTCGGGCAGGGTGGTCAGGCGCTCTGGAACTCGGCGAGCGCCGCCCCGAGCTCGTCGAACGCGGCCGCGAGCTCCGGGTCCTCGTCCTCGATCTCGTCCTCGTCGACGTCCTCGGCGACGTCGTCCGGGTCGACGCCCTCGTCGAGCTGCCCGGCGGCGGGCTCGGCGTCAGGAGTGTCGACCGGGCTGTGCGCCTGCTGGTCGTTGACGTCCGGCTCGGGCTCGGGCTCGGGCTCGGCCGGGGTGTCGGGCTTCGGCGTGGCCGCGCCGATGTGGGCGATGACCACCCGGCCGCTGTCGAGGCCGGCCTGCAGCAGGGCGGTGTTGCCCGTGGCCGCCGCGGCGGCCTGCACCGGCTCCTCGGCCCGCTTGGCCCGACCGGCCTCGACCTGCTCGCGCTGGACCGTGCGTCGCCAGGCACCCCACGCCGCCGTGAGATACACCGGCACCTCGTGCCGCATGCCCAGGTAGACGACGGTGCCGTCGTCGAGCGTCCACCGGCCGCTCTCGTCGAGCTTCGGGAACTCGCCGTCGTGGGTGGCGAGGTGATCGGCGAGCGTCTTCACCCGCTCGGCGAACGCCGTCCACGGTGCCGGGTAGGCCTTGCGGGCGGCCTCGACCCAGCCGTCGAACTCCTGCCGCTGCACGGCGGTGATCTGGTCACGCAGGCCGCGCTGGTAGAACCGGGCCACACCCTCCGGCGTCATGTACGTCCGGTCGACCGAGAACGAGTCGACGTGCCCGTTCTCCTCGTTGAGGTACATGAACACGCGGTCGCTGTAGGTGCTGTACTTCGCGGCGTTCGGCTTCGACCAGTCGTTGCCGCGCTTCGGGTTGGTCGTCTGCGACCCGAACCGCTGCCGGCCGCGGCCGGCGCCCTTGGTGCCGGTCTCGACCCAGTAGCGGATCTGGCAGCGGACCCGCCGCCCGTACGGGTAGTCGTCGACGACGTACGCCGTGTCGGGCGAGGTGTGCCCGGCGAGCAGCTTCACCCGCTTGACCAGCCCTTCCGGCCTGGTCACATCGGTCGTGGTTTCGGTGGTGGTCATGCGCGGTCTCCCTTGCCGTCGCGGGGGGTTACGACCTGGACCTCGACCAGGTCGCAGGTGCGGAACAGCGCGATCGCATCGGCCGTTTCCGCGTGGTTGGACTTGGCCTCGTCGAGGTAGCGGACCATCACCCAGCACGGGCTGGCCCAACCGAGGTGGGTGTTGGCCATGCCCCGAAACTTGTCCGAGACGTCGTCGGGGTCCTCGTCGTAGACGTCGAAAACCTCCCGCCAGTGCCCGCCGATCCGGGCGACCGGCAGGCCGGGCTGGGTGTCCGCGAACGCGGACAGGTCCCGCGCCTGGATCCTGCGCACCTCCCGGTACATCTCCTCGGGGTGCATATCTCCCTCCTTCGTTGCGTGCGTCGGGCACGCATGGCGACGGCCCGCACGCGGTGGCGTGCGGGCCGCACCAGACCTGCCCGGCCTACGCCGGGGCGTTGAGTGCGCGCCAGGTAACCCAGGTGACCGCCTGTACCTGGGCCGGCCGGACACCGAGTTGGTCGGCGGCCCGCCGGTAGCAGCGGGCGAACCGCTCGTACATCCCCGACCGGCCCATCGGGTAGGTGGCGACCCGGATCGGGTCGGGCATCTTCTGCCCGACGGCGACGTCGATGGCGTGCCTGTCGATGCACACCGTCCACGCGTCGTCGGGGTTGTCGATGAGGGCGTAGAACGCCCGCACCTTCGTCCCGGTCAGCACGTCGAACGGGTGCGCGCCGGCGAGGATGTCGTTCGCCTGCCGGCACGAGCGGCCCAGCGCCCCGGTCGCGTGCCCGTCGGCGTACGCCCGGGCGGCGAGCTCCAGGTTCCGTGGCCACGGCATCCGCGGCGACAGCGCCGCGATCACCCCGGCCGCCCGGCGTGGCGAGGCGGGGTCGAGGCTCGCCGCCGCCGCGTGGGCGTTGTGGTACCAGTCGAGCCCTTCGGCCACCTGGTCGGCGCTCGCCGCGTCGTAGGTGCGCAGCACGTTCGGTGTCGTTGCCCGTGCCGGCATCAGCACGACCGCCCGACCCGCACGGACACCTCGAACGTGACCGTGGCGCCGATCGCGTCCCGGCACCGGTGCACCGCACCAGCGACGGAGAACACCCCGGCGACCGTCTGGTCGATGTCCTTGTCGTCCCAGGTGTCGAGGACGTCCCAGCCCTCCACGGCGGGGCGGCCGGCAGCGTAGGCGCGCACCGCGGCGCGCAGCATCTCGATGCTCACTCCGTGCTCCGCGCCGTGTAGTGGGCGTTGCCGCCGGCGTACCCGCAGACGCGGCAGTAGTGGCTGGCCGGTGCGGGGAACGGGTCGACCTTGTGGTCGGTGCCGTCCGTGGTGACCCACCGGATCGACAACTCGGCCAACTGGTCGGGTGTCGGCACCGGCGCCTTGACGTCGGGGCTGTCCGTCAGCGGTGTGTCGGTGTCCCACGAGGCGACGAGCGCCCACACCTGCGGCCCCACGTTCTGCTCGAACCACTCCCGCAGCTTCGCCACGTCGTCGTCGGTCAGCGGACGCCCTGCCCACTCGGTGAGGGTCGTGCGGCTGACCGCCGTCTCCAGCCGGTACGCGGCAAACGACCGCTGGAGCACCCGCACGGCGAACCCGGCGATTTCGTCGACGCCGTCCTGGACGATGAAGCCGCCGCCGCTCTCGCCACCGATGACCAGCGCGTACCCGTCGTCGGGCTCGTCGTCGGGCTCGTCGAAGAAGATGCCCTCGTTCTCGTAGTGGGCGGCGGGCACGATGGCGAGGTCGGATCCTCCGTGGCCCCACTCCCAGTCGATTCCCATGATCGTTCCTTCCTTGCGTGCGACCGTTCGGGCACGCATGGCGAAGGCCCGCACGCGGGTGCGTGCGGGCCTCACCAGACCTGTCCGGGCGGCGCCGCCGTCAGGCGGCGACGGTGGCGGGTTCGCCGATGGTGTAGTCGCGGTCCTGCCAGTTCGGGATCCGCACGAGCACCCCGTCGGCGGCGCCTTCGAACGTCGTGCCGGTGACGAACCGCAGCACCGACCGTTCGACGTTGTCGCCGAACGGGATCGGCCGGGCGAACGTGACCGTGACCCCTCGGACGAGGCGCTTGCGGTCGTCGATGCGCTGCTGGCACCTGGCCCGCCAGGTGAGCGCGTCCTCGTGCGTGGTCGGGCTGAGCGCGTCGAGGACCGCCTGCGGCGCGTTGTAGTAGCAGGGCAGCATCGTTTCGGACATGTCCTTGTAGTAGAAGTTGAAGTGGCCGCGGGTGCGGCGCAGCAGCACCACCAGCGCCCACGTCACACCCGGCTCGTTCGGGTGGTCGGCGTTGTTCTCCACGGCCGCGTAGAAGACGCCCCGGATCGTCGCGCACGTCACGATCCGCCCGTACCGGCCGAGCCCTTTCGGGAACTCGCGCTCGAAGAACGCCCGGTCGCTCATTCCCCGCTCGCGGTGCAGGCTGGTCCAGCCCATGATCTGGTCCTTTCGTTGGGCACCCTGTGTCGGGCACGCATGGCTGCCCGGCCGGCCCATCAGCCGGTCGGGCACCATGCGGGTCCGTGCTACAGCGGGATGACGTCCGGCAGCCGCACCGGCGGCTGCTCGCCGGGCTCGCGGCGGACGGCGTAGGCGATCCGGGCGCCGTGCTCGGTGTGCCAGTCGCCGGCGCGGGACGGCGCCCACACCCCGTCGACGATGTCGTCGGGGGTGAACTCGTGCCAGTGGCCCGGCTCGGTGCACATCCGGTATCCGGCGGCGACGATCGCGGCGGCGGCCTCGGCCCGGGTGACCAGCCGCCACCGCGAGTGGGGCTTGGCCATCCAGTCGTCGACCTCGGCGGTGGTCAGGATCCGCTGCACGTCGCGGCCACCGTCGAGGTAGTCACCGGCCGTCGGGGCGCCGCACCCGTCGGCGAGGAACCCACGCACCCGCGCCGACCCGTGGTAGTCGATGCAGCTGTGCGCGAGGATCACCTTGGCCACCGTGCGGCCGGGCTCGACCGCGCGGCCCATGATGGCGCGCCGCTCGCCCCACATGCCCAGGCTGCTGGTGCACCACTCCCTGTGCTGGCAGTGCTTCACACCCGGCCGCGGGGTGCCGCCCTCCTTGTACTCGTGGGCGACGTAGGAGGTGAACCACGACCGGTACGAGGCAGCGAGGAAGGCGCTACCGGCCCGGTCGGGTGCGGACATGTTCCGCGCGGCCAGCTCCGCCCGGGTGCGCCGGTCGGGGCCGATCGCGGCGGCCAGGTTCGCCTCGGCCTGGTCGAGGCGAAAGCCGGCGGCCTCCGCCGAGTGGCGGGTGATGCCGTGGACGGCGTTGTACACGTCGATGATCGCCTGTTCCAGGCGCAACGTGAGGGTGTGCAGGTGCGGCATGCTGTCGTCCTTCCATTCGTTGCTCGCCGCTGTCGGGCGCGCATGGCACCCGGCCAGCCGATGGCTGGTCGGGCACCAGACGGGTCCGTTCAGATGCGGGGCTCGCGGGTGTGCCGGTCGCCGGCGAGGTCGGCGCGGCCGGGCTGGCACACGTAGCAGGTGTGGGCGCCGACCAGCGGCCGAAACCACAGCGGCTGACCGCACCGGCACCGGCCGTTCGGCGCGGTCATGGTGTCGCGGCCGACCGCGATCGCCTCCCGCAGCGCCGCGTTGCAGCCGTCACGGGCGACGTAGTAGTTGAACCACGGGTTCACCTCGAACGGCTTGCTCATCGCGGCTCACCAGTCCCAGGTGGGCAGGTCGTCGACGACCTCGCCGTCGAGGTCGAACAGGATGTAGTCGCAGCCGCGGCTGCGGGCGAACTCCCAGATCGGCACGATCTCGTCGGGCACCTCGACGGCGAATCCGGACTCCCTCCCGGCCTGCCGTTCGGCCTCGACGTGCTCGCGCGGGTCGTCAGGGACGTACACCAGCCAGCCGGACTCGGTGTCGTACGCCCGGACACCTCCGTAGTTGCCCAGGTTGTCCCACAACTTCCTCGGCAGGTGGTGGACGGACAGGTCAGCGAAGCCCCGCACGAACGGCGGCTCGGCCGGCTCGTCGGCGACGAGCGCCACCTTCGTCGCAGCCGTGGCGACAGCACGGGCGGCGTCGAGCAGCGGCAGCACCTCACGGTTCGGCACCACGCAGAACACCGCCTCGTCGGTGTCGGCGTCGATGTGCCGCTGCGCCTGCTTGGCAGCGGCGAGCAACGCCTCGACAGCAGCCGTCAGGTCATCGATGTCGGTCATGGGTGGGTCCTTCCTGTTGGGCGTCCTGTGTCGGGCGCGCATGGCACCCGGCCAGCCGATGGCTGGTCGGGCACCAGACGGGTCCGTCATGGGCGGCGTACCTGCACGATCCGGATCGGTACGTCGCGGGTGACCGGGCACAACCGGCGGGTCACCGACCGGACCGTGTCGGTGTACCGCTGCCGGCCGCGTAGCCGTGTCGTGTCGCACGCCACCGGCATGGTCGCCGGCACGAACTCGCCACGGGCCAGCGCCACACCGGGGCACGCGGTCAGGTGGACCCGCCACCCGTCCGGATGCACCCAGAACTCCACCCGCACCACCGGATGGCCGTGCCTGGCGGCCTGGCGGTCGCACGCGGCGGCGAGGCGGCGGATGTCGCTACCCCGCAGCACGGTTCGGCCCGCCGGGTGGGTCGAGCGGGCCGGCCTCGGCCCCGACGAGCGAGACGACCAGTTCGGCGACGTCCTTCTGCCGTTCACTGAGGACGTCGTGCGGGTCGTAGCCGGGGTGCTGCGCCAGGTCTGCCAGCGTCCGCAACGCACAGTCGAGCTCGTCCGCGTCCAGCCGGTCGGCGAGCGTCGGTTCCGGTGTCGCCATAAGGTCCTCCAATCGTTGGGCACCCGCAGGTTCGGGCACGCATGGCGGGCTGTGCGCACGGCCTGAGGCCGGGTGCGGACAGCGCCAAACTTGTCCGAACGGACGTGGTTCGGCCGGGC
>JACCDR010103494.1_pt1 | contig 17059 bp, 14 predicted proteins | sample 7446431 | NCBI WGS metagenome assembly JACCDR01 (sample SAMN15323443, study PRJNA562643) | freshwater metagenome | isolation source: river surface water | place: USA:Blue River Watershed | collected 2017-08-17
CGCGTGTCACCGTCTGTGACTGGGTTGTGCATGCGAAGATATTCGAGCGAATGCGAACCAAAGCAATTGAGAGACGTAGTCACGTCAGACCAATACCATATTCCGCCGCCAGAAAGTGATGTCGTGAATGGGTAATCGTAGTTCCGCCAATAAATCAACACGTATACTCGGTACGCATGAAACCCCGTCTTGACAAACCACGCATACGCTCGACAGTTTTTTGAAGGCGTACCGCTGTCCGCAACTGCGCTGCAGTCAATGGAGAGCAGAGGCTTTTCAATGGTGCCATACGTGCACTCGATTGAGCCTGGCGGAAGTGTCGCACCGTCAACCGCATTGATCACCTCATAGCCATCACCTCGCCCGTAATGCACAGTGAGCGGTCCATCATAATCAGAGTAGCAGCCGCCCGTATCTGTCCACACGTCGAAATACCTGTCCGGTTCGTACTCCGTCAAGTCCCAGCTAATCTGCAGAGATGAAGGGAGATAGCCATTGTGTGCATCGCATGCCTCACACGGCCCCGGAGGAATCGATTCACTAACAGACTGACTCTGTGATTCTGAAACGCTTTGGGAAACGCTCTGCGATTCGCTGACAGACTGACTCTGTGATTCAGACACAGACGGTTCGGAGGGAGTCGACTCCGAAGGAATCGACTCCGATGGCTCGCCGCAATGACAGCAACCGAGAAGCATTGTCAGAAGCTCCCACTGCTGCCACTGGAATCCGATCCACCAGGGCAATCGGCCGCGTAGAGCTGCCATTCACCGTCAATCCATTCAGCTTTCGCGTAGGTGCCCGCGTCGACGGAAATGTTTATAAAGCGGTTCACGATTGGAATTGTGTCTCGCGTTTGCCGGAGGTCTCCATTTGCCTTTTTGCGGAGAACATATGCATCAGCGGTTGATGGATCTCGCTTAGTGTTCACAGCCGCGAGCAAGTCATCCTTCATGATCACCTGAACGCGAGGACAATCCCCAAACCTGACTACGCACTCGACCTGAATTGGTGGCGTCAATCCTTCCGGCACAAACAACAACTCAATCGGCCCCGCAAACGCTGACTGCAGAACATACTCGCCATCCACTGCCACAGCGAACTGATGATCCGCATCCGTCACGTTGACCAGAGCTAAGCACACGCCGGAGACTTGGCACGTCTGCACTTCACCGTCATCAGCCGGATATTTCAGGATTCCGAATCGGCAGTCGTCAGTCGGCTCAACGCCATCCAACCAGATGTGCTCGTCCGTGATTGTCTCGATCACCTTGCCGTCAATCTTCAGGATCTCACCCTTGCGACGATTTGCCGCGGATGAGTTCTTGAGTTTCAGCAGGTCCGTGCCGCGCGATTTCGTTGGTGGCTGTGCTGGCGAATTGAATCGACCGTTTCGCCACGCATTCCCAGCGTCAATCATATTGTTCCACAGCTCTGCTCGAGGTGGAACAAAATCGCCGCCGGGTGAAGCCTTGCCGTCGCTATTCATTAGACGCCCCCGAACCCGAGGGCATTTGTCATGTTGATTTCTTCATACACTCGATCTACGTAGACGTATTTCGCAACGCGAGTCGGATTGTCTTTGCCGTCTGCTGACGTGATTGTGTCGTGGTATCGAATCCAAGCGACTTCCCAGCCCTTCTTGGCAACTCCTGTGATGGCCCCAATCGACAGCCCAGTCACGTTGGCGGACATGGCAAAACTGTAGTTCATGCTGGCTTCAGCGTTCGTGCCGTCCGATCCAGACGCGCCAAGAAACAGCACTTCGCCCGGAGAGAAACCGAGGAATCGATCGCTGTTGACTGTGCCTGTGATGTTTGACAGGAACTTTGCATAGGCCAGCGTCACGACGCCCATCGGATGCTTGAATTGAACGTTGACCTTCATCGCCGGGACGATGATTTCGGTCCCTTTGACCTCGTCACCATCACACGCGATCGCTCCGAGCTGATTCGGTGCCGTTGTTGCCGGGTATCGCGAAACCTCTTCCTTGGCGTTCGTGATGTGTATCTGTCCGCCGGTTGTGTCAAAGTCCCATGTCCACTCGCCAAGCGTGCGGTTTGTCTGATCATATGGGACAGTGACATCCCACTGATTGTAGGCCGTCCGCTGGCACTCGATGTCCTGACGATACAGCACGCCGTAAGTTGTGGTCACGATGAACGGCGTTGATGCCATAACGTAAGCGTTCGCTTCGTTCTCGCTCGCTGTACCAATCAGCCGATATTTGTATGTCGACGATGGCGGGCTTGCCGTCGTGCTGATGCCGTTTGGAGCTGGGAAGAATTGGATTGCCATGTTATCCGTGTTTCAGTTTCGCAGCTTTGATTGCTGCAATCTGTGCGTCTGACTGTGCCTTCTGTTGTTTCGACTGATTCTCAATCGCCTTCGTTGTCGCCATCACGGCTTTAATCTGTGGTGCATAAGACTGGCCAGCGCCCATCGCAAGCAGGCTCTGAGCGGAGAACGTGGCGGCTGATGCGGCTCCGGATTTAATGCCGTATGATCCGCCACCAGTTTTGAGGTCCATCTTCCCTTCGCCCTTGAACTTCGCGAGCCGCTCTTCATGCTCTTTCTCGGCTTGTCGCAAGTCCGCTTCGGACATCGCTTCGGCTGCTGTCTTGGCGTCAATCAGGCCCTTCTGCAGATTGGCTTGGATGGACTGCTTTTCTTTCGCCGCGACTTCTGCCGGCGTGAGCTTGTTCTTTTCATAATCAGCGTCGGCGAACTCCTGAATCCGCTGGACGACTCGCTGTGACTGCTCCTGCTGCTTCTCGATTTGGTCCTGCTGGGCTCGAAGTGCCATCACTTGATTGATTTGGTCATCACTCAGGCCCTGCTTTGCAAGTCGGAAGCGTTCAGCAGCGTCGGCTCCCATGCGAAGGGCGATAATCTGTTGCTGGAGTGCTTCAGTTTCGCGGTCGAATGCGTCGGCGGCTTGATCGGCCTTTTCCTTCAGTGCGACTTGTTCGGCTTCAGCATCGATCCCAGCGGCTGTCTGGTCGCCGAAAGGATCGCCATTGCCACCGGGGCCGCCTTGGCCAGCGCCCTGAGCGGCATCCCTTGCGGATTTCTCATCCGCTTTGCGTTTTTCTTCTGCGAGTTTTTCTGCTATTCGCTTTCGCTCTTGCATCTCAGCTTCAAGCTGCTTCAGTTCAGTCTCTGCATCAGCAGCCATTCCAGCGCCAAGACCTGCCTTTTTACCCTTCCCTTTTTTGCCCATCTTTTCGTCAATGACACCCTGCACAACACTCTGCATGTCCTTCGTTCCGAGTGCTGTTTCAGCAGCGAGCTTTGTAAAGTTCCCGATAAACTCTTTCGCTTTCGCCCACGCGCCATCCCAGAACTCGTCCCAGAGTTTGCCCATGCTGTCGAGCACTTTTGCAAATACCAGTTTCAGCCCGGCCATTGCAGCCCGGAATGCAGTCTGATAGTCGCCACGGCTGAATGCATCCATGAGGATGCCGCCAACTCGCGATGCAATGCTCATCAAGTCTTTGAGTGTGCTTGTGACGATCCGCCATGACTTATCGAAATCTGCAGCAGCAAAGGTTGCTGAAATTGCTTTTGCGGTGATCGTAGCCAAGACAGCAACGACGGCTGTCAATGCTGCGATGATTGGCAGAATCGGCCCACTAAATGCAACCCATGCGGCCGCCCATGCAGTTGACACCGCAAAGCCTGCGAGCGCCACCATATTTGACAGCGTGAACACTGTCGTAAGCACCGCTGCGAACCCGCTCCATGCGAGTGAAGAAATTGTGCCAGCCGCACTGAACGCCGCTCCAACCAATGCCGCCGCAACAGACCCTTCAATCCCCAGAACTCCCAGCAGTGCTTCCACAACGGCCAGAGCGGTTCCCATGATGCCAGCGCCAGCAGTCCACGCTCCAGTTGCTGCTGCGGCAAGTGTGACGAGTCCGCCGGACAGTGCTCCCCAGGACAGGCCGATTGAGCCAGCCGTTGCGGCCCACACGGTCGAGACGATTCCCGCGCCTACGGTCCATGCTGTCGTTGCGATCCCGGAGGCCATCGACATTGTTGTGCCGAGCCCGAACATGGCGACGGAAATAGCTGCAATCGCCCCAAGCCATACGGCAGCAATCACGCTGGCCGATGCGACCATGACCGACGTGACAAACGCCGCCGTGATGATCGTCGAAAGCCCCTTGAACGCCATTGAAATCGCGGTGACACTCGCCACCCAGGCGGTGCGAATGATCGCAGACGTGATTCGTGATTTGATCGTGAGGATGTTGAAGACCGTGACCATCCCCATCCATGCGGCAGACGCGGCAAATGCTGCCGCCTGATAGACCACGCCTGTTGCTGCGACGATGCCTGCTGTCAGCTTTGCGCGAATCCCGAGCAGAATCAGAGCAACGCCAGTGGCCCCAACGGCCGCCGTCATCGTGGCGAATGTCGTGATCAGTTCTGGCGAATGCTTGACCCACTCCGTTGCGGAGTTGATGAGTTTTGTGATTCCTTCCGTAATTCCGCGAAGACTGTCAGCCAGTGCCCCACCGAGTGCCAGTTCAAGCCCTTCGACGGCAGACATCAGGATTCTGATGGAACCGCCGAGACCAGCATCCATCATCTTAGCTGCTTTTTCGGCTTCACCATTTGCGGTTCGCAGGTCCACGGCGAGTTGCTGCGTGTCGGTCGATGCTCGGGCCATCGCAGATGCTGACGTGATGCCGAGCAGACCGAAAGCGTCGTTCATTTTCGCGACACGTTCAGCGACTGGCATGTTTTTTACAACCATGCCGATTTCTGACAGGATCTGTACCAACGGCTTCAGGTTACCTGCAACATCCGTATTTGAAATGCCGAATATCTTTTGCAGATCCTTTCCCGTCGCTGCAGAAATAACACCGAGTCGACGGAGGGCTGTACCGGCTTCAGATCCACGGATACCCACGTTCCCGAGCGTTCCAAGGATGGCCACGGTGTCTTCGAGTGACAGTCTAAGCTCGCGAGCAACAGGCCCTGCGTAGCTCAAGGATTCGCCAAGCCCATCGACGGAGCTTGACGTCTTGTTTGCGGTCATCGTGAGCACGTCTGCCACTCGACCAGCGTCTGCTGCGTTCAGCCCGAACTGGCGAATAGTTGATGACAAAATTTCTGACGCAAGCCGTGCGTCTGTTCCTGTTGCCCTGGCCAAATTCATAACCGATTCAGTCATGACGTTGATTTGCGCCGGATCAAAGCCAGCGCGGCCCAGCTCCTGCATCAACGCCGCTACTTCCATCGCCGTGAAGGACGTCGTTTCGCCGAGAAGCTCCGCAGTGTGCGTGAGCATCGCCAGTTCTCTGGCTGTCGACTGAGTGACGGCGCCGACAGCCCGCATCGCGTCGTCGAACTCTGCAAATGTCTTCGAAGCGAATGCGACTGGAGCAGCGAAAGCGGCTGTGGTGGCGACGATCGACGCGCCGATCTCGATTAGTCGGGCTCCGAACTCATTCAGATGATTTCGAGCATTTTGCAGCCCGCGAGTGAAGGCGTCATCTTTGACGTAAAGGCTAACATAGGCTTTGCCCGCTTGGATGTCGGCACGAGACATTGTTACTCAGCCTTTCCAATCTTTGGCAGCCCTGGGTTTTCTCGCCTGATACGTGCCACTTCTTCTTCAACTCTGGCCTGCAGTTCCGGAGTTAATTGCACCGGTCCACCCTTGCCAGTTTCGGACATCTGCCCATAAAGCAGATAATCCTGCCAATCGATTTGGGAGAGTCCCCAAACCAGATTAGCGAGTTCCAGATTTTCACGCCGCTTCGTCCGGTAGACGCCTTCGGCCATCATCCAGAGTTGTCGCAGCGTCCATTTTTTGGGACTGATGCCAACGAGACCGGCGAAGTGATAACCGGCCTCGATTGCATCCATCCCGTCAATAACAAAAACACAATCACGCCCGCCGTAGACTATGTGCCAGGTGGCGAACCGATCAGCCTCGTCATCGCTGCTTGAATCTCGATGTCCGCCTTCTTGCTGATCGCGTCGAGTGTCAATGGATTCTCCAGCACCTGACGCATCTTGACGGTAGTCAATTTGTCCAGATTGACTGCCATGCCTGCGGCTCCGGCCAGCACCTCGCGCACGTGAGAATGCCGACCAGTCGGGAAAAAACTCACGATTGACTCCTCAACCGCCGCAAGCATTTCATCAGGTGGAAACTGGAGACTCTTCGCGAACTGTTCCGGGGTCAGATTCCGTTCCTGAATCTGCTCCTGGCAGAGAATGTGGACCACTGCCACCAGTTTCATTGGATTTATCCGGAGCAACTGAAGCGGATCCTTGTCGAGATTGACTAGGTCTACTTTGTGCTTTTCCCTGACTTCGTCCACTGTTACCGGATCCAGACTGATTTGCCAGTCCTGTCCCTTCCGATCCTTGAAGCTCGCCATTCTTCACCTTTTCGAACGGCAGCGATTTGGCAACGTGCCTTCCTCGCTCCGTCAGTTTTCCAGATTCTGTGAATCCAAGAGTCTCGAATTTCTTTGCAGCGAACTTGATCTGCTTTGACGTCACGTCGACCGGTTCGGCCCCGTGAAACATCGCCGCAAGAATTCGCTTTTCATCGTCGTTGAGTTGCACGGCTCACTCCAATTATGGGGATGCGTCTTGCACGCCAACGATCTTGAGCGTGTATGTTTCGGTCGACGTTGAGTTGGCCTGACTGGCCTTCAGATTCGTGATAGGATCGCCGGTAAACGGGTTCGCCGATCCGCCTTCGATGTCCCATACCTGCGGCACGTTTGCCACAAGGTCAATTTCAGCGATGACGTCTGAAGCCGCGTCCAGAAACTGGACATTCGCCGCCGTTCGCAGGCTCTTGTCGACCGTCTCAAGGACGATCGCGACCATGTCCGCGTTGTCACCGTCGATCGCCAGATTGATAGCCTTCTGGACACACACCGTGACTGCTGTGGTTGCTGTTGGAAGGTTGTCACCGATACCGCCGTCGATCGGAACAGATGTGCCTGAGACAGTGCCAACTGTCACAGTCCGCTGAACACCACCACTCCAGAACACGTCCACGATCTGGCCGGTTGTGATGCCGTGACCAGATCCGAGCGTGATTGTGCCGGTGTTATTGTCGGTTCGCGTTGTCAGCGTTCCGGCCTTTGCAGTGTTAAGCGTGTCTTCCAACGCGATCGCGCCGCTGTTTGTGCGAGTAACCGGCAGGGTCTGGATTGTGACACCAACCCCGACGATTGCCTGCGAATGAGTGATTGTCGCCATGTTCAAAAATCTCCGCAGAGTGAATCAGAATGAATGAAAACTCAGGATCAGCCGTTCAGAATCGGAGTGCGGAGACTCGCGGAGACCTGTTCAACAGACACGTCCATTGTCGCTTCGCCCTTGAGTGGGGAACCCTGAGTCGTGCTGATGACGCAATCGCAATCGAAGCCAAGTTTTCCCGTTGATCGAATGTACTTCAACGCGATTGGGTTTCCGGTTGTTGCCGCCGCCTGGAGTGCGACGACTGCGGAATCGTCATCCGCCACGATCATGTTGAACGTGATTTTCGGAGTCAGCGCCGTGGCTTCACCGGTGTTGATTGGCACCGTTGATCCGTCGCCTGCGGAGGTCGTCGATCCAGTTTCAACGCCGACTTCGTAAGACACATCAACTCGGGCGAGAATCTGTGTCGCCGCTGTCGAACCTTTGGTGCCGTAGTACAGTCCAGCCTGATACCCCATTGTTTTTGGCATGATCTTCACCCTTTCAGAGGTCTGTTTTACTCACCTATGGAACCGCGAAATGACTCCGCGAATCGATCTGTATTTGCCAGTAATGCAGGCCCCATCGTCGGTCGCGTCGGGTATTTGTTCACACCGCGACGTTTTCCAAACTCATGAGCCTCCATCGCATCACCGACAAAGGAATATCTTGGCCCGATGATTGCCGTGTCGTTGTCGACGTCGGCAAATATCGAGTTCTTGACATTCCCCCGCCCGCCTCGCGTTCGGACCGGTTCGCCCGGCCGCGAAGCCTCTGGAGATTCCTTGATTGACTCTCGAACGTGTTTGCGAATTGAAAAAGCGGCGTGCCTGAGACTCAGGTAAATCGCTCTGTCTACAGCTCGCTGCAAAACACCAAAAGCGAGCTGCGAAGTAACCTTGATAATTAACTCAACCGGATCTTGATGCATTGTATCGCGTCCGCACGACACCGAGGAAAACGCCCTCGCGAAGTCGCTTGTAGTCGCAGTACGTTCTCACCGAGACATCAACCCAGTTGGCTGATATGCCAGTGATTGAAAGAGCCGTGTTCCTCGCCGCTGCCAGTTTCTCGTAGATCTCTTCAACGAGATTGACGAGCCTGTCAACGGATTCGTTTTTCAGTCGCGGGTTTCGCTCCATCGGCTCAAATCGATATCTGACAGCAACGTCAATTGCTGGCTCACTCGACAATGACCCTTCAGAGTCCAATTCAACCAGATCCCCGCCGCTAGATCCGGACGAGACAAAGACAACATCCACCGCAAGTGACTTGAGATCTTTGAAATCATCGTCCCAGTCCGGATACGAGCGAGACACAACGAGGGAGTTGTTTTCGATGTCTGTCAGAGACTCAAACGACTCAGCCTGAACTGCATTGTTCAGGATCGTCGTGACGGCGTCTGCTATCGCTATCGGAACAGCACTCATTCGATTCGTTTCGTATGCACCAGGTATTCGAATCCACCGGCCTGCAACTCGACCGATGGTCTATTTTCGTCCGGCGGCTGAATCTCGAAGACTTCCGAGCCCTCAAGAATTCTGTCGCCAGTTCTTGGTTCAATCGCGTCCCCATCAATCAGCAGCGAAGCCACCGGAAGGATGAAATCACGCATTGTGATCTTGATTTCAATGCCGTACTCAGCACCGATTGCCAAATGATTCAGGTCCTGCCGCCGCGCGGTGAATTCCGATGTAACGTAAACACCGCGGGACAGTTGGACCGTCACGCCGAAAGCACGCTCTGCGGCTGGGATAACCCGGTCTTTGAAGGTGCTTTCGAATCGTGACGGCATGAATCACATCAGGCGTAAGCAGGCAGTGAAACTTCGAGGCAGCAGTACAGGATGTCCAGATTGTCAGTGTTGTTGTCTGACGTTTTCTGAAGCTGAAAGTATGGCTGCAAACCGCTGGAGTAGTTTGACATGTCGAACCGTGTCCCACTGGCCACTCGCCGCTGGCTTCCATTGTCATTGCAGCCGTAGAACTCGATGTTGGACTTGCGACCCTTGGAAACGCTTGGCGGCTCGATCGTGGTGTTTCGGCTTGCGAAGTCGATTCGGAAACGCTTCCAGGTCGTGCCGAGCGTCAGGCCGGTTGCAACATCATCGTTGTCGTTCGTGCCATCGTCTGTCTCGCAGACGATGTTGTTGTTTCCGATGCAGCGAAACGAGGCGTGAGCAGCCAGATTGTCTGGGTCATCGGCTCGAGCGGAGCACAGGCCAAACGCGATTGACGTTGCACTGTCCAGAGTGGCGACGGTCTTGACGGCGAATTCAGCTGACACGATTTCGTCAATGTCGAAGCCCAAAACGTCGCCGTGATAGACGCACAAGTTTTCGACTTCCGTCGTTGATGCCAGCAGCATCCGCAGACCACCACCCGCCAAGCCGCTAACTGTTGGCGTACCAGCAGCGGACGTGTCAGCCTTCACCCACGGATTACCAGCACCGCTTCCGGCAGCGGCAAGAGCCTGCTCCCCGCGGAAGTGATAGTAGATTTTTGCAGTCTGTCGACTCATGTTTTGATTCCTCAAGGACTGCCTGTTTCAGCAGGCGTTGATTTGGAAAAAGTAAACCCTTGCACTACCGCAAGCCCGCCGGACTTCTCCGGACGGGCTACGGCATTTCAAATTGTCAGCCCAACATCATGTGCCAGGATTCTTGACGGCATATCGCCAGTTCTTCGTGGCTACAGCAATTCGACCTTCGAGAGAGACGTAGGTCGTCTTGTTCTCTGGGTCATACCATCGTTCGCGACGGCCGCCGGTGCCGTATCCGTTGAAGTACGCTCGCACGACGGTTGCCGTGTTGAGTCGCGTTGGATTGCGAAGCCCGTAGTAGGCGGTCGCGTTGATGCTGTTCAGTTCGCTTTCAGGGATGATCTCAACCTGATTGCGATACAATCCAATGTTTGCGGTTGTGTTTGCAACCTTGCTTTCAGTCAGTGTTGCGAACGTTCGCAGTGCTTCCTGATAGACTCCGTTCGTTGGAACCAGGATCTTGTTCAGGACGCCACGAACTCGGCGACCGGTGTTGATGCCGCCGATACCAGCGTACAGCGTACACATCGCTCCCCATGTTGTGTCTGACGGAGCAGCCCCGCCAGAACTGATCAGGTTGTTGTTGGACGCTGGAATGGCACCTGTTCCGGTGTTTGCACGATCGGCAAACAGAGCACTGCCATCAAGCAGAGTTTCGCTTGACGTGTAACGGTCGAGAACCAGGCGGTTCTGAGTGACCTTCCAGGCCTCGTTCAATCCCAGCATGCCTTCAGCAAACGCGCCCATGTCATCGTTGGCCACCATTACCGGGGTCCAACCAAAGCGATTGCCGAATCGTCGCAGGAAGATGTACGACAGAACTTCCTCGTTCAGCCCGAGGTCTTTCAACTTTTCAGCGTCAGACAACTCGTCCATTTCTTCAACAACGCCGCGATTGATCATCATCGCTGGCTTGAAATCGGTCAGTCCGCCAGGGAGAACAGCGGAGATCTTCTCGTAGCTGTAATCGTCGTCCAACTCGATCATGTCGAGATACTTGTTCGCCAAGCCTGACAGGATGTTTGGAAAGTCCCCTGGGCGAGAGAACGGAGACGACGCACTGACATATCGGGCGTCTTCTTTGGATGAGAAGAACGTCTGGCGCCGGGTGGCATTGCCCATCTGCATCGCTGCATCGGCAATCTGTTCCTTGTCGCCGTACATGTCGAACTTTTCACCGGCAAGTGACAAGGCTTCATGAGCAATCGACCACAGCGGCCGCCCGACCATTTTCTGAGCATCGGCCGAGATCTTGTCCATGCCAGTGCCAGTAGCCCGAACAACCATCGCGTCGATGGCGTCGTTTGCGAATCGATCAGCACCGTTGCCCACAACTTCAATCTTTCCAGTTGGGACTGCAGGATTCTGAGCGGAAAGCTTTTCGTTCCACTTCTTCATCGCAGCCTGTGGATTGAGTTTCGCTTCGCACGCCTCAATCACCATTTCAGCAGTGACAACCTGCTTGCCAGCGATTCCATTGGCCAGCTCGGCCGCGGCCTTGAGATCCGCCAGCCGTGCCTCTGACTGTTCGGCTTGATGTGCCGCTGCAGCAGACTGAGCAGGAGCAGCCGGTGCTGTAGGAGCGGTTGCCGCTGGAGCCGTCACGACTGCAGGCTCCGGGCTTGCGTTCTGCAATCCCTTGAGTTGTGCGGCTTCATCCTGTGGAACAGATCCACGGAACCAGCCATTCAGAGCAGCGAGGCACGATTCATCGCTTGCTTCCATTGATGCAATCAGACCGCAAGCAAACAGTTGCGCCCGGACTTTCGCAGAGACTTTCATCGCTTTGAGCCTTTCGGTAAGCGTTTGTGTTCCGGTCGCAATCGCTTCCGGTGAAGTGACATTGACGGTGGACGCTACAGTTGCGGCGACCGGAAGAATGATTTGATTGTGAGCAGCGACAGAGACCTGAGCAGGAGCACTTCCGCCAAGTCTCGCAAGCGTTTGAGGCAATCCAGTAACAACCGCATCGATCATCCGTTTATCAATTGCAAGGTCTGCCCTGTATGCATCGCCCTGACCAAAATTAGATACGACGGATTCTAAGGCCACTCCGCGATAACGCGATACGTCTGCGATGAATGGTTTACCAAACGAGTCAATGAAGGCTTGCAATGTAGCTTTACCTTCAGGCGTAAGTTTCTCGTATTGGTTGCCATGCCCCTTCTTTGGACTGTCTGTGTTCGTGATGACTGTCACGCCGTAGCCGATCTCATCTAAGAAACCGGACATTTCGACGTGCGGCATGATGGTGCCGATGGAACCGACCATGCTGTCAGCGGTGGCTTCGATTCGATCAGCCGCGGCTGCGATGTAGTAGCAGGCTGAGCAGCACTGGCCTTGGACATAAGCAACAATCGGCTTCTTGCCGCGACTGGCGAACACCATATCCGCAACCCGCTTGCATCCGATGGCGGATCCGCCTGGGGAGTTGCAGTAGAAGACGACTGACTTGACAAGGTCGTTCGAAATAGCCGACTGAAAGTCGCGTTCGAGCACCTGATATGAGCAGGCCCCGCCGAATTTCACCATGTAATCAACAGCGTCTCGAAGTACACCATTGATCGGAATGATTGCCACGCCGTTGATGACTTTCATCGACGTTTCGGTGCCGTCTCCGGACAGCGACAGCGAAGCCTGAATCGACTCCATTTCGCCGATTTCAATGAGTTGCCCGAGGTCACTCAGCGCAGACGAAGTCATGGCCCACGGATGCCCGTAGAACTCGCTGCGGAGCTTCTGGCGTTTTCGCTTGATGTCTGATGGGCTAGGCATTGGAGTCCTCTTCTTGCGGCTGCTGCTGAGGCTGATTCGCCGCGCTGCCTGGCTTCGTGTGGTCCAGTTCGACGCCGAACATCTTCTGGACCTTCTTTTCAATCGCGATCTGCATCAGCACCTTAATCCAGTGCTGTCCACGCTTCGCACACTCTTCCTTGAACGTGCTGATTCCAGTTCGCAGGCGAGCCGTCCGGGCTTCACCTTCCTTAAACGGGTCAATCAGATCCCGGCCGTTGCCGATCGCGTCGAACCGCTGATAGGTTCGCTCATTAGCCTTGAAGTCTGCCGGCCGAAGTGATTTGAATTTACCTGATGCCGCCGCGATCGCGTTGAAGTCGCGACGCATGCGAAGTGCGACATGGGTCGCGAACCAGTCTTTCAGCGGGTCAATTCGCCCGTCCTCATCAATCTTTGCGGCGCGAGATGAAGAGAAACTGGTCGACTCGTAGTCGCCGGTCAACGTGTAATAACTCAGCCCGAGTCCGGCGGCTTGATCACGGTCCAGCAGTTTCAGGAACGCAGGAGCGTCCTTGTTTGGTCGCGACGAGCGGACCATTTCCAAGGATTCATCTTTGCCGATTGTCGCCGCGACTGGAGACTGACCAACCTTGAAAGAACGGTTGCCAACATCGTCATCGTCGTCGGTGTCGTCGCCGAATCCCCACGCGCCGTACTTCTCGCCGTTGGCCAACTTCGCAACGAAAGCAAACGCGGCGTCTACAGCTGCGGAGCGAATCTCTGAGCCCATGTAGTTGTCGCGGTCCCACGTCGTTTGGCCAGTCGAGTCGTACCAACTGGCCCCAACTGACGACGATGGCCGATCGTAGCAGGCCAAATCAATGACGCGATCGGCTTCGATTCGCAATCGCTTGATGCCGGTTCCGTAAGACATCCCGGAGCCCAGCAACGATGATCCAGGAGCCCCGAAATAGTCGTCGGGATGATCGACCAGAATGTGATACGCGACGGCTCGATTTGATTTGTCAAACTCGATGCCGTTCAGGATCTTGTTCGTGTTTGGACCTGCAGCCCGGTCCATTGACTCGTCCAACTGCTCACGCTCAATGATCTGATAACAGAGCGGGACGATTTTGTAATCAGGACGGAAGCAACGAATGATTAGAGCGTTTCCGACCGTGACAGCCTCGCCGATTGCCATGCGTTCCATCTCAGCACGACTCAACCGGCCTTCGACGTCAAACTGCTTCGGATCGGACGACCATTCTTCATACAGATCATCTGATTCCAGAGCGTAGGTCAAGCGAGGCCCCAAAACGCCCTCGTCAAGCTGCTCCAATTCGGTGACTAGTTGCAGCATCTCTTCCGGAGCAAACGGCCACGCGAACGTCTGGAACCCACAGCCAACAATCAGATCCTGAAACGCTTGGCGGACCTTCTTGCCCTGGGCGGTGTTCCGAACGAGATCGCGGACACGCCGATTCATCAGGTTGTGGCTGGACAGGATCGCTGCGTCGCCGCTGTAGGCGTTCGGTTGATTATGTTCGCGTGGGCGGTCTTTTCGCGCGAGGCGATACGCCTCAAACGATTCCGCGAGAACTTCGCGAGCGAACTCCGCAGAGCCGGGAACCGCTGAAGACCGTGGAGCCGCTGCGGGCTCCTGCTTCTTTCCAAATAGCCAGCCAAGCCCGAACATCAGTATCTGACCCTCCGAACTGGGCCAATGATCCGACGTCCAGCCTGAGCTGAGACTTTCGTTTCGAGATTATCGATCAGGTTCTGCAGATCGCGAATCTGGATCTGATGCTGCATGCGACCGGATTCACTCCAAGACGAAGTGTCCGTCTGGAGGATTCGGAGCAAACTATCGTTCGCCGCGTCGAGTTGTTGTTGCGCAGTCGCTGCCATGCCGCATAGAGTCGCGACATAGCAGCGTGTGTGCAATGTGTTGGTTTACTTAGGTAGTAATCTGAACCGCAATAACTACCTTGCTCCCAACTCCTCAACAGGCATTTTCTTTCGGGCCTCGTCATGCCGTGCCGCAAATTCCGGCCGCGGCATTGGTCCTGACTTATGGCTACAGACAGGGCATTTCAGGACGGTGTACATTGGCGATGAAGCCCGGTCATCACGCTCCATGACTGGTTGCGGAGACAGACTCGCACAGCGATGACACTTCAGCGGCTCGGCTGGAATCAGTGAAGCCTTCGCCTTTACTCGCTTCGCCTTCTCTTCGCATCCGTCGACCGGACATTTGTAGTACGCAACCAGCGAGCCTTTGGGGCCTCCGCTGGTCTGCTTCATCCGGCAGTGATGCTTCGCGCAGTATGGCACGCCATCTTCTGCCGTTGGCGTTTCGGCGATGGCTGCTGGTCGCGTTGCGGCTTCCAGTTCCTCTTCATCAAAATCCGTTTGTGTTTTCGCTACAGCCTTACTCATATCATCTCGCTCCTATCTCTTCATGAGTTTCCGTCAGGGCATACTGCCGAGGCGGTTGTTTCTTCCGTGATATCAGATTTTCACGGAACCATTGCTCCACTGATCGGGCCACAAGCATCATAGCAAACGAGTCCCACCAGTGATCTCTGCGATACTTACTTTTGCGGGTCTTAGTCGATTTCCGTCTAAGCTCCGCAAGTTCTTCCGATCCCTCGCGAATATGTTCAGCGAGTCTCTTATGGTTGTGCCACACTCCAGGCTCTGAGCGAAATAGCTCGAAAGCAGTTTCGTCTGAATCTTGGACCATGAAGAGGCCCTCAACGAGTGAGTGCCAGTGCTCGGCGTTCCAGATGACCTCTGTGCATGCTCGCTCCGGACCTTCGCCGCGGTTCATGTGCCAGTTGTCGCCGATGATGACATTCTCAGCAGGAGCAGGAGCCCGATAGTTTGGAGCCCCCTTTGCTGGCAGCCATCGGCGCAAGCCATGTTCCATGCAGAACCGCTCGACAGGTTGAGCCGCCCACGTTTTTCTCTCTCCATCCTCTGACCAAGATCCCATCCAGCCCTTGTCGATTAGCGTCAGGTCGCAGGAATGAATTGTTCCTTCGCTATCTTCGTGTCCTTCGTTTTTCCATTCCTTCGCGAGCTTGCAAAGTCCGTCGTAAATCAACTGTTCGGCCTGCTCAACCGTCGTTTCGCTGGTGCCGTGTGATTGAACGTCGTAATCAATGACGCGATGCGGCCGGTCCTGATCACTGGCCAGTGTTGAGAAGTGTAGCTCGATTTTCCGAACGTCGACCGCTCGAACAATCATCGTGGTTTCTGGAGTTGCAAACTTCCGGACGCGATCAGATTCGGAATTCATCACGTGCCCGAGTTCGAGTTTTGATTCAATGCGGTCTTCATTTGTGATCGTCTCATTATCAAGCTCACACCGACAGAACATCTCTCCTTTATCCGCCCACTCGTCGAAGTAGTTCTGGATCGCTGAGACCTGCAACTGCGATCCGTCTGGGAGGATGCGGCTTGTGAATCTATTCTTGTTCGAAACGACAGCACCGGCATCCATCGCCGCCCGGTTTGACAGGTAGAACGAATGTGCGATTCGGCCGTATTTGTCTCCCTTGACTTTCCCCTGCTGGCGGAGCCGAACGTACTCCATCCACATGTCGAACCGGTCTGGCTTTTCGATCATGTACGAAAAGCGACGGACAACAAACGGATAACCACGTTCGGCGAAATGATGGGCAACCCCAACGCCCGTCTTCGGGAGTGTGGCCAGCATGATTCGACCGAGCCCGCTTTCAGGGCTCCCGAGTCCGCCAATGTCCAAATTGACACGATCGATAACCTTCTTCGCGACGTCTGTATTGTTCGTCGTCTCCGGTGTGTCAAGATCGTCGATAGCTACGATCTTCGGCCGCTTGCCAAGGATGTTCAGCCCGCGAATTGGAGAGTCAGCGCCGCGAAACCGAAGCAACGCTCTGGCGGATGGAGACCCGGGGACGTCTGGCATGTTGATCGAATCGGAAGTCCACTCGAATGAAATCGGTTGCTGAAAGAAGTCCTTCTTCGGATCGTTGTGATATTTGCCCGAAGCTCGCATTGTCTTCGCCAGCTGCGGAGTGGCTCCAACCTGACGAGCCGGAATCGCGATCTCTGGATAGAGTTTGAAGAACGGCTCGCTCCGCTGGATCATGTCCTTGATCGTGTCTGCTGAATTCTCCGCATCGGCCCCAGTGGCGCCGATGAACGCGATGAAGTCACACTGGCCGGCCGCGATTGTCTTCCAGACCATGCAGCGAAGGTAGGAAGTCTTACCCTCTCCTCGAGATGCAAGAATCATTTCGTCACCGCCGTTGCGGAGAGTCTCGCCGAATGTGCCAATCATCTCGCATTGCTGCGATGTGAACTTTCTGCGGAACGGCTCACTGATCTTTGATTTCGGGCCGCACATTTCCCAAATCCACGCTTCGGAATCAGCCTCCAGTTTTTTTCGTTTTCGCCTGGCCGCTGCAGTCAGCTCCGGAATCTGTACGGTCGAACCTTCGATTCGTCGCTGCTTGTTGATCGCAGCGGATTGATTCCGTCGATCTTCAAGGGTGGCAGCAACCATCAA